>OFDN01000065.1_pt1 | contig 113188 bp, 89 predicted proteins | sample 1520971 | NCBI WGS metagenome assembly OFDN01 (sample SAMEA94257418, study PRJEB24077) | hot springs metagenome | biome: Aquatic biome; feature: Geographical feature; material: Water | place: India | collected 2012-06-12 | depth 5 m
GCTCATGGCATCTAACCCGGCTTGGGCGTCGCGGTTGCAATCGTGGCGTCCCGCGAGCCGGGTCGCTGAGCTTGGGTCGTTAGGCCGCTCGACGACGCCATGACACAGACTGACACCAAAGAAGACTGGTTCGAGCGCGTGTGGGAGCATCGCGAGGAGGTTCTTTATCCGTCTCTGTTCGGCAGCAGCAGGCGCGGCATCTTTCCGATTCAGGCCGCGATGCTCACCGACATGTTCCAGCAGGAGTCGTATGACCCGCGCTGGCTGCACTATGGCGCATTCGAGTTTGCCCCCACGCCATCACGCGACTCTTGGCTCTACGTTACGTCAGGCATGTCCAACGATTGGGAGGCAGCCTCACCCGACCCGACCACTACTTCCGGGCTTGGCTGTGAGTTTGTTTTCGAGACGACGCAGCAGGCAGAGTGGGCCATTCTACGCTTGCTTCATGTGATGACGTTTCAGGTTTTGCTGTGTCACGGTCGTTATCCTGGCAGCGAGCCGTTGCACGACTTCGACCGCATCCCACTGCGCGGCCCGATTTGCACAGGCCAGTCACTGCTCACGCGTCTCATGGTCGCGCCGCCTTCGCGATTTCCCCGCGAGGCACAGCTTGAGTCTGGCACATTTGATTTCTACCAGCTCGTAGGCATCAGCGAGGCGGAGGCGGAGTTCGCTCGGGCACATGCCGGCCCGGCGTTGCTTGAGCGACTTGTTGCACATGGTTGTTTTCCAGTCACAGACCCAGACCGGAAGGAGGTCACAGATGACGCGGCCTCGTAAGAAACAGGGATGAAACCCGGAACCCTGTTTTCATTGGGTTTTTGCCGGGGTGAAGTTTTGGGAGCGGACCGGCGGGCCAACACCAAAAGGCCGGACATGGTTTTCGCGGAAAAAACCACGCGGCCACGGCAGCCCGGCACGTTGCGGAACCGGAGGCGGGCCGCGCGGTCGAAAGGCAAATGAGCAATCTCGTAAGCGGGGTCGTTACCCGTCGCCTCACGGCGACGGACGCCACCACTGACCGGGTCGGCGCGCGCGGGGCCAAGCTCCTGAACGGGTTCCACAAAACACCAGTGGCAGGCCGGCCTACAGCTTCCCTTCCGGTTCGGCCTCACTGCACCCGCACGGCCCTGCGACGGCATCCCCTTGGACGGGTGGGTGTGATTGGGCTGTTCGGTGTCTGTGAGGTGCGCCGTTTCACTGTGGTTCAAAGTCGCCCGCCGGCTCCGTTCCGCGGCGGGAGCGGCGGCTTTCGAGCCGCCGGGACTGGAGCCTGCAAATCGAGGCGGCTGGAAAGCCGTCGCTCCAGACCTTGAAACCACCCCGTGCGCAGATGCCTCCCAGCCAGCCACGCTGAAGAGATGTGCCGGCTTCGGTTGGGCACATCTGGACACTGCCCCCAAGCTCCCTCGCCTCCACCCAAACTGGAGGAGAGGGCGGGGGAGAGGAGGAGTGCGGCGATGGCGCGGACGACCTGGCGGGCAGCCCCTTTCCCCGGCCCTCTCCCCGCGCTTCGCGGCGGGGGGAGGGGGAACTCTGGCGGGGGCAGTGCCCAGATGCGCCCGCTGCGTTTACGGGGCGGGAATTTGTTTTGCCAGCGGAACCCGGCAGGTCTCCCATACCGTCATGACCCCCACAAGCGCGGTTGCCGGTTTCAAGGTGCTGGCCCTCGACGACGTCTGCTACGGCCCGGTGGACCTGCAGCAGTTGATCGAATGGGCCCGGGACGAGCGGCTCGTGGCCGACACCTGGGTGTTCTGCGTGACCACCCAGCGCTGGCAAAAGGCCGCGCACATGCCGCAGTTGCGCGAACTGTTCAGCACCCTTGAACCGCCGGAGGCCGCGCTGGCCGCGCAGGCGACCGGTCCCGGAGCGCCGGTGCGGCCGGGCATCCTGCGCCGGGTGCGGGTGCTGGCCGAGCTCAACGACGAGCAGTTGGGCGAAGTGGCCCGGATCGGCGAGGTGATCCGTTTTCCGGCCTTTACCACAGTGATGCGGGCCGGTCTGGTGGGCGACTCGATGTTCTTCGTGATTGATGGCCAGGTGCGGCTGCGGATCACGGTGAAGGAACGCGAAATCCTGATCGCCGTGCAGGAAGCGGGCGGCGTGTTTGGCCAGATCTCGATGTTCGACGGCGGCCCGCGGGTGACGGATGCGGTCACCGATTCGCCGGCCACGCTGTTCAAGGTGTCGTCGGCCGCCTTCAAGCAACTGTGCGCCCACCGGCCGGATATCGGCACGCCCGTGCTGCTGGCGTTGGGTCGCACGCTGGCGACCCGCATCCGGACCGACGACCGGCACCTCACGGAGCTGGTGACGCTGAACCAATCCGGCTACTGAGCCGGCGCCTTCACAGCGAAAGCAGCAGCTTGCGCAGTTCGGCCATCCGGCCCTTGGCGTCGCGTTTGCTGAGCCGGGGAAAGTAGCCGCCCACCGTGATCGGCTCGCGGCCGCGGAACAGCTTCACCTTGTCGCCGGCCACTTCGAGGGCGGTGATCTGCTTGGCGGCGGCCAGGACGCGCAGTTCGTGGACGCTGACGAGCAGTTCCACGGGAGCCGGCGGCGGGCCGAAGCGGTCGCGCAGTTCCCGTTGCAGGGCCTCCAGTTCGTTCCGCTGGGTGGCTTGGGCGAGCTTGCGGTAGATCTCCAGCCGATGCTCCGACTCGCGGACGTAGTCGAGCGGGAGGTAGGCAGGTGCCTTGGGCGGTTCGGGCGCGATGGTTTCATCAGCCGCGCTGCCGTCGTCGTCTTCTTCGTCCACCCAGCGCACTAGGTCCTCCCGGGGGATCTCGATGCGCGCGAGGCCGGGCTGGAGGCGGAGCACTTCGTCCGCGCCGGGCTGGGCCGGAGCGGGACGCACTTCGTCGCCGGGATTCATCGCGAGAAAGCCGAGGCTGAGGCGGACTTCGGCCCGCGGGGCGACCTTCTCGCCCTTCAGCGACGCGACGCTCTGCTTGAGCAGCTGGCAGTAGAGGTCGAAACCGACGGCGGTGATGTGGCCGCTTTGCTGCGCGCCGAGGATGTTGCCGGCGCCGCGGATCTCGAGGTCGCGCATGGCGATCTTGAAGCCCGAGCCCAGCGCCGAATACTGCTTGATGGCGCTCATGCGCTTGCGGGCCTCGGTGAGCAGCTGGGCGTGGCGCGGCAGGAGCAGGTAGCAGTAGGCCTGGTGCTTGTAACGGCCGACCCGGCCGCGGAGCTGGTAAAGCTCGCTCAAGCCGAAGCGGTCCGCGCGATCAATGATCATCGTGTTGGCGTTCGGAATATCGAGTCCGCTCTCGATGATCGTGGTGCTCACCAGCACGTCCGCCTCCCCGTTGACGAACTGCGTCATGACCTGCTCGAGCTCGCCGTCCTCCATCTGGCCGTGGCCAACGACGATGCGGGCGTCGGGGACCAGGGCCTTCAGCTTCACCGCGACCTCGGTGATCGTGGAGACGCGGTTGTGCAGGAAATACACCTGGCCGCCCCGGTTGAGTTCGCGGCGGATGGCGTCGCGCACGAGCCGGTCCTCGTAGTTGCCGACGATGGTCTCGACCGGCAGCCGGTCCTGCGGCGGCGTTTCGAGCGTGCTGAGGTCGCGCGCGCCGGTGAGCGCGAGGTAAAGGGTCCGCGGGATCGGCGTGGCGCTGAGGGTGAGCACATCCACGGTAGTGCGCAGGAGCTTGAAGGTCTCCTTGTGCTTCACGCCGAACTTCTGCTCCTCGTCCACGATCACCAGGCCGAGGTCCCGGAACTGCATGTCGGCCGACACGATCCGGTGCGTGCCGATGACGATGTCCACCTGGCCGGTGGCGGCGGCTTCCATGACCGCACGCTGCTGCTTCGCCGTGCGGAAACGCGACATGAGTTCGACCCGCACCGGGAACTCCGCCATGCGCTCGCGGAAGCCGTTGTAATGCTGCTGTGCGAGCACGGTGGTGGGCACGAGCAGCGCGACCTGCTTCCCGCCCATCACCGCCTTGAACGCCGCGCGGATGGCCACCTCGGTCTTGCCGAAGCCGACGTCGCCGCACAGGAGCCGGTCCATCGGCTTCGGCGTTTCCATGTCGCGTTTCACTGCGTCGATGGCCTTGAGCTGGTCCGGCGTCTCCTCGAACTCGAACGCCGCCTCGAACTCCCGCTGCCATTGGGTGTCCGGAGCGCAGGCCTGGCCCGCCTGCGTGGCCCGGGCGGCCTGAACCCGCAGGAGATCGGCCGCCAGATCCTTCACCGCGCGTTCGGCCTCCTGCTTGGCCTTGGTCCAGCGCGTCCCGCCGATGGTGCTGAGCTGGGGCCGGGCCTTGCCGGCGCCGATGTATTTGCTGACGAGATGGGCCTCCGTGACGGGCACGTAAAGCCGGGGCGCTTCCTCACCGGGCTCCCGGGCGGCGAACTCCAGCACGAGGCATTCCTGTCCGCCTTCGGTGGCGGTGCGGCCGTCCGGCTTCGGATTGCGGGCGGCAGCGAGGGTCTTGAGACCGCGGAAAATGCCGATGCCATGCTGGAGGTGGACGACGAAATCGCCTTCCTCAAACTCCGTGAAGTCCACCTCGAAGGCGGAACGCATCGCCTGGGCATGCGGAGACTTCAGCCGCCGCGAGCGGGCGACCTTGCAACGTCCGTAGATCTCCGCGTCCGTGACCACAACGGTGCGGGATGACGCGATGAGAAAGCCCCGCGACAACGAACCGAGGTGGACGACCGGGGCGGCGTCCGTTTCGGCGGCGAGGCCGTATTCGCGCCACAGTTCCTGAAACCGCTGCTGCTCGCCTTCCGTGCTGCAGAAGACGTGGACCGCATGCTCCTGTCTTTGCCAGCGGTGGAGTTGCCGGAAGAACTCCCGACGCTGGGCATCGGCGACCTGCGGATCGGGCAGCGTGGTGCCGATGGGCCGGTAGGCATCCAGCGGATCAATCAGGCGGGCGGAGTCCGATTCCGGCTCCGGCGGAACGTCGGGCAACTCGAGCACCGTCATTCCGCGACGGCCGGCGGCGTCGAGGAATTCCGGCCAGGCCAGATGGAACGGATCGCCGGCCGGCACCTGCGCCGAATAATGCTCGGCGTGAGCCAGCAACTCCGCGGGCTCGCTCAGGACAATCAGGGCGTCGTCCGGCAGGTAATCGAGCAATGAACCCAGCGCCAACGTCGGCGTGGGCCCGGTGGGAGCGGCGGCGGCCTCGGCCCACTTCGGAGTGCGGAGCTTGAGCAGGCTGAGTTCTCCGGCCGGCGGAATCACCGCCTGCGAAACCGCCTCGCGCGAAGTCTGGCTGTGAGGATCGAATTCCCGGAGCGAATCCAGTTCGTCCCCGAAGAATTCCAGCCGCACCGGCCACGGAGAACTGAGCGGCCAGACATCCACGATGCCGCCGCGCCAGGCGAGTTCGCCTTTGCTGGAGACCTGGGTTTCCGGTTCGTAGCCGACCTCTTCCAGCCATTCGATCAGATCGAGCGGATTGCAGGTGTCGCCGCGCCGCAGCGTGCGGGTGCGAGCGGTCAGTTCCGGCAGGGCAAAAGTCCGTTGCAGCACCGCGGGCACCGCGGCGACGAGGATTTCAGCGCGGGCCGTCCCGGGGCCGGTCAGGGCGACGAGCGATTCAAGGCGTTCGCTGATGACGTCGGCGTGCGGCAGTTTGCTCTCGTGAGGCAGCGTGTCCCACGCGGGAAAAAAGCGCGGCACCAGACGATGGGCGCGGTCCTTGTCCGCCGTTTCCCGATGGGCGGCGACGTTGAGCCAAGTTCCGAGGTCCGCGTGGGCGGCTTCCTGCGACTTCAGCGAGTCGGTGAGCAGGACGATGGGGCGTGTCGGAAAGCGCCAAGCCAGCAAGGCCGCCACGAAGGCGTGGGCGGACCGGCTCAGGCCGTTCCAAGCCGAAACGCCTCCGGCCCCGGCTCGCTCCAGCAGGGGCGCGAAGTCCGGGGCGGAGCCGACAGCGGCGAAGAGTTCGTTCCCCGCCGGATGGATTTCACGGGTCGGCAATCGCGGCGAACGTGGGCAGGTTCCACCGGGCGTCAAGCCGGGGAATCGGCCCGCTCAGCCTTCATTTAGCCAGGCGGACCGCCACCAGCCGGTTCTCGCTGCGCAGGTAAAGGAGGCCGTCCGACAGGACGGGCGCGGCCCAGCACGGATGCTTCAGGGAAGGGACCTGCCAGCGGCCGAGTTCCTCGCAGCGGTCGGGATTGGGGCGGAACAGACCCAGCAAGCCGCCTTCGCCCAGGGCAATCAGCTTGCCGTCGGCGAAGATGAAGGAACCGCGACCGAAGACGGGCGGCTGCTCCGAACTGTGTTTGCCCCAGTGTTCATCCCGCTCCCAGCGGAGACGGCCGGTGGCGAGTTCCACGCAGCGGAGCGAGGCGTCCGGCTCGTTGCGCCCGCTGAAGGCGTAGAGATTGCCCTGATGGAGGATCGGCGTGGACCAATGCAGTTCCAGGCACGGGATCTTCCAGCGCCCGCTGACCGGGTCGCGGTCCGCGGGGTCCAACGGGTGCCGGACCGGATCTTTCCAGACTTCGTCGTAAGAATTCCCGTCGGGCCTGACCCGCAGCAGCACGGCCCCGCTGCGGTAGTAGGCCGAGGAAATCAGGATCAGGTCGCCCGACACGACTGGGTTCATCGCGTTCACCGAGTCATTGGCGAATGACTGGAACCAGCGGCTGAAGCGGATGACGCCGTTCGTGGGATTGAGGGAGACCAGTCCCTGTCGCAGGAAGCACAGGAGGTGGCGTTGTCCGTGGATGGTGGCGGTCACGGGTGACGCGTAACTCGCGAGCTTCTCCGCGCCGGTCCACTCGTAAGGGCGCTCGGCGCGCCAGCCGACCGTGGTGACGCCCTGCCAGTTGGTCTTGCCGACGTTTTCCCACAGGGTTTTTCCGGTCTCCGGATCGAGCGCGACCATGCCGGAGTTGGGCTGCCCGCCCACCATGACGAACAGGCGTCCGCCCTCCAGCAGCGGGGTGCTCCCGACGCCGAAAAAGGCTTGGGGGACCTCCCAATCCTTGGCGGTGTCCAGGTGCCAGACCGGTTTTCCGGTCACGAGGTCGAGGCAGGTCAGCCGCCCCTCGGCCCCGAACGTGAATACCCGGTTGGTGGTGATCAGCGGGGCGCAGCGGGGACCGTTGTTGTAGCCGTAGGGGTCTTGGTAGCCCGACGGATAGGCATGCCGCCATCGCCGGACGGCCGATTTGGCATCCCAGCATTCCACCGCTTCTTCGGACGCTTCGCGGTGGAACACGATGAGTTGCCCGTCGCGCACGGAGGGCGCGGCGTAGCCCGTGCCGATGGGCCGGTCAAAAACGACCGGCAATCCTTCGGCCGGAAGGCGGTCCACCAGGCCGGTTTCGGGCGAGGTGCCGTCGCCGTTGGGGCCAAGGAAAGCCGGCCAATTCGCTCCGAGTGCGACCCAGGAACAGAGGGCGACCAACCCTGCGCGGAACAACATGGTCACGTTGTCCGCGGTGCTGAACCGGCTGGCAAGCAATTGCGGCGCTCAGGCGGCCGCGGCGTCTTCGGTCCAATCACCGAGCTTCAGGCACTCCCGGGCCTTGCGCCGTTCGTAACGGTGTTTTTGGGATTTTTTCGGACGATCTCCAACCGCACGGAAGGGGTGCTTGGAGTCGCGGAGGACTTCCGCGAGGAGGTCAGTGGTCTTGCTCATGGCAATGATACACCGGGGTTACCGTCTCACCGCACTCCGCCTCCACAATGGTGATGGCGGAGTGGGATGGCTGGGGTCAGAGACCCTTCACGGGCCAATAGGTTCAACCTCAGTTTGGGACTGTCAACCTGGTAGCCATCCAATCGTCACAAGTTTGTCAGACTTGAAGGCGGCTCGACAGACCGATTGCGGTTCGGCACAACCGGCCCGTGAAGGTTCTGTTTCTCAACGGCCCCAACCTGAATCTCCTCGGCACCCGGCAGCCGGAGATTTATGGCCGGACCACCCTAGCGGACATTGAACGGCTGGTGCGGGAACGGGCCGCAATGCTCGGAGTGGAGATTGAGTTCCGGCAATCGAATTGGGAGGGGCAACTGGTGGATTGGTTGCACGAGGCGCGGGGACAATTCCAAGGCGTGGTCATCAACGCCGCCGCCTACACCCACACCAGCGTGGCGTTACGGGATGCCATCTCCGCCATCGCCCTCCCGGTGGTCGAAGTGCACCTTTCCAACATCCATGCGCGGGAGGAATTCCGGCATCGGTCCCTCATCGCAGCCGTTTGCCGCGGCCAAATCGCCGGGTTTGGGGCGGCCTCCTATGTTTTGGGCTTGGAAGCGGTCGTTAGCCTTAACGGGGTCGCGTAAACCCGCTGAACTGGGGCGGTTTACACGCTCAAAATGAGCCTGACGCTGGGCTTGACCACCACGGACCCCCTTCCTAACGTCCGCGCCATCTTGTGACTGGGAACTGAGCAGACCCCATATTTCATGGCCTGCTCTTTTTTGTTTCCCGCGACCTCAACCGTCGGCGTTTTTAAGCCGGCAACAATGCGGATTCTCGCCCTGTGGACCTTAAAGAAATCAAATCCATCATCGACCTGATGAAGAAGAACTCCCTGTCGGAGTTCGAACTCGAAGAGAAGGATTTCAAGATCAAGCTGAAGCGCCCCATCGGGGCTGCGGTGGCTCCCATGGCACCAGCGCTGTTGGATGACCCCGAGCTGACCGCCTACGCCCCCCTGGCCCGGCCTGTGGCTCCCACCGCGGCGGTCACCTCCGCCGCGGCCAGTTCGGCCAGCGGCGATGCGGAGATCAAGTCGCCCATGATCGGCACGTTCTACCGGACGCCGTCACCCGACGCCGCGCCCTACGTGGAAGTGGGTTCGGAGGTGGGGCCGGATACCGTGGTCTGCATCATCGAGGCGATGAAGGTGATGAACGAGATCAAGGCTGAGACCCGGGGTGTGATCACCGCGATTGTCGCGGAAAACGCCAAGCCGGTGGAATTCGGCCAGCCGCTGTTCAAGATTCGCCCGATTTGATTCCCGAAATCGGTAACGGAGTTCGGGTTCGGAGGCTTCCTCCGGCAGGTCTCCGGTCCCGGCTCTTTCCCGCTTCCCGCCATGTTTGAAAAGATTCTGGTCGCCAACCGCGGCGAAATCGCGATGCGCATCATCCGTGCGTGCCGCGAGCTCAACATCAAGACCGTTGCGGTTTACTCCAAGGCTGACGCCAACTCGATGCATGTGCAGGTGGCCGATGAGGCGATTTGCATCGGCGATGGGCCCAGCACCGACAGTTATCTCCGCATTGATCGCATCATCTCGGCGGCGGAGATCGCGGATGTGGATGCCATTCACCCCGGTTACGGATTCCTCAGCGAAAACGCCCACTTCGCCGACGTGTGCGAGAGCTGCAACATCCGCTTCATCGGCCCGCGTTCGGCGGCGATGAACGCGCTGCATGACAAGGCCAGCAGCCGGCTGCTGGCCAAAAAGGCCGGCGTGCCCACGCCGCCGGGATCCGAAGGTCTCGTGGAATCCGAGCAGGAAGCCCGGGCCATCGCCCAGAAGATCGGTTACCCCGTCATGATCAAGGCCATCGCCGGCGGCGGCGGGCGGGGCATGCGGGCGGCCCACAACGACGTCTCGCTGGTCAAGGGTTACCACACCGCCCGCACCGAGGCCGAAAAGGCGTTCGGCAACAGCGGCGTTTACATCGAGAAGTTCATCGAGAATCCCCACCACATCGAGTTCCAGATTCTCGGCGACACCAAGGGCAACATCATCCATCTGGGCGAGCGCGACTGTTCGATCCAGCGCCGCAACCAGAAGCTGATCGAGGAAACACCCTCGCCCATGCTGGAGCGGAAGGAGTTCAAGGGGTTGCGGGCGAAGATGGGCAAGGCGGCCCTGCGGATCGCCGAGACCGCCGGCTACACCAACGCGGGAACGGTGGAGTTCATCGCCGACGACTCCGGAAATTTCTACTTCCTCGAGGTCAACAAGCGCATCCAGGTCGAGCACCCGATCACCGAAGAGGTCACCGGGGTGGATCTGGTGAAGCAGCAGATCCTGATTGCTTCGGGCGAGAAGCTGTCGATCAGCCAGGGCGATGTGCAGTTCAAGGGCCACGCCATCGAGGCGCGCATCAACGCCGAGGATCCCTTCGGCGATTTCCGCCCCAGCCCGGGCCGGATCGAGATGTATTACGCCCCGGGCGGCGGCGGCGTCCGGCTCGATTCCCACGCGTATGCCGGTTACACGATTCCGCCCTACTACGATTCGATGATCGGGAAGCTGATCACCATCGGCCGCGATCGCGCCGACGCGATGAACAAGATGAGCCGCGCGCTTTCCGAATACATGATCACCGGGGTCAAGACCACCATCCCATTCGAGCTGGCCATCCTTCAGGACCCCGATTTCCGCCGTGGCCATTACACCACCAACTTCGTCGAGCGACTGCTGAGCGGTGCGAAAATGGAGATGATCCAGGACAAGGCCTGAGCCGGCACTGTCTTCCGCTCGTGAGCACGAAAAAGGCGGCCTTCGAGGCCGCCTTTTCCCTTGGCTGGAGCGACGTTGGGGGCGGTCAACGGGCCATGGGCCAGCCTGCGGCTACCATGGCCTTGTAGCCGCCGTCCAGCGACCAGACCCGGGTGTAGCCCATCTTCTGGGCTGCATCGGCGGTGAGGGCACTCCGAAATCCGCCGCCGCAATAGAGGATCAGCTCGCGGTCCTTGTCCGGGATGCGGTTCTCCAGATCCCGCTCGAAGATGCCTTTCCCCAGGTGCTGGGCCTCGACCGCGTGCCCCGCAGCCCATTCGCTTTCCTCGCGGACATCGAGAAGCACCGCGTCCGGATTGGCGGACAGGCGGATGCGGGCTTCGGCGACGCTGAGTTCGCGGACGCGGGCTTTGGCGTCGTTGACCAAGGACAGGAATCCGGGTGAGTGCTGCACGGGCCGGACGCTACGGCGCCGCCGCGGGGGTTCAACGGCGAATCCGCCGCGGAACCCGCCTCAGCCGGCCAGTTCCCGGACCTTTTTCAGGCAGGCCTCGCCCAGTTCGTTGACCCGCGTCTCGCTGGCCGCCTCGTTGTAGCAACGAAACTCCGGGGCATTTCCGGAAGGCCGGAGATGGACGATTTCCCCGTTGGCGAAGGTCGCCCGCACGCCGTCGGTCCGGTCGAGGCCGGTGACCGGACCAAGGCCGGTGAAATCGGCCTCCAGCGCCTGCCGGTTGGCTGCCTCGTCGGGTCCGGAATACCGCGCGAGGATCGCCTGGCTGCGTTCGACCGGGCAGTTCTTCAACAGGCCGCTGGCCGTGTAGCGCGGCGGCAGCGTGGCGACGAGTTGGGAGAGCGTCCTGCGTTCCTGCCGGGCCAGGAGGAGCAGGCTGAGGATGGGCAGCACGGCGTCTCGGGTTGGCAGCGCCCGTAGCGCGCGGCCATTGCGGTGGAGGTCAGAGTTCAGCAGGAAGCCGCCGTTGGCCTCGTAGCCCACGACACACCGGGCGCCCCGGGCCGTGGCATCCAGCATGGCGGAGACGACGAAAGGCGAACCGATCTTCGTGCGCTGCACTTCGCGGAACCACCCACACAGGTCCACCGCGCTGTTGCAGCTCACCGGTGTGCTGACGGAATCGGCCCCGAGAAAGCGGGCGCACAGGATGCCGGAGACGTCGCCGCGGATCCATTGGCCGTGCTCGTCGCTGATCAGCGGGCGGTCGCTGTCGCCGTCGGCCGAAACAATCGCGTCAAAGCCGTGGGCGGCGGACCATTGCCGGGCCAGCGCCACATCCTCGGGACGGATCGCCTCGGTATCCACGGGGATGAAGGTTTCGGAACGACCCAACGGTGTCACCGTCGCGCCCAGCGCTTCCAGGATGTGGGCGATCACGTCGCGCCCGACGGCGGAGTGCTGATACACACCCAAACGCAAGCCGCGCAGGCAATCGCCCGGGAAGAAGTCCGTGTAGCGGGTGATGTAGCCGCGTCCGGCCGCCGGGTTGACGTCAAGCAATGGCGCTGTCGTGGTGAAGCGGCCGTGGGCGTCGAACCGGCCTTCCGGAATCGTCACCCTCTGTCCGGCGATGCCCGCCTCGTCGCGCTTGAGGACCTCGCCGGAACACTTGTTGAACTTGATGCCATTCCGGTCAGCGGGGATGTGGCTGCCGGTGACCATCACGGTGGGGAATCCCCCGGCCAGGCCCCAGGCGGCGAGCGCGGGCGAGGGGATCTTCCCGCAATTGACCGGCGTGTAACCGAGGTCGGCGGCGGCCTGCAGGGCGGCGGCCATGATGCGGTCGGTGCTCGGACGAAAGTCGCCGGCCACGGCCACGGGCGTGCCCTTGGCCTTCAGTTCGCCGGCACTTTCGAGGAACTGCAGAAATCCCTGCGTGTAGGCGTAGGCGACGAAATCGGTGAGCTGATCCGCCAGTCCGCGCGCACCGCTGGTGCCGAAACGGACGCCGGTCTGTTGCATGAGGTCGTGAATGGCCGCGGTCATGGGCGGGGAGGGAAACGCGTTGGCCGGGCCACCGTCAACCGTGGCGGTGCGGGTTGCCGAATCGCGCTTCGGTGGTTTCCTGCCCCATGATCTGCCGATTCTCGCTGGCGCTGCTGTTGCTGGGCTCCGTGGCCGCGGACGTCTGGCCGCAGTGGCGGGGGCCCACCCGCGACGGGCAGGTTGCCGGACCGGACTGGCCGGCGGACTTGCACGCGGGCCGCCTCGACCGCGCCTGGCGGGTGCCGTTCGGGCCCAGCTATTCCGGCCCCATTGTCAGCGAAACGGCCGTGTTCACCACGGAGACAAAGGACAAGAAACTGGAGGTGGTCCACGCGCTGGACCGCCAGACCGGCCGCGAGCTCTGGCGGCAGGAATGGGAGGGCTCCATGAGCGTGCCCTTCTTTGCCAAGTCCAACGGCGACTGGATCCGGGCGACGCCCGCGCTGGACGGGAACGTCCTCTACGTCGCCGGCATGCGCGATGTGCTGGTGGCCCTTGACGCTGGCAGCGGGGCAGTGAAATGGCGTCGGGACTTCGTGGCCGAGCTCAAGACTCCGCTTCCCGCCTTTGGCAACGTCTCGTCCCCGCTTGTCGAAGGCGACGGGCTGTTCGTGCAGTCCGGCGCGGCGGTGATGCGCCTGAACAAAGCCACCGGGGAGGTCGTGTGGCGGGCGCTGGAGAATCGTGACGCCATGAACGCGAGCCCGTTTTCCTCGCCGGTCATCGCCACGGTCGCGGGCCAGCGGCAGCTGCTGGTCCAAACGCGCACCGAACTCGCCGGGCTGAGCTTGGACAAGGGCGAGGTGCTCTGGCGGCAGCCGGTCGAGGCGTTCCGCGGCATGAACATCCTTACGCCCACGGTCGCCGGCGACCGCGTCCTCACATCGGCCTACGGCGGCAAGACCCATGCCTTCGAGATTCGGGCGGAATCCGGGAAGTTCACCGTGGCCGAAGCCTGGCAGTTCAAGGCTCAGGGCTACATGTGCAGCCCGGTGCTGGTGGCCGGACACGCCTACCTGCACCTGCGCAACAACCGGGCGCTCTGCATGGAGGTCGCGACAGGAGCGGAGAAGTGGACCACCTCCGAAAGCTTCGGCAAATACTGGAACCTCGTGACGCGGGGCGAGCGCATCCTGGCGCTGGATGAACGGGGCGAGCTGCTGCTGTTCCGGGCCAACCCCGCGAAGTTCGACCTCGTGGACCGGCGCAAGGTCAGTGATCAGGATGCTTGGGCGCACCTCGCCCTGGCGGATGGCCAGATGTTCATCCGGGATCTGGGCGGGCTGAGCGCGTGGACTTGGAAGGCCGCTCCCTGAACCGGCGGACCCCGGCCGCGCTTTTCCCGCCCTGGCGTCACTCCGCGGTCGCGGCGAGGGGCGTCCCTCCGCTACGCTGAGGCCGTGACGAGTGATGCCTCCAACGCGAGCACGCGCGATCTGCCGCCCTTGGTGGCCGATCACGAACTGCTGCGCCGCGTGGGCGTCGGCGCCTATGGCGAAGTCTGGCTGGCCCGGAGCGTCACGGGAATTCTCCGGGCGGTGAAGGTGGTGTGGCGGTGCAACTTCGACCACGACCGCACCTACGAACGTGAGTTCGCCGGCCTCCGGAAATTTGAACCGCTGTCGCGCCGGCATGACGGGCTCGTGGACATCCTGCACATCGGGCGCAACGACGAGGCCGGCTATTTCTTCTACGTGATGGAGCTGGCGGACGACGCGGCGGGGTCCGCGCCGGCGGAGGTCGCCAGCTATGTGCCGCTGACCCTCGCCGAACTGCTGCGTCAACGCGGGCGTCTGCCGGTGGCGGAATGCGCCCGCTTGGGTGCCGCGGTGGCCGAGGCGCTGGCGTTCTTGCATCGGGAGCAACTGATTCACCGCGACCTCAAGCCCTCCAACCTCATCTTTGTCGGCGGCCATCCCAAGCTCGCCGACATCGGCCTCGTGGTCGGGGTCGGCGAAGCGCGCTCCTTCGTGGGCACCGAAGGCTACATCCCGCCCGAGGGCCCCGGTTCCGTGCAGGCCGACCTCTTCAGCCTCGGCCGGGTGCTCTACGAAATGGCCACGGGCAAAAGCCGGCACGAATTCCCGGACCTGCCCGGCGGCCTTCTGAATTCACCGGATGCGGCGGCCTTCGCCGAACTCAACGAGATCATCTTGCGGGCGGCGGAACCCGACGCGGCGAAGCGGCACCGGTCGGCGGACGAGTTACGCGGCGAACTCCTGCTGGTGGACGCCGGGCGGTCCGTCCGCCGGCTGCGGCGCAACGAACGCCTTATCGCCCGCTGGCAACGCTTCGGGGCGGTGACCCTGCTCGCCGGACTGACTGCCTTGGGAGCGGTCTGGTTCGAACGCCGGCAGGCCGCGGCGGCCAATCAGCGGGCCGCGGCCGAGGCCGCCCAACGCCGGCTGGTCGAGGACAAGGAACGGGTCGCCCGGCAGAATCTCTACGCGGCCGACATGAATCTCGCCCAGCAGGCGATCACGGCCGGGAACTATGGCCGGGCGGAGGAACTGCTCGGCGCGTGGCGTCCGGGACCGGGCGAGCCCGAGCTGCGCGGCTTCGAGTGGTTCCATTACTGGCATCGCGTCCGAGGCGACAGCATTGGTGTGCTTCGCGGGCACGAGGAAGTGGTGTCCTCGCTCGTGCTCAGCCTCGACGGGCAGCGGCTTTTCTCGGCCGGCTTTGACAGCACCGTCCGGGAATGGTCCCTCGCCGAGCAGCGGGAGATCCGGCGCTGGCACCTGCCCGGCGGACTCGTCATGGCCATGGCGCTCGACCGGGCCGGCGAACGCATGGTCGTCGAGTGTGGCAACCGACCCCTGACCGGCCTGCTGCACCTCAAGACCGGCCGCTGGACCACCAATGTGCTCTCCGCGTCGCCCAGCATCACCTTCACGCCGGAAGGGGATCGGCTGGTGCGGGGCGCAAACATGCGCCTCTTCGAGACCAACGGCGTCGTGGAGATCACGGATATGGAGTTCCGGGTCGAGCGGGTGCTGGAGCAGGCCGGCGGGCGGGCGTGGTTTTCGCCGGACGGAAAACTGCTCGTCACCGGTTCTTGGGGCCATGATCTCCGCCTGTGGACCTGGCCCGAACTGGCCGAGGCCGGGCGGCTGACCAACGCCGGAGCCGTGATCTCCGTGTCGTTTTCGCCCGGGGGAAAGCGCCTGGTCAGCGGCGCGCGCGATGGCCGGCTGATCCTGTGGGACCTGGCCCAACGTGTCCCGCTGCGGCAGGTGGTGGCCCACAATGAATCCATCGTCTGGTCGGTGGCGTTCGCGCCGGACGGGCGGCGGCTGGCCACCGGCGGCAATGATCAGGCCGTGCGGGTGTGGACGGCGGACACGCTGGCCGAACTGGATGTGTTCCGCGGGCACGGCAGCGAAGTCTGGGTGGTGCAGTGGACGCCCGACGGACAGCGCCTGATTTCCGCGGGCAAGGATTCGACCATCCGCATCTGGAACGCCTCGCCCAAAGCACCGCCGCTGGAGCTCACCGGTGTGACCCAGCCCCCGGTGTTCTCTCCGGATGGCAAACGGATCGCCGTGCGGCGCCGGAATGCCGGAGTGAGCGTTTGGGACGTGGCGGCCAGCCGCCTGCTCTGGGAAGTGGCCGGCCTCGAACTGGGCGGGTTTTCGCCGGAGGGCGAGCGGCTGACCCTGTTGCGGGACGACCGGACGTGGGAATGCCGTCGAGCCAAGGACGGGGAACTGCTCGAAACGCGGTCCGTGCAGCCGCCGTCGGCCGAATACTCGCGCCGCCGGCTCAGTGCTTCCGGGCGCTGGGTTGCGACCGGAGACAATCAGGGCGGAATCACGCTCCAAGATTTGAAGTCAAAGTCGTCACCACGGTTGCTGCAGGGGCATGTGCAGATGGTGACGCTCCTGGAGTTCACCGCCGACGAACGCCAGTTGGTATCGGGCTCGATGGATCGCTCGGCCCGAGTTTGGGATCTGGAGACCGGAACCGGGAAAGCCGCGCTGACCGGCCACCGGATGGCGGTCGCTTCCGGCGAGTTTTTCCCGGACGGAACCCGCCTGCTGACCGGCAGTTGGGATGACACGGCCCGGCTGTGGGATCTCACGACCGGCCGGGAATTGGGAGTGTTTGGCGGGCATCCCGCGGCGGTTCACGATGTCGCTCTGGCGCCGGACGGGCGGACCTTTGCGGCCCTGAGCGGGGCGGGGGTGCTGAAGTTCTGGAACCTCGCGGCTCGGCGGGAGGCCGGAGTCATTTCGCTGGAGCGCGGCACGGGACTGGGCTGGCTGCGCTTTTCGCCGGACGGCGGCTGGCTGGCGGCGGTCAGCCAATCCGGCCGGCTCACCCTGCTGCCGGCGGCCAGCGCGGAAAGATGAAGAATTCCGTTAGAACCGGGCCGGTCAGTGCGAATACGCCTGCGATGCCAGCGCGAACGCCGCTCAGTATGGACGAGGTGCGGCAGCTCCGCAGCGCTGAGGCGCCGACTTGGGAGCTGACCCGCCGGAGCCTGCTTACCCGGCTCAAGGACCTCGGCGACGACCAGGGCTGGCAGCGCTTTTCGGACACCTACGGCGGCGTGATCCATAGCTTGGCCAAGCGGGCCGGGTGCGACGCCGCCGAGGTGGATGAGGTGCTGCAGGAAACGCTGATCTCCGTGGCGCGTGAGATGCCGGACTTCCGCTACGACCCGGCCCGGGGCTCGTTCAAGTCCTGGCTGTTTTGCCTCGTGCGCCGCCGCATCGCCGACCAGTTCCGGCGCCGGAACCGGGTGCAACGATTGCGATCCGATGCGGAAGTTGAACTGGAGACGGTTCCCGATCCCGCCACAGATCCACTGAACGCTGCGTGGGACGACGAGTGGCGCCAACACCAGCTGCAGCTTGCGGTCGAGCGGACCAAGCGGCGCGTGTCGCCCGCCCAGTGGCAGATGTTCGACCTCTCGGCGCTGCAGGACTGGCCCACCGAACGCATCTGCGAAATGCTGGGGATCAACCGCGCCCAGCTCTACATGGCGAAGATGCGCGTGGGGCGTCTGCTCAAGGCCGAATTGCAGGCCGCCTCCGACGAGGATGCCGACGGACGCTGACGCTCATTTGGCTTCGGCCGCCGGGCGCGATGCCGGGTGGGACTCGGCCCGCCAGGACAGCAGGATCAGCAGGCCGACGCCGGTGCAGATGGCGGTGTCGGCGATGTTGAAGGCCGGGAAGCCGATTTCGCCGCCGCCGCGCGGGTTGACGTAGAAGTAGAGGAAATCGATGACGTGCTGCCGGCTGGGCAGGAGCCGGTCCAGCAGGTTGCCAGCGATGCCGCCGAAGAGCAGCCCCAGGGCAACCTGTCCCATTGGCCGGTGGGCTTCGAAGTGCCGCCGGAAGATCCACAGCGCGACCATGGCCACGCCCGAGACGACCGCCAACACGCCGTTGTTGTGCCGGAACAGGCTCCACGCGGCGCCCGTGTTGCCCCAATGGACGAACTTGAAGAAGCCTTCGAGCACGATCCGTTCGTCGTGCAGGTCGAGCAGCTTCAGCACCACGGCCTTGCTGGCCTGGTCGGCCAAGAAGATCAGCGCGGCGAGCAGGCCGATGCGTTGGGAGCCGGAAAGGGGGGCGGCGGGCATGTGAGCGATGGCGGCGGAGGCTAAGGAAGCCGTCGGCCGAGTCGAACGGATTTCCTCAGAGCACGCCGAGGAACTCCGTCAGCGGGGCGAGGTCGGAATCGTTCTTCGCCATCTGCTTGATCGCGTCCCGGCCGCGCAGGTTGGCCGCCTGCCGCAGCCAGTGCTTGGCCCGGGCGACATCGCCGAGCTGGCAGGCGTAACAGGCGAGGTTGTAGGGGATGATGGGCTCGTCCGGGAACTGGGCTGCGGCGGGCAGCAGGCATTCCAGGGCTTCGCCGGTCCGCCGGAGTTCGTGCAGGGTGTAGCTGCGGTGAATCCAGCCGGACGCCCGCGTCGGCGCGGCGGCGACGACGTCGCAGGCCACCACCAGGGCCTCGGGCCAGCGGTCGAGCTTGGCGAGGATGCGCCAGCGCGTTTCCAGCACGTCGGGGTGCCGCTGTCCGGGCCGGCTGATCCGGGCCAGGTCTCGCATGGCCTCCTGGGCATTCCCCAAATCCACCCAGCCGTCGGCCGCCAGCAAATGATGTCGATCCGGAAATCCGAGCTCCTCCACGGCAAAACGATGTAGCCACTTCCCCGCAATTGGCAAAAAGTTTCCCCATGCGAATCCGACTTCGCCGTCCCCTGCTGCTGGCGCTGCTGCTCACCTTGCCTGTCCACGGTGAGCCGGCCCGTCCGTCCGGGCGCGTGGACCTGGCCGCCCGCCTGGCGCAGAGCCTCGCGGCCACCGCCGCCCCGGGGGCGCAGTGGGGCGTCAAGGCCGTGTCGCTGAAGACCGGCAAAACTCTGTTCGAGACCAACGCCACCCGGCTGTTCGTGCCGGCGTCCAACACCAAGCTGTTCACCGGCGCGCTCGCGCTTGACCGGCTGGGTGACGACCGGACGTTGGCGACGACGCTCTGGGTGCCTGCCGCGAGCGCGGGGGAAACCGTCGCGGGCGACCTCCTGGTGCGGGGCGGCGGCGATCCGACGCTGTCGGACCGCCTGAAGGACCGCTGGGAAAAGGTCTTCGCCCCCTTTGTGTCCGCCGTGGCCAAGGCCGGCATCCGGCGCATCCAGGGCGACCTCGTCTGCGACGAAAGCCTCTTTCGCGGCGCGCCCTACGGCAGTGGCTGGAACTGGGACGACTTGGGCTACTATTACGGCGCGGCGGTTTCCGCGCTTTCGGTCAACGACAACGTCCTGCACCTGCGCGTGACGCCCGGCAAGACGGTCGGCGCCCCCGCGACCGTGCAGCTCGGGCCGTTGACCAACCTCCTCGAGCTGGCCGGGTCGGTCCGCACCGGGCCGACGAATTCCGCGGTGAACCTCCAGACCGAGCGTCTGCCGGGCGAAAGCCGGTTGCGCGTGGGCGGCAGCGTTCCGCTGGGCAAGGGAGCCCAGACCGAGGACGTGCCGGTCCCGTCCCCGGCCCGGTATTTTGGCGAGCTGTTCCGTGAGGCGCTGCGCGAAGCCGGAATCACCGTTGACGGGGAGGTTCGCGTGGTGGACTGGCGGGAACGGGCGGCCCAGCCGTGGGTCCCGGCGCAGTGGCGCCAAGTCGGCCAAATTCCGTCGCCCCGGCTGGCGGAAGTCGTTACTGAGATGATGAAGCCGTCCCAGAATTTCTACGCCCACTCCCTGTGGCTCCTGGCCGGCGTGCAGGCCGAACGCCAGCCCGTCGGCAGCGAAATCGGAAAGCCGACGCTGGACTCCACCGAGGAATCCGGCCTGCGGGCGATGCGGACGTTCTTGGCGACCGCGGGCATTCCGGCGCACGAGGCGATCTTCGAGGAGGGCTCCGGGCTGTCCCGCAAAAACCTCGTGACGCCCAACGCCGTGGTGCAGTTGCTGACCCACATGCACCGGCATCCGGCCGGGGCTGCCTACCGGGAGTCGCTGCCAGTCGGCGGCGTGGACGGCACGCTGAAACGGCGGTTCACGGCGGCGGAAATGAAGGGCCGCGTTCACGCCAAGACCGGCACGCTCCGGCATGTCTCCGCCCTGTCCGGCTATGTGGACACGAAGGGCGGTGAAACGGTGGCGTTCAGCATCCTGGTCAACGCCTTCGTGCCTGCCCGGGAAGGCGCCACGGCCACCCAGGAATCGGACCGGCTGGTCGAACTGCTCGCGGCCTTCACCGGCCGCAGCGACGGCGAGTGAAGCCAACCGGGGGATTCCGGCCGGTGGCTCGAAAGCCGCCGTTCCTGCCTTTGCCGGAATCGACGCGACCCGTTCAGCCACACCGAAAAGATGCGCCCTGGTCGTTCCATCTGGCTGAATCGGGTTGGAACCGGCAGGCGATCGGTGGCTTCATTGCGGCGTCATGCTACGGAGCCTCTGCGTTGATCCCCACCGGTCCCTGCCACTCCGCTGGTTGGCCGTGCTGGCCATGGTGGCGGCCTGTGTAACCGGACCTTTTCGAGCCATCGGCGCCGATGAGGACGCGAAGCTGGCCAGCTTCTTCCAGGACCATCTGGAGCGGCGCTTCCGGATGGAGCCGTCGGTCGCCACCCAGTTGGGCGACCACCGGTTCGACGGCGAACTGGAGGACGTGTCGGCGACGTCGCGTGCGGCCTGGGATGCGCACACCCGGTCCGTGCTCGCAGAACTGCCGAAGGCGGTGGATTACGCGCGGCTGTCCCGGGCCGGCCAGATTGATTTCGAGATCCTGCGGCACAGTCTGGAGTCCTCGGTCTGGCTGACCGAAAACACCCGGCCGTTCGAGGAGGATCCAAGGATTTACGGCAGCTACATCAGCGACGGCATCTACTCGCTGTTGGTCCAGTCCACGTTGCCGAAGGACACCAACCTGACCCATGTCATCGCCCGGCTGGGAAAGATCCCCTCCATCATCACCAACGCCCGGGCCACGTTGCGGAATCCGCCCCAATCGGTGCTGGAAACGGCCATCCGGCAGAACCGCGGCGCCATCGGCTTCTTCGAATCCGGCCTGTTTGAGCTCGCGGGCGAAACGCCCCGGCTTCCCGCCCTGCGTGCCGCGGCCGCGCCGGTGGCCCAGCAGCTCCGGCTCTACCAACTTTTCCTGGAGGGTGACCTGATGAAGCGGGCCACCGGGGACTGGCGGTTGGGCCGGGAACGGTTTGCCCGGAAGCTGGAGTTGGAGCTCGACGCAGGTAGGTCGGCCGACGAGGTGCTGGCCGATGCGGAGGCAGAGTTCGTCCGGGTGAACCGCGAACTGTATGTCATCGCCCGCCAGCTGTGGAGCCGCTACTTCCCCCGCTTGCCGTTGCCGCCGGATGACGAGGCCGGCCGACGCCAAACGGTGGCCCGGGTGATCACCGCGGTCAGTGCGGAACACGGCCAACCTGAAGAGCTGGTCCGCGATGCGCGGGCCACGGTCGAGCGGATCCGGACCTTCATCCGGGAGAGGGACATCCTCCGTTTGCCCGATCCGGATCGCTGCCAGGTGATTGAGATGCCGGAGTTCAAACGCGGCAATTCGCTCGCCTACCTCGAGTCGGCGCCGCCGCTTGAGCCCGCCGCGGTCAGCCTGTATGCGGTGAGCCCGCCGCCGGCCGACTGGGGGGCGGACCGGGTGCGCAGCTTCCTGGAGGAATACAACGCGCACATGCTGCAGGTGCTCACCATCCATGAGGCCTACCCGGGGCACTACGTGCAGCTGGAATACTCAAACCAGTCGCCCTCGCTGATCCGGCGGGTGCTTCAGTCCGGGGTCTTCATCGAGGGCTGGGCGGTTTACACGGAGCAGATGATGCTCGACCAAGGGTATGCGGACGGTGACCTCCGCGTCCGGCTCATGCAGCTCAAGTTCTACCTGCGGGCCGTGGTCAACGCGATCCTCGACCACCGGATGCATTGCACGGGCATGACCGACGACGAGGCGATGAAGCTGATGGTGGAAGGCGCCTTCCAGTCCGAGGGCGAAGCGCGCCTGAAGATCATCCGCGCCAAGCAGAGCTCGACCCAGTTGAGCACCTATTTCGTCGGCCGCATGGCGCACTACCGGCTGCGGCAGGCGGTGGAGCGGGAACTGGGCGACCGGTTTGAGCTGGGGCGGTTCCATGAGGCCGTCTTGGCCCACGGCTCGGTGCCGACGAAGTATCTGCCGGAGCTGGTCCGAGCCCGGCTCCAGCGGCCCCGTTAAGGCGGTCGGCGGAGGGATGTGCCACCGTTGGCCGTCCGTCCGTCATTCTGCGCCAAGACCGGCGCCGGCCCAATCGGCAGCGTCCTGCGACCAAGTCGCACCTTGTTTTCCGTCTAAGCTCAATCCGTCTTTCCGCATGAAGCCCCATTGGTCCGGCGTCTTTCCCGCCATCACCACCCAATTGCACCGCGACGGCTCGCTGGATCTCGAGGCCACCGCCGCTCACGCCGAGGCGTTGCTCGCCTCCGGCATCACGGGCCTGATCTTTCTCGGTTCGCTGGGTGAAAACCAGTCGCTCACCGCCGACGAGAAGCGCCTCGTGATGTCCGAGATGGTGCGCGCCGTGAACGGCCGCGTGCCGGTGCTCAGCGGCGTAGCCGAAAGCAGCGTGGCCGAAGCCTGCCGCTACGCCCGCGATCTCGAACGCCTCGGTGCCGACGGCTTCATGCTGATGCCGCCGATGATCTACAAGTCGCCGGACCCGCGGGAATCGCTCCACCATTTCCGCACGGTCGCCCAGGCCACGGGCCTGCCGATCATGATCTACAACAATCCGATCAGCTACGGCCACGACCTCACGCCCGAGCTGTTTGCGGAACTGGCCGACCAGAAGAACTTCGTCGCGCTCAAGGAATCGTCCGGTAACACCCGGCGCATCACCGACCTCCACAACGTGTGCGGTGACCGCTACGCCCTGTTCACCGGCGTGGACGACCTCGCCCTGGAGGCGGCGATCCTCGGCATCGACGGCTGGGTGGCGGGCAGCGGCATCGCGTTCCCGGCGGAGAACCAGCATTTCTGGGAACTCACCCGGCGCGGCGAATGGGCGAAGGCCGTCGAGGTTTACCGCTGGTTCACCCCGCTGCTGCACCTCGATACGCACCCGAAGTTCGTCCAATATATCAAGCTCGCCGTCCAGGAAGCCGGCCTGGGCAAGGAATGGGTCCGCGCCCCCCGGCTCACGCTCACGGGTGCCGAACGCAAGGCCGTGCTCAAGGTCATCCACGACGGGATCGCCAGCCGGCCGAAGGTGCCGAAGCGCAAATAGGCGCGCGGCGGCCGACCGGCCCGTGGTCGCTGCCGCCGATTTCTCCGTGACCCTCCATTCCCAGCTCGCCGTGGTCGGCGGTGGTCCGGCCGGATTGCGGGCGGCGGAAGTCGCCGCCTCGGCCGGAGTTCAGGTCGCGCTTTACGAGGGCAAGCCGTCGGTCGGCCGCAAGTTTCTCGTTGCGGGACGCGGGGGCCTCAATCTCACCCATGGCGAGCCGCGGGAGCGGTTTGCCGCGCGCTATTCCGGTCCCGGCCAGCCGACGGGACTGTGGCCGGAGCTGCTGGCGGACTTCGATCCCGCCGCGTTGCGCCGCTGGGCTGCGGAGCTCGGCGTGGAAACCTTCGAGGCGACCAGCGGCCGTGTCTATCCGGTGGAGATGAAGGCCGCGCCGCTGCTGCGCCGTTGGGTGACCCGTCTGCGCGGGCTGGGCGTGACGTTCGCGATGAACCACCGGCTCGTGGCGCTGGCACCGCCAGTGGCACAGCCGACCTCGCCCGCTGAGCGCGCGGCGGAGGTGCCCGCCGCAGGCGTCGGTTCCCCAGTGGCAACGCGTCGCAGCGCGCAGTTCCGCCTCGGATTCGCCAATGGCGTCACCGCGACGGCGGATGCCGTGATCCTGGCGCTGGGCGGCGGTTCGTGGCCGGAGACCGGTTCTGACGGCGGTTGGGTCGGACTGCTGGAATCACTCGGCCTGGCCGTGCATCCGCTCGTGCCGGCGAACTGCGGCTGGGAACACGACTGGGCGCCGGATCTCCTCGCCCGGGTCGAAGGCCGGCCGTTGAAGAATGTCCACGTGCGTGCCGGCGATACGCTGGCGGTCGGCGAACTGCTCATCACGCGCTACGGCCTCGAAGGCGGCGCGATTTACCAGCTCGGCGCCGCGCTGCGGGCGCTGCGGGAACCGGCCATCGCGATTGATTTCAAGCCGACCTTCAGTGTCGAGCGGTTGGTCGCCAAGATGGAGTCGGCCCGGCGCAACTTCCTCGACGAAGCCCTCGTCCGCTGGCGTCTTGGCGAAACCGCCCACGCCCTCCTGTCCGGGCACTCGTGGTCCGACGCGCCTTCGCTGGCCCGCGCGGTGAAGCACTGGGTGCTGCCGCTGCGCCGGCCGCGCCCGCTGGCGGAGGCGATTTCCTCCGCCGGCGGCGTGTGCTGGAGCGAGCTGGATTTCGGACTGGGAGTTCGCCGGTTCCCCGGACTTTTTGTCGCGGGGGAAATGGTGGACTGGGAAGCGCCGACCGGCGGCTACCTGATGCAGGGCTGTTTCGCCACCGGCACCCGCGCGGCCCGCGCGGCGGTGGCGGGATTGTCCCGGACTCCCTGACCGGGCGCATCTGGACACTGCCCCTGGGGTGGGCGGGGAGGCGAGTAGGCCGGGCTGCCAGCCCGGCACGTAGCCCAAGCTGCCAGCTTGGGCCGAGGCCGACTTCGGGCTGGCAGCCTGAACTACCTGCCGGGCCAGCGGCCCGGCCTACTACGGGGGCAGTGTCCAGATGCGCCCGTCGCTGTTGCCGCCCTGGCTCCGGGGTTGACGTGGTCGGGGTTGTGGTCAGTTTCGCCGGACCGATGCGGGTCATTGTCGAGGAAGTCAGCACCCGGCATTCGCCTGAATCGCTGGTCGGAAAACTTCAGGGCGAGGCCGGGCTGGTCCTGCTCCGGACCGGTGCCTTCGAGGTGCCCAGCGCACGCCATTCGTTCGTCGCCGCCCGGCCGCTGCTGGTGTTCCGTTCGTTCGGTTCCGCCTGCGAAACGCGGTTCGACGACGGTCGGACCGAGGCGCAGTTCGGAAATCCGTGGCAGCATCTTGCCCCGCTGCTGGCGCGGTTCGAACTGCCGGACGAGGTGGACGTGCCGTTCCCGCTCGGCGGCTGTTTCGGGCACTGGGGTTACGACCTGAAGCAGTTCACCGAGCCGCGCCTGACGCGCCGGGCGGTCAATGACCTGGAATTGCCCGACTGCCATCTCGGGTTCCACGCGAGCCTGGTGGTCTTCGATCACCAGCTCGGCAAGACCTGGATCGTCGCGACGGGCCTGGATGCGGAGGGCAATCGCACCGAGGCGCGCGCTGCGGAGCAGGCGGCCTGGTGGCGTCGGCATTTGCGGGAACCGGAAGCTGCGGCAACGCCGGTCACGCCGGCGCGACCGGGCCGTGACGAAGGGCCGGGAGTGCTGGTCAGCTCGCTGCCCCGGGCGGAATTCATCGCGGCCGTCGAACGGGCGCAGCGCTACATCCGGGCGGGTGACATCTACCAAGTGAACCTTGCCCAGCGCCTTGGCGCGGACTGTCCCTTCACCGGCTGGGAGTTTTTCAACCGGCTGAGCGAGCGTTCGCCGGCGCCGTTCTCCGCCTATTTCGACTGCGGCGACTTCCAGCTCGTGTCGTCGTCGCCGGAGCTGTTCCTGCGCCTGAGCGGCCAGCAGATCGTCACCCGGCCAATCAAGGGCACGCGGCCGCGATCCGCCGATCCGGTGCGGGATGCGCAGCTCGCCTTCGAGCTCCAGCGCAGCGAAAAGGAGAACGCCGAACTCCTGATGATCACCGACCTGCTGCGCAACGACCTTGGGCGCGTGTGCGAATTCGGATCCGTGCGGGTGCCGGACCTGATGCGGCTGGAACGCTTCGCGCAGGTGCATCATCTGGTCTCGACCGTCGAGGGCCGGCTCCGCGACGGCGTGACGCATCTGGACGCACTGGCGGCGTGTTTCCCCGGCGGCAGCATCACTGGCGCGCCGAAGATCCGGGCGATGGAGATCATCGACGAGCTGGAACCGGTGGCGCGCGGCCCGTATTGCGGCTGCCACGGCTACCTGGGCTTCAACCGCGAGAGCCAGCTCAGCATCACCATCCGCACCGCGCTCATTCGGGAGGGCCGGGCGTGGTTCCATGTCGGGGCGGGCATCGTGGCCGATTCCGTGCCGGCGGCGGAATACGAGGAAACGCTCGCCAAGGCGGGCGGGTTGCTGGCCGTGCTGCGGGATCCGCAACCAGCGGTTCCGGCCGTGGATTCGGTCGCGCCAGTCGCCTCCTGAATCGTCCCGAAGAAAACTCCTTCCCCGCCGCGCCGTCCCGTTCGCATCCTCCGCGCATGGCTGAACGTCCGTTGGACACCCTGAACCGTCCCGATGCCGCGCTGGAACAGACGCTGCGGCCGTCGGCGTTCGACGACTTCACGGGGCAGCCCAAGGTCAAGGAACGCCTCGAGATCGCGGTCGAGGCCGCCAAGCAGCGTGGGGAAGCCCTCGATCACATCCTCCTCAGCGGCCCGCCCGGTCTCGGCAAGACCACCATCGCCAACATCCTCGCCAAGGCCATGGGCGGAAACCTCAAGGCCACCAGCGGGCCCACGGTGGAAAAGGCCGCCGACCTCGCCGGCTTGCTGACCAACCTCGAGGAAGGCGACGTGCTGTTCATCGACGAGATCCACCGGCTCCAGAAAACCGTCGAGGAATACCTTTACCCGGCGATGGAGGACTTCCGCCTCGACATCATCATTGATCAGGGACCGAACGCCCGGAGCGTCCGGCTTACCCTGCCGCGCTTCACGCTCATCGGCGCGACGACCCGCAGCGGCCTGCTCAGCTCGCCCATGCTCACGCGCTTCGGCATCCGCGAGCGCCTCGACTACTACTCGGCCGAGCAGATCCAGAAGATCGTCCTGCGCGCCGGACGCCTGCTCAAGGTGCCGGTGGAGGACGGGGGCGCGATGGAAGTCGCCCGCCGCAGCCGAGGCACGCCGCGCATCGCGGGCAACCTGCTCCGGCGGGTCCGCGACTACGCGCAGGTGCGCGGCGACGGCCGGATCACGGCCGAACTGGCCGACCGGGCGCTGGGCATCCTGGAGATCGACGAGAACGGTCTCGACGAGATGGACAAACGCATCCTGGAGACCGTGATCGTGAAGTTCGGCGGCGGTCCCGTGGGCGTGAACTCCCTCGCCGTCGCCGTGGGTGAGGAAGCGGACACCATTGAGGAAGTCCACGAACCGTTCCTGATCATGGAGGGCTACCTGAACCGCACTCCGCAGGGCCGCGTGGCCACCGAGCGCAGCTATAAGAAGCTGGGTTTGAAACCGCTGGAGGGCGGGCAGGGGAAGTTGCTGTGAACGTCATTGCGATCCGCCAGGTCCGAGGTGGTAGCCATGAAGCGGTTTAGGCCCAAAGCCATTATGGGTGGTGTGCTGATGTTGGCAGTCTTGCTGCCGCTCACCTTGTCGAAGTGGCCAAACCGTGGGGTCATGCCAGATGTGGCGGACCATCCGGCTCCGGCAACACTTCGAAGACCCATTCACGTTCGCCACCTTTGGAAGGAGTCGAGCTCCGATGAAGAGTATCGGTTTTGGGCTGACCGCACTCCTTTCCAAATGCTTTCCACACTGAGGTTCGCCGAATCGGGTGGGTATGGGCTTGGTTCCAAGTGCGAGAACTTTGTCCAAGAGGAAGACTTGGCCGGATTGGTCCAACTGCTGGATTCGATCGAGCCGGCCGCACATACCGTTCTCCTGATATCATCATACGCTCCGCAAGGCGCTTCAACTGTTGGGCACGAGGCGGCCTATTTGCTCGAAGGCTACCGCGTTGGCGTCTATCCGCCGTCGCTCGGGAGTTACAACTTCACGCCCAACTATGCCGAATTGAAGGCCCGCTATGGGAAATCCGGTCGCTGAAAACACCATTGGTTGGGATACCAACCGCGCCTCAATTTACGCGCAGCGTCTTAGAGTAGGTGCGGCTTGTCGCCGCTTTGGCGTGCCGGACGGGCTGCGGCAAGCTGGGAGTTTGTGGCCTGACGCTGGTCGTCGCTACTGGCCACTCCCTCTCCCTGCGAGGCACGAGCGGGGAGAGGGCGGAGCCCTATCGCGATGCGCCACCTCTCCCCGGCCCTCTCCCCCATCTGATGGCGGAGAGGGAGTCCGCCCTTCTGGTTTTGTCGTTATGCTTTGGCGTGCTGCGCCCTTCCAAACAGCCAGCGCTTGTCAGCGAATGGCGTTTTCCCATGCTCGCCCCGTGAACCCCATCGCAACCGCCCGACGCCTGCGGCGCGACCAAACGGAGGAGGAGCGTCAGCTTTGGCGGGAACTGCGGGCGGGGCGTTTTGCCGGCTTCAAATTCCGACGGCAGCATCCGGTGGGCGACTTCTGCCTCGACTTCTACTGCCCGACGGCGCGCCTGTCGGTTGAGCTGGACGGTTCCCAGCACGGCTTCCCAGAACAGCGGCAACACGACGCCCGCCGCTCGGAATGTTTGGCTTCGGCAGGGATCGAAGAGCTGCGTTTCTGGAACGTGCAATGGCACACCAACCGCGAGGGCGTGCTGCTGGAAATCTGGAATGCCCTTCATCGCCGCACCGGTTGCGTGCAGGTGGACCGCAAGTTGGAAAACCACCGCTTCGTGCCGCCGGACCCTGCCAAGATAATTCCGCCCCGGTCGGCCACGTAAATGCGCACTGTGGTCAAGCGACTCCGTCTCCCTCTCCGCCATCGGATGGGGGAGAGGGTCGGGGAGAGGTGGCGTCCGGCGAACAGTCCGTGCGCTCGTCACGCTGACACCTTCCTCGAATACCACCGCCGCGGACTCCGTTTTTGACTTCGCGTGTGACGGGGACAGACTGCCGGCACGCTCGTCCCCATGTTGCCTTTGCGTTCAGTGTTTTCCGCCGGTTTCAGTGCGCTTGCTCTCGCAGCAGGCGTGGCCATGGGCGCGTCCCTGGATCCGGCGCAGGTCGAGTTCTTCGAGAAGAAAGTGCGGCCGTTGCTGGCGGATCACTGTTACGAGTGCCACAGCGCCAAGGCTGACAAGGCCAAGGGCGGTCTGCGGCTCGACACGCGGGCGGATACGCTGAAGGGCGGGGCGGCGGGACCCGTGTTCGTGGCGGGCAAACCGGACGAAAGCCTGCTCCTCCAGGTGGTGAAGGGCATCGCCAAGGACACCGAACGCATGCCGCCCGAAAAAAAGGGGCCGCCGCTCAACGCCGAACAGATCGCGGTGCTGGAGGAATGGGTCCGGCTCGGCGCTCCGGATCCGCGCAGCGAAACCGACGGGCAATCGCATGTGGGCAAGGCGGCCCGGCACTGGGCATTCCAGAAGCCCGTCGCGCCGCCGCTGCCGAACGTGACGGACCCGGCGTATCCCGTCCGCAATCCGATCGACACGCTGATCGCCGTCCATCTTCAGGCCCACGGGCTCAAGCCGGCGCCGACGGCGGACCGGCGGACCCTGCTGCGGCGGCTCACGTTTGACCTCACCGGTCTGCCGCCCACACCGGCCGAGATGCGGGACTTTCTCGCGGACACCTCGCCGCTGGCCTACGAACGCGCGGTGGACCGCCTGCTGGCGTCGCCGCGCTACGGCGAACGCTGGGCGCGCCACTGGCTCGACGTGGCGCGTTACGCCGACTCGAAGGGCTACGTGTTCGAGGAGGAGCGCCGTTATCCCTACGCCTACACCTATCGCGACTGGGTCGTGAAGGCACTGAACGACGATCTGCCTTACGACCAGTTCCTGATCCAGCAGATCGCTGGCGACCAGATCGCCACCCCGGACAATCCGCAGCCCTATGCGGCGCAGGGCTTCCTCACGCTCGGACGCCGCTTCCTGAACAACCAAAACGACATCATCGACGACCGCATTGATGTTGTGTTCCGCGGCACCATGGGCCTGACGGTGGGCTGTGCCCGGTGCCACGACCACAAGTCCGATCCCATCCCGAGCGCCGACTACTATTCGATCTACGGCGTGTTCGCGAGCAGCCGCGAGCCCGACGAAAAGCCGCTGCTCGGGCCGAATCCCAATGCGAAGCTGGCCGGCGAATTTGAGGCGGAGAAAGCCAGACGCCGCACGGAACTGGCGGACTTCCAGGCCGCCAAGACCGCCGAGATCGCGGGACAGTTGCGCGGCAAGGTAGGCGATTACCTGCTGGGCTGGCACGACACGCAGGGACTCGACGAGGAAACCCGCGTGAAGCTGCTGCGCTCCAGGAGCCTGCCGCCGCATCTCGCCAACAAGTGGAACGGCCGGTTGGCGGAGGCCGCCAAGAATCCCGAGCCCGTGTTCGCGGCGTTCTTCGCGTTCCGCGAACTCGGCACGAATGACTTTTCCGCCCAGGCGACCGGGCTGGCGAAGGCGGTTGCCGGGGGATCCGCCAAGGGGATCGCGCCCAACGCCCGGGTGGCGGCGGCTTTTGCCACCAATGCTCCGGCCTCGCTCGCGGAGGTGACCGAACGCTACACGGCACTGTTCAAGGCCGCCGACGCGGAATGGCAGGCAGCCGTTGCGGCGGCGAAAACTGCCAAGGAGCCGGCCCCGACCCGGCTGAAAGACGACGCGGCCGAGCAATTGCGGCAGTTCCTGTTTGCCGACGGCTCGCCGACGGTCGTGAATTGGGACGAAGCCTACCAAGCCGCGCCCACGCCCGATCAGCAGAAGTTCCGTGCGCTCCGGCGCAAGGTGGACGAACTCGAGGCGACCCATCCCGGCGCACCGCTGCGGGCGATGGCGCTGCTGGACAACGACACGCCGACCGAGCCCGTCATTTTCAAGCGCGGCAACCCGGGCAACCGCGGACCGCAGGTGCGGCGGCAATTCCTCGAGGTCGTCGCGGGCAAGGAACGGCAGCCGTTCAGCCACGGCAGCGGCCGACTGGAACTCGCCCGGGCCATCGCCTCGCGGGACAATCCGCTGACCGCGCGGGTCCTCGTGAACCGCGTCTGGGCCCAGCATTTCGGGACGCCGCTGGTCCGCACGCCCAGCGACTTTGGCGTGAAGAGCGAACCGCCGACGCACCCCGAATTGCTCGACCATCTGGCCGTGTGGTTCATGGACCACGGCTGGTCGCTGAAGGAACTGCACCGGTATCTACTGCTCTCGGCAACCTATCAGCAGGCCAGCGGTCCGGGCGCCGATCCGGCCGCGCAGCGGGCCTTTGCCGACAACGAGAAGCAGGATCCGGCGAATGCCCAATACTGGCGCATGAACCGCAAGCGCCATGACTTCGAGGCGCTGCGCGACAGCTTGCTGGCCGTGAGCGGGAAATTCGACGGCGTGCTGGGCGGCCAGCCGGTCGAGATGTTTGAGGGCACCGGCTCGCCGCGGCGTTCGCTCTACGGTTTCATTGACCGGCAAAACCTCCCTGGACTGTTGCGGGTGTTTGACTTCGCGAGTCCCGATTCGACTTCGCCGATGCGTTTCCAGACCACTGTGCCGCAGCAGGCGCTGTTCATGCTGAACAGCCCGTTCATGGCCGACCGCGCCCGGGATTTCATGGGCCATCCCTCAATCCAATCCGCGGCGGACGAAGCCGAAAAGATCCGGCAGATGCACGAGCTGGCCTACCAGCGTTCGCCCACCCGCGAGGAACTGGCATTGGGCCGGCGGTTCGTGCAGCAACCGCTGGCGGCGGAACCGGAGCCGGAACCGGCCGCCGCGTGGAGCTATGGCACGGGCGAATTCGAGGCGGGCTCCGGCCGGGTGAAGGGCTGGCGAGCGCTGCCGAAGTTCGCGAAGGACCAGTGGCAATGGGACGACAAGCTGCCGGCGGCCAATGGCCAATGGACGTTCCTGGGTGCCCGCGGCGGTCATCCGGGCGGCAACGCCGCGAACGCTGCGATCCGGCGCTGGACGGCCCCGGTGGGCGGCGTGATCCGGATTGAAGGCGCCGTGGAGCACACTTCGGATCAGGGCGATGGCATCCGGGCGCGGATCGTTTCCAGCCGCCGCGGTGAAGTCGGTTCGTGGGTGGCGAAGAACGGCAAGCAGGATGCCGGCGTGGCTGAGTTGACCGTGGAGGCAGGCGACACCGTGGATTTCGTCGTCGAACCGCAGGCCAACGAGAATTCGGACGGCTTCAACTGGGCGCCGACCATCACGCTGGTGCGGGACGGTCCGGGAGTGACGATGGCATCCAACCGGCGCTGGGAAGCCCGCCGCGATTTCAGCGGCCGCCGGGAGTTCGCGCGGGCGCTGAACCCGTGGGAGCAATACGCGCAGGCGCTGCTGAGCGCGAACGAGTTCGTGTTTGTGGACTGACCGCAAGCAGACCGATTCGGGGCAGCCGGACACTCGTAGGCTATTGGCAAGGAGCCGAATCAGGCCGTGGGCGGCTTGCCCCACAAGCCGAACGGGTTGCAGGGCAACCCGCCCACAATTTCATCGGCAACCACGCGCAGTTGTCTTCAGTTCCGGCGAGGATTCGCGGGCGTCTCGAGAAAGCGAAACACTTCGAGCCAAACGTCTGCCGGCTGCTGGATCACCTCCCAGTGCTCCTGACCGGGAAAAGACCAGAGCCGCTTCGGTCCCGAGTAGGCGTCGTGCAGGGCCCGTCCGAGGCGGGCGGGAACGGTGGAGTCCGCCTCGCCGACGAGCACGGCGAGCGGGCCGCGGTAGTCCCGGAGGTAATCCACGGAGGGATACGTGTCCTTGAGCAGCAGGCGCACCGGCAGCCACGGGTAATGGCAGGCCGCGGCGTCGCTGAGACGGGTGAATGGCGCGAGCAGAACCAAACCGGAAAGGCGTTCCGCGTGACGGCCGGCGAGAAAGGAGGCGACTCCGGTTCCCAGCGATTCGCCCACGAGCAGCAGCGGGCCGGGTCGGGGCGCGATCAGGGCAAAGCCTTCCTCCGCGGCGGCGAACAGTGATTCCTGCGTCGGTTCACCCGGCCGGTCGGCGAAGCCTGGATACTCCAGCACGAACACGTCGTAGGCCCGGCACGATTGGACAGGGACCGTGAGGTGCTCCCGGCGGGCGGCGAGGCTGGCGTTGCCATGCGCGATCATCACGGTGCCGGTCGAACGGCTGTCCGCCGGCCGCCACCAGCCGATGCGCAGGCCGGCGGCATTGGTCCAGGGGAGGTAGCCGTGTTCCGCCGCCAGCGGCCGGAGTTCGTCGGTGGTCAGGCGGGTGGGGAAGTAAAGCAGCGAGCGCTGCTTCACGTAGATGACCCCGGCCAGACCGACGTAAACCATCGCGGCAAGTGAAAGCAGGCGGAACCATGGTTTGCCGGCGAATTGCATTGTTCACTTGGACCAAACAGACCGTCGGCCAGCACGTTTGGTTTCGCCGACGGCAACAGCGGGCCTGCCCGCCAGAGGTCGCAGCCGGCTGACGGGCTCCGTTCTCACGCTGTCTGAGCGCGAGTCAGAAGGTAAAGTAGATGAAGTCCACTTTCGCGCCCGCATAGGCCAAAATGAGGTAGATGGCAGCCAGACAGAGGAGCCATTGGGTTTTCAGGGAAAGCCGGGCAAAGGCGTGTTCTTTCAGCGTCTGCGCGACGGGCCATTGAACTGTTGCAAACACGAGCAGCCAGCCGGCGAGCACCCCCGGCACTTTGGAGGTGGTGAACGGCGGCAACATGAGGCGGCCGTAGTATTCCGCGGCCAGCGACAGGGTGGGCGCCCGGAAGAGCACCCATAGCAGGCAGACGCCATGAAACACCGCGAGCCAGCGCAGCAGGCGGCCCCAGCGGTTTTCGGCGAAGAATCCGCCCTTTGGCAGGAGGCGTTCCAACGCCAGCCAGAGACCATGGCCTAGGCCCCAGAGGATGAAGGTCCAGCCGGCACCATGCCATAGTCCCGCCAGCCCCATCGTGAGCAGCAGATTGGTGGCCTGCCGGTGCCGGTTGCCGCCCAGCGGAATGTAAACGTAGTCGCGGAACCAAACCGACAGGGTAATATGCCATCGCCGCCAGAAATCTTGCAGGCTGCTGGCCGCGTAGGGTGTGTCAAAGTTGAGCGGCAGCTTCAGCCCCAGCAGGGCCGCGAAGCCGACCGCCATCGTGGAGTAACCCCAGAAGTCGGCATAGAGCTGGAAGGCATACGCGTAAAGCCCGGTCCAGGCCCCGACGGTGGTCAGTGAGGCCGGAGCGCGGAACGCCTCGCCGGCGAACTGAGCCAGCACGTCGGCAACACCAATCTTGAGCGCCAATCCGGCCAGCACGAGCCAGAGTCCCCGGTGAAACGCGGCGGGGTCGAACCGAACCGCGTTGACGAGTTGCGGGAGAAAATCCTTCGCCCGAACGATCGGTCCGGCGATGAGCTGGGGGAAAAAGCACTTGAAGACCGCGAAACGCAGCAGCGAAGGCTCCGCGGGAATTTCACGGCGATAGACGTCAATCTGGTAGGCGACCACCTGGAAGGTGAAGAACGAGATGCCCAACGGCAGGAAGACCGGCGGCACGGGCACGGCAAGGTTCAGGCCAACGACGCCGAGCAGCGAATTCACCGTGGCGGCGATGAAGGCGGCATATTTGAACCAGAGCAGCAGCGACAGGTTGGCGCCCACCGCGGCGAGCAGAGTCACGCGCGAAGGGCGGGATTGCTGGAGCCGGCCGGCGACGTGATTGAAACCGATGGTGAAGAGCAGCAGGAATACACTGGGCCAATGATGGTAGCCGTAAAACAGCAGCGAAACGGCCAGCAGCAGGACCAACCGGGCACGGTGCCAGGGGAGCGCCCAATACGCCGCCAGCGTGGGCAGAAACAGGGCGAAGAACGTGAGCGAGTTGAACAGCATTCAGCGCTTCTTCGTTCCCCGGGCGAGCTGGTGCGCCAGCGCGTAGGACCAGTGGGCACGTCCGGCCTTGCGGCTCAGGTGGGACGAATCCTTGAAGAATTCGTCCGGCCTTGGTTGCACGGCAAAATTCCAGACCTCGCAGCCGGTTCGGCGGGCGACCTCCGTTAACAGCGGTCGCAGCCGGTCCCGCTCCGGCGCGGGCTGATGGCGTGCGGTCAGTGGGGGAACTGAGAACACCACACGGATACCACGTTCCGCGTATGCTTTTGCCAGCGCCGTGACCTTGGTGGCGGCGGATTCCAGATCGGCTTCCAGCAAAGTCGGATTGAGCGGAGGAGCAATGATTTCGGGCTGCCACAGGTCTTCCGCGAACCCGGCCGGTGCGGGTTCTGCCCGGCCCAGAAAGGCGGCGATTTGTTCCGAACCCCGCGTCTCGCAGCCGCTGAGGCGCGAGGAAAAGAACAGCAACGCGGGCAGCCGACCGAGGTTGTCGGTGAGAAAGGCGGTGCGATAGCGGACGAAAGCGATGCGTTTGACCGCGCGGGTCAGCCAATCCTCTTCCGACTTGTTTTGGGTGGCGACGTCGGGGGACAGGGATGATTGATTGGACAGGTGAGGGACCGACAATTCGATGATCACCGTGCGTAGTCCGGTCCGCTGGAAATACCGGGGCGCCAGCGTCATCAGGTCTTCGTAATTTGACCCGGTGGAGGCGGCGTTGAAACCAGCTGCCCCCTTGAACTCCGGAGCAATCTCGGCCAGATGCCGGCTCACCAAGGGCGGAGAAATCCCGTCCTGTGTCCGCGAGGTGCCAAAAAACAGGAAATCCACGCGGTGCTGTTCTTCAAACATCGCCACCTTGGCCAGCATTCGGTGGGAGGCCCCCTCAAAAAGGGAAACGTTTCGGCGGACCAGCAGCTCCAGTCCGCCGAGCAGAAATGCAAGGCCAAGGGTGAAGGAGAGCAATCGGCGGCCGGGAAACAGCGGCCGGCCGTGCTCCGGAGGTTCCGGATGATCCGAGGACTTCATCTGCGGAACCGGGGCGATGGGGGTGTTGATCCACCCCGGAATCAATACGGCAGCGGGAACTTCGCCGTGAGGGCGCGCACGCGGTCGCGGACCTTGTGGGCCGTGGCCGGGTTGGCGATGTCGAGCAGCACCTCGCTGATCATGTCGGCGATGGCGGCCATCTCGGGCTCCTTCATGCCGCGCGTGGTCACCGCCGGCGTGCCGAGGCGGACGCCGCTGGCCTCGAACGGCGAACGGGTTTCGAACGGAATCGTATTCTTGTTCGTCGTGATGCCGGCTTCGTCGAGGGCGAGCTGCGATTGCTTGCCAGTCAGGCCGCGGGCGCCGACGTCCACGAGCATGAGGTGATTCTCGGTGCCGCCCGAAACGAGGCGGAAACCGTTGCGCTTCATCCCTTCGGCGAGCGCGGCGGCGTTCTTCACGATCTGCTGCTGATATTCCCTGAAGCCCGGCTGCAGCGCCTCGTGGAAGCACACGGCCTTCGCCGCGATGACGTGCATGAGGGGACCGCCCTGGATGCCGGGGAAGGCCTGCGAATCAATCGCCTTGGCGTATTGCGCCTTGCACAGGATGAGGCCGCCGCGCGGGCCGCGGAGCGTCTTGTGCGTGGTCGTGGTGACGAAGTCGGCGTGGGCCATCGGGCTCGGATGGACCCCGGCGGCGACGAGGCCGGCGATGTGCGCGATGTCGGCCAGCAGGAGCGCGCCGACCTCGCGGGCGATTTCGCCCATGCGGGCGAAGTCGATGATGCGGGGATAGGCCGAGGCGCCGACGGTGATCATCTTCGGCTTGTGCTCGCGGGCCATCGCGGCGAGCTGGTCGTAGTCGATGCGTTCGTCCTCCTTGCGGACGCCGTAGTGGACGATTTCGAAGAACTTGCCGGAGAAGTTGGCCTTGTTGCCATGCGTGAGGTGGCCGCCGTGCGACAGGTCCATCGTCAGCAGCTTGTCGCCGGGCTTCAGCACGGAGAAATACACGGCCATGTTCGCGCCGGAGCCGGAATGCGGCTGCACGTTGGCGTGTTCGGCGCCGAAAAGCTGCTTGGCGCGGTCGATGGCGAGCTGCTCGGCGACGTCCACGTTCTCGCAGCCGCCATACCAGCGCTTCTTGGGATAACCTTCGGCGTATTTGTTGGTCAGCACGCTGCCCTGCGTCTCCATGACGGCGGGGCTGGTGAAGTTCTCCGAGGCGATGAGCTCGATGTTCTCCTGCTGGCGCTGGCGTTCGTGTTCAACGACGGCCGCGATTTCGGGATCAATTTGGGCGAGTGCTAGTTCTGGATGCATGTCGTCTTCGATCTTGTTGACGCGGCGCTCGTGGCGGCCGCCTTCAAAGTCGGCCTGGAGAAACGCGTCGAGAATCTTCACCGCCTGGTCGGGCGTGCTGGTCTTGGCGCCGAGGCACAGCACGTTGGCGTCGTTGTGCTGGCGGGTCAGGGCGGCGACCTCCTCGTTGACCACCAGGGCGGCGCGGACGCCGGGGACCTTGTTGGCCGCCATGCTCATGCCGATCCCGGTGGAGCAGCAGAGGATGCCGAAGTCCGCGTCGCCGTTCGCGACGAGGTGCGCGACGGTATGGGCGTAGTCCGGGTAGTCGGTGGAATCGGCCGAATGGGTGCCGACATCGTGGACGGTGAGTCCGCGTTCGCGGAGGGCGGGCACGAGGGCCTGCTTCAGGGCGAAGCCGGCGTGGTCGGAACCGATGGCGATGGTCTTGCGGGTGCTCACGGCGTGATGTTCGCGGATGAAATCCAAGGCGCAGGCGACGCCCTGCTCGATCTCCCGTCGGGTTTCGACGTAGCCGTCGAGCGGGCCGCCGATGGGGTCGGAAATGTCCTGGTCGTAGCTTTCGAGCGACGGGTCGAATTCGCGCAGGACGAAGGTCTTTTCCCCGGCCTCGGGATACAGATAGCTGATCGCCTCGACGTGCCCGTGGGTCAGGCCGAAGATGTAATCGGCTTCCCGGACCAGCTTCTGGGTCAGCATCTGGGACCGGTGTCCGGAGATGTCGAGGCCGAGCTGCTGCATCGCGAGCACCGCGTTGCGGCTGGGCGGCTGCCCGTTGACCGCGCCGATGCCGGCCGACACCACCCGCCAGCCGTCCTGCCCCTGAAATGCCCGCCGGGCCAGGGCCTCAGCCATGGGGCTGCGGCAGGTATTCCCGGTGCAAACGAACAGGAGCGTCTTCATCGCGACGAAAGCAGGCGGCGAAGTTGGTGACGTCGCCGGGGCTGGTCAACGGCGGATTGGTTTAGTCCCGGTCACGGGGACCATTCCGGCGCCTAAGGAAACGCTGATTTAATCCGCAGATTTCGCAGATGACGCAGATTAATTCGCGAAATCGGCGTAATCTGCGGATCAAAACCGCTGGTGTTCGATTGTTCAGCGGTTTCCTAAGCGAGCCGGTCCAGCCGGTGGCCGGCGAGGAATTGTTCAGCCGTCATGCGCCGGCCTCCTTCAGGCTGGATTTCCAGCAACCGGAGCGCGCCTTCGCCGCAAGCCACGATGATTTCGTGACGGTCCGCGGAAACCACTTCACCGGGCGCCGCAGGGGTGGGCAGTGCGAGCGGTTCTGCACGATGAACCTTCAGCAGCTTGGGCTTTGGTTCCGCCGGCAGGAATGCGAAGCCGCCGGGCCAAGGCGTGAAGGCCCGCAGCCGACGGTCCAAAACCGCTGACGGCAGGTTCCAGTCGAGCCGGCCGTCCTCTTTGGTGATCTTGCGGGCGTAGGTGACGCCCTCGGCCGGCTGCGGCCAGGCAGGAAGTTCGCCGGCGACGAAACGGGGCAGGGTGTCGCAGAGCAGGCGGCCGCCCAGCCCGGCCAACCGGTCGTGCAAGGACTGGCCGGTGTCGGCTGCGGAAATCGGCGTCCGGACTTCCGAAATCATCGGGCCGGTGTCGAGGCCGGCTTCCATCCGCATGATGGTCACGCCGGTTTCCGCGTCTCCGTCGGCGAGCGCCCACTGGATGGGGGCGGCCCCGCGCCAACGCGGGAGCAGCGACGTATGGACGTTCAGGCAACCGTGCCGGGGGATGTCGAGCAGCGCTTGGGGCAGGATCTGGCCGTAGGCCGCGACCGCGATGACATCGGGGGTCAGTGCCCGCAACTGTTCGAGAAAGGCGGGATCGCGGGCTTTGAGCGGCTGGAGCACCGGCAGACCGCGCACTGCGGCCTCCACTTTGACCGGCGGTGGCGTCAGTTGCAGACCGCGGCCCGTGGGCTTGTCCGGCTGCGCGACCACTGCGAGCAGCTGAAAGCGGGAGTCATCGGCAAGCGCGGCCAGCACTGTCCGGGCAAGGTCCGGTGTGCCCATGAAGACCAGCCGGAGCGGGCTCATGCGGGAGTGTCAGGCCGGGGAGTTGCCGGCAAAGACCGTGCCGCCGTCGCTGACGGCCGGCTTGGGAATGCGGGCGATGATCTTGAGGATGTCGAGCAGCACGTGCATCGGCTCCTGTGTCGAGTCAATCTGATGGATCAGCCGGTCGTCGTAGCATTCGAGGACGGCCCGGGTATCGCGTTTGTAGGTTTCAAGCCGCGCCCGGATGACGTCCACGTTGGCATCGTCGAGGCGGTTTTCCTTGAGCGCACGGCGCTGGAGCCGGGCGACCAGCTTTTCGACGTGCGGGCAGAACAGGTTGAAGATCGCCACCACTTCGATCAGGTCGCGCATGATGTGGGCCTGATTCGGGTTCCGGGGAATGCCGTCGAGCAGCAAGGTGTCCGCCTCGGGATGGAATCGGCCGGTGGCTTCCAAACCCTCGATGGACTTCTTCCACAGCTCGATGGTGGGTTCGTCGGGCACGAGATGGCCTTTGCCGGCATACTCGACGAAGACCCGGCCCAAGGGGGAGTCCACGCGGAGGTTGCGGAACGCGTCGCCGCAGGAGAAGTGAACGAAGTTGGGAATCTGTCCGAGGATCTTCCCCTGGGTGCCTTTCCCGGCACCCGGGGCTCCGAACAGGAGGATGGCCCGGTATTTCATGGCGGCGCAGCGGACAGGTGGAGGCTCAGTGGCCGGCGTCCTTGTGGCGGAGGGTGACCTGCGTGATGTCGGCGAAGTTCACGCCGATTTCCTGCTGATTCGCCGTCTTGAAGTGGATTTCGTTCGCCGAGATGCGCGAGATGCGCGAGGCCACGACGCTGCTTTTGCCCGCCTGCACGTCGATCACCAGATCGCGGTCCGCCTCGGTGGCGACCATGCGGAAGAAATTCTGGAACTGGGTCTCGAAGAAGCGCCGGTTGAAGGTGGTTTCGCCCCGCCGGAAGACCTTGGGTGTGCCGTCGTTGCCGCCGCCGCCCGTGTGCGACTTCGACAGGCCGAGCGCAGCGGCCGCGCCGCCGCGGGGCGCGTCCGGAGGCGGCGGAGGGCCGCCGGTGGTGACCACCTTTTCGGCGAGGGCGGCCTCGGTGGCGTTTTCCTGTGGCGCGACGACGTGCTTCGGAACGAGCAGGAAGATGATCGGCCCGATGACCGGCAGGACCGCGGACAGGCCGCAGACCAGTGCCACCGGGCGCCACTTGAAGCGGGCGATCTCAAACGCGCCGTAAAGGTTCGCGGCGTAGAGGGCCAGCAAAAGGATCAGGGAGTTGGGAGCGCTGAGGGCGGCGATGAGTCCTTTTCCCCCACCTTGCGGCAATTCCACGCGCTGAGGTTGGCGGACAGCGATCTCCTTGGAAGCCGAGGACAACTTTTGGATTTCCTCCATCGGCGGCTCGATGAAGGGCTCCACAAACCGCTTGGCCTTGGGGTCGTTGACGAGCTGATTGAGGGTTTCGTCGGTCAGTTTCGCCCAGTCCACGCGGGGCGAATACTCCCCGCTTTCCAGGCGGACGATGAGGCCGTCCTTGTCGGCGGCGGCGAGCGTGCCCTTGTAAACATCGCCCGTGATGAGGCGGAATTCCGCGGCCAGACCGCTGAACCAGCAGGTCAGCATCGCGAGGCAGACGACTCCAAGTCGAATCAGACGCATGATGCGGCGACGTTGGCAAATCCCATGCCGGGGGGAAACAAATTTTGGGAAATCTGCGGGAAAGGCCGGGCTGGCGTCACCAATGCCGGTGGCGCTTCGTGCCGAATGGGCTTCCCGCGCTTGGCCGGACAGGGAATCACACCGTCGCAATCCACCAGCCGCCCACCCCGAAAGCCGCCGCCGCACATGCGAACAGCAGGCCGCGATACGCCCGCCGATGATCGCCCCGCCAGCGTTGGGAGATCAGGCCCAGCGCGGAGGAAAAGCCCGTCATCGCCAGCACGGTGCCACCCGCGAAGCTCAGGAGGTAGGCGATCCGCTGCGCCGTGGTGGGCAGCGCCAGGGACGGAAGCACGCCCAAGAAGTGAGAACTGCCCGCCAGACCGTGCAACGTGCCGATGCCGAAGGCGGCGTGGGTGTGGACGTGAGGCTCCGCGGCGTGCGGATGGCCGTCGTCCGGGGTGTGAAAATGCACGTGCTGATGGGCGCCGCCGTCGTGGGCATGCTCGTGGGTGTGGATCTCGACCTGGAGAGCCTTGCGCACGCTCCAGAGACCGATGCCGATGAGCAGCACGCCGACGAGGCGTTCACTCCAGGCGGACACGGAATCCACCGGAAACACTTCCCGCAGCCCCAGCGCCAGTAAGCCGACCAGCGCCACGCCCGCGGAATGACCCAGGCCCCAGCGCAAGCCGGCCGCCCACGCCCTGCGATGCCCGCGAACCGCCAGCGGCGCGACGGCGGCGAGGTGATCCGGTCCACTGAGCACGTGGAGAAAGCCGGCGGCGAGACCTGTGAACAGGACGAGCATCGAAGCGGGCGCAGCGTGGGCGGGCGAAGGCGGGGCAGCAAGCGTGGCGTTGGCCGATTCGCCGAAGGGGCTGTCAGAACCGTTTAACCCGGATCCAAAGCTGACTCCCGTTGGTTCCCACGACGGCTCGATAGCTCGTCGCAGTGTCGGCCGGCCATTTGGATTTGAAACAAAATCGGGCGAGAGTCACTGGCGGCGGTGGCGGAGCTGCCGGGAATGCCACCCACCGGATGGTCTCGTTGGTCTGCGTGTTGCCGGTTGTCGAGAAATGCTGTTCCCGGAGCAGACGTTCGATTCGCTCCGGCTCGGCTTCCAGATAGAACCACGCCGTCCACTCCCGTGCCGGTTGGTATTTCACTTCTACCCGGCTGAAGCCATTTGTGGACTCCAACCCGAGGTGCCGTTGGAGCAGTTCCTCGTCCGGCGGTCGCCTTGAGGTCCAGGACGAGGGCAGCACCAACAGGGCGACGAGCGCGAGAATCCAAAGCCCCGCTACCCCAGCGAAGGTCAGCAACAACAGCTTCGCGATGGCGAGGGCTCGCTTCATCTTGCCCGAGGGACCGGGGAATTACTTCGCCCCCTGCTCGATCCATTTCTTCACCAATTCGATCTGCTTGGGCTGAAGTTTGTGCTTCTCGGTTTGCGGCAGGTCTTCGTCCTGACCGGAGACAATGGTGATCAGGGAACTCTTCTTCACGTCGCCCGCAGTGATGACCTTGCCGTAGCCTTTGCCGCCTTTGAGCACAGCCTCAAGCGTGAGTGCGGCGAATTCGCCCTTTGGGGAGGTTGCACCGTGGCATTCGCCGCAGGCCGCCTGGAAGATCGGCTTGATGTCGGCGTCGAAGGTCACGGGCTTCACGTAACTGTCGGCGCCCGCGACCCACTCGGCCCCCTGGTCAATCCACGCCCGCAGGATGCCGATCTGCTCGGCGGTCAGCGGCTCGGACTTGCCCGGCTTGTCGCTCGGCGGCGGCATCATCATCTCGTCGATCAGGTTGCAGCACATGTGGATGAGCGAGCTTTCCGCGCTCTTGCCGGGCACGATTGTGGGACCGTAGTCGGTGTCCTTGAACGCGGCTTCCTCGGAATCCATCCGGTATTTGCCCTTCTGCTTCTCCGGGCCATGGCACGAGATGCAGGCGTCCTTGAAGATTGGATAGACTTCCTTCACGAAATCTACCTTACGCGGAACGGGCAGGGGAATCTTGGAGGTGTCCACGGGTTTCTTCTCGGCGGCAGCCGCGGCGAGCGGCAGCGCCAACCCCAAGGCAAGCAGTAGCGAGTATTTCATGGCGATGGCGAAACAGTAGCGGCGGCCACCGCCAAGCCAAGTCCCAGCAAGGTTGGACGTCTGTATAGAAATTGGGGCAGAGTGCACCCAAGCTCGGAAAATGAGTGATTGGGGTTCTCCGGAAGCCCGGCCCCTGCGTGTTCGCGAAGGATGTAGCAAGAGGAACTGACGGCTTCGACTTGCATGCGGCCGACAAAAATCTGGGGATCCCGAGGTTGGCCGTGATGAGGGAATTCGAGCTGATTTCCGAAAAACCCTTTGACCCTAGGCTGGCTTTTGCTACCAATCGCCCTCCTTTTCGTTAGGGCAAAATGAACAAGCGGACCTTTATTCCGAAAGTTGACGTGCAGCGTCGCAAGTGGCGGGTCGTGGACGCCAATGGTGTGGTGCTCGGCCGTCTCGCCGTCCAAGTCGCCGACGCGCTGCGTGGCAAAGACAAGCCGACCTTCTCTCCCCACATGGACGCCGGCGACTTTGTGGTCGTGGTCAACGCCGAAAAGGTGGTCCTGACCGGCAAGAAAGAGAACCAGAAGGAATACATGACGTATTCCGGCTGGAAGGGCGGCGAGAAGTATCGCTCCGTTGCCCAAGTCCGTGAGGCGCATCCGGAACGTCTGGTGATGCACGCCGTCAAGGGCATGCTCCCCAAGAACCGTCTGGCCGACCGGCTCCTTACCAAGCTTAAGGTTTATACCGGCCCCACGCATCCGCACTCGGCGCAGACCCCGGAAACGATGGCCTACGCCGGCTGACCTGAACCCGATTTAGCCAAACCATGTCGAACTCAGTCCAATTTTACGGCACCGGCCGTCGCAAAACGAGCGTCGCTCGGGTCTGGATCACTCCCGGCACCGGCGTCATCACCGTCAACAAACGCGTCCTCGAGACCTACTTCCCGGTGGACACCCAGCGCATGCTGCTCCAGCAGCCGTTCTCGGCGACCTCCACGGGCGGCAAATACGATGTCCGCATCAACGTGCGCGGTGGCGGCACGTCTGGCCAGGCTGGCGCCTGCCGGCATGGCATCGCCCGCGCGCTGCTGGCCAGTGACGCAACGCTGCGTCCGCTCCTGAAAGCTGACAAGCTGCTGACCCGCGATCCTCGTATGAAGGAACGCAAGAAGTATGGTCAGCCCGGCGCTCGCAAACGCTTCCAGTTCAGCAAGCGCTGATCCGGATTCCTTGCCCAACCCCGCCGGCTTGCCGGCGGGGTTTTTGCTTTTTCGGCCCCGCTTCGCCTCCCATGTATTCCCCCGCCGCCTTCACCGTGACCGATCTCGTGCTGATCCGGGAAATCATCCGCGATTACCCGTTCGCCACGGTGGTGAGCGGCGGCCCGGAACCTTTCGCCACTCACCTCCCGATCGTTTGCTCCGCGGAGGCGGCCGATCAGCTCCGCCTGTTCGCCCACCTCGCCAAGGCCAATTCCCACTGGCGCCAGCTGGCTGAACAACCGGAGGTCCTCGTCATTTTCCACGGGCCCCATGCCTACGTTTCGCCGCAATGGTATGCGAACCAGCCGGCGGTCCCGACCTGGAACTACATCGCCATCCACGCGTATGCCCACGCCCGTGTGTTCGACGATCCGGGAAAGCTGGAACCCATGGTGACGGCGTTGACCGATGCGTTTGAAGCCCCTGATGCTCCCCGTCCCCCGGTGGACTTCCGCGACCGCATGCTGGCTGGAATCGTGGGGCTGGAGCTTTCCGTTCACCGGCTCGAGGCGAAGTTCAAGCTCAGCCAGAACCGTTCCGCCGCCGACATTGCCGGAGTCGTTTCGGCTCTGGAGCAGTCATCGGATTCCAATGACCGGGCGACCGCGAAGTGGATGCGCCGAATGGCCGAGGCCAACATTGCCAGCACGCCCGCGGCGGCGAAGACTTCCCCCACGCTTTGATCATGCATTCGTTTTCCCATCCCGTGCGTGTGGCCATTGTGGGCGCTTCCGGATATTCCGGCGAGGAACTCGTCCGCCTGCTGCTCAACCATCCGTCCGTCAACCTCGTGGCGGTCACCTCCCGGCAGAACGCCGGCCAAAGTGTCGCCCAAGTCTTTCCGAAGTTTGCCAGTCACCCCAAGTCGCGGACGCTGTTTTTCAGCGATCCCAACGTGGAGGTGCTGGCGAAAGTCGCGGACATCGTGTTCCTCGCCCTGCCTCACGGCGTCGCCGCGGAATTTGCGGTGCCACTGCACGCGGCGGGAGTCGTGGTGATTGATCTGAGCGCCGATTTCCGGCTGCGGAGCGCAGATGTCTATCGCGACTTCTATGCGCACGAGCATCCGGCCCCGGACCTGCTGGCCGACGCCGTTTACGGCCTGCCGGAAGTTTACCGGGAAAAGATCCGGTCCTCCCGCCTCATCGCCTCGCCCGGCTGCTACCCCACCAGCATCCTTCTGCCGATCCTGCCGTTGCTCCGCGCCGGGCTGATCAAGCCGGCCGGCATCATCGCCAACTCGATGAGCGGTGTCAGCGGCGCCGGGCGCAAGGCGGACGTGGACTACCTTTTCTGCGAGTGCAACGAGAGCGTCCGTGCCTACGGCGTGCCCAAGCACCGGCATCTTTCCGAGATCGAGCAGGAGCTGAGCCTCGCGGCCGGAGAACCGGTCACGATCCAGTTCACACCGCACCTCATTCCGGTCAACCGGGGTATCCACACGACGCTTTACCTCGCGCCGGCCCGGCATTTTGCCACTCCCGAAGAGGCCGCCACACTCGGCCGCGAAATCGACGAGTGCTATCGGAATGCCTACGCCAACGAGCCGTTCGTGCGGGTTCTGGGCGGCAAGGCGCTGCCCGATACCAAGAACGTCGTCGGCACGAACATGCTCGAACTGGCCTGGCGGCTGGATCCGCGGACCGGGCGCCTGCTCGTGATGAGTGCCGAGGACAACATCGTGAAGGGGGCCAGCGGACAGGCGGTGCAAAGCATGAACATCGTCTGCGGCCTGCCGGAAACAACGGGACTGATGTAGGCCGCCATGAGCGCTGTGTCCGCATCTTGGGCCTGGGTTGTCGGATGCGTTCTGAGTTTCGCCGTCTTTCCGGCCGGTGCGGCCGCCGAGCCGGTGCTGACTGGTTTCGGCCATTCCGCCAAGCCCGCGGAGCCGCCCTTTGTGGCAACCGCTCATTCACCGGTGTTCCGGGCCGTCACTGGACCGGACTGGCCCGCGGGTTTGGTGCCGGTGTTTGCGGTCGAGAAACCCGATGGCTGGGAGTTACGCCGACATCCCGGCCGAGGGCAGGAGGATTTCTCGGAGCCGCTCTTCTTCGGCCTCCCGGCGGCCGATGAATCGGCCACGGCATCCGCAGCCGGGCGCTGGGAAATTCATGCCACGCGCAGCGATGGTTCGACGCTTCGACTGGTCATCGAACTCGCCGAACATCACGGACGCCTCGCCGGACGCTTTGATCAGACGACCGACTACCGCTTCGCACAAATCACCGGCGGAACCACCGACGGCGACCGGCTGGAGCTCGACATCAAATATATCAACGACGAGTTCCGCCTCCTCACAGCCCGGGCCGGTGACCGCTGGAAGGGACGTTGGACGCGCCGCGACGAGACCGAAGGCGGGGCGCTGGAACTGTTCCGTGAAGCGCCGTCCAAACCAGTCGCCGCCGAGCCGGTCACGCTGTTTGAAGCGAGGCCGCAGAAGGGCGACGCCAACGTTCGCCGATACCTGCTGGCCGGCGAGCCGGTGCCCGCCGGGTGGGCGCGGGAAACCAACGCGTTGGTGCGCGTGTGGCGCGTGACTTCGCCTTGAGCGACGTTTCCGGACCTGCCCCTCATTTCGTCATGGAATCCCTGGGAAAAACGCTGGTGATGCTCGGCCTCGGGCTGGCCCTCGCCGGACTGTTGGTCTGGTGGCTCGGACCGCGGCTGGGCAATTCCGGCGGCTTGCTGCCCGGGGACATCAGTGTTCGCCGGGGCTCGTTCTCGTTCCACTTTCCCGTGGTCACCTGCATCCTTGTCTCGGTGCTGTTAACCGTGCTTCTGCGCCTGTTCAACCGATGAAAGATGCCAGCCAACTGACTGTGACCTGCCCGCGTTGCCGCGAGCGCGGGACTTGGTTCGCCGCCCGGTGGGGACCGTTCTGCAGCGAACGCTGCCGGCTCATTGATCTGGGCCAGTGGTTTGGCGAGGAGCACAAGATCTCCCGGGCGCTGCGGCCGGGCGACTTCGAGGGCTTTGACGAACTTGAGCCGGGACCGCACCTCGACCGGCCGGAAGTGCAGGACTGACGAATGCACTTCGACGTCATCGTGATCGGCGGCGGGGCGGCAGGACTTTTCTGCGCCCGCACGGCGGGGCTGCGCGGGCGGCGCGTGCTCGTGCTGGAGCACAATCCCCGCCTCGGCAACAAGATCCTCATTTCCGGCGGCGGACGCTGCAACTTCACCAATCTCGGCGCCACGCCGGCGAACTACGTCACCAGTGGCAGTCCCCATTTCCTGAAATCCGCCTTCGCCCGCTACACGCCGCAGGATTTCCTGGCATTGGTGGAGCGGCACGGCATCGCGTGGCACGAACGGAAGCACCGGCAACTGTTCTGCGACCACAGCTCGAAGCAGGTCCTGCAATTGCTGGAGGACGAATGCGCGGACGGTGGAGTCGAGTTCCGGCTCAACTGCCGGATCACCTCCGTGCAGCGCACTGGCGGAGATCCGTCGGAGAAGGGCTGGAGCGTGGCCACGGCAGCCGGCGAGTTCACGGCGGAATCCCTCGTGATCGCGACCGGCGGCCTGTCGTTTCCGAAGCTTGGTGCGACCCCGTTTGGCTACGAACTCGCCGAGCAGTTCGGCCTGAAACTCGTGCCGCGGCGGCCCGGACTTGTGCCGCTCACCTGGAACGAATCTGACCGGGAACGGTTCGCCGGCCTCAGCGGCATCGCCTTCGAGTGCGGCGTCAGCTCCGGCCCCGACGTGCCGGCATTTCGTGAGGCCGTGCTGTTCACCCACCGTGGCCTGAGCGGGCCCGCGATACTGCAGATCTCCAGCCACTGGCACGCCGGCGAGACTGTCCGGCTGAATGTGCTGCCCGACGTGTCCGTGAGCGAACTGCTGGCCGCCAACCGGGCCGGCGGACGCGAGGTCAAGTCCGCCCTGCGGCAGGTGTTGCCCGACCGTTTCGTCCAGGCGTGGAGCCAGCGCCACGGCACGGCGAAGCCAATCGCCCATCTGACGAAGGCGGAGACCGACGCCATCGCGCGGTCCCTGCAGGAATGGGAATTCACCCCCGCCGGAGACGAAGGCTATCCGAAGGCCGAAGTGACAGTCGGCGGCGTGGACACCGGCGAACTTTCCTCGAAGACGATGGAGTCCCGAAAGGTCCCCGGACTGCACTTCATCGGCGAGGTCGTCGATGTCACCGGCTGGCTCGGCGGCTACAATTTCCAGTGGGCCTGGGCCAGCGGGCATGCCGCCGGTCAGGCGGTGTAGGTTCTCACTCGGCGTTCGGATAACTACCCAGCACCTTCACGAAGCTGCAATGCGCACCGAGTTGCTCGATGGCCTTGGCCACCTTGGGGGTGTCCGCGTGACCGTCGCAGTCCACGAAGAAGAAGTATTCCCACGCCTTCCGCTTGCTGGGCCGCGACTCGATCTTGGTCATGTTGATCCGGTAGCGGCGGAACGGGGCGAGCGCCTTGTGCAACGCGCCCACGTCGTCGCGCACGCTGAACATGATGCTTGTGCGGTCGGCACCGCTGGGCGGGCTGCACTGCCGGCCAAGGACGAGGAAGCGGGTGGCGTTGGCCGCGTTGTCCTGGATGTCATGTTCCAGCACCGGCACGCCGTATTGCTCGGCGGCCAACACGCCGGCGATGGCGGCGGAACGTTTTTCCTTGGCCGCGAGTTCGGCGGAGCGGGCGTTGGAGCTGGTTTCCACCAGTTCCGCGTGGGGGAGATTCCGGTGAATCCAGCCGCGGCATTGCCCGAGGGTCTGCGGATGGACGTAGATGCGCTGGATGTCCTCGCGCTTGGACTTGCTGACGAGGCAGTGGGAAATGCGGAGGACCACCTGGGAAACCACCTTGAGGTCGCTGTCCACGAACATGTCGAGCGTGTGAGTGACGACGCCCTCGGTCGAGTTCTCGACCGGCACCACGCCGTAGTCCGCCCGGTGCTTCGACACCTCGCTGAACACGTCGGGAATCGTCTTCTGCGACGCGTAGCTCAGGCTGGACCCGAAACGCTTGATGGCGGCCTGGTGCGTGAAGGTCGCCTCGGGCCCGAGGTAGGCGATGGTCAGCGTCTTCTCCAGCGAGATCGCGCTCGACATCACCTCACGGTAGATGGCGCGGAGCCCCTCGTTGGTGATCGGCCCGGTGTTCTTCTTGCACACCCGGTCGAGCACGGCGCGCTCGCGGTGCGGCACATAGATCTCGTCGCCCGCCTTAAGCTTGATCTGGCCGATTTCAAGGACGTGCTTCGTGCGCTCGTTGAGGAGCTTCACGATCTGCTCGTCGAGGGCATCAATGGCTTGCCGATGTTCCTGGAGGCTCATGGACGGCGGCAGCCTGCCGGAACGCCGGCGACGGAGCGAGGCGAAGTTGGCGGCCGGCTAGTGGCCTACGGTCGGGGTTCCCCGGACTTCCCGGGCGGTTCGCCGGAGGTTTCCCAGCGCAGCGGCGAGGTTCGCCAGTCGTAGTGGATCGCCAGCACGCGCAGGACAAAGGTTGCCGCCACGCCCCACCACGCCGCCGCTTCGACCGCGGTTCCCAGTTGGCTGACAAGGAGCACGAACAGAGACGTCCCGGAAACGGTCGCCAGCACATAGAATTGCCCGGCCTTGAACATCAGCGGTTCCTCCCGGGTGAGGATGTCGCGCAGCGCGCCGCCGCCGGCCGCGTTCACCACCCCGACGAAGATCGCCGCCGGAATGCTGAGGCCGGCCGCCAGCGAAAGCCGGGCACCGATCACGCCGTAGGCTGCCAGGCCCAGGGCGTCGATGACGCTGAAGGCGAGATTGAACCGGTCGAGCCGCGAGCCGAACAGGTATCCGACCGCACAGCCCGTGGCGATCGCGGCCAGGTAACGCCAGTCCGTGAGCACCACCGGCGGCCCCTTCTGGATAAACAGCCCGTCCCGCAGCAACGCCCCGCCGACACCGGTGACAAACGCCAGCGCAAACACTCCCACGACGTCGTAATGGCGACGGATGGCGGCGATCGCGCCCGTCACGGCGAAGACAAACGTCGCTCCCAGATGGAACCACGCGGGCAGCGCGAGCAGGTTGGGGGCTCCGTTCACGGGAAACACGCTAGAGACGGCCGTTGTCGATGAGGCGGGTTTTGCCGACGAACACGGCCAAGGCCATCTGGGTTCCCCGCCGGACCTCGCGGGCCGGTTCCAGGGTTTCCGGGTGGAAGAACTCGACGTAATCGAGGCGAGCTGCAGGACGAGTCTTCACGAGCCGGGCCACGGCCGCTTTCAGCTCGGCCGCGGCAGTCGGGCCCTTGCCCACGGCCCGGCGGCAGGCGGCGATGGACTCCGAAAGGACCCGGGCCTGTGAACGCTCCTCCGGATTCAGGTAGGTGTTCCGGGAACTCATCGCGAGCCCGTCCGGTTCGCGCCGGGTGGGGGCGACGATGACCTTCAGCGGGAAGTTCAGATCGGCGGCCATGCGTCGGATCACCGCGGCCTGCTGCCAGTCCTTCGCGCCAAAAACGGCGACGTCCGGCAATACGCAGTTGAACAGCTTGGCCACCACCGTGGTCACGCCCCGGAAATGCGTGGGCCGCGAGACGCCTTCCATGCCCTGGGTCAGGCGCTCCTCCACCACGTAGGTCGAATACCGTCCTTCCGCCTTGCCGGGATACATCGCAGTGTCCGTGGGCAGGAACACCGCGTCCACCCCCTCCGTCCGGCACAGGGCGTAGTCGCGCTTCAGGTCGCGCGGGTATTTCGCGAGATCTTCGGTCGGTGCGAACTGGGTGGGGTTCACGTAAATGCTCAGCACCACGCGTCCCTGAGCGCCGACCCGGCGACGGGCCTCCCGAACCAGGCTCATGTGGCCGTCGTGGAGAAATCCCATGGTCGGCACGAAGCCGATGCGGAGTCCCGCCCGCCGCCATTCGAGGCCAGCCCGCTGCATCGCGCTCACGGTCTTGAACGTCTTCATGCGATCAAGGATAGCCCCGTCGGACGGCGGGCTCACGCCACAAAAAGCCCGCGGCGAGAGCCATCTCTCCGACCGCGGGCCAGGTTTAGTTTGTGGGAAATTCAGGGGGCGGCGGTGAGCCGGAGCAGTCGCCACACCTGGGCGTCCCGGTTCCGCAGGCCCACGAACACTTCCGTGAAGCCGTTGCGGTTGGAGAACTGCGCCGGACGCAGGGCCGACTCATTCTGCCAGACAGCAAAGTCGGTGCTGCGTTCAAGGCGCCAGCTTTCGCCGTTCAGGGTGAAGAAGCGCAACTTCAGCGCATCGTAGCGCCGCAGAGTTCCGTCGGCAGACTCCCCGGCTTTGGTCGGGTCGAAGCCGGCCAGCAATTCCGTCTGGTCGTCCAAGCCGTCGCCGTCGGTATCGGACGATTCGGGGTTCATGCCCGCGCGGCGTTCGTAGGCGTCGTCCACACCGTCCCGATCGCCATCGGCCGCGATGTTCGCCGCTACGGTGTGGAAATTCCCCACGGACAGCGCCGCGCTGGCCCCGAAGGCATTCAGTTGCGCGGCCAACGCCCCGGCGCGCCCACCCCAAGCAGTGAAATTGCCCACGGCATCCCTGACCACAGTCAAACCGCTTCCGGCATGGACCTCGGTGATATTCGCCAGACCGGGGGGCACATCGCACTCTCCCTCGAGATTGCTGCCCCAGCAAAACACCCGGCCATCGCGGGTCACGCCCCCCGTGTGCCGAAAGCCGGCGGCAATCGCCTTCACCGGAGGCAGGCCCGCCGGAACCGCCGTCTGCCCGGCGCTGTTCTCGCCCCAGCAAACCACGGTGCCATCGCGCTTCAGGGCCACGGAGTGAAACCGACCCGCCGCAATGGCCGTCACGTCGCTCAGGCCGGCCGGCACGCTAGATTGGCCGGATTCGTTGGCGCCCCAGGCCAGCACCGTCCCGTCAATCAGCAGCGCCAGGCTATGGCTGCCGCCGGCCGCAATGGCCACCGCCGGATTATCCGGCTGCGGCGGGCTTGACTGGCCGTAGGCATCCGACCCCCAACCGATCACTTCACCGGTCGCCCGCAGGGCCAGCGAATGCAATCCGCCCGCCACCACCGCCGTCACGTCGCGAAGTCCCCGGGGAACCGCCGACTGGTTGGAGGAATTGAGCCCCCACGCCACCACCGAGCCATCATTCAGCAGGGCCAGTGAATGCCACACGCCCGCGGACACAGACTTAACCTGATCGAGACGGTCGGGGAACGAGGTCTGGTCGAACTCGTTGTTTCCCCAGGCACCGACCGTTTTCAGGACCACCGCTTCCGGGGCTCCGGATTCGCCGGCCGGCTGTCCGCTGGCAGGGCCAAGATTGGCCATGCGGAAGTGTTGCAGATCCGGAAACTGGTTGGTGAGGATTCGCGTGACACCCCGCCGGGGCACATAGGGTTCCGCCAGATTCACCCAATCTGTGCCGTTCGTGGAGCCCTGGAACTGGAACCGGCGGCCGCCAGAGGCGAACACTTCGAACTCCAAGGCCGGTAGCGCCCGGAAGGTGCCGCTCGGAACTTCCGTCGCGACCAGCGGATCAAAGCCAAAGGTCAGTTCGTCGAGATCGCGCAAGCCGTCTGCATCGGAGTCGGCCACCGAAGGATTGAGGCTGAGCCGAACTTCGATGCCGTCCCGGACGCCGTCGCGGTCGGAGTCCACATCGGTCTGGCTCGTCTGGAAGGCCGCTTCATAGCGGTCATCCAGCAGGTCTCCGTCGGTGTCCGGGGTCGCGTCAATCGCCAGTGCGTGCGCCCATCCCCCCAGCACGCGGGTCGGGCGGACCATGCTGGGCGGTGGCCGCAAGGTTTGGTCGCCCCACAGCACCAGCTGGCGCTCATGGGTTACGGCGCCGGCCAGGTTGAAGCCACCGACCAGTTCCACGGCCTTCGGCAAAAGGCCGGGAACAGTTGTCTGGCCCGCGGCGCTGCTGCCCCACGCGAGCACGATGCCGTCCCGGCGCAGCGCCAGGGTGTGATTGCCGCCCGCGACCACATCCACGATCTCGCTGAGCAAGTTCGCCACCGGGGCCGGATTGCACTGGCCCTCGTCGTCCAAGCCCCAGCAGACGACCGTGCCGTCGGCGAGCAGGGCGACCGAATGGAACATCCCCGCGGACACCTTGATCGCCGGCGCGATGAACTCCGGCACGTTGGTCTGCCCAAAGGCGTTGTCCCCCCAGGCCACGGCCGAACCGTCACCCAGGAGCGCCACCGAATGGAAATAGCCGGCCGCGATGGCCACCACGTTGGTCAGGCCGGAGGGCGGAGCGGCCTGTCCGTATTGGTTCGCGCCCCAGCCCATGACGGTTCCATTCGTGCGCAGCCCGAGCAGGTGCGACGAGCCGCTGGCAATCGCCCTCAGTCCCAAGGCATCCCGGGGCACGTCCGTCTGCCGGAATCCGGAATCCCCCCACACCGCCACCGATCCGTCCGCCCGCAACGCCGCCGAGTGCAGGAAACCGGGCGCAACCTGGATCACGTTCGTCAAATCGGGCGGCGTGGAGGTTTGTCCGGCCACATTGTTGCCCCACGCGAGAACCTTTCCGGCCATGGGCAGATTGCGGTTGGCCCGCCGCCCAATCACCTGCACCGGCACATCGTCACTCGTCTGAGCTGAAGTCAGCAGCGTCGCCTCCAGATGGTAGGCGCCCGCATCGGCTGAGTTCACATTGAGCAGCACAAGATTGGCATTCGTCTGGGTGGGCAGGGCATCCCCACCTTGAAACCACTGGAACTGGATATGGTTTGTGATGATCGTGATGTTGGTCCTGGTGGAGCCCGGCGTGGTGATCGGGCAAAGTTCGGCCGTGTCCGCGACACCGTCGCCATCCGCGTCGCAACTGTCGGGCTGGCCGTCGTCGTCGGTATCCACCGGGGAGCCCTCGTAAACGGGCGGAATGTTGGTGATCTGGATGTTGGTGATCACGATGAAGTTGGTCAGCAGGATCGGACGGAGGATGAGCGTTTCTCCCAGCAGGTGCTGGTGACGGTTGGTGCTCAGCGTGAACAGCGGATACCGGTCCCGGGCCAGCGGATCGGTGCGGAGTTGGTATTCCTGACCATCGCTGAAACCATCGCCATCCGTGTCCGGCTTGGTCGGGTCGGTGCCCAGCCGAAGCTCCTGCAAGTCCGAGAGGCCGTCCTTGTCCAAATCCGGCCCGGGCAAGGGAGGCGGTGTCGAAGCAAGCGGCGCAAACACCTCGGGAGCGGGTGCCACCGACAGTTCCTGCGGTGCGGTTTCCGCCAAAACCCGCCCAAGGACGGTCAGCGCGATCAGGAGACAAAACACAATCTTCATGGGAGCGGTTTCCTTCCCAGCCCATCCCGCCGCGAAAAGGGGTTTCACGGTGAGTCGTTGCTTCAAGGATTGCCGAAATGCTTCGCAAGTCCCTTGCCGAGGCGATGACATTTTTGTGCCGATGTGGCGCCAATCATTGCGCGGCCGATGCATGCGCTGAGATATCGGCAGGCCGCAAATCTGAATCCTCTATCGTTGTCCTGCGCGGAGAATGTCCGGAAGAAGAGCAGGAATGCGATCAAGGTTGGGACGCTGTGGAGGCGCCGGCTGAATTGACGTTGGACCACAACGAACACGACGCTGCGGCATGTCCTTCCTTCCCCGCAGATTCACCTGGCTGCTGATGGCGTTCGCAGTTGCCGTTCGCGGACTCGCGGCCGAGCCATTTCCCGGAAAGAAGTCCGCCTGGTTTGGATTCGACCGCTACGACTTCGAGGTCGGCGGCAAAGCTGCGATGGTGATCGCGCCCAAACGGGAAGCACCCGGCCGGCCGTGGGTCTGGCACGGCGAATTCTTCGGTCACAAACCGAATCCCGACCTGGCCCTGCTCGGCCGCGGCTTCCATGTCGTTTACCTCAGCGTGCCCGATCAGCTCGGTTCGCCGACGGCCGTGAAGGCGTGGGATGCGCTCTATGCCGAACTCACCGGCAACTTCGGCTTCGCCCCCAAGGCAGCCCTCGTCGGCCTCAGCCGCGGCGGGCTCTACTGCTACAATTGGGCGGCGGCGAATCCGGATAAGGTCGCGTGCCTCTACGGCGACGCGCCGGTCTGCGATTTCCGGAGCTGGCCGGGGGCCTTCGGCAAAGGCAAACGCAGCGACCGAGACTGGCAGCTCGTGCTGACCCAGTATGGCTTCCAGTCGGACGAAGAGGCGAAGGCCTACCCGCGCAATCCGGTGGACAATCTGGCACCGCTCGCCGCCGCCGGGGTGCCGTTGCTCCACGTGTTCGGCGACGCGGACGAAGTCGTGCCCTGGGAGGAGAACACCGGGGTCATTGCCGACCGTTACCCAAAGCTCGGCGGCAGCATCACGGTCATCCGCAAGCCCGGCGTGAAACACCATCCCCACGGACTCGACGACTCGACTCCCATCGTGGACTTCATCTGGACCCACGCCGGACCCCGCCTCAACGCACCGAAGCCGCTGCTCATCGGCTATCTCCCGGACTACCGCGTGGATTCCCTCGCCGCGGAACAGCTCCGACGACTTGACGAGGTAATCTGGTTCTCGCTCCAGCTCGGCCCCGAGGGCGTGCTGAATGTTTCGGAAAGGCAACGCGGCCAACTGCGGCGCGTGCGTGACCTCGCCGGGCCGGCCACCCGGGTAACCGTCGCCGTCGGCGGCTGGGATCGCAGCGCTGGCTTCGCTTCGATGAGTGCCGACTCGGCCCATCGCATGAAGTTCATCCGCGAACTCACGGAGTTCTGCCTCGCGGAACGGCTGGCCGGCGTGGATCTCGACTGGGAGTTTCCCCGGAGCGAGGCCGAGCGGATTGCCTACGACGTGCTCCTCGGTGAACTGCGCACCGCCTTCGCACCGCATGGACTAAGCCTAACCGCGGCGCTCAATGTGTCGGTGCCCCTGGGCGCTGCCGGCTTTGCGGCCCTCGATCGCGTCCACCTCATGGCCTACGACTTCGGCGGCGGCCGCCATTCCACAATGCCCGACACGGAGAAAGCACTCGATCGTTTGGCCGCGCTCGGGGTGCCGCCGGAAAAGGTCGCCCTGGGTGTGCCTTTCTATGGACGCAGCCTCGACGGCCGCAATCGCGAACGTGCCTATCGCGAGCTCGTGGCCGGCCAGGCACCGGCACCCGATTTGGATGAACTCGACGGCTTCGGGTTCAACGGTCCGTCCACCCTGCTCAGGAAGCTGGCGCTGGCGCGAGACCGCCGCCTAGCGGGCGTGATGATCTGGGAGATTGGGCAAGACATTGCCGGCGACACCTCGCTCCTGGCCCAACTGCGTCGCCATGCCGATCAACCGGCCGCCCTTCCCGATACCGGACCTCGGGACGCCGAGGGACGTCCCCTCATCCGCAAGCTCGGCACCGTGGACCTCGATCTGGTCGAAACCACTCCCATCGTGCTAAACGGCCGGCTGTGGCGCTTCGAATGGGTGCGTCATGGAACCGGGCAGCCGTATTGGGACAATCGGCGGGGAACGAACTACTTTCGCTTCCGTGACCCGGCGACCGGCGAGGTCTCCGCACCTTTTGCCGACGGACGCGAGTTCGGCAGTGCGTTTGTTCACGACGGCACGGTGTATGTCACGGGCACCCTCGGTCGCGGGCAGGTCAATGTCTTCGCCTCGCGGGACCTCAAGTCGTGGGACACTTGGACGGCGATTCCCCCGGGTCGCTTCGGGATCTTCAACACGTCCCTCTGCCGGGCCGGAAACGAGTTTGTGCTGATGTTCGAGATCGACCAACCCGCGGCCGAGGCTGGCACTGCCTTCACCGCGCGTTTCGCCAGGTCGGCCGACCTGCGTTCCTGGACAGTCACGCCCCCGGAATGCAACTACGCCAAGAACCGTTACACCGCTCCCCACTGCCTGCGCTGGTTGGACGGCTGGTTCTACAACTTCTACCTGGAAGCCCACCAGGGATACGAAATGCGGGTGGTCCGTTCCCGGGACTTGATCCGCTGGGAACCCAGCCCACTCAACCCGGTCCTACGCGCCTCCGCCGAGGACAGGCAATTCGCGAACGCAAACTTCACCGCGGTCCAGCGTGGGCGCATTGCCGAAGCCCGGAACCTCAACAACTCCGACCTGGACTTCTGCGAATGGCAGGGCCGGTTGGTCATCAATTACTCGTGGGGAAACCAGCAGGGCTCGGAACATCTTGCCGAAGCGGTTTACGACGGCAGCGAAGCGCAGTTCCTGCGCGGATGGTTTCCCAAATAAACCTTCGCGGGAAGGTCTGGTCAGACGGATTGATTACTGGGCGATTGGACGGACCCCGCAAAGTAGCGGCAGAATCTGGGACAAAACCCGTTTCGTGGGACCATTCCAGTGGACCAAGACAAGCGAGGGCAGTCCGACTTGGCCATAGAGCCGGGCAACCCACGTGGATTCCGAATCAAGCGACACAACTAACGAAGCGTAGCGAAGCGGGGATTCTTCCCCGCCTTCGACCGAGCTACCTACGACACCTTCGGATCGCACTTTGAGGATGCAGTCCAAGAATCTCAGGGCTTCGTTGCGTAGCAAACGATCCAGCTCCTCCGCAGTCTCCGAGATGGCACAATCATGCTCACCGCACAGCACCTGACCACCTAGCCCAGGAACCTCGACGACCAGAATGGTGTCGTCCTCCTCAAGGCGTGTCTCAATCGCCGCCGGCACTTCGAAGGCGTAGTTCGCCAGATGCAAGACCTTGGTCATTCGCTCAGTAATTCAGCCAAGGCCCGAGCCACTTTTCGGCTTCGGTCACCGTCATGCCCTTGCGGCGGGCAAGGTCTTCGACTTGATCCTTGGCGAGCTTGCCGACGGCGAAATACTTAGACTCGGGATGGGCGAAATAGAGGCCGCTGACGCTGCTGCCGGGCCACATGGCGCAGCTCTCGGTGAGCTGGATGCCGGTCTTCGCCTCGACGTCGAGGAGCTGCCAGAGCGTGCGCTTCTCGGTGTGGTCGGGACTGGCGGGATAACCGCCGGCGGGACGGATGCCGCGGTATTCCTCGGCGATAAGCTGTTCGCGGGTGAGGTTCTCCGTCTTGCCGAAGCCCCATTCGTCGCGCACGCGCTTGTGAAGGTATTCAGCGAAGGCTTCGGCCAATCGGTCGGCCAAGGCTTCGGCCATGATGGCGTTGTAGTCGTCGTGCGCGGCTTTGTAGCCCTTCACGAGTTCGTCCAGGCCAAGGCCGGTGGTGACGGCGAAGGAGCCGAGATAGTCGGGCGAACCTTTTGGCGCAATGAAGTCGGCCAGGCTGTAGTTCGGCGAGCCGTCGGTCTTGTCCATCTGCTGGCGGAGCATGTGGTAGGTCGTGAGGACCTGAGTGCGGTTCTCGTCGGTGTAGAGCTCGAGGCTGTCGCCGACACGGTTGGCGGGAAAGATGCCGTAAACGCCGCGCGCGCGGATCAGCTTCTTCGCAATGATCTCGTCGAGCAGCTTCTGGGCATCATTGAAGAGCTTGGTGGCTTCCGCGCCGTATTTCTCATGCTGAAGGATCTGCGGATAGACCCCACGTAGCTCCCACGTGTGAAAGAAGGGCGACCAGTCGATGAAGTCGCGCAGCGTCGCCAGCGAAACGTCTTCGAGCACACGCATGCCGATGAACTCGGGCTTCGGTAGATCGTCGAACTTCAGCTGGGCCGCATTGGCCCGGGCCTTCTCCAACGGCAGGAGCGTCTGGCGATTGCCGCCGTGTTGTTCGCGGAGCTTATCGTAGTCGGAGTGAAGCTGCTTCACGAAGTCCGGCTTCTGGTCGGCGCTCAACAAACTGCTGGCCACAGGCACGGCGCGGGAGGCGTCGAGGACGTGGACGACCGGTTCGCTGTAGTGCTGCGCGACTTTCACGGCGGTGTGGGCGCGGCTGGTGGTCGCGCCGCCGATGAGCAGGGGAACTTTGAAGCCGGTGCGTTCCATCTCACGGGCGACGTGGACCATTTCGTCGAGCGACGGAGTGATGAGTCCGCTCAGGCCGATGATGTCCGCCTTCTCCTGCTTGGCGCGTTCGAGGATCTTCTCGCACGGCACCATGACGCCCATGTCGATCACCTCGTAGTTGTTACAGGCGAGCACGACGCCGACGATGTTCTTGCCGATGTCGTGGACGTCGCCCTTCACGGTCGCGAGGACGATCTTGCCCTGCGCTTTCACGGCTTCACCGCGCGCGGCCATCGCAGCTTTCTCGGCTTCCATGAACGGCGTGAGATACGCGACGGCCTTCTTCATGACGCGGGCGGACTTCACGACTTGCGGGAGAAACATTTTCCCCGCGCCGAAGAGATCGCCGACGATGCTCATGCCGGCCATCAACGGGCCTTCGATCACGGCGAGCGGCTTGCCGAGCTTGGCGCGGGCTTCTTCGGTGTCGGTGTCGATGTAAGTGTCGATGCCTTTCACCAGCGCGTGGGCGAGGCGTTCCTCGATGGTGCCCTTGCGCCATTCCTCTTCGACCTTCTTGTCGCTGGCGGTGGTGCCGGCGCTGGCGGCCTTGAGCTTTTCGCCAAAGTTCACCAGACGCTCGGTGGCGTCGGGGCGGCGATTCAGCAACGCATCTTCGACGAGTTCCTTCAGCTCGGGCTCGATCTCTTCATACACTTCGAGCATGCCGGCGTTCACGATGCCCATGTCCATCCCGGCGCGAATTGCGTGGTAAAGGAACGCGCAGTGCATCGCTTCGCGGACGGGATTGTTGCCGCGGAAGCTGAAGGAAACGTTCGACACGCCGCCGCTGACCTTGGCGTGCGGGAGGTTTTGTTTGATCCAACGCGTGGCCTCGATGAAGTCCACGGCGTAGTTGTTGTGCTCCTCAATGCCGGTCGCGACGGTGAGGATGTTCGGATCGAAAATGATGTCCTCGGGCGGGAAGCCAACCTCATCGACAAGGATGCGGTAGGCGCGTTCGCAGATGCGAATCTTGTCGGCGTAGGTCGCAGCCTGGCCCTGTTCGTCGAAGGCCATGCAGACGACGGCGGCGCCGTAGTTCAAGATGTGCCGGGCCTGGCGCTTGAACTCGACCTCGCCGGCCTTGAGCGAAATGGAATTCACCACGCCCTTGCCCTGAAGGCATTTCAGGCCGGCCTCGATGACTTCCCACTTCGAGGAATCGACCATGATCGGCACCTTGGCGACTTCGGGTTCGCTGGCGAGAAGCTGGAGAAAGCGCGTCATCGCAGCGACGCCGTCGATCATCCCTTCGTCCATGCAGACGTCGATGATGTTGGCACCGTTCTCGACCTGCTGGCGCGCGATGGCCACGGCCTCCTCGTATTTCCCCTCCTTGATCAGCTTCGCGAACTTCGGCGAACCGGCGACGTTCGTGCGCTCGCCGATCATGATGTATTGCCCAATCTGCTGGGTGAACGGCTGCGAGCCGGAGAGGCGCAGGGGGCGGGGAGCGACGGGAGCGCTGAGCTGTGCTTCTCCCTCTCTTCCGGCGGAGCGGGAGGAGAGGGTTGGGGAGAGGAGGTTCGTGTGCTCGGAAGCCCCTCTCTCCGTCTCTCTCCCCGTTCGTTCCTCACGGGGCGAGAGGGAAATGCCGCCGAGCCGTTCGGTGCCGGACTCCTTCGGCATCAGGTCGCGCGGATGCCGTCCGTCGAGCGTCTTGGCGATCGCCGCGATGTGCTCGGGCGTGTTGCCGCAGCAACCGCCGGCGATGTTGATTAATCCGCTCTGGGCGAACTCGCCTAGGAACCGGCCCATGTCTTCCGGCTTCAGATCAAAGCCCGTCGGCGAAAGCGGATTCGGCAACCCGGCGTTCGGATAGCAGGAGATTGCGGCGGTGGATTTCTCGGAAAGCTCGGCGAGGAACGGTCTCATCAGGTCGGGTCCGAGCGAGCAGTTCAGGCCGACGGAGAGCGGCTTCACGTGCTTCACCGCGTTCCAATATGCCTCGATCGTCTGCGCGGAGATCATCGTCTCGCCCCCGCGGCCGACGGCGGCGGAGATGGAGATGGGCAGGCGCACCTTGTCCTGCTCGAAGACTTCCTGAATCGCCACCAGCGCAGCCTTGGCGTTGAGCGAGTCGAAGATGGTTTCCACCAACAGGAAGTCCGAGCCGCCCTTGATGAGCGCGCGGACCTGATTGATGTAGGCCTGCTTTACCTGATCGAAGGTCACGACGCGGAAGCCGGAATCGTCTGCGTCGGGCGAGTTCGAGAGTGAGACCGTCAGTGGCCCGATAGCGCCGGCGACAAAGCGTTGCTTGCCGTCCTTGTTCGCGACGCGGTCGGCCCATTCGCGGCACTGGCGGGCGGAGACTTCGTTGATCTCCCAAGCGAGGTCGTTGAGGAACTTGTCCTCGATGATCTTCTGGTAGAACGCCGGATCCTTGCGGCCGCCATGCTCGCGCGGGTCATCGACGAAGAATTCGCTCTGGCCGATGCTCGTGGCGGAAAAGGTGTTGGTCTCGATGATGTCCGCGCCGGCTTCGAGGAAGCGCCGGTGAATGTCGCAGATCATCTCCGGCTGGGTCAGCGAGAACAGGTCGCCGTTATTGAGCAGGTCCTTCTTCGAGTCGGCGAAGCGCGTGCCGCGGATGTCCGCTTCCTTCTTGCCGTAGGTGCGGATGGTCGTGCCCATCGCGCCGTCGATGATGGCGATCCGGCGTTTCAGGAGGGCCGCCAAATCGTTTCCCCGCGTGTAAACTGGTGCACTGGATGCAGCGTTCGACATGGGTTCAGCCTAGCCATCGCCCCAAACGGCTCAAGGGACAAATCATCAAATCCTGATTTGGTGATTTGTTGTGGAATGCAACGCCACAAGGTTACCCGGCCGCCATCTGTTCGTAACATTGCCCCTTCCTACTGGGATGCATGACGAGCAGCGCAAATCATGAGTTATCCGGGAAGGTTCCCGGGCTTCCTGAGGATTTGGCGGAATGCCTCGGAGCGGTTCGGCTCACCCAGTTGGCCTTGGAAGCCGTCGGCGAACTGGAGAGCTCCCGCGCGGAGTTCCGGCTGCCCGGCGGAAGCGAGGGATACGGCTTTCGCATGCTCCTGACCTTGCTCGCATACGCCTACGCCCGAGGTGTTTACAGTTCTGTCGAGCTGGCTGAGCGCATCGTTTCCGATGCCGACCTGCGTTACCTTGCAACCGGCGACCGGCCGTCGCCAACTGTGCTGCGCCAGTTTCGCCGGCAGCAAGGACGCCTGATCCGGGCGGCCCTTGGACAAATTCTCGTCCTCGCGACGAAAGAGCCGGCTCCAACCGGTTGGTTTCGGGCCGAATCCGAAGCGTCCCGCCGCCTTGAACTGGCGATGGCCGCCGACAGCTACGCGTTGGATTGCTGACAGGATAGCCGGATTGGCCTGACAGATTTCTTGAAAGATGCCGGGCGCTGCCTGCGGATAACGGGCAGACGCCATGAGCGATGCCACCGCCCCCGGTCCAGGCGAACCGCCGGACGAACTCCTGCCCACCCGGCAAAGCCTCCTCGCTCGGCTGCGGGACTGGAATGACCAGGATGGCTGGCGTGATTTTTTCGACACCTACTGGCGGCTGATTTTCAACGTGGCCAGGCAGGCGGGCCTCAGCGACACGGAAGCGCAGGAGGTGGTCCAGGAGACCCTGCTGGCTGTGGCGAAGAAGATGCCGGACTTCCGTTATGATCCGGCGAAGGGTTCCTTCAAGGCTTGGCTCCTTCTCAATGTCCGCTCCCGCATCGCGGAACATTGGCGCCGGCGCCTTCGCCGCGACCGGCACCATGCCGAACCGCCGACGGAGGAGGCCGGTGAAACGGCGTTCCTGCAGCGCATTCCCGACGAGCGAGAAGCCGCGCTGGACGACCTGTGGCAGAAGGAGTGGGCATCGAATCTCCTGCGCACCGCCCTCGAACGCACCAAGGCCAAGGTCAGCGCGCGCCAGTTCCTGATCTTCGACCTCGTCACGCTCAAGGAGACGCCGCTGGCCAAGATCACTCGCACGCTTGGCGTGAACGTCGCCCAAGTGTATCTCGCCAAGCACCGCGTGGGCAAAGTGTTCAAGGCCGAACTCGAGCGGTTGCGCCAACTGGAGGCATGAACCGGCCGCCCGCCATTCCCGACCACGCGCTGCTCCGCATCATCGGCCGCGGCAGCTACGGCGAAGTGTGGCTGGCCCGCAATGTCATGGGCGTGCTGCGGGCGGTGAAGGTCATCCAGCGCGAACGTTTTGAGGACGATCGCCCCTACGAGCGCGAATTCGGCGGCATCCGGCGCTACGAGCCGGTGTCCCGCAGCGAAGGCCTCGTGCCCGTGCTGCACGTGGGGCGGCACGACGCGGCGGGCTGTTTCTACTACGTGATGGAGTTGGCGGATTCCGTGGCTCAGCCTGGCAACTTGGCCAGTGGGGAGACCGCCGCCGACAGTTATCAGGCCCGGACCCTCCGCAGCGAACTCGACCGCGTGGGCCGGCTACCGGTGGACGAATGCATCGAGATCGCGCATTCGCTGGCCACGGGTCTCGCCCAATTGCACCGCCACGGGCTGGTTCACCGCGATCTGAAGCCCAGCAACGTCATCTTCGTTGGCGGCCGCGCCAAGCTGGCCGACCTCGGACTGGTGACGGGGGCGGACGAAAGCCGCAGCTTTGTGGGCACGGAAGGCTTTGTGCCGCCCGAAGGGCCCGGCACCGCCGCCGCCGATCTGTTCGCGCTCGGCCGGCTGCTCTTCCAGGCCGCCACCGGCCTCCCCCCGGAGCGCTTCCCGGAAATCCCGCCGGACTGGCTCGATTCGCCCGCCGCCGGCGCGCTGATGGAGTTCCACGAAATCGTGCTGAAGCTCGGGGAGGGCATTCCCACTCGTCGTTATGCCCAGGCGACGGATGTCCTCGCCGACCTCGCGCTGTTGCAGAGTGGCAAGTCGGTCCGCCAACTGCGGACCCTGGAGCGCCGCGTGATCTGGCTCCGCCGGGCGGCGTGGGTGGCGTTTGCCACCGTTTCCCTGGCAGGATTGCTGGGCGGCTGGTTTTGGCGCGAAGCGCAGCGCGAACGGGACAACGCGGAACGCCTCGCCGCCGCCGAACGGCGAACCCGCCGGGAACTGATCAACGCCCAGTTGGCACAGGCCCGGGCCGAGCGGCTCGCCGGCGGCCTTGACCGTCGAGATGCGGGCCTGCGCGCACTGACCAACGCGGCCCAACTCCGCCCCGACGGCGACCAGCGGCGCGCCCTCCGTTCCGAAGCGGCGGCCACAATCGCCCAAGTCGGATTCCGGTGGTCGGCCGCCATCGAGGGCCTCAGCTCAGCCGATCCGATGAGCATCACCTGCGATCGCGACCAGCACCTGTTCGCGCGGCGCATGGAGGACGGGCGGATTGCCATCGGGGGATTCGAGCAATCCACGAATACAGTCTTCCTGCCTTCACTTCAGCCAGTGGCCGATGAGGTCGTCGAGTTCAGTCACGACCGGAGATTTCTGACCCTGCGGCGCGGCTCCGAGCGGATACTGGGTGACCTGTCAGCGGGCGCCTACATCCGGACCAATTCCTTGGTGGCCTTCGATCCTGCTGGTGGCGCCTGGCTTGCCGGTTCTGAGGGCACCTTGATCCTCGACCGGTTGGCGGGTGGGCCTCCTCGGCGAACGCTGACGGCACCTGCCAAATTCAGTGCCGGCTCATCCTGGCACGTCGCGGCGGCCAGCGATCTGGGATGGGTCGCGGCAGCCGCTGCGACTGAAGTCTGCTGGTGGAACTCAGACGAGGCGGAGCCGGCCGGGACGCTCGCGGTCGGCACCGATGTGCTTACCCTCGCCTGGAGCGCCCGGGGACAACGCCTCGCCGCCGGCACCGCGGACGGTGAAGTCGTGGTCTGGCATCTGCCCGACCCGTCGGTGCAATGGCGGGTCCGCGTCCGGCCGGCCGCGATTCGGCGGGTTGCGTTCAGCGGCGACGGCAGCTTGCTGGCGGTGGCGGCGGAAGACGAAGTGCTGACCCTTCTGACTGTCACGTCCGGCCGGGCGGTCGCCGAAACGCCCGCGATCGCCTGGAATTTGGGCTTTCGCTCGTCGGACCAACGCCTCGGATTGATCTGGCGGGGAGGCCGCCCCGGCTTTGTCGAACTGCAACCGGCCATCGGGTTGCGAACGCACCAAAGTTCCCGTCCTGCGGCGAGTGACAGCGCGCTGGCCATTTCGCCTGACGGCGAATGGCTGGCCGCGGGAACGGCCGCGTCCATCGATGTCTGGAATCTGACGACGGGAACTGGTCCCACAAGTCTGCCCGCGGTTGGCGTGCGGGGAGTTGCGTGGCATGGCCTTCCCAATGAGCTCCTGTGGGTGGACGATGATGGATTTGCCCGGCTTCGGTGGCCGGCAGGCGGTTCGAATCCACCCAACGTCAGCCGTGACCGAACTCAACCGTGGAGCCATCTGGCGGTCTCTGCCAATGGTGCAATCGCCTTGGCCGATCCGGTCGGCGAACGCGTGATGTTGCGGCGCGGAACGGAGCCAGTTCGTGCGCTGGGTCCGCATCCGTTCGTGCGTTTCCTCGCCGTTCGACCTGATGGTGAACAGGTCGTCAGCGGCTCCCTGGCCCAGGCGGGCCTTCAGGTGTGGGATGCGTCCACCGGCCGGCGGGTCACGCGTCTCCTCTCCGGCGCGAATGTCCGCCCGGTGTTCAGTCCCGACGGCCGGTGGCTGGCCGCCGCGGGCCCCCAAGGCGCGCTCTGGTTCGGCCCCGACTGGATCGCGCAGACCAATCTCCCGGCCGGTTCTGCCAATACGGTCGCAGGAGCGGTCGCCTTCAGTCACGACAGCCGCCTGTTCGCCGCGGTGCATGGTGATCACCAAGTGCGGTTGTTCCGCCTCCCTGACCTGGCCGAAGACCTGACCCTCGAGGCGCCGGGGCACAGCCGCATCCTTGCCCTGGCGTTCCATCCCCAGCGAACCGAACTCGCCGTCACCACCATCACCGGGGAAGTGTTACGCTGGCGCTTGGACGAACTGGAACGCCACCTCGCCGTCCTCGGACTCGCCGATTGAAGATCCTCGACAGGACGTCTCCGCCCCGAAGCCGGCGGCTGATTTTGTCGGGAAACTGCCGGGCAAGTCACGGCCGGCCAGGCCGAAGCATTGATGCGCCGCGGTCTTTGGAACGCGATCAGGGGTGGTGCACCGGTAGGGACTCGAACCCCAAACCCTCTGATCCGAAGTCAGATGCTCTATCCAATTGAGCTACCGGTGCGCCGAGGCGGTCGTGTTCAAGCATGACTTCGGCGGTCATGCGAGCGCAATTTCATCGCCGGTCCAGTTGACTCGCCGGTCGTCGACTGCGCTCTGACCTTTTGTGCCGGAAAGGTGGTTGATGGGTGGGCAGGTGGTCGCCAGCTCGGCTTAACGCCCGCCGCGAAAGATGCGTTGCAACAGGTCGGGTTGGGCGTTGATCACCTTGAAGAGCATCCATGCGCAGATCCCGATGATGAGGGCCACCAACACCAGGGCGACGGACATGAACAGGCGGGTTTTGCGCTGGAATTGCTCCCGTTCCTGACTGCGGCTGGCGGCCCAGATCGCCATCTGTTCGTTGACCATCTGTTTGGCCCGGTTCGCGTCCACCAGTTCCCGGATGCGCCAGGTCGCCTGCGGGTCATTGGCGAGAAAGCTGGCGGAGCAGCCTTGGATCGCCGTGGTGGATGCCGGGGTAAATTCCGTGGCCCAGTAGGGTGATTCCTCCGCTGTCCACATGCGGACCACGCCCTGGTTCCGGGCGACGATCTGGAGTCGGCGCCACAGGAGTGCACGGAGTTCATCCGCCTGCTCGTGGGCCCGTTGGGCGATGGTTTCAGTGTGGAGCAGCCCTTCGGTCCCTTCGACCAGCAGGCCGATGGCCGCGAGGAGCGAGCCGTCCGGATCCGCGACCACCTGGAATTCGCCCAGGAACTTCTCCAACTCCTCCCAAGGCTGCCCGGCTTCGAGCCAAAGCGCCTGCAACGATGGCAGATCGTCAATCGTCGCGCGGCGGGCGCTGGGGGCGAAGGAGTCCACGGCCGGCAAAGTAGGAACCGGTTCTGCAAAGTTCAAAGGGCAAAGCTCGTCGGAGGTGGCGTTCATGGCGGCTGCGGTTTCGACCGGGCGGGCGACGATTCCGCACGCAGGTTCCGGCTTCCCATCCGGTTTCCGTCGGCCACCTTTGGCGCCGTGGTCCGCAACTGGGTCATCGTCGTGCTGGTCCTTGGGGCGCTGAATTTCTCGGCGTGGTGGTCCTACCGCTACCGGCAGGAGCACCGTTTTGATGCGGAGATCCGCACCGCGGCGGGACGTTACGGAGTGGCGCCGGCGCTCGTGAAGGCGGTGGTGTGGAAGGAGAGCCGTTTCGATCCCGGGGCCCGGGGCCGGGCGGGTGAAATCGGCCTGATGCAGCTCATGGAGGACACCGCCTTTGAATGGGCTGGTGCGCAGCGGCTCACGAACTTCTCGCACGAACAGGTGGTGCATCCGGGGACCAACACGCTGGCCGGCACGTATTATCTGGGGAAGGCGCTCCGCCGTTACCTGAAGACGGACAATCCGCTGCCATATGCCCTGGCCGACTACAATGCCGGCCGCGGTCGGGTGCTGAAATGGATGGCCGGACCGGCCGCGACCAACAGTGCGGCCTTTCTGGCGCAGGTGGACATTCCCAGCACCCGGGCCTACATCGCGGACGTGACCGAACGATTCGCCCATTACCGCACCACCTTCCGCTGACCCCGCCTTTGCGATGAGCCTTTCCGGACTGATTGAATCCCTGCTGCAGCCCGTGGGCCTGATCTGGTTTTGCTGCCTGATCGCTGCCGGAATTGCCTGGCGAAAACGCCAACGGGGCTGGGTTGGATTCAATCTGGGCATCGTCCTGCTGCTGCACGTTCTCGGCGGCACCAACGTTCCGGCTTGGCTGCTCTCCCGGTTGGAGCGGCCCTATGACCCGCTGGCGAAACCGCTGCCTGCCGCCGGAGCCGATGCGGTGGTGATGCTGGGAGGCGCCCATGCCTACTGCCGGAGGTCACTGACCTCATGGGACGCGGGCGAGCCCAGCGACCGCATCCTGGCCGCGATCGAGCTGATGCGCCAAGGACGGGCCGACACACTCGTGCTGGGCGGGGCGAGCTATGAACTCGACGGCATCAAGCGGCCGGATTCGGAGCCCGTCGTTGCGTGGATGAAACGGTGGAACCTTGCACCGGCCAGCCTGATCGAGCTGGGCATCTGCCGTGATACCCGCGACGAGGCGTCCAAGACCGCCGAGTTGGTGCGTCAGCGTGGCTGGAAACGGGTCGTGGTAGTCACTTCGGGTTACCATCTGCGGCGCGCGGAAGGGGTATTCCGCCAAGCGGGCGTGCCGGTGGAAATGGTCGGCGCCGAATTTCAGGGCCTGGAGGCGCTGGGCGGCAGGCTGGTGATTCGTCCGGTGCCGGATGGCGAAGGGTTTCGGTTGTTCCGCTACTGGCTCCACGAGGAACTGGGGCTGATCTATTACCGACTGCGCGGCTGGATCTGACGGCCGCCGCCGGGAATTGCCCCGACCTCAACTTCCTGCGGTGGCGCTGCGCGCGGCCATTTCGGCCGCCGCCATGACCGTGCGCACCGGCACGCCCGCCTGCACCGCCTTGTCGCGGCAGGCGTCGAATTCTGGCGCCACCTGGATCAGTTCACCGTCGAGGCGCCCAAGTTTGACCGGCACTTCGCCGAATTCCGTTTTTACCCGGATGAACTCACGGCGCAGCTTGCGGCGCTCGGCGAAGGTCCGCCGGACGCCGAAGGCGCTGGTGTGGCGCAGCAGGCGTTCGGTGAAGCGGTCTGCATCCGCGGCCGGGCACAGCACCGTCAGCACTACCCCGGGACGGTTCTTCTTCATCTGAACGGGAGTATGGAAGACGTCGAGCGCACCGGCCTTGAGGGTGGATTCCACGAAATGGCCCAGGACTTCGCCGCTGACATCGTCGAGGTTGGTCTCCAGCACCGCGACGGTGTCGGTTTCCCAATCGTGTTCGGCGGCGGTTTCGGGCGCATCGGCGAGCACGGCCCGCAGGACGTTCGGGCGGGTGCGGTTGTCCCGGGTCCCGAGCCCGTAACCGACCTTGCGGGCGACCAGTCCGGACATCGGGCCGAACGACTCGGCGAACTCTGCGAGCAGGGCAGCGCCGGTGGGCGTTACCAGTTCGTGGGGTTCCTCGCACTGCGTGACCGGGATGCCGCGGGCGCCGAGAATCTCGAGCGTGGCGGCCGTGGGCACCGGAAAACGCCCGTGGGCGCAGCGGACCCAGCCGGTGCCTTCGACCACCGGCGCTGCCAGGACGCGGGGCTTGCCGAGCAATTCCAACCCGAGGCACGCGCCCACGATGTCCACGATGGAATCCACCGCGCCAACTTCGTGGAAGTGGACCTGTTCCGGAGGCACTCCGTGGATCTTCCCTTCGGCGACGGCGATGCGGTGGAACACCGCCAGCGAATGTTCCTTGACCCAATCGGAAAGCGAGCTGGCGAGAATCAGTTGGCGGATGGCGGCAAAATCCCGGCTGTCCGAATGCTGGTGGGAGCCAGGCTCATGCGAGTGCCCATGACCGTGGCCGTGGTCATGGCCGCAGCCCTCGTGGCAGCCGGCGCCGTGATCGTGACCGTGTGAGTGGCTGTGTTCGGCGTCGAGATGCACGTCGAACTTCGTGCCGGCGATGCTGGCCTTGGCGCCACGGGCCACATGGAGGTGGTAGCCGTCGAGCTTTAGGCGACGCAGGCCGCGTTCGAGCTCCCGGAAATCCACGCCCAAATCCAGCAGGGCGCCGAGGAACATGTCGCCACTGATGCCGCTGAAAACGTCGAGGTAAAGGGTCTGCATCGCCCGACGAAGGTGGACGGGAACCCGGCGTTGGCCAAGCGCGGGGAACGGGAGGAAATCAGCCCCGCTTCAGCTGCTGCATCGTGGCGCGTTTCATTTCGCGGTCGGACTCGCGCTGTTTCAGGTCGTCGCGCTTGTCGTAATCGGCTTTGCCCTTGCCCACGGCGAGCTGGACCTTCACGCGGTTGCCCTTCCAGTAGAAGGACAGCGGGACGAGCGTGTGCCCCTTGATCTGGGACCACTCGAGCAGCTTCTGGATTTCGGGCCGGTTGAGCAGGAGCTTCCGCTTGCCGGTGGGGGCATGGTTGAACTGGTTGCCGTGGGAATACTCGTCGATCCGGGAGTTGTGCAGCCAGACTTCGCCCTTCTCCACCCGGGCGAACGAGTCGTTGATCTGTCCCTTGCCCGCCCGCAGCGCCTTGACCTCGGTGCCGTGCAGCACGATGCCCGCCTCGTAGGTGGCCAGGATGTGGTAGTCCCGGCGGGCTTTGTGGTTGGACAGGATGTCGGCCATAAAAAGAAACAGCCGGAGAGCTGCGCCCTCCGGCTGTCGAAAAAGACATTCGACTCAGGCAGCAGCCGCAGCGGCGCGACGGCGGCGCTTCGGCGCCGGAGCCACCGGTTCGTTGCCGGCCTCGTCCAGCATCTCGACACCGATTTTTTCCTCGACGATTTCGAGGAGGGCGATGTCGGCGGCGCCCATCGTGGGATCCACATCCACGAGCGGGCGGGCGATGCCGCCGCCGCCGCTGTTGAGCTGCCGGACGCGGCGGGAAACCACGTTCACCAGCACATGCGGGTTGCCGATCTTTTCAAGGGCCTTGCGACTGAGTTCGACGTTCATGAGAGAAATTCCCTAACTGAGCGGCGCAAAATACGGGTTGAGCCGGTTCCGGCAACCCAATTTTGGGAACCTTTGCCGCGGCGAATCCCGCATCACCCGAATTGAATCCACCCGTCCGGACGACGACCGGTGCCGTAACTGGGCCATTCGGCGGGGCAAAAACCCGTTGACCCGACCCCCTTCGCCGTTAGCCTGCCGCGTCTTTTCACGAAGACCTCAACAGAACGAATACGAACACTATGCCTGTCAAAGTAGCGATCAATGGTTTCGGCCGCATCGGCCGTCTGGTTTTCCGCGCCCTCGTCGAGCAGGGCCTCGTCGGCAAGGACATCGAGGTCGTTGCGGTCGGCGACATCGTCCCGGCTGACAACCTCGCCTACCTGCTCAAATACGACACCGCCCAGGGCCGCTTCTCGGGCACGGTCGGTTCCAAGAAGTCCGCCGCGGACAAGGTCGAGGACGACGTGCTGATCGTGAACGGCAAGGAGATTCACGTCGTTTCCGCCAAATCTCCGGCCGAGCTGCCGTGGGCGAAGTTCGGCGTGGACATTGTGATCGAGTCCACCGGTCTCTTCACCGAAGCCGAGAAGGCCAAGGGACACATTACCGCCGGCGCCAAGAAGGTCATCATCTCCGCCCCGGCCAAGGGTGAGGACATCACGGTCGTGATGGGCGTGAACCACGACAAATACGACCCGGCCAAGCACAACATCATCTCCAACGCGAGCTGCACCACGAACTGCCTCGCGCCCCTCGTCCACGTCCTCCTCAAGGAAGGCTTCGGCATCGAGGAAGGCCTGATGACCACTGTGCACGCCTACACCGCCACGCAGAAGACCGTGGACGGCCCCTCGAAGAAGGACTGGAAGGGCGGCCGCACCGCGGCGCAGAACGTCATCCCCAGCACCACCGGTGCGGCGAAGGCGGTCGCGCTCGTCTGCCCCGAGGTGAAGGGCAAGCTGACCGGCATGGCGTTCCGTGTGCCCGTCCAGACCGTGTCCGTGGTGGACCTCACGGTGAAGACCGTGAAGGAGACCAGCTACGCCGAGATCTCCGCCGCGATGAAGAAGGCCAGCGAAACGTATCTCGCCGGCATCCTGAACTGGACCAGCGACGAGGTCGTCAGCAGCGACTTCATCCACGACAAGGCCAGCTCCGTCTTTGACGCGGGCTCCGGCATCGAGCTCAACAGCCGCTTCTTCAAGCTGGTGAGCTGGTATGACAACGAGTGGGGCTACAGCAACCGCGTCGGCGACCTGGTGAAGCACATCATCGCCAAGGGCCTGTAAGGTTCCCGCTACTCCCATGTTTCCACGGCGGTCCCGGCAGACGGGGCCGCCGTTTGTTTTTTTGTCCCGCATCCTTCCGCCGGTGCGAAGCGGGAAAGCCCGTGGCCATGTCTCCGGACGGATGCCGCTGACGGGGCACTGTCCGGAGTCCGTGCGTGAACCTTCGCGGGACAAACGGCCGGAGCAGTCCGGTTCACACGGAGGTTTCCGGCGCGATCGCGGTTGGGCGTGACCACCACAGCGCGAGGGCGGCCCACCCGGCGTAGCCGACGCCTTCCGCCAGCAGCCACCACAGGGGCAGCCCAGCCGACCAGTCGATGCCGACCAACAGCAGGGCATGGACCTGGGCGGCCCAGGCTAGGAACCGGATCACCGGACGATGCCGGCGGACATCGGTGGCTAGGAACAGCAGCAGGGCGCCATACAGCGCGTAAAGCGCCGAGGCGGAGCGCGCGAGATAGATCACGATCGGCGACTCTGGCATTGCCCCGAGCCCGGCAAAGCCATGCGCCCAGTCATGCCACTGTCGCGGCATGAACACCGCCAGCAGGGACAGCAGGTCAAAAAGCCCGATAGCCCGCAGCAGCCAGGTGAGTTTCCGCGCAGCCGGATTCACGGGACTAGGGAGCCGGCATTTCCCGGCCGAGGCAAGTCCGCCTCACTGGCGAAGCGGCGGTCAGCCGATGAAGGCCTTGTGCAGGGCGCGCATCGCCGATTCGCCCTTCGCAAGCTCGATCACGACGCTGATTTTGATCTCGCTGGTGGAAATCATGCCGATGTTCACGCCCTCGTGGGCGAGCACATCGAACATCTTCGCCGCCACGCCGGAGTGGCTCTTCATGCCGACGCCGACGATGGACAGCTTGCCGATGGACTCGTCCGTGGCGGCCTCCTTGAAGCCGATCTCGGCACGGAGCGAATTGATGACGTTGCTCGCCTTGAGCAGGTCCGGCTTGTCCACGGTGAAGCTGAGGTCGGTGGCCGGAGCGCCGCCCGCGTGGCTCACGTTCTGCACGATCATGTCCACGTTGATGGCGGCGTCGGCGAGCGCACGGAAGATGCGGGCAGCCTTGCCGGGTTGGTCGGGCACGGCGAAAAGCGTGACCTTGGCCTGGTTCTTGTCGAGGGAGACGCCGCGGACCACGACGCCCTCCATGCTGTTGGTTTCCTCTTTCACGATGGTTCCGGGATTCTCGTTAAGGCTGGAACGGACTTCGAAGACGACGTTGAACTTTTTGGCGAACTCCACCGAGCGGAGCTGCATGACCTTGGCGCCCGAACCGGCGAGTTCGAGCATCTCGTCATAGGCGATCTCGGGCAGCTTCTGGGCGGTGGGGACAATGCGCGGGTCGGCCGTGTAAACGCCGTCCACGTCCGTGTAAATCTGGCAGAGGTCCGCCTTGAGCGCGGCAGCAAGGGCAATCGCGGTCAGGTCACTGCCGCCGCGTCCGAGCGTCGTGATGTGGCCCTCGTCGGTCTGGCCCTGGAAGCCGGCGACGATCACCACATTCCCGGCATCCAGCAGCTGGTGGACCTGCTTGGGCGTGATGTTCTGGATCTTGGCCTTCGTATGGACGCCGTCCGTGATGATGCCGGCCTGAGCCCCGGTGAGCGACACGGCGGGCACGCCCAGCGAATGCAGGGCGATGGCCGTCAGGGCGATGGTCTGCTGCTCGCCGGTGGCCAGCAGCATGTCCATCTCGCGCTCCGCCGGCAGCGGCACGATCTCCTTGGCGAGCTTGATCAGGCCGTCGGTCACCCCGCTCATGGCGGATACGACGACGACGACCTGGTCCCCCTGCGCGCGGTATTTCGCGACGCGCCGGGCGACGTTCTTGATGCGATCCGTGTTGCCGACGGACGTGCCGCCGAACTTCTGGACAATGAGGGCCATTGCGTTTCGGAAGGCGCGGTTAATGGCGCAAGAGAACCCGGCAAACAACAAAAAAGCCCGCAACTCGACGGACGGCGCGCACTGGACCTTGCCTAAGGAATCCGGGACGGCTGATGCTCGGCGTCATGCCGGCCGCTCAACTCGCCCTGTTCGCAGCCACTGCGCCGGGTCCGGATTTGGCTTCCTGGAATACGGGAAAGCAGTTGGTGGGAAGGCTATTGGCAGAGGCTTGGCAGACGCGGGCGCACGAAGTGGTGTGGCTCATCTCCAAAGGGGCGCTGCTGGGGGCCGGTGCCGGCCTGGGGTTGGCAATCTTGCTGGTCGTTGCCGACCGTCGTTCGGACTCCCCGTCGCCGTCCGGCCGAAGTGTTCGCCTTGCACGATGGACCACCTGGACCGTCATGCTGATGGGTGGCTCCGGATTCGCCGCGTTCGCCGGAGGTTGGCTGGGACTCCTCTTCGGAGCGGAGGTGATATTGCGGCACAGCCAGATTGGCACCCAAGCCTTGCCAGCCGTGGGTGACTGGATGGCCGACGGTTTGGCGGCCCTGCATCTTGAACTTGCTCCGGGTGTTCCCACCAACAGTTCCCCTGACCGGCGGCTGACCTTGGAAGGTTTCCGCACGAATGGCTGGGAACTTGATGTGCCCGAGTTTCAGCGCCGGATTGGCCATATTCCCGAAGCGATTGCCACCAATCTGACCGCACGGCTTCAGGGCAGGATCGCGATGCAGTCCCCGGTCTTGGCGTCGGGATTGAACAACCGGCTTGCGATCGGCTTGGCCAACCGGTTGGCGGTTGCGTTGGCGAAATCCAAAGCGGAATCGGAACTCAGCCGGATTGGCGTGCTCAGCCTTTACCGGGCCGTGCGCACCGGCTTGCCACGGGCCGCTGCGCAAGCGGGGAAGCCGGACACGATTTCACGCTCGGAGCTGTCGGCGCACCTGGTGCGCGAAGGAGTAGTGCCCACGCTGATGGCCCCAGTGCGCTCGTTTGCCTGGACCAACATTGCCCTGTTCTCCGCTTTGGCGATCGCGGTAACCGCGTTGCCGCCAATCTTATTGCGGAGGCTGCGGCAGCGGTTTCGATCATCGCCCACCGGTCAGCCCAGCTTCCAGCCCTTGCGATAATCATGGTGGATGAAGCGGTCGGCCTCGGGCACGCCTTTGGCCCGGAGCTTTTCGGCGTCCCACTCAATGCGTTTGCCGGTCCGGAAGGCGATGTTGCCCAGGATGCCGATCTCGGTGAGGAGGGCGCCGTAGCTGAACGGGGAGTTGGTCTTTCCGAACGCGGCGAACTGCGGCAGGGCGAGGTTTTCGCCCTTGCACGCGCGGATCCATTCCTCGTGATGACCTACGGAATCGGCGAGCGACTTCCCGGGCAGGGCGGCGTCCTTGAATTTCTCCTCGGGGAGCAGCAGGTGGCGGCCGTAATCGGCGAGCAGCATGCCCTTTTCGCCGATGAACAGCGAGCCGCCGCCCCATTTGGTGAGATCGGGAACACCCTCGATCTGCGGCCGGCCGGCTCCGGAATGCCAGTGCATCGTGACCGGCGGCAGGTGGCCGCGGCCACCGAACTGATAGCGGACATGCAGCCCGGTGGGCGCACAGTGGGCGTCCGGTGCCGGGCCGTCGGCCTCGATTTCGTAGGGCATGCCGAGTTGGAGCGCCCACACGCCCAGGTCCATGTGATGACAGCAGAAGTCGGTGAGCGTGCCGCCGCCGAAGTGCCACCAGCGCCGCCAGTTAAAGGGCACAAATTCCTTGCTGAACGGCACCGGCTGGACCGGGCCGATCCACTGTTCGTAGTCCAATGTCGCCGGCACAGGTTCAGCCTGGGGCCAGGGTTTGGTCTCCCAGACGCTGCCAGCCCAGTGGTGAACCTCGGTGACGGGACCGATGACGTTACCCTGGATCAGTTCGACGACCCGACGGTAATTGCGGGTGGAGTGAATCTGGTTGCCGGTCTGGGTCTGGAGCCCGGATTTGCGCGCCACTTCCTCCATGCGCCGCATCTCGGTGATGGTGTGGGTAAGCGGTTTTTCGCAGTAGGTATGGCGGCCGCTTTGCAGGGCCGCGATGGCGATCACCGCGTGGGTGTGGTCCGGCGTGCCGATGACGACGCCGTCCAGATCCTTGCGGTCGAGCATCCGGCGGAAGTCGGAGTAGGTCGCTGCCTTGGGGAACTTCGCCTTCGCCCCGGCCAGGATCGCCGAATCCACATCGCACAGGGCGACGATGTTTTCGCCGGCCACGCCCGCGAGGTCCTCACCGCCGCGTCCGCCGACCCCGACGACCCCGAGGTTCAGCTTTTCGTTGGGCGAAACCTTGCGGGCGCCGAACAGCGAGTAGGGCTTGAGCGCCAGCGCGGTGGTGGCGGCAGCCGAAGCGCCGAGAAAGCGGCGGCGGGAGAGCGGTAGGGAAGACATCGTGGAGGCACCCTGCCAAAGGCGGGCGGGCGATGAAAAGCCCGGTTCCGGGGAAGGGCCAAACGTGATGGCGTCCGGAGGCCCTGCGCCCAGCCCCTTTCGGTGCCGGGCCCAATTCCCGCTTTTCCCGCCGCGGTTCCGCGGTAGCGTCGGCGCACGCAATGAGCACGACGACCGCGCCCGTTTCTCCGACGCAATTCGCCTCGCCCGCCATGCCCGATGACCAGGGCCGGTTCGGGCAGTTCGGCGGCCGTTACGTGCCGGAGACGCTCTGGTATCCGCTCCAGCAGCTGGAGGCGGAATACTTCCGCGCGCAGCAGGACCCGGAGTTCCAGCGCGAACTCAGCTATTACCTGCGCGAGTTCGTCGGCCGGCCCACGCCGCTCTATTTCGCCGAGCGCCTCACCAAGGAACTCGGCGGCGCGAAGATCTACCTCAAGCGCGAGGACCTGCTGCACACGGGCGCGCACAAGATCAACAACGCCCTCGGCCAGGCGCTCATCGCCAAGCGCATGGGCAAGACCCGCGTGATCGCCGAGACGGGCGCCGGCCAGCACGGCGTCGCCACCGCGACCGTCGCGGCCATGTTCGGGCTCAAATGCGTCATCTACATGGGCGCGGTGGACTGCGAACGCCAGGCGCTGAACGTCTATCGCATGAAGATGCTCGGCGCCGACGTGGTGCCCGTGCATGCCGGCCAGAAGACACTCAAGGAAGCCGTCAACGAGGCCATGCGCGACTGGGTGACCAACGTCCGCAGCACGCACTACATCCTGGGCACGGCCTACGGCGCGCATCCGTATCCGGTCATGGTCCGCAATTTCCATCGCGTGATCGGCGACGAGGCGCGGGCGCAAATCTTGGAGAAGGAAGGACGCCTGCCCAACCTGCTGCTCGCCTGTGTGGGTGGCGGCTCGAATGCCATAGGGCTGTTTTACCCATTCCTCAATGACCCGACGGTGAAGATGTGCGGCGTCGAGGCTGGCGGCCACGGCATCCTGCCGGAACAGCACGCGGCGCGCTTCCACGGCGGTTCGCTCGGCGTGCTGCAGGGCACCCGCAGCTACATCCTCCAGGACGACGTCGGCCAGATCCAGCTCACCCACAGCGTCAGCGCGGGCCTGGACTACGCCGCCGTCGGACCCGAACACGCCTGGCTCCATGATGTCGGCCGCGTGGAATACAGCTACGCCACCGACGAGGAGGCGTTGGGTGCCTTCATGAAGCTGGCCCGCCTCGAGGGCATCATCCCCGCGCTGGAAAGCAGCCACGCCGTGGCCGAATGCCTCAAGCGTGCCCCGAAGATGTCGGCGGACAGCCTCATCATCGTGAACCTCTCCGGCCGCGGCGACAAAGACGTAGCCCAGGTCGCGCCAAAGGTGGGGCTGGAAATGCCGAAGTGAACGGATAACGTGACCCCATGATTGCGCCGGTCAGACATCGTTTCAGCGTGGTGGATTACCATCGCATGGCCGAGTCCGGCGTGCTGCCGGCGGGGGCGCGGGTGGAACTGCTCGACGGCCAGATTCTCGACATGTCACCCATTGGTCCTTTCCACGGCGGAGTCACCAATTTCCTGAACCAGACGTTTGCCACGGAGGCCCGGGGACGTTGGCTGGTCTCCGTGCAGAACCCGGTCCGACTCGACGATCATTCCGAGCCCCAGCCCGACCTTCTGCTGCTCCGACCAGCCGCCGATTTCTATCGGCGACGCCACCCGCAGCCCGAGGATGTCCTGTTGCTGGTGGAAGTTTCCGACACGACCATCGGGACGGATCAGGAGGAAAAACTGCCCGCCTATGGCCGCGCCGGCATTCCGGAAGTATGGCTGGTGAACCTGAACGACCTTACCGTGGAGGTTTACCGGGAGCCCCATTTTACCGGTTACGCCACGAAGACGGTGTTGCGCCCCGGCGATGTGGCCCAACCCTCGGCCTGCCCTGAGCTGGTGATCGACGTTGCGGAATTGCTCCGCCGATGAACTCATCCCGCCGCGGCGACAAAGACGCGGCCCAAGTCGCGCCGAAGGTGGGGCTGGAGATGCCAAAGTGAATCTTGGCAGCCCAGGGAACCGGTGATTCACATCGCGCACCGATAGCGTTGGTTTTTCTCGGCACTTTCTGAGCCATGGTTGGCGAGTTCAGCAGACTTGCTGAGTGCACCTTCAGCCAATGGCAGTTGGAACTTCTTTCACGGAGAAGAATTTGCCCGTGTATTTTTCAAGAATCATCCAGGCTGCCTCTGTGACCAAAGGTTGACTGGTAATTCGGCGAAAGTTAGCGAACGCTGCGTTGGCAGGAATACTTCGGGTGTTCACTGGAGATGTGAACGCGTAACCAGCTCGCTCACATTGGTCGCATTCACTTGCGGCATCTCGGTTTATGACTTCGACCACCGGTGGCGCCCATATCTCGTAAAACTTCTCTTTAGTTGCACGATTTCCAGTATCGACTTCAAAGAAAGTTAGTTTCAGTCCTGAAGCGGTCAGTTCATCCACGACGGACTGTGATGCCACGATGGCAAATATGTTGCTCAATGAAATTGGAGGCGGGGTAGATCTGATTTTGACTGAATATCGCCCAAAATCAGCTCCAGGTGGAACGGGCAAAGTGGATTCCGCGAGTGCCCCCTTCAATTTGCTCTGGAGTCGCTTGAATTCGTCCCAAGGGGCCCGCCTTGGCTTTTTCATTACGGTTAGTTCGCGTTTTGAAAATGTCTCATCCGCCTTAAACAATGGCAGGTAGGTGGAAGCATATCCAAATGCGCTGCCGCAGTGAGGACATTCAGTGTTTGGAAGCAAATATTGATGGAACCCGAAAAATGGATAATCAAGCAGAGGGTTCCAGCACACCTGATAACATCTCATGAGGGTGGATTGGTTGGTTTCTGGTGCTGCTAAATACGAAAACACCTTTTGGAAAGGTCTAAAGTCTCGCCCAAGGAAACAGCTTCGCGACCACCGGAATGTGCAGGGGTTGATATCCTGAGAATGCCTGATGGCGATCCGTTCACTTCGCCGAAAATCGGAACAGAGAGGTCGTGTCGTAGGTTTCGCCCGGCCGCCAGACGGATTTCGGGAACTGGGGCTTGTTCACCGCGTCGGGGAAGTTCTGGGTCTCGAGGCAGAAGGCGCCGTGGCGGCCAAAGTTGACGCCGCCGGTGCAGTCGAAGCCGGCGGGCGGGAAGAAATTCGCCGTGTAGAGCTGGATGCCGGGCTGGTCGGTCAGGACTTCGAGGATGCGGCCGGACGCGGGTTCGACGACGCGGGCGGCGAGGGCGAGGGATTTGCCGCCGCTGTTCAGCGCGAAGTTGTGGTCGTAGCCGGTCGGGGTGAGGCCGGTCTGCTCAATGCGTTCGCCCAAGCGGTGCGGGGTGGTGAAATCGAGGGCGGTATCCTTCACGGCGGCGAGTTCGCCGGTCGGGATGAGGCCGGCATCCACGGGCGTGCTGCGGTCGGCCCAGAGCTGGAGTTCGTGGTCGTGAATGGTGCCGCGGCCGGCGAGGTTGAAGTAACTGTGATTGGTCAGGTTGATGGGCGTGGCCTGATCGGTGGTCGCGCGGTAGCGGATGCGGACTTCGTTGCGCTGGTTGAAGGTGTAGGTGACCGCGACCTGGAGATTGCCGGGGTAACCTTCCTCGCCGTCCACGCTGGTGTAGCGGAACTCCACCGAGGCTTCGTCGGCGTTCATGGTCTCCTGGTGGGCGGTCCAGAGCTTCTTGTCGAAGCCCACTTTGCCGCCGTGGAGATGGTTCGGGCCGTTGTTGATCGCGAGCTGGTAGGTGCGGCCGTCGAGGGTGAACGTGCCCTTGCCGATGCGGTTGGCGACGCGGCCGGCAATGGCGCCGAAGAACGGGTGGCCTTGCAGATAGCGGGGCAAATTGTCGAAGCCGAGCACGACATTGCCCAACGCGCCCGACCGGTCGGGCACATGCAGTTCGGTGATGATCAGGCCGTAGTTGGTGACCTTGAGCACCGAGCCCTGACGGTTGCGGAAGGTGAAGAGGGTGACGGCGCGTCCGTCGGGAAGCGTGCCGAAGGGAGACTTTTCGAGCTGCATGGTGCGGGAGGCGGGTCCGGAAGTGGCCTGAAACGTGCCGTCAGCGTGGGTGTGCACGGTGGTGCGCCCCGCGGAACAGCCGGCAGCCAGTGCCGCCGCGGTTCCGCCCAGCGCCATCAGGGCGCGGCGACGGGAAAGTTCAGCCTTCATGGACAACGGAGACAGGATGTCGTCGGGACCGTCCGTGGAGCAAGCCGGCAGGCGGTGGCTTCGGCGACCGGCGGTTGAACAAGGCTCGCGACGGGCCGGCGGGACGCCGGCGACACGGCAAGCCGGAGGCTTGCGCTACTTGGTAGCGCCGGCCTTCGGCCGGCCGGGCCGAAAGCATTCCACTTGCCCGGCGCCGGCGTTGCGGACCGGGCTTTCCCGGCGTGCGTGCTTGCGCCACGTTCCGTTGCGGTTCGTTACATGATCTTGCTACTCGACATCGGCAATACGCATACCCACGCGGGGTTGGCCAACGGCACGCGGTTGCTGCGGGCGAAGGACTTCACCACGGCGTCGGTCCGGACCGGAGAATTCGCGATCCAGCTCAAGGCCTGGCTTCGGACCGCGAAACCCGCGGGAGCCGCACTGGCTTCGGTGGTTCCGGCGGCCACCGGGGCGGCGCAGGCCGCGCTGCGTGAACTGTTCGGCTTTGAGGCGCTGGCCTTGGGGCCGGAGACGCTGGTGGGCGTGGGCATTGATTATCCGCGTCCCCGGACCATCGGCCAGGACCGGCTCGCGAACGCGCTCGCGGCGAAGCATCACTTCGGCGCGCCGGTGGTCGTGGTGGATTTCGGCACGGCAGTGACCTTCGACGTCGTGGACCGCCGGGGCAGCTACGTGGGTGGCATCATCGCGCCCGGCCTGGCGGCGATGACGGATTACCTGCACGAGAAGACGGCCTTGTTGCCGCGTATCCGCGTGCGGGAACCGCGCGGGGTCATCGGCAAGAACACGGAACACGCGATGCTTGTCGGGGCGGTGCATGGCTATCGCGGACTGGTGCGGGAGTTGATCGGCGAACTGAAGGGCGAGCTCAAGGCGCGCCGCCTGCCGGTGGTGGCGACCGGCGGTTATGCCCGGCTGATCGCGGCCCGCCTCCCGGAAATCACGGCGGTGCGGCCCAACCTCACCCTTGAAGGCCTGCGGTTGCTGTGGGCCGGGCATCATCCGGCGGAACGCGCCAGTTGAAATGGAGTCCGCCGGCCACCAAGCTTGCGCCGTGAAATTCTTCTCGGGAATGCTGATTGCCGCGACGGCAGGTTTGGCCCTGCTGGGCTGCGAAAAGGCCGCCTCGCCGTCGCCGGTTTCCACGCTGGCCACGCCCGCGGCGCCGGCGGTGACCAATTCGATCCACGTTTCCAGCAGCATTGTCCGGAGCGTGGAGCAGCCTCCCTTCCAGGGCCGTGCCCTCACCAACCTGCAGACGATGAAGCTGTGGGTGGGCGCCCATGAAGTCACGGCCCAGCTCGCGATGAGCCCGGTGGAGATGGCGACCGGCATGATGCACCGGGAGAAGATTGATCCCGAGGAGGCCATGCTGTTCCCGCTGCCGCGGCCGATGCAGGCGTCGTTCTACAACCGGAACGTCCACTTTGACCTCGGCGTCGCCTACGTGGATTCCGAGGGTGTCATCCAGGAGATCATCACGCTGAAGAAGGAGGATGAAACACCCCGTCCGTCGCAGTCCTCCCGGATTCAGTTCGTGTTCGAGGTGGCGCCGGACTGGTTCCAGCGCAAGGGCGTGGGTGTGGGCACCGAAATCCGCACCCCGAACGGTCCCCTCCGGCAAGCCTTCACCTACAAGTGATCTTTACGATGCGCATCGCTGTCGCGCAGCTCAACACCACCGTCGGCGACATCGCCGGCAACGAGGCGAAGATCCTGGCCGCGTATCAGCGTGGCGTGGCTGCCGCGGCCGAACTGGTCGTGGTGCCGGAACTGGCCCTGACCGGTTACCCGCCCCGTGACTTGCTCAGCAAACGGGCCTTTGTGACGGCCAACCTGGCCGCCCTCGGGCGCCTCGCCGCCGCCACCGGAGACGTGGGGCTGGTGGTGGGCTTTGTGGGCGAAAGTTCCCGACGTCCAGGACGCGAACTGACCAATTCCGCGGCGCTGTTGGCGCAGGGGAAGATCGTCGCGATCCGGCACAAGACCCTGCTGCCGACCTACGATGTCTTCGATGAGGATCGTTACTTCGAGCCGGCCAGCGAGAACCTGCCAGTCGAGTTTCGCGGCCGGAAACTGGGGCTGACCATCTGCGAGGACGTGTGGAATGATGAGGACTTCTGGTCGCAGCGCCGCTATCGGCCGAATCCGGCGGTCGAACTCGCGCGGGCTGGCGCGGAAATCATCCTGAACCTGTCCGCGTCCCCGTGGCATGTGGGCAAGGACCGGACCCGGCACGCGATGCTGGCGAGCCTCGCGGGGAAGATCGGGCGGCCGGTGGTTTACTGCAATCTGGTGGGGGGCAACGACGAGCTGGTCTTCGACGGCCAGAGCCTCGTGTTCAATGCCGCGGGCGGGCTGGTGGCCCAGGCGGAGGCGTTCCGGGAGGATTTCCGGGTCGTGGACACCGGCGTGGCGGGCGGAGCGACGCCGCGCGATCTGGTCACCGAACAGTCCATCCACGATGCGCTGGTGCTGGGCACCAGGGATTATCTGCACAAATGCGGTTTTCGGTCGGCGGTGCTCGGGCTCAGCGGCGGAATTGATTCCGCGGTGGTGGCGGCCCTCGCGGTGGCGGCCTTGGGGCGCGAGAATGTCCGCGGGCTGGCGCTGCCGTCGGAGTTCAGCTCCGAAGGTTCGCTCAGCGACGCCCACCAGTTGGCCGAGAATCTGGGCATTGCGTTCGACGTGGTGCCGATCCAGCCGCCGTTCCTCACGGTGAAGGGGCAGTTGCACGGCGTGTTCGCCGGGCGGGCGGAGGACGTGACCGAGGAGAACATCCAGGCCCGCCTCCGCGGTGTGATCCTGATGGCGATGTCGAACAAGTTCGGTTCCCTGCTGCTGACCACCGGCAACAAGTCCGAACTCGCGGTCGGCTACTGCACGCTTTACGGGGACATGTGCGGCGGCCTGGCGGTGATCAGCGACGTGCCGAAAACGATGGTTTACCGCGTGGCCCGCTGGATCAACGCCGATGCCCGGCGGCGTCTGGGCCATGACCTGATCCCCGAGCCAAGCATCACCAAGGCCCCGAGTGCGGAGCTGCGTCCCAATCAGACCGATCAGGACAGCCTGCCGCCCTACGAGGTGCTGGACGCCATTCTCGAAGGCTATGTGGTCGAGGCGAAATCCGCCGCGCAACTGGTGACCGAAGGCCACCCGGAGTCGGCCGTGAAACGAGTGGTGAAGCTGATCGACGGCGCGGAATACAAGCGCCGGCAGGCGGCTCCCGGGCTGAAGGTGACCACCAAGGCCTTCGGCGTGGGCCGGCGGTTCCCGATCGCCCAGCGCTGGCGGGAAGTGTGACCGGCCGTGAAGGCGGGATTGAACGGACACCAGCAGGTGCGGTCCACCGCTTGCGCCTGTCCGCCGCCTCCATGAAGCTCCCGCCATGAAGTTTGCCCCGGTTTTGTTTGCCGCCATCGGATGGGTCCAAGTTGCCTTGGGCCAGATCGAGCTGCGCCTTTCGATGGATCGGGAGCATTTCCTGGCGGGCGAAGACATTGAAGTGGCGGTCAAGGTGGCCAACTTTTCCGGCGGACCGCTGACCCTCGGCGAACGTCCGGACTGGCTGAAGTTCAGCGTTGAGCGCGCCGAATCCGGGGTCGTGAACAAGCGGAGCGAACTGGAGGAAAGCGGCAGTTTTTCCCTGGAGCATGCGACCGTCGGCACGCTGCGGTTCAACCTCACGCCGCACTTTGCCTTCGACCGGCCGGGTAACTACCGGGTGACCGCCCAGGCCACGCTGCCGAACAGCGGTGAAGTGTTCATCAGCGACGCAAAGTCGTTCGAGATCGTGCGGGGCGTGCAGCTCAACCCGGACCGAGTCCTTGGAGTCACGCTTCCCGATGGCACCACGGTGAGGCGCAAGTTCATCCTGCAGCAGGTAAACTTCCTGCGAAAGGTGCAGCTCTATCTCCGGATCACCGATGGCGAGGAGACCTCGAACATCAAGGTGACCAATCTCGGCAACTTGGTTTCTTTCGACCCGCCCAAGTGGGTTGTGGACCGGCAAAACCGATTTCACGTCCTCCACCGGGTGGACGCCGCCAACAGCAGCTATCACCTGTTCCTCCCCGACGGCACGCTGGAGCGGCGCGAACTTTACCGGTTCACCGCCAGCACTCCGGAACTCCGGGTGAATGAAGCCGGCGAAGTGGCCGTCGTTGGTGGTATCCGGCGGCCATCTCCCGGAGACATCCCGCCTCTGAAGACCAACCGGCCGCCGGTGACGCTCACATCCACGAACGCACCGGCCACCAATGCCGTCCCGCAAGCAGATCCGAAACCGGAACCCCGGCCTTGAACGCTGGCTGTGGCTGCTGGCGTTCGTGCTGGCCTTCGGCCCGGCCGCGCTCGCGGCGCCGGTGGTGATCACGCTGCGCAACGGCGACCGCATCACCGGCGAAATCAAATCAGAGAATGCCGAACGCGTGGTGTTGAAGTCGGCCGTGGCCGGGACGATCAGGATTCCGAAGGCCGAGATTTCAAAGCGGGAACCGCTGCTCCCGCCCGCATCGTCCGGCACAGTGACTTCACCGGCGGCATCACCGGCGTCACCAGTCGCGCCCGCACCCAAGCCGGCCCCAGCCGCGGTCGCCACCGCCCCCGCTCAGGAAACCAAGCCGCCACTCACCCTCACCAATGCGCCTTCGCGGACCCTGGGTTCGACGGTCCGTTCCTGGCTGCCGGACTGGATGGTTCCCTACACGACCAACTGGCATGGCAGCGTGCAGTTGGGCATGGACCTTGGCTTTGGCACCGCGGACCGGCAGACCTTTTACGGCAATGCCTATGCGAACCACGCCTACAACCGGGTGCGGAACAACGCCGAATACCATGTCGCCTACGGCACGCTGAACGGACGTGAATCGGCCAACCGCATGAACGGCCGCATCAAGACCGATTACGACTTCGGCACGAAACGCCGGACCTACGCCTACCACACGGGCGGTGTGGGCTATGACGAGATCCGGCGCGTGGACATGGAGTTCGATGAGGGCGTCGGCCTTGGCTACAAGATCATCCAGCGCCCGAAGTTCAACCTGAACGGGGAGTTGGGCGGCCAGTATCAGAACATCGATTTCATCACCGCCCAGGATCGTTCCTATCTGTCCATCCGCGTTGCCCAAAACCTGACCTGGCAGGTCTCGCCCAAACTTCAGGTTACGCAGCGGCTGACCTTTCTGCCCAACGTCGAGGAGTTCTCCGATTACCGCGTGCGGTTTGAGCTCAGCGCCAGCTATCCGCTGTTCAAGCGGGTGACGATCTCGTTCAACGCGATCGAGATGTTTGATTCCGCGCCGCCGGCGGGGGTGGACAAGAACGACCTCACGGTCCAGTCCACCATCGGTCTCAATTTCTGACACCTCAGCCCAGAAACTTGCCCGGGTTCAGGATGCCGTGGGGATCCAGGGCAGCCTTCAGCGTCCGGTGCAGTTGATCGGCCGCCGGTGACACGGCGAGGGACCACCACGGCTGTTTGGCGATGCCGATGCCGTGTTCGCCGGTGACCACGCCGCCGAGTGCCACCACGCCGCGGAACAGTTCGTCGAGACAGGCTTCGCTGCGGTCCCGCTGGGCGGGATTGCGGTCGTCGCGCATCACGTTGACGTGGATGTTCCCGTCGCCGGCATGGCCGAAACACGCGATCGGTATCCCGAACTTGCGCTGCAGGCCGGCCGTGAAGCGAAAGAGTGCCTCCAACTGGCCGCGTGGCACCACTATGTCCTCGTTGAGCTTGGTGAGGCCGGTGTCGCGGAGCGAGTAGCTGAATTCCCGGCGCAGGCCCCAGAACCGTTCCACGCCGGCGTGACCCAGACCGCGTTGCACAAACTTCGGTCCGGTGCCGCGCACGACGCGGGCAAGATCGCGGAGTTCCCGGCGGACGCTGGCCTCCTGGCCGTCGAGTTCGACGATCATGTGGGCGCCGCAGCCGGCGAGCTCCTTTGCCCCGGTGCGCTTCACCGCGGCACGCAGGGTAAATTCGTCCGCCAGTTCCAGGGCGGCCGGCAAAAACCCCGCGGCGAAAATCGCCCGCAGCGCCTTGGCGGCGGACTTCATCGTGTCGAAGCCGACGCCGAGGCAGGCCCGAAACGGAGGCAGCGGAATCAACTTCAGCGTCGCTTCGGTGACCACCCCAAGCATGCCTTCGCTGCCGACGAACAGCCGGTGGAGGTCGAAGCCGGTCTTGTTTTTGTGCGTGCGGCTGCCCAGGCGCACGAGGGTTCCGTCGGCCAAGGCGACCTGCAGGCCGAGCACGTAATCCCGCGTCACCCCGTATTTCAGGCAACGGGGGCCGCCGGCGTTGGTGGCGATGTTGCCGCCGAGGGAGCAGTCGGCGCGGCTGGCGGGATCGGGCGGATAGTAGAGCCCGCGCCGCTCCACCTGCTGCTGGAGCGTGGCGGTGAGGACGCCCGGTTCCACGACGGCGACAAAGTCGGCCCGCGAGATCTCGCGGATGCGATTCATCCGGGCGAGGGACAGCGCGATGCCGCCGCGAACGGGCACGCAACCGCCGACATAGCCGTGGCCGGCACCCCGGGGCGTCACCGGCAGGCCGCGGCGACTGGCAAACCGGAGGATCGCCGACACGGATTCCGCTGAGCAGGGCAGGGCGACGACTTCGGGAAGTGCCCGCGCAAACCATTTGTCGCCGGCGTGGGCAGCCAGTTGGTCGGGTGAGGCGGTGAGTTCGTCGGCGGCCAGCAGTTTAGCGAGAGGCCGATACTTTGCGGGCAGGGTCATGCGTCAGCCGGTCCGTTTTCGAGGTCGTGCACGAAGGCTTTCGCGGACTCGGCCTGATCTTCGGGCACTTGCAGGCGCACGCCGCCCACGGCCAGGGCTCCGCCTTCGCAGCCGAGGGCTGATTCAAAGCCGTGCCGGAGCACGGTAAAGCCCGCCGCTTCCAGCCGGCCGGCGATCAGCTCGGCCTGGGGCACATTGAGGAACTTGCCGACCGTGACGAAATCCATGCCGAGACTTTCGACGTTCTCGCTGCGGGCGCAACGCGCGGTTTGCCGGGGATGTTCCCGAGATGGAGCCAACCCTGTAACCGGTTCGGGAGCGGTGGCGTTAGAGTCAGTGTTCGCCGGAATGGCGGACCAAAACTGAAACCATGAACAAACTCATCGCCGCCCTCGCCCTCCTTGCCGCCTTCAACGTCGTCCTTGCCCAGGAGAAACTGTCCCGGGACGAGGCGCTGCCTTACGCCCAGGCCGTTGGCGCCGACCCCGTCCAATTGAAGGGGACGCCGCTACCCACCGAGGTGGATCTCGAATGTCCCGTCGCCGTGAAGGAGGAGCCCTACGGCGGCATGGTGCTGCCGCAGAAAAACCTCACCGTGGAATCGTTGGCCAAGGCTGATGAAGCCGTCGTGCCTGTGGGGCAGCTCTGGCTCCTGCGACTGACGCCGATGTGCGACGGATCCCCCGTGCCGTCGGATTCGCTCCGGATCGCAAAGGTCCAGAACGACGGTTCGGAGGTCATGGTGCCGCAGTGTGCCTTGGGCGTTCGCCGCGCGAAATCGGGCTCGCTGGAACTCGTCGTTTACGGCAAGGGCAAGGAACCGATCGTGACCACGGCGCTGAAGGCCGTTGAAGCCAAGCAGGCAACGCCGCTGGATCTGGATGCCGAGCGCGACGGTGATTCCGGCAAGCTGACGGTGAAGCTGCTCGGCAAGTATCAGGCGTCGTTTTCAGTGACCGAACTCGAACTGTGAGCTGCGGGAAACACCGTCGGTGAACTTCGCCCCGGCCGGCGCATCCGCGGGTTTCGGGGCGGTTTCATTTCAGGGCCACGGAAACGGTGTTCGCCGCCGACCGAAGCTCCCCGCCTTCGGGCGAATGGTAGCGGGCCATCACCGTGACCACCGGGGTGCGGGGAGAATCCTGTTCCCAGCGCAGCGCCAGCTGGTAGCCCGTGCCGAGGGAGGTGAGGCTTGCAAACGGCTTGAGCGCCGCCGCGGGGAGCGTCCAGGTGCGGCGCGGTGGCTTGGTCCGAAGTTCGGATTCACCGACAACTCCGTCGAACATCAGCACTTCGAGCGTGCCGCGGCTGATGGGGACCCCCATCGCCAAGCCGGCGGCGCTGGCGTAAACCCGCACGCCGATGCCGTCCGGACCGGGTTTGCCGTCGAGGTTCAGCGCGACCGGCAGGCCGAACAGGTGCAGTTCGGCCGGCGTCTCGCTGCGCCCGCGGGTGCCGGTTGCGCATCCGGCCGCAACCAGGATTGCCAAGGCCAACGCCGCTCCGGCGGCTCGGGGAACGCGGCTGTTCACAGCGAGCCGGAACCGTTGCGGGCACCGTTGCCGTTACCCGGTTGGGTGGGAACCACGCCCTCGCGCCAATGGGGACGATTCGTCTGGTAGAGCGGATCGAGGAGACGCTGCTGCATCTCGCCCTGCTTCATCAGCGGGCGGAAGTTGGCGTCATTCAGCTCGCGCCGTATCACGTCGTCGGGATCGCTCAGCTTCACCTTGATCTGCGAGTTCTCCATGACGATCGGCGTGAGCATGATCAGGAGTTCCTTGCGCTCGCGCTTGGTGGTGCTCGTGCGGAACAGGGCGCCGAGGTAGGGGATCTCGCCCAGCACCGGCATCTTCTTCACGCGCTTGTCGTCGGTGGTGCCGATGAGGCCGCCGATGATGATGGTCTGCCCGCTCTGGGCGCTGACGGTGGTGTTCGCCTTGCGCTGGTTGATGATCGGGACGGTTGACCCCTTGTTCACCTCGACGGTGGAGCTGCTGATGGCGCTGTTGGTGGTGCCGATCTCCATCTTCACAAAGCCGTCGGGGCTGATCTTCGGGGTCACGGTCAGGTTCACGCCCACGTCCTCATAGCGGAACTGCGTGGTCAGGTTGTTCTGGGCATCCAGCCGGCTCTGGTCCACCAGCGGGACCTTCTGGCCGATGTTGATCGTCGCCGGCTTGTTGTCGGACGTCACAATTTGGGGCCGGCTGAGCACCTCCAGGCGGCCCTGCTGTTTCAGGGCGCGGAGCAGGAAGTTGAAGTCGCTGCCGGTCACCGCACTGGAGAATCCGCCGAAGTTCTTGAGGGAGTCCGCCACGCCAAAGTCGGTGCCGATGCCGTAGCTCACGTCACCCTTGCTGCCGTTGTGACTCCACTCCATGCCGAGGTCCATGGCGTTGTCCAAGGTCACCTCGGCGAGCAGCACCTGGATCAGCACCTGCGGCTGGGCGGCGTCGAGTTCTTCGATCATCGAGCGGATCTGCTGGAAGTAGCGGTGGTTCGCCGAGAGCAGCAGGGTGTTGCTGGTCTGCTCCGCCACGACGGCGATTTCCTGGTCCATGAGGCGGACGGTGGCTGAGGCTGCGTCCACTCCAAGCGTCTGGATCAGCTTCTGGCGCTCCTGGTCGAGGAACTGCCGGATGGCGGTGGCGATCTCGGGCGCCTGCGAGTTTCTGAGGCGGATCACCTCGGAGTTCCGCTCATGGGCGACGCTCGAATCGAGCGTGTCAATCAGTTCGGAAACCAGGCCGACGTAGTGGTCGGTGCCGCCGACGATCAGGCTGTTGGTGCGCGGGTCCACGGTGACCGTGAGGGCGACCTGTTCGGCGGTGCCCAGCGTGACCGAGGCCAGCGCCTCCTCCTCCGGAACTTCCGGCGTCGCGTTGCGGACCAGCGTGTATTGGACCGACCGCGCGTTGCCCCCGGCGGCCGTGGGCGTCATCCGGAACATCTGGGTGAGCACCTCGGCCATCTGCCGGGCGTCGGCGTTGTTCAGGGAAAAGACCTTGATCTTGGCCATCTGCGGCGAACTGGCGTCGAGCCGCTCGATGATCTGCTCGATGAGTCCCATGTAGTCCACCGGGCCGGAGACGATCAGCGAGTTCATCCGCGGATCGGGCGTGATGAGAACACCTTCCTTGAGCGCGGCCGAGATCAGTTCGCGGCCGTCGTCCGCGCGGGTGATGAACTGGAGCACCGACTGGGCGTTCGGATTGGCGTCGTTGAGCGGCACCGGTTTGGTGTTCAGCGACGCGTTCAGGATGGTCGAGAGCGATTCGGCCCGGGCGTGCTGCAGCGGGAAAACCCGGATCTCGCTCACCTTGGCGACCTGGTCGGTGTCGAGCTTCTGGACGAGTTCGCCGATGCGTTTCGCGTCGGTCTCGCCGCAGGAGACGACCAGCGCATTGATGCGGTCGTCGGCGCTGACCGTGATCGGCAGCACCTGGTTGGGCAGGTTCTCGCGGAACAGGGCCTGGACCGTGGTCACCACCTTGCGCACGTCGGCCTTCTGGAGCGGGAAGACGTGGATCGCGAGGCCGGTTTCCGTGGGGTCGCTGTCGAGCTTCTCGATGAGCGAGGCCACCGTGCTCAGGTCATCGGCGGCGGCGCCGACGAGCAGGGCGTTGACCCATTGGTCGGCGATGATCGTGATCGGGTCGTTGGGCTCGCCGCGGACCTTGGGCGGCCGGTTGGCGAAGATCGGCTGCAACGTCGCCTGCAGCTTGAGCGCGGTCGCCTTCCTCAGCGGGAACACCCGGAAGTTGAGGCGGGCGAACATGCTGTCGCCGTCGAGCTGCGGCAGCATCCGTTCCACCAGGTCGAAGGCCTCCTTCGGGCCGGTGACGAGGATGGAGTTGATCCGTTCGTCGGCCAGCACCGTGGCGGGGATGATCCGCTCGTTGGCGTTCACCGCGATGCTGTCGGCGGCACGCTTGGCCTGGAAGAACTGGCTCAGGGTCGCGGCCAGCGTGGTCGCGCGCGCGTTCTTGAGCGCATAGAGCTTCACGTCGGCATTGCCAGCGGCGTCCTTGGTGTCGAGGCGTTTCACGACCTCGCGAACGATGCCGAGGTTCTCCGGGCTGGCGCTGACGATGAGGGTGTTGCTCCGGGCGTCCACGCTGACCGACAGGACATCGCGGGAATTGGCACCCCCGCGGGCCGGGGCGTTCACGGGGCGGCCGGGGCGGTAGAGTCCCTGGTCCACGAGCGAGCGGAGGATGGTGGAGACGCGGGCCGCATCCGCGAACTGGAGCGTGAACGTCTCGAACACGCCGCCGGCGATGGTCGGTTCGCTGTCCAGCTTCGGCAGGAGGCTCTGGATCAGCTCCAGGTTCTCCCGGCTCGCGGAGACGATGAGCGCGTTGTTCAGCGGGTCGGTCTCGATCTTGATCTGGTCACCCGGCAGCGGCGTCGAACCCGGCAGCGTCTGGGCCTGACGGCGGGCGGCGAAGATGCTTTCCAGCATGGTCGCCACCCGGGCGGAGTCATTCACCTTGAGGGGAATGACGGTCAGCGTGAGCGCCGGATTGTCCTGCTTCGAGTCGAGCCGCTTGAGCAGGTCGTCGAGCGTTCGGTTGTCCTCCTGGCTGGCCGCGACGAGCAGGGAATTGCTCCGGGTGTCGGCGAGGATGATCGGCTTGGTCCGCTGCGCGTCCGCGGTCCGGATGGCCGCGTAACGCTGCTCGAACAGCGAGCTCATCGTGCCGGCGACCACGCGCGCATCGGCATACTGCATCGGGATCAGGCGGATGCGTCCGCTCAAGGCCGGGGCGGCTTGGTCGAGTTGTTTGGCCAAGGCCTGGACGAGTTCAAAGCCTTCCTTCGCGCCGCCCACGAGCAGGGCATTGCTGCGCTGGTCCGCCATGATGATGACCTTGAGCGCATCGGCCTGGCCCTGGTTGAGCGTGGCCCGCTGGGTCATCCGCGCGTCCATCAGGCGTTGCAGGGTCGGGGCCACGACGTTGGCGTCGGCGTGTTCGAGGGGAATCAGCGCGATGTCGCGGAGGTCAAACGGCAGCTTTTGGTCGAGGCTCTTCAGCAGGCCCTCGATGACCGCGAACGACTTGTTGCTGCCGGCCACGATGAGCGAACCGGTGCGGGCATCCACCGTGATGACCGGGCGGTCCTCGGCGCGCAGGGAAGCGGCCCGCGGCCCGGTGAAGAGGTCGCCCAGCACCCGCTGGACCGCAGCGGGGTCGGCGTGTTCCAGCGGATAGACGCGGACCATTTCGAGACCGGAAGCCGCCGGGATGTCCAATTGCTCGATCACATCGGCGATGAGCGGCAGGTTGTCGCTGCGCGCGGCCACGATGAGGATGTTGGACTGTTCGTCCGCCTGGACGGTAAGCGCGGGGCGGCTCTTCGGCGTCTGGTTGATCTTGGATTTGTCGCCGTCCTTGAGCGTCCGGAGCCGGGTGATCTGGGTGGAAAGCCCTTCGGTGCCGGGCACCGCCGTGCCCTCCATAAAGACGGACTGGAGCAGCGGCAGGAGGCGGGTGGCGGAAGCGTGCTTCAACCGGAAGAGCCGCACGTCGGTTACGTAGCGGAACAATTCCCGGTCCATATCGCCGATGATTTTCTGGGCCAGATCAAGGCTGTCGGGCTGACCGCTCAGGATCAGGGTGTTGCTGCGGGTGTCCACGGCGACGTTGAGCGGTTGGACGAGCGCCTTGCCTTGGTCGGCGGGTTGTCCGGGCGAGCCGCCGGGGCCGACCGCCAGGGCGCGGCCCTGGCTGAAGACTTGGTTCAAGGCCTGCGACACGGCGGCCGCATCCGCATGTTCAAGGGTGACGAAGCGGATCTTCACGCCGTCGAGCACGGGCACGTTGTCCATCAGCTCGATCACCGTGGTGAGCGCCTTGAGGTTGTCTGGCGTCGAGGTGATCAGCAGCCGGTTGCCGCCGGGTCCGCCCCCGGCCGGGTCGGTGGCGATCTTGATCGGCTTGGTCAGGTCCAGTTCCACAGCCTCGCCCTTGTCGTTGCGGATCTTGAGCCGGCGGATCTGTTCCTGGAGTTCACGGGCCTCCACGGTGTCGCCGCCCACACCCGGACGGAGCATGCCTTGCAATACGGCGGCCAACTGAGCGGCGCTGGCCTTCTTCAGCGGCACGATTTGGACCTCGGCTTCGACATTGGCGGCCGGCTTGTCGAGCGACTGGATGATCTTCTCCACCTGCGTCGCCATCGTGTCGCGGGCGATGACCACCATGCCGCGGCCGCGCGCGTCCACCGAAACGGTGACGGGATCGCCCGGGCGGGTGGCGTTGAGCTGGGCCACCATCTGCTGCACCAGCGGCAGGATCTTCTCCGGCGGTGCGTTCGTCAGCGGCACGATGCGGAAGTCGAGCTGGGCCATCTGGCCCGCGATATCGAGCTGCTTGATCAGCGATTCCATCAGCGCGAAGTCGGTCGGGCGGGCGCGGACGATCACGCTGCGGGTCCGGGGCTCCGGCACCACGGTGATGCGCGACTGCGGTTGGACGACCCGCGGCGGTTGACCCGGTTGCTGGACCTGCACGGGATCCTGCTTGAGCAGTTCCGTCAGCGTGCGGGCGAGCACCACCGGGTCGGCGTCCTTGATCGCGAAGAGACGGAACTCCGATTCGTTGCCGTAGAAGTTCAGCGTCAGTTCGCTGACGAGGCGGTCCACGGCGTCCAGTTCCTGGGCCGGGCCTGACAGGATCAGCGCGTTGGCAGCCTTGTCCACGGCGATGACCACTTCGGGTGGCGCTGCCGGAGCGTTGGTGTTCGCGGCGCCGCCCGGCTTCTGGTTGGCCGGAGGCGGGGTCACCTTGTCGGTGATCCGCAGCGCGGTGCCGGAGACCTGCGGGTAGATGCTCTGGAGCATCTGCGCCATCTGGTCGGCAGCGACGCGGTCCAGCGGACGCAGGCGGACCTGGAGCGCGGAGTCCTTGCCCTGTTCGTCGAGCCGCGAGATCAGGTCCTGGATCTGGGCGATGTCGCCGCGCTTCGCGATCACGGTGAGGGAATTGTTGGTGAGGTCGGGCTCGATGACCGGGCGGTCGCCGCGGGGACGGTCCTGGAAGAGCGTTTCGAGCTTTTCGGAGACATCGAAGGCCTTGGCCTTGCGCAGCCAGACGAACTGCACGTCGCGGTCCGAGCGTTCGGGCGCCTTGTCGAGTGTGGGCAGGATCTTCTCGACCACTTTGAAATGCGCCTCGGTGGCCGAGATGATCAGGCTATTGGAGCGTTCGTCCACGGACACGCTCGCCTGCGGATTCCGCCGGCCCCCGCCGCCGCCTTCGCCGTCGCCCTGACCGCGGCCGGGACGGAACAGGTTGCGCGAAACCGACTGGAGCAACTGCTGGAGCACGGAGGAAACCTCGCGGGCGCTGCCATTCTCCAGCTTGTAGATGCGGACCTCGATGTCGGTGCTGCCGGCGCCGTCCTTGTCGAGATCGCGGATGACCTCGATGACCTGCTGGACGGCGTTGGTGGGGCCGTTCAGGAGCAGGCTGTTCGCCCCGGCAACCGGGGTGATGCTGACCCGGCGGGCCGGGTTGCTGTCGCCGCGGCTGGCCACGACGCGATTGACCGCCTCGGCGAGGTCCTCCGCGCGACCCTTGTTCAGGTGAACGGTCTGGATGACGTTCTCGCCCTCGGGACCGCTGCCGTCCACTTCTTTGACCATCTGCTCGATGCGTTCGAGCACGGCGGGCCGGGCTTCGACGACGAGGGTCCGTTCGTTGCCGCCGGTGCTGGCGAGAACCCATTCGGCCGGCTCCCCGTTCTGGTTTCGCCGGGCGTAAAGCTGCGAAATCATGGTCGCCAGGTTGCTGGCCGAGGAACGCTGCAGCGAAAGCACCTTGGACTGCCGGCCGCCGGTGGTTCCGCCGGCCTGGAGCATCGTGGTGATTTCCTCGAGGGCGGCGAGCTGCTTGTCGTTGCCGGCCACGATGAGCTGATTGCTCAGGGTGTCGTCGAGGATCAGCGGCTCGGCCGTGCCGAACTCGGGATTGTTCCGGGCCTGGTCCTGATAGACCTGCCGGATCTTGGCGGTGATCTCCGAGGCACGGCGGTCCTTCAGCGGAAGCACGCGCATCGCCCGGTTGCCGCTGGTGCCGAGGGAGGAATCCAGCTGCTCGATGATGACCGAGGCGGACTGGAGCTCCTTGGGGTCACCCGTGGCGATGATGGTCCGGGTCTTCGGGTCGGTGACCACGGTGACCCGCTTCTGCGGCCGGCCGTAGGCATCGTAACGGACGAGGGCCGTGCCGAGGATCTCCACGATCTTGTCCGGGTCGGCGGACTTCAGCTTGAAGACCCGGGTGGAGGCGCTCTGGGCGCCGACCTTGTCGAGCTTCTGGACGAGTTCCTCGACGACGGCCAGCTCGTTGGTCGAGCCGGTGACGATGAGGCGGTTGCCGTTCACGTCGGGCGTGATGAGCGTGTCGGCGGCCGGCGAGCCGGGGCGGTTCTTGGCCTGCTCGGTGTAGAGGGTGCGGACGGTGGTCGCGAGCTCGACGGCATTGGCAGAGGTGAGGTCGAAGATCTTGGTGTCCCGCGGCACCAGATCAGCGGCATTGCCGCGCAACTGCGCGATGATCTCCTCGATCTCCGTGATGTGATTCGTGCGGCCCGTGACGATGAAGCGGGCGTTCTTGGCATCGCTGATGATCTGGGCGTCGGCGGGGTCGCTCGCGTCGCGGCCCTTGAGTCGATCCGTGTAGAGCTGCTGCACCAGCGGCTGGAGCCGCCCCAGTTCTTCGGCCGTGCCGATGGGGATCAGCCTAGTCTCACGGGCGGAGCGGGCCACCTGGGCGGACTGCAATTCGTCCACGAGCTGCGAGACGACCTGCAACTGGGCCTCGTTGCCGGCGACGATGAGTTGGTTGCTTTCGGGTTCTTCCAGGATGAGGATGTCCGAGGTGGCCAGTTCCGGCATGCTCTTGATGCGGTCGTTGTAGAGCTGGCGGACCTTGGGTGACAGGACCGCGGCCCGGCCCTGCTTGAGCGTGACGACCTTGGTCTTGCGTTCCGGCTGGGCGCCGAGGGACTGGTCCAGCTGCTCGATGATCACCGAAACGCCCTGAAGCTCCTTCGGGTCGGCGGTGACGATCAGGGTGCGGGTCTTGGAATCCACCGAGACCGTGGCGCGTTTCTGCGGCCGGCCGTAGGCGTCGTAACGGACGAGGGAGCTGGTGAGAATTTCCGCGACCTTCTCCGGATCGGCGGACTTGATCTTGAAGACCCGGGCCGAAGAGCTCTGGGCACCGACCTTGTCGAGCTGGCGGACAATGCCCTCGACGGCGGAAAGCTCGTTGGTGTCGCCCACGAGGATCAGGCGGTTGCCGCCGGCGTCGGGGGTGATGAGCGTATCGGGAGCCTGGTTGCCGAGACGGCCCTTGGCCTCCTCCAGGTAAAGCGTGCGGACCGTGCTCGCGAGCTCCACGGCGCTGGCGGTGCTCAGGTCGAGGATGCGGGTCTGGCGATTCTCGGCCCGGGCCTTGTTCGGTCCGAGCTGCTGAATGATCGCCTCGATCTGCTTCAGGTGGTCCGGCTTGCCGGTGAGGATCAGGCGGCCGGTGCGCGGGTCGGCCACGATCTGGGCGTCGGCCGGATCGGTATCGAGCTTGTCCTTCCATTGATCCTGATAGAGCTGCTGAACGAGGGGTTGCAGCCGCTGCACGTCGTTCGCCGTTCCGACCTCGACCGTGCGCGTCTCGCGGGCGGTGCTGGCATTGCCCGCGGTGGCTTGCAGGCGGGTCACGATGCCCTGGATCGCCGGCAGTTGGTCGGCGCGGGCGCTCACCAGCAGCCGTCCTGTTCGGCCGTCGCTGATGATCTGGGCGTCGGCGGAACCGAGCTGCGGATTGCTGGTGAGCTGGTCGCGGTAGAGCTGCTGGATGAGGGGCAGGAGCCGCTGGGCCTCGGCCAATTTGCCGAGATCAAAGACTTTGGCCTCCCGGGCGGGACGCGGAGCGCTTTCAAGCGTGTTGGCGATTTGGCGGATGGCCTCCGCCTGTTCGGCGGTGCCCTGAACCAGCAGCCGGTTGCCGGTGGCGTCGGGATAGATCGTAGCCGGTTTGAGGGTCTTGCCCTGGGACTGCTCGGTGTAGATTTGCTGAACCTTCGGCAGCAGGTCGGCGGCGGTCGCGTTCTTGAGCTCGACGGCCTGGAGTTCCCGCACGCCCTGTTCGGGTTTGGCGTCGAGGGCGTTCACCATCGTTTCGACCTGCGAAAGGACGGTGGGATTGGCGAGGACCAGCAGGCGCTTACTCGAAGGCTCAGGGGTGATGCTGAGGATGCCGGCGAGGTTGCGGTTCGGATGTTGGGCGGCGAAGACCTTCTGCACCAGCGTGGCAATGGCGTCGGCATCGCCCTTCACCTCGAAAATGCGGAGCTGCTTCTCGCGCGAGACCGACTCGCTGCCGTTGCCGCCGTCGAGCTTCTCGATGACGGACTCGGCATCCTGCAAGTCGGTGCGGGTGCCGGAAACGATCAGGGAATTGGATTTTTCGTCGGCGGTGATGCTGACCCGGCGGATCGGCTGGCCGCGTTGGTCGAACCGCGTCATCGCGGTGGTCACGATGGGGGCCAGCACGGTGGCCTCGGCCTGGTTCAGCTTGAAGACCCGGGCGCCCGGCGCCTGCTGCGGGCTGTTGTCGAGGCGGTTGATGATGCTGGCGATCTGCTCGATCTCGGTGCCGACGCCGGTGACGATCAGGCGGTTGGCGACCGTGTCGGGAACGACCTTGGTGGAAGTGACGTAGTCGGCCCCGCGCTGGTCCTTCATCAGCTCGGTGAACAGGCTCGAAACGGTGGGGGCGAGCGAGTTCGCATCGGCCGACTTCAGCTCGAAGACCCGGAGTTCACGCGGGCCGGAATCGGGGCGGGAATCCAGCTGCTCGATCATCTTGGCGGCGGCCTCGACCGCGTCGTGTTCGCCCGTCACCACGAGGCTGTTGCTGCGCGCATCCAGCAGCACCTTCACGGTCTGGGTCTGGGCGTTGAGGCTCTTGTCCACGAGACCGGCCAGCTCACCGGCCGAGGCGGTTTTGAGGCGGATGACGCGGGTTTCCTCCTTGGCCGCCTTCTTCTCAGACGGGTCAAGCTGCCGGATGATGGCCTCGACGCGGGCGATCTCCTTGTCGCCGCCGCTGACCATGATGCGGTTGTTTTTGGTCTCCGCGATCAGCGTGGCCGGTCCTCCGAGCGGCTCGGGCTGCCCGCGGAGCTGTTCCTGATAGAGCTGCTGGACGAGCGGGGTGAACTCGGTCGCGTTGCGGCTGAAGAGCTCCACGCCCCGGAACTGCCGCGGCGCGGCGGTGGCGGGTGTCACGTCGAACTGCTTCACCAGCGTGCGGATGCGTTCCTGATCCTTGGCCACCGCCAGGACGATGAGCTGTTTGCCGGTCGGGTCCGCCATCAGCGTCGGGGCCGGGGTGCCCTGGGTGGAAAGCTGCCCGAGCAACTGCGTGACCAGCGGGATGATTTCCGCGGCGGGTTTGGCGGAAAGCTGGACGACGGCCAGTTCCCGTTCCGCCTGCACCGGCTGGATGTCCACGATGCCCACGACGGCGTCGATCTCCTTCATCTGCTCGTCGGTGGCGGTGACGAGGAGGCGGTTGTTGCCTCCGTCGGCGACGATCGAAGGCTTCGGAACCGTCGTGAACCGGCGGTCCGCCATGCGCTCGGTGACGAGGCTCTGGATCTGTGGCAGCACGGTGTCGGTGCGCGTGTTCTTGAGGGAGACGACCTTGAGACGGCGGGTCTGGGTCTGCGGCTTGTCCGCCCGGAGCTGCGAGACCAGCTGCTCGATGCGCTGGAGGTGATCCTGGCTCGCGGTGACGATCAGGCGGCCGGACTCGGTGTCGGCGAGGATCTTGGCGTGCGCGACGGTGGTGGCGGAACCGTCGGCGGTTTGATTCCGGTAAAGCTGCTCGACGAGCGGCTGCAGCCGGCGGGCTTCCTCGGGCGAACCCACCTCGATGAACCGCGTCTGCAATTGCGTGGGCTGCGTCGTGCCGGTCTCCAACTGGGCGACAATGTCGGCGGCCGTCTGCAGGTCGCCCGGCGAGCCGGTCACCACGACGCTCTGGCTGCCGGGATCGAAGGTGACGCTGGCGGTGGTCGTGGGCTGGCCGCCCTTGTCCTTCCGGGTCAGGGCCTGCTTCAGGATGGTGGTGACGTTGGTTGCGTCGGTGGCCCGCGGACGGAAGATCTTCGTCAGGGAAACGGCCTGGGTGCGGTTCGGGATCAGCCCGTTCTCCGCGGAATTCCCGGTGGCGCCGATGATGCCCTTGTCCACCCGGGTCACGAGCTGTTCGATCTGTTCGGCCTGGCCGGGCAGGGGAGCGGCGACGATCAGGCGGTTCTGGGCGGTGTCCGCAATGAGGCGGGCCTTGGTGGCGGCGGCGCTGCCGGACTCGTTGGGGCCGGCCACACCGGGGATCGCCTGGCGGATCATGTTGGCCAGTTCGTCGGCCTTCACCGTCTGGGGCTGGTAAATCCGCACGTCGCCGGAACCGCCCTTCTGCTCGAACTTGTTGATCAGTTCCTCCGCCAGTTCGATGCGTTCGGTGGGTCCGAACAGGACCAGCGTGCGGGACGCCTCGTCATAGACCGACGTGATGTAGTCGTTCGGGTCGGGCGGGAGGACCTCCATCGCCTTCGTGTTCGGATTGTAGGAAGTCCGCTTCGGTGCGGTGGCCAGGCCGAAGGTGCGGTTGAGCAGGTCCGACACGATGGCGCCCGAGGCGTTGAGCAGCGTGTAGGTCTTCATCTGCCGGTTCGCCTCCTGCTCGGTGCCGATGGTCGCGAGGAGCGTGCGGACGCGCTGGATGTTGGCCAGCCGGTCGGTGACGACGAGGCCGCGTCCCCGGCCGAGCGGGGCCACGGAGCCGGCGTTCGACAGCATTGGCAGGATCGAATCCGTGACCTCCTTCGAGTCCAGATTCTTGGCGTCGAGCACGACGGTGACGATCTCGTTGGGGCGCACGTCGCCGACGTTCTCCATGCCGCGCATGATGCGGAGCGGCATGGCGGGCAGCTGCTTGAAGGGGACGAGGCGGAGGTTGTTGCCGTCCTCAAGCAGCATGACGCCCTTCATCGAGAGCATCAGGTTCAGCGTGTCGAGCGCCTCGGTGTAAGTGTAGGCGTTCGGGTCGTCGTAAGTGAGCGTGCCGACGACGTTGGTGTCGCTGAGCAGCGGCTTGCCGGCCATCTGGGCGAACCGCTCGACGACGTCGGAATACGGAATGCCGTCAAACTGGAACCGGATGTTACGGGCCGGGGCGGCGGGAGCCGTGGCCGACACGACGACATCGGGCTTCGCGGCGGGCGGGTTGGGGTTCGCGGCGTCCTGGGCCAACGCGGTGAAGCCGGCGGCGAGAAGCGCGCCCAGGGAGGCGGAGCGGTGCGATTTCATGGAAAGGGAGACGGAGGACATCAGCGAAAGGGGTTAGGGCTTGCGGGCCAGTTGCACGGGCAATTGATCGGCGTTGAGCTTGTATTTCTCGGCGAGCGTCTTGCCGCGCTCGACCGCCCAGAATTCCTCGCCGAGCTGGAGGATGAGGCGGCTGTGTGATTGCAGGAACGAATTCCCCGGCACCGGCATGGGCCGGTAGTCCACCAGCACGATCTTGCCGCCGGCGAGTTCATCACCGACGCGGTAGCGGACGGTCTTCTGGGCGGCGAGATCGCGGATGTGGATCTCCGGTTCGCCGTTCCATTCCGAGAGCGAGACGACCCGGAACACCTCCAGACCCGGGGCCACGCCAGGCTTCGAGGGCAACGGCGCCGGTTGGCCGGGTTGGGGCGCCGCCGCCGGCCGCTTGATGTAGGGGCGCAGCAGGTCGCGGGAGACGATGCTGTTCAGCAGATGCCGCTCGGGTGACTCCAGCGTGAGCGCGGAAACGAGATTGGTGCGTTCCACGTCCTGGGCGGGTTCCAGCACCAGTGTCAGGTAACGGAACCGCACCCGGACTTTGCCGGGCGCTTCGCCTACGGAGACCGACAGGTTTTCGGTCCGGTGGAGCCAAGGTGAGTGGTTCAGCAGGAACAGCAGGTTGACCACGTTGGTCAGCGGACCGTCGCCCTGGACGTTCCAGCCCATTTCGCTCGCGCCGCGCAGCTTCCGCGGGCCGACCGGCAGCCGGGTGAAGTCGTTTTCCTCCAGCCCGGCGGCGAGGATCTGCTTCGTGAGGATCTCCCCGGAACGCGCACTGGCCTGGTCCACTGAATCCCCGAACGCAGTTCGGGCGATGGCCTTGAGGCGGTCCTCCGCGGCGAAGTAGTTTCGGCGCTCGGTCTGGACCTTGCCCATCTTCTCCTTCACGAGGGCGATGCGCTTGTCGAGCTCCTTGAGCGGGGCGAGGAACAGGCCGCGGACACCGAAACCGAGCGCGAACACCGCCACGAGGCCGCCGACGGCCCCGGCCAGGACCTTTTCGCGGAGGTTCATGGCTGCACCCCCTTCTTCCAGGCGGCGGTGTCGAGGGAGATGTCGTCGATCGGCCGCTGCGGCGGTTTCACCTTGTGGAGATCGATCTTCAGCTTGGCGGGCACGTTGAGTTCGACGGTGGAGCGAAATTCATAGCCGAAGCGGTCCGCGCCCGGCGTGATGGCGATCGGTTTGACCTCGTAGCCGGCGGCGACGAGCTGCTTCTCGAGGCGGGCGAGCGTTTCGCCGCTGCGGGCCTGCACGGCCATCCGGATGGTGTTCTGACCGCTGACCGCGAGCGAGGTTAGGTAGAGCTCCTCGCTCGGCGGCAGCACGGAGGTCAGGTAGGCGTAATGCTCCAGCCAGTCGCGTTCGCCCTTGATCCAGTCTTCGACCACGGCGGCCTGCTGGAGCAGCTTGCGATAGACGGGGCGCTTTTTTTCCGCGTCGAGCAGCTCGTCATTCGCGGCCTGCAGCACGGCGGCCCGGCGGTTGACCAGCAGCGTGCGGATGCCGAGCACTCCGAAGAGCAGCACCAGCACGCCCACGACGCTGGACAGGATCCAGAGCTTGCGGAGGTCGCGCTCCACCGGCGGCTGTTTGGGATTGAGGAAGTCGAAGGGCAGGCCCACCGAGTCGGCCATGCCCAGCGCCAAGCCCAGCGGTCCGAGCGCGCCGGCGGCCGCTTCCCGGGCCTCGGCCGGCAATTCCAGGGCGGTGGCCGGATCCAGCTGGGTGCAAAGGGTCGCCACCCGCGGAGTCAGGCTGCTGACAACCTCGGCCTCGTGGCCGGTGGCACCGGTGACGACGACGTGGGTGACCGGCGGATTCGCCTCCAGCCCGCCGTAACCGTGCAGGGTGCGCACCACCTCGATGACAGCCGCCGGGACGAAGCCCTGGTCTGGCGGCGTGTCCGCGGCCACGCGGATGGCGGCACCGCGGCTGAACAGCAGCGATTGCTGCGCGATGATGTCGATCGCCACTTCGTCCGGCCGGAGCGAAACCAACGCGAAGGCCGAGCCGCCGTCAGCCACCTTGGAAGCCTCGACGCAGCGGGCGTTGGCGTAGGGCAGGAGCCCGAGGGCGGAAAGTTTGAAACCGGCGGCTTCGGCGACGCGCTGATAGAACTCGACGACCTCGCGTTTGGTCGCGGCGACCAGAACCTCCAGTTTCGGAGCCGGGGGAACCGGCGCCGCAGTGGGGGCCCCGTCCGGACCATCCCGGGGTTCGGCCCGTTCCAAGGGCGGCAGGATCTGGCGGCGGACCTTGAAGTCGAGGACCGCCTCCTCCATGCGGAACGGCAAATCCTTGCCGACCTGCAGGTGCACGAGGGCGGCCAGTTCCGCCTGTTTTTCGATCAGGGGCACCGTCAGCGTCCGTAGAACGACCTTGGCCCGCGGGACGCCCATCACCGCCGAGGTGGGGCGCACGCCGAGCTTGTTGAGGGCGCGGCTGATGGCGGGTCCGAGCACACCGGGATCGGCGCGGTCGGCGTCCGGGGGCAGTTCCAGCGGGGCCGCGAGCACCCGGCTGATGACCCCACGGGAGTTGCCCTGGACCACCCGCAAGGTGGCGCCCTCGACCTCCAGCGCGAAGATCTGCGACGGCGCCTTCGGCCGGCGGTCCTTGCGGAGGCCCAGCTTGAGCAGGATCGGGTCGAGTGCCTGTGTGCGGTCAGCCATGATTCAGGGGACGGGACGGGAAAACGTTCGGACGGGAATATACCGTGCCTTCCGCAGGCTTTTCCAGCGTCTCGGACTGGAGTTTGAAGGGAATTCCCAGCCGGGTGATGTCCCGCAAACCGGTCAGTTTCGGCTCGGAACCGGCGACGTCCACCGACGCTTCGAGCACCCGGTAGCGGCCGGACGGCAGCCCGTAGCCAATGACGTGGAAGCTAAACTGGTAACTCTGGGCGGTCAGATGGGGCGCGAGACGCTTGAACGCGTCGGCGTCCACCAGCCCTTCGGTCAGCAGCCAGGCGATGGTCTGTCGCTGTTCGGGACGCAGCGAAGCCCGGGCGGACACGATGGATTCGGCCACGGTCAGATCCACTCCGGGCAATGTAGCCAGCGCGATCGAACTGGCCGTGTTGACGTTGATCAGGCCTTCGCGGCGGCCGGTCCATTCGGTGGCGAACAGGTCGAGCACCCGGGGCAGTTCCTCCTTGGTGATGCCGGAGGCGACCTCGATTTCCTGGCCCTGTTCGTTCTTCACCTTGACCGAGGCCTCCAACACATCCGCCGGGTGCGTCAGCTTCACGTTGGCCGTCCGGAGCGCCGCGACGTAGTTGGTGAATGCCGGCGGCAGCTCGCTGACGCCGGCGGGGAGGACCTCGGCCGGGTTGTTCAGGTCCACCTTGAGTTTGCCCGCGCTGGTGCGTTCGGGGTCGTAGGCAGCGACGGTGAAGTATTGGGCCATCCCGTGATCAAGGCGGCCGTCCTTATTGTCCGGCGGGAAGTTCTCGTCCCCGTCGTCCTCGTTGGGATCCAGCCGGCCATTGCGGTTGGCGTCCTCGCCGAAGAGCAGGGGCCAGGTGAAGCCGGGCACACGCAGGAGGTCCTCCAGCGAAGCCAGGGGTCCGACGGGCCGGGAATTCGCCGTGAGGAAGAACGCCGGCGCATTCGTGTCGGCCGGAGCAACGTCGGCGTCCAGGTCCGACGGGGACGTGGGCTCATCGAGGGGCGTCCCCTCTACGGGAGTCGAGCCGGTGGGTTCCGCCACGGGCGGTGTCGTTGTCGCCGCCGCGGAGTTGGACTGCCCGGTCGCGAACTGGAGTGCCCGGAGCAGGGCCGGGGTCATGCGGGGAATCTTCGCCAAATCCGCCGCGCCGGGGTGATTGAGGTTCACCCGGCCGGCCTCGTCGGTGAGGCCGAAGCGGACCTCGGTGAGCGATTCGCTGTCGCCCGGCGAATAGACCGTGAAACGCCAGATGTCCGAACCATCCTCGAAGACCGTGCGTTCGCGGAACGCCGCGGGATTCTCCAGCCAGTCGCCGACTGATTGGGCGGCGGCGGCGACCCGCATAGCTTCCTGCACGCCGCTGAGCGCGACCAGCCAGGCCTGCTCACCGGCGGCGCTCGCGCTGGCGGCCGTCTCCTCCGAACGGGAACGGAACAGGAGGCTCACCGTGACCATCGAGAGCAGCAGGATGAACACGAGCACCGCCAAGAGGGCGAAGCCGCGGCAATGTCTCCTTCCGGGCGCACGGGGGCTGGGAATGCGCCTGCATTCCGCACGCCGCCATCTGCGTTCTGCGCCGGGTGTCCTCACGGTGGTGAAAGAAGTTCGTCCGCAACGTCTTCGGGTTTCCTGAGCGGCTGTCCGGCCGGCAGGAACACGACCCGACGAAAGGCATCGAGGGGGTATTCGTCAGCGTTCGCGACTTCGGCGTCCAATTCGGACGGCTCCACCCCGGATTCGGGGGCCGGGTCCGTGGCGAGGATGATTTCAACTCCGGGTGGCGGGGCGGCGTTGGTCCAGCCGGAAACCCAGACAGCGCCGTCCCAGTAGCGGAAGCGGACGTAGTGGATGAGTTCGGTAAGCGGTTCGACCGGAGTGTTGGTGATCGCGAGGTCCAACGCGGCCGGAACCACGACGCGGGTCAGGGAGGCGTTGGTCGAATCGGCGAGCGAAAGTGCCGCCCGCAGTTGCCGTGGCGGACCTTCGGTGCGGTCAAAACCGATGACGGCCCGGTTGGTCCCTTCGTTGCCCAGCACGGCGGCGTAGGTGATCCGCACGAGGCCGGGAAGCACTGTGGCCCCCGCCGCTCCGGTGCGGGGCTGGGCCAGGGCGGAACGGACAAAACTGAGCGAGCCCGAGTCACCCAGGAATTCGTGGCCTGACTCCGTGTTCGGCATGGCTTCGCGCAGGTCGGCCGCGAGGCGGTCCAGCAGCAGCCGGACGGTGGAGCAGCGTTCGGATTCCGCGAGGATCTGGTTCCGGAGATCCGCGGCCTGCCGGTAAAACAGCAGGGCGACGATCAGCAGCGACACGACGATGCCAATCGCGAGGATGACTTCGACGAGGGTAAAGGCCCGCTGACCTTTGCGCCGCGTCGCAACGGTTGGTCTGCTTCGCCCGGCCTTCATGGTGTGGACGAGGCGTTGGCGTTGGTCATGGACCGCGCCGGCAGGATCTGCGTCAGGCGCTGCACGATCGGGCGGGTCGAGTGACGGATGATCACTTCCGCGCGGACCTGACTGCTGGTGGCGGCTTCGGCGGACTCCGCTTCGAGCGGCGAAACGGCCACTTCCCAGGACCAGTCCTGAAACGGGGCGGCGCAGGGCCGGGGACTTTGGGGCGCCAACGGCCGCTGGCCGAGCTGAAGTTCCGCGAGGGTGCTGCTCGCGAGGTTGAGCGCATGCAGCCCCAGTTTCTGGCGTTCGACACTTTCGAGGGAGGCATTCAATGCCGTGGTGGCCACGGCGGCCGCGCCCACAAACAGGGCGAGCGCGAGCAGCACCTCCATGAGCACCGCCGCCCGCTGAACTGACCGGCGACGGAACCCCTCGTCGAGGTGTGAGCCCCGCGACCTGCCCGCGGGAGTTTGACTGACCGGCTTCATGGCGCTGCCTTTCCGGACGAAGGCGTCAGGGCGGGGTCGGTGCCCGTTCCGAAGTCCGCCGCCGACTCTTCGGAAGTCAGCCCGGCATCGCTTTCCGGGGCGATCCACTTCCGCCGCACCGTGCCCGTGAGGCCGGCGAGGATCAGCCGAACCCGCCGGCGGTCTTCAGGTTCGACGGACACGAGCTGGAAATCCGCGGAGTCGCTGGAGCCGTCCGCATAAAACACGATGGCGGCGGGAACACTGTTGGTGCCGCCGGTGGAGGATTCGGGCGTCGTGAGCGAAGCAGCCGCGTCATCCGTGGCGATCGCCACCGCGGCCGAAAGGTCGTTGGTGGAGCCGCTGAACGGGTCCGGCGGTGTGGCTTCAAAACGGACCAGTTCGTTGAGGTGCTCGGCAAAGGCGGCCGCTTCGGGCAGCGGGACGAACTTGCCAGGTTCCGTCAGCGGGTCCGGCTCCCACAGCACCTGGATCCCGGACGGTTCCGTGACGGCGTTGGTGGAGTCTGCGACGGCTGCGCCCGGCATTTGCGAACCGAACCGGACCAGCACCCGCCGGCCGGTGCCCGCGGCCTGAGCCCGGGCAAATCGGAACAAGGACTCCACCTGACCGGCACCCTCCTCCAGTTGGGCGCCGCGTTGGGCGGAGTTGAAGTTGAAGACCGCGGCGCCGGCGAGCAGCAGCAACAGGACAACCGTCAGGACCAGCTCGATGAGGGTGAAGCCGGTCCCGGTGGCGTGGTGTCGCCGGCCGGTGATGCCCATTCAGTTGCTGCGCGATTCACGGCGAAGACTCACTTCGGAGCCGAGGTCGAATTCGGGTCGTTGCTGTCCGCCGCGAGCTTGATGTCGTCGTCGGTGTCCGGCTGGCCATCGGGGCCGACCGAGAAGAGCTTGTAGGGCAGGGCACCCGCCGATTCGCCGCCCGCACCGCCCGTGCCGGTGCCGGTGGTGGCATCGTTGAGTTCGTAGCGGATCTTGTTGTTCCACGGATCGTCGAGGACGGTGCCGGGCTTCAGATATGGTCCCTGCCACTTTTCGCCCAAGCGCTCGTTTTCAAACGTCGGCTTTTTCAGCAGGGCATCGAGTCCGCCCTCCTGTTCGTTCGGGTAATGGCCGAGATTGAGGCGGTAGGTGTCCAAGGCGTTGGCCACCTGTTGGAGCATCAGGCGGGTGGTGTTCTTCTCGGCGCCCTTCTGCTGGGGCAGCACAAACACGACGAGCGCGCCGGCTAGCAGCAGGATGATAACGATGACGAGGAGGATTTCGATGAGGGTGAAACCCGACGCACGCCGACGACGGCGGGCCATGGCGCTGAGCTGCGAAACGGTCATACAGAGGTGAAAAGCAGTTTTCCGACCCTAGCGGGACGCGCAAACGCCCCACAAGATTCAACTGCATTACGGCTAGTTTTCAGCGGCTGAACCGGGCTGGTCGCCGACCGGCGAAATCACTTTGAGCCCAGTGCGCTCGCCATTGTGAAGATGGGCAGCAGCAAGCCGAGTGCGAGGAAGCCGATCGCGGCGGCCACGCAGACGAGAATCGCCGGCTCAATCAGGCGCACGGCCTGGTCCACCTGACGGTTGGTGCGGCGTTCGACGGTGTCGGCGATCTGCACGAGCACCTTGTCGAGGTTGTTGGATTCCTCGGCGACGGTGATCATGGCGAGGATCTGTTCCGGGATGAAGTCGCCCTTGGTCAACGGTTCCGAGAGGCGTTTGCCATCCCGAACCGCTTCCGCGGCCTCGGCGATGCGGTCGGCCAGGATGTTCGAGCCGGTGGCGTCCTTGCTGATCTTCAGGGCGGCGAGCAGCGGCACGCCGTTGGCCAGCATGGTGCCCAGGATGCGGCAGAAGCGCGTGATCGCCAGCAGGCGCAGCGCCGAGCCGACCACGGGAATCTTGAGCTGCCACACCTCCATCTTCCGGCGGACGGCCTCGTTCTTCAGGTTGAACCAGACCAGGGCGACCAAGCCGGCAAGGGCGAGGGCGACCAGATACCAGTAGTTCCGCACGATATGGCTGGCCGCGAACATGATTTCCGACGGCAGCGGCTTTTTCGCGTTGGCCAGCAGCGGCTCGAACTTCGGCACGAAGAACATCAGCGCGGCGAACATCACCACTGTGCCCAGGCCTGCCAGCACCGCCGGATAGATGAGTGCGCCCATGACCTTGCTGCGCAGTTCCTCAAACCGCTCGATGAAGCCCGCGAGGCTGCGTAACACCTCCTCCATGAACGCCGCGCGTTCACCGGCCTGGATCATCGCGGTGTGAAGCGGCGGGAAGATTTCCGGATACTGCCGCAGCGTGTCGGTCAGCGACTTGCCCTCGGCCACGGCGGAACGGATTTCCTTCAGCAATTCCTTGAGGTGCGGCGCGGGCGTGGACTTCACCAGGGAATCCAGCGCCCGCAACAAAGGCACGCCCGAGCCGAGCAAATCCGCGAGCTGGCTGTAGATCATGCCCAAGTCGGCGGACTTGACCCGGCGGCGCTTCGGTTTGCCCTCGGCGGTGACGCCCTTGCCTTTCACTGCGACCGGGTAGAGGCGCTTTTCCTCCAGCGCCCGCAGCACCGCCGCCTCGCTGTCGGCCTCCAGCACCCCGGAAACCCGGGCGCCGGCTTCGTTCATGGCGGTGTAGGTGAACTGGGGCATCAGCGTATCAAGACTGATTGGATCAATGCGCCGTGCATAGCACCACCTCGTCCGGCGTCGTGTGGCCGGCGCGGACCTTGATCCAGCCGTCTTCGCGGAGCAGGCGCAGGCCGGTGGGGCGGGCGGCCGCGATGATCTGGGGCGTCGGCGCGCGTTCGATGATCTTCTCGCCGATGATGTCGCTCATGACCATCAGCTCGTAGAGGCCGGTCCGGCCACGGTAACCGGTCCCGCGGCAGTTCGGGCAGCCGGTGCCGCGGGCGAGTTTCTGGCCCGGTTCGAGGATCAGGTCGCGCGGCAGGTTGGCCGGGTCGGGCTCGTAGAGTTCCTTGCACTTGGGGCACACGCGGCGGACGAGCCGCTGGGCCATCGCGCCGATCATCGTGCTGCTGACCAGGAACGGTTCCACGCCCATCTCGATGAGCCGCATGGCGGCCGAGGCGGCGTCGTTGGTGTGCAGCGTGGAGAGCACGAGGTGACCTGTCATCGCCGCCTGCGTCGCGGCGCTGGCGGTTTCGAGGTCGCGGATTTCACCGATCATCACGACGTCGGGATCGTGGCGCAGGATGGCCCGCAGGCCCTTCTCAAAGGTCATGCCCACCTGGTGATGGACCGGAATCTGATTCACGCCCTGGAGGTTGTATTCCACCGGGTCCTCGACAGTGATGACCTTCAGGCCGGGACCGATGATGGCGTTGAGCGCGGCGTAGAGCGTCGTGGTTTTGCCGGAACCGGTCGGGCCCGTGACCAGGAAGATGCCGTGCGGACGGTCAATCAGGCCCTTGAACATCCCGTAGGTCGTGTCGTCCATGCCGAGCTGTTGGAGCGTGAAGAGCACGTTCGACTTGTCCAACAGACGCATCACGACGCCCTCGCCGAAGACCATCGGGATGACGCTGACGCGGACGTCCACCTGCCGGCCGCCGACCTGGAACTTGATGCGGCCGTCCTGCGGGATGCGGCGTTCGGCGATGTTCAGGTTCGCGAGAATCTTGATGCGCGAGATGATGGCCGCTTGGAACCGGTGCATCTGCGGCGGCACCGAGGCTTCCTGGAGCACGCCGTCGATCCGGTAGCGGATCGCCATGTGATGCTCGTAGGGCTCGATGTGGATGTCGGACGCGCGCTCGTTGACGGCCTCGACGATGATCTCGTTGACCAGCTTGATGACGCTGGCTTCCTGCGCCATTTCGAGCAGGTCTTCGCCGGATTCGCCGGTTACACTGACGCCCTCGAGGTCGTCGGCACCGACCATCTCGTCGAGCGTGTCGCCGCCCAGGCCGTAGTGCGACTTGATGAACTTCTCGATGTCGTCGCGCGGGGCGAGCACCGGCTGCACGTCAATGCCCGTGCTCAGCCGCAGGTCGTCGAAGGCATAAAGGTCAAAGGCATCGCTGGTGGCGACGTTGAGGACGCCGTTTTCCCGGGAAACGGGGACCAGACGCTTGCGGTAAACCACCTTGGACGGCAGCGCCCGGAGGATTTCCGGCGTGATCGTCAGTTCCTGCAACCGGACCATTGGCAGGTGAAGCTGCTGGGCCATCAGCTCCAGCAACTGCTGCTCCGTGAGGAACCCGAGCTGCACGATGGCGCGGTCGAGGCGCAACCCTTCGGCCCGCTGGAGCGACAGGGCGTCGCTCAGCTGGCTTTCGGTCAGCAGTCCGTGACTGATCAGAAGGTGCGAGAGGTTCATCGTGGACGGGGTGGAACCCTTGGCAGGATGGCACATGTCCCCCCGGCTGCGAAAGAGCGACGGTGCAAAAAGTGAGGACATTCGAGAAAGACGGGCCTGAAGCTGTTTCCCTGCATCCAGTTTGCCCTGGCCTTCGTTTGTTTGGGTATCAGGGCACGGGACGTGTCCGCGGTTGACGGACATTCGTGCGGGCCCTGGCCATTACACCATACCATGTTCAAACTCTCTCACTTGCCCTGCGGATTTCAGAAGCTGGTGGCGGCGATGATTGCTGTCGGAGCGGCGTCCACTCCCCGGGCCGACACCCTCTACGGGCTCAGCTCCGGCGGATTCATCTTCACCTTCGACAGCGCCACGCCCGGCAGCATCGCGTCATCGGTGGCGGTGACCGGCCTCGGAGGTTCCACGCTGGTGGGCATCGACATCCGGCCCGCGGACAATCTGCTCTACGGCGTGGGCACCGGGAACAAGGTGTTCACCATCAACCCGGTCACCGGGGTGGCCAGCGACGTGACGGCGGCGTCCTTTCTGGGCACCGCACTGGGCGGCGGACTGGGGTCCGGCTCGAACTTCGGCGTGGACTTCAACCCCGCGGCCAACCGTCTGCGCGTGGTTTCCGACGCCGACACCAACCTCCGGCTCTTCGGCACCGCCGAGACGGTGGACGCGGCATTAACCTATCAGGCTGGAGACGTTAATTTCGGTGCCAACCCCAACATCACGTCGGTGGCCTACACGAACCCGGACACCAATCCGGGCACGGGCACCACCCTCTACGGGCTGGATACGGCGCTGAACACCCTGGTCCGGCACAACACCGCGCCGGGCTTCCAAAACCTCGAGACCATCGGTGCGTTGGGCGTGGATTTCGCCGCGGCGAGCGGCTTCGACATCAACGTTGCCGGCATCGCCTTCGGGGCGTTTCACGATTCCGGTGCGGGCACCTCGCGCCTCTATTCGCTGAACTTGGGCACCGGGGCCGCGACACTGGTGGGCAACATCGGCGGGGGACACCAGATCGTGGACCTTGCGGTCACGCCCGTGCCCGAACCCGAGGCCTATGCGGCGATCGCGGGTGGTCTGCTCGTCGGGTTTGCGGCGTGGCGTCGACGCCGGTGAGCAGCCGTCGTGGCCGTGGGGTCGGGGCATTCCCGCGTGGGTGCTTCGGCTCCTCGATTGTCGCCACTGGTCAACACCCGCTCTGCCGGGCGGAATCGTTTGGTCGTCACGGATGACGGCCGGCGGCGGCAGCCAAACTGTATCCGGAGAGAGTGGCCAGCAGGCGGACCGGGCCGGCCGAAAGAAACGGCACTGCCGGTGCCGCGTCCGGCGGTTTCAGCCCTGGCGCTTCACCCGCCAGCACCAGACGCCGCCGGCGAGCAGGATGGCTCCCACCGCCGTCGCCGGCGCGGCCGGGGTGCCGCTCAGCCACAGGGTCAGCGCGCTGAGGGCCGGCCCGCCGCAGATGCCGATGCCGATGAGCGATTCGTGGATGCCGCCGTGCTCGCCGTGGGTGTCCGAGCCGTCCATCGCGTAATAGAGCGATGAGTAGTAGATCAGGGCGGTGGCCCAGCCGAAGGCAAGCTGGGACACCACCAGCACCGACTGGCTGCGGGTGAGCATCATCAGCAGGAACGAGAGCACCAGCAGGGCGAAGGAACCGATGAACCAGCCGAACCGGTAATGCCAGTTCGGCCAACGCCACAGCACGACGAACGACGCAGTGCGCATGTGCTGCCACACGGACATCAGCGCGCCCGCCTCGGCAATCCCGAGGCCGAGGTTCGCGGCGATGCCCGGAATCACGGCGTTAACGGTGTTGATGGCCATGTAGGCCAGCGGATTGGCGATCCAGGCCAGCCGCTGGAAGTAGACGGGCCGTTCCGCCATGTCGTGGGGCACCGTTTCCCGGGTCGCTGACGACGCTTGGCCAACCCAGGTGTCATGACGGGTCTTGAGCGGCCAGGTGGCCACAAACTGCAGCAGGTGAACTCCCGCCGGGAGCCAGAACAGGCTGTTGGGACCCAGCCGCACAAAGAGCCAGCCGCCGACGAACTGCGCCAGCCCCATGGTGGCGGCCCAGACGACGTTGTATTGCCCCACGCGGTCCAGCAGCCGTCGCGGTTCCTCGCGCTCGCTGACCAACGCTTCGAGGATGGGCCACGTGAAGCAGATCGAAACCGACCACGCCGCCACCCCGAGCAGCAGGAAGCCCAGCGACTGCCCCCACCAGCCAATGCACATCGCGACCAGAAGGCCCCCGAAACCGACCCGTAACGAGGTGAAGTATCCCTGGCGCTGGCCAAATCGTCCTCCCAGCCACGAAGCCGGGATGTAAAGCAGGCCCACGCCGGCGACGACGGCGAGGTTGTGCAGGTTGCCAAACTGATGGCGGTCCCGCAGGAGGAACAGCAGGTAGTTGAAATAGTAGGCCGTGGCGAACGAGTTGGCCCCTTCGAGCACAAAGTAAGCGAGTTTGGAGGGCGAGGAACGCATGGAGGCGCCCGCCGGGGGCGCGCGGCGCGGAGTGAAGGCGGGAGGCGACCTCGGGGCAAGGGGGGACATCTCCGCTACGCTACGAACGGAGGCGGACGCTACTTCGCGCATCCCGGTTCGGGATGTCCGGAACGCTGGTCGAGGGGGCGGTTTAATGGAAATCCCGGTGCGTGGCCTGAGCTTCGGGCCTGCGGGGACGCCAGCCCCGGCCTATTGAGCGTCGCATTTATGGGTAGCACGGACAATGCTGTCGCAGAAGTGTGACC
>OFDN01000066.1_pt1 | contig 112363 bp, 101 predicted proteins | sample 1520971 | NCBI WGS metagenome assembly OFDN01 (sample SAMEA94257418, study PRJEB24077) | hot springs metagenome | biome: Aquatic biome; feature: Geographical feature; material: Water | place: India | collected 2012-06-12 | depth 5 m
ACACGCACCCGCCCCCCCGGCTTCGCCGGAAGTGCAAGAGGCTCCGCCGGAGACACAAGAGGCTCCGCCGGAGGTGCAAGAGGCCTCACCGGAAATCCAAGAAGCCTCACCGGAACCACAAGCACTCCAGCCGGACACGCAAGTGGCTTCGCCGGCAGCAAAGCCTGCACCTGAAACGCAGGCGTCTCCGGAAACGCAAGTCGCAACCGAAACTCCGCCCGAAAAGCCCGAGGCGCCGCCGATGGATTGGACGACCACGACCGTCCAAATCCCGAAAAAGCCGGTGATTGCGGCAGCCCCCAAAGCCGTGCCCGGACAGCCGCCGCCCGTCATCACCCTCGCTGGCAAACAAGGCCTCGCCCAGTGGGATTGCGCCGACGGCGTCGACTACGTCACCATCCACTTGAACGGCTACGCGAGAAAGCTGACCGGCGGCGAGATCTGCAATCCGTTCCAGGATGTCGTGCGCGAGGTGCCGGCTTCCCTGCCGAGCTTCCGCTTTGGCTACACCATAAAAACCGGGCGCCTCTTCGTCATCGCGGAAGGCTCGGCGTTGAATGGGCAAACTGTCGCCTGGGGGCTTTCGGGGCGCGACGTCTGCCGCAACAATCCGGATCCCGATTGCTTTGCGGCACGCGCGATCGGTCCGTTACCGCCCGGCGAATACACCTTCGCCTCCGACAGAAACCAGCGCGTGAGCTGGGGTCCCAGAACCAAGCGGCATGTGGCCGGCATCTACCTGAAGAAGCTTTGGAACAAGGAGCGGTTCAGCCCTCAGCACACGGCCGCCATCCTGAAGCGCGGCAACATCGCAATCCATGTGCGCCTGAAAGGCGAAATGTCGGAAGCCTGCATCGGATTGGAGCCGAAGGGCTGGGCCTATGTCGCCTCGCTGATCAAGGACGGCCGCGCCACCGGGCTCAACGTCTACATCGACGAGCCCCACCCTCAGGTGGCAGAGGCCCCGCCCGTCATCGTCGCGTCGTCGTTCTCGCTGACGTCGTTGTTCAAGTAGCGCGTCCGCCGCGACATCGCCTACCGCGACGCCACCAGCAACACGCCGAAGTTTCTGCCGAACACCTCGCCCGCCGATCGCCCCACCGCCTTGGATGCAGCCAACGCACGCGAGCGCCCCGTACGCCGCACGGCAGGAGGCAGATCTTCGAGGCGGCTGGCCTCCGCCAAATCCATTTGAGCAGCCAATGCCGGAAGCGGAGTTTCGGGAGCAGGTGGCACCGAGGTCGCCGTCGTGATAGCGGGCGCTGTTGAATTAACCACCGGAAGCTCGACCTGTCGCCGCTCCACAAGCGTAAGACGGCGCTGCACCTGAGCCTGGGCCGGTGGCGTGGCGTAGGTCAAAGCGAGCGCCACGACCTCAGAGCCGACATGCCGCGAGAGTTGAAGGCACACCGCTCCGATCCCGGTTACGAACACCAGATAAATGGCGAGACTGGCAAATCGCATGAAAAGCGGATGCACGGCGAGGCTCCTTGCCTTCGCAGGAACGTGCACGCTTCTGGTCGGTTCCGTCACGGCGCGATGCGGCCTCCAACTCCGGCGCCACACGCCCGCGCGGACAACGGTAGAAGTCCGTGCTAGACTTGCTGGGCACGACCCGGGGGAACGAGCGATCTGAACCTGTGAGGTAGTTGCCATGCGTTTGAAATATGCACTTGCAGCTTTAACAATGGTCGGGGCGATAGTCGTTGTCGCGGCCTGGAATCCGGCTAATGCGATCGGCCCGGTCGGCCCATCCGCGGCGAACAAGGCGGAAAACAGCCTTGTCGAGAAAGTTCATCGCCGCTGGCGCCGGGGCTATTACGCCTATTATCCGCGCTATCGCTACCGGCCATATTATTACTCCTACTACCGGCCTCGCTACTACCGGCCTTATTATCCGTACTACGGCGCCTACTACGGTCCGCGCTACTACGGCTACGGTTATGGTTTCTATGGGCCTCGTTTCGGCCTGAGGATCGGCTTCTGAGAAGCCGTCCGCTTCCGCTCACCGGAGGTCGATCCCGCCGCCCGCGGCGGGACGGCCCTGCTGGGCTCGACCATCGCGTGGTTACTAGGATCGCGCCGATCGCGGCGTTGCACATCCCCTTGCATCGAAACTTAGTTAAAGACGCCAGCCCCAACCTGCACGCGCAAACATGCGCAGCAAGGTGCAGATATCGTCGCAGATCGGCCTTTGCCTCCCATGGAGCAAAAGAGCGAGCCTCCTCGCTCCGAAACGAAATGGCACGCCGCTTAGCGACGATCGTAACTATGAAATTCAATTAGCCCACCCCAACAGCTTCTAAAGCTTGTGCATTTTACGGCAGGCGGTCCAAATATCGTGAACCCCGACATGCACGTATTTTCATCGCACGGGACCACACGGAAATTTCTGAACTTCTCGCATCGTTTGCGCGAGCGGAGCCTCGACAATGTCGGACCACCAGGGGGATGCCCCATCCCAAGAAAGCGCTGAGAATGGCGCTGCACCGCATTGGGATAATTGGCCTCCAGCGCCACTTGGAAAGTCCTCCCACTGGGTTTCCTCGCGCATGGGTGCGCAGGTAGAGCCATTACTTCACGACATGCCCAATCCCGACGCTCCCGATCTGGCCGCCAGACTGGAAGCGCTGCAAGAGCTTCTCGACGCCTCACGCGAAGAGCATCATCCGGCAAGCGTTCTCGATCCAGAGACCACCGCCACTGCCGAGATCGCGCCCCAAGCGACCATGCCTAAGTTCCTGCAGGAGAACGACAAGGCTGGAGACGCCTTGCCCGCGGAAGCAATCACCACCACAACTTGGCGTGAAACGCTGAACCTGTTGAGCGGCCGCGAGCGCGCGCAATGGATCTTCTTCATCGCAACCGTCATGGGCTCCGCCGCGCTCCTCGTTGGACTTGAACTTTATGACTTTGAACGTGCCGCTTCAAAGCGGCCAGAGACCGTCATCAGCGACGCCGAGCCCACGCCTCCGGAAGTCCGACTGAATTTCCTCGGTGAGATGCACTGCGACCAGCCTCCGTGCGATGCACTGTCGACGGCGATCCCGCGCACCATTGCCAACATGCCAATCGAGTCCGCCGAAAGCGCCGGTCCCGGTATTGTCTTCGCGACCAATCCCGACACGTCCGCCAAAGACCCCACGGCGCTGAACCCTCTCGACACGGTCAAGGTAAGCGGTCTTCCCCCCAGCGTCCGGCTCTCCGTCGGCCAGAAGACCTCCGACACCGAATGGACACTTGCGGCCGGCGATCTGAACGATATCGCCATCGTCGTATCGAACGACCATGCCGGGCCGGTGCGTGCCAATATCGAAATCCGGAAAGCTGACGGCGAACCTGTTGCCTCGCTCGGACTTACGATCGAGCGCGAAGCGCCGCCCACGCCAGCCATGGCCGACCCACTGCTGTCGATGGCTCCCATCGATCCCATCGTGACGCTCGAGCACGACAAAGCCCAAGCGGCCAGCGTTACACCGGCTGAACCGGAAGATGCCGCCCCCGCGACGACGCCCGCCAAGCCTGCAAAGCCGCTCAAGGCTAAGGTGCGTCAGCAGAAGAAGGCAAAGCCCCAACCGCAGCCCCTGCAGGCGGTGGAAGCTCCAAAGCCGCCGGCAACCCTCCTGGAAATGTTCCAGGGTCAAACCAAGCAGGCCACGGCCCCAGCGTCCGCACCACCCCCCAAGGCAGCCTTCTCGGGCGACGGCGAGGGCAACGAAACGTTCACGCCTCCGCCGACAACGACTCTCGCAAACGAACCCGCAGGCTTCGAGACATTGCGCGGGCTGGGTGGCGGCTTCGGTCTTCAGCCGCAATAGCCCGAACCGAGACGACGCTTCACACTCAGAGGTCAAATGACCTCGTCGGCGCTCACCACCTTGCGATAGAGGTGCCACGTGGCGTGCCCAAGCACCGGGAACACCACGGCAAGCCCAAAGAAGAACGGCAACGCCCCGAGCAGCAACAGTACGGCGACGACGAGCCCCCAGGCCGCCATCGTGATTGGATTTTCGAGAACAGCCCTCACCGAGGTGCGCACCGCCGTGGCCACGCCGACGCTGCGGTCGACCAGCATCGGGAACGAAACGACGCTGATGACCAGCGTAACGAGCGCGAATACAAACCCGACCGCATTGCCCGTGAGGATGAGTTCCCGCCCAGCTGGGGTCGTAAAAATCTGATGAGTGAAATCCGCGACTGAAGCCGGCAGCGCACCGTCGAAGGTCTGCATATAGAGCGCGCGTGCGGTCATCATCCAGGCGACGAAAATCGCAAGCAGCACGAGCCCGAGACGGGTGATGGCGCCAATCGACGGCGAGCGGTACACCTCGAACAGCTGACTGGCCGATACTTCGAGGCCCTGTTCCCGTCGCCGGCTCAATTCATAGAGCCCGATCGCCGCCACCGGCCCGATCAGCGCCAGACCGGCGAGCAGCGGAAACATCATCGGCAACAAATGATAACCGAAAGCGACCCTGAACAGGATCAAGCCGACGATCGGATAAAACACGCACAAGAACAACACGTGCGTGGGCACCGCCATGAAATCGTCAAACCCCTTAGCGAGCGCATCCTTCAAGTCGCCAATTCCGATCTTGCGAACCGCGGGCTCGCCAGAGCGCCAGATCGCGGACGCTGGCCATCGCAAATCAACGCCGGGTTGATGCGTGGAAATGTGCGCATTGGGAATGCCCTGTGTGCTCGCCATGGCCGTGCCTCCTAAATTGGCACCGAGGCATCGTCGACAGAGCCACGCTCCGCACATTTTTACCTCGCCCCTTTCGATCAGAAGCCCGTCTCTGAGGACGCGGGGGCAGCGGAGCAACCGGTTCGTCGCACAAAATGCGACGGTGAACGAACGAAGCCAGACTTTCAAGTCCTTGCGAAGGGAAGTGAACAGCCCGGCGGCAGCCTGCAATGCATGGCAGACGCATCGAGAGTGCCACACATTTTAAGTGCGTTGCGACACGCACCAATTCAATAGCCCGCTCCGCCAAAGAGCCTCAGCTACGCATTATTGTTCATCGCAGTGAAAAACACGGCGTCACCCGAAGCGCCGGGCATGACCGGCAGCAGGCCGGGCGCCTACATGTTGGCTTCGTGCTTAGAGACAGTTGGCGCGGCCACAGCCGGAGCGACAGCAGGTGCAGCAGGAGGCAACGCGGCCGCCGAACGCAACGACTGCGCGAGCAGCCGCCCCATGCAATCGTAGGACTGATCGTTCAGATGGAACTGATCCGGCGCAAGCAGGGTAGCGGTCGTGAACTGCGCACTCGCGATCAGATGCTGCATGATGCGGTAGCGCTGGACGACGGGCACCTTCAGCTTGAGCGCCGTTTCCCGCATGGCGGCCATATAGAGAGGGCCGTTCTTGAGCTTCGCGAAGCGCGGATAGAACTGCTGGTCGATCAGCACGACGTCCGCGCCGAGAGCACGAAAGCGCTCGATGCCCGTCCGTAGCAACTGCCCATAGGCGTCGAGCGGCACCTCCTTGATGGCGTCGTTGACGCCGGTCTGCCACATGACGAGCTGTGGCTTGTGCGGCACGACATCCTTGTCGATACGCGCCACCATATCGCGCGCAAGCTGACCGTTGACGCCTGCGTTGATCACGCGAACGTCGTTTTTGGGCCAAGTGGCACGCAACTCGCGCTCGAGACGGGCGGGATAGCTGTGCGCCCGGCTGCTCGCGCCCGCACCCCACGTGCTGGACGAGCCGAGGGCCACGATGCGGACCGGGCTGTTGGCGCGAACCGCCGTCAGCAATTTGGGAAGCGGTGCGCCAAGATCGACGAGATCGGCCGGCGCCGTACATCCCCCGGCCGATGCGGGAACGGTTGCGGCGATGCCGAGCAACGCCGCCATAACCAAAGATGCTAGGAAGCGAGAGCGGGTGCAGCGGTTCGCGGCTGCGCCAACGTGCGGATCGGTCTGAATTTGGACAACTGCCATGCGGTCACACTCATAATCGCGATGCCGGTCACATTGACCGCCAGCACTGTCATTTGGCTAGACCCGAGCTGAACCAGGGCTATCCAACCTAAAAATGACAAGAGTGTGCCAAGCGAGAAAATTTCCAACGAATTTTTTCCGCAAAGCTCAAGCACATGCGCCCATGACTTCTTAAGCCATGGCGCATTTTTGGGCACCGCGACCGCCACCAGATAGGCGAGCGCGAGAACGTGTAGGAAACGCCAAGCCGAAAGGTCGTTCTTGTTGATCGGACCGATGAGGTCGCGCGACACCAAAGGTTCGCTAGGCAACCACGAAATCGGCACCCAGGGCGCCGCGACGACGAAAGCAAAGACAACATAGAGACCCGCCGGCACTGCGATTTCGACGCGCGGGCGCGCCTCAACACGCCGAGCCAAGACCGACACTGCTGCCCCCGTCGTGAACAGAAGCTGCCACGCGAACGGATTGAAGAACCAGCCCTCCGCGCGCTGATGCGTCGGCAGGTTCAAGCCGTACGACGTCGCGACCAGCCAGATGCCGAACGACAAGCCGAGCGTGAGCAGAACGCTCCGCCTCAACAGCGCAACGACGACCGGCAGAAAGAGCATCAGCACGACGTAGAGCGGCAGAATGTTCATCATGTTGGGCTGATAGAACAGCACCAGAGCCGAGGCGAGGGTGTGCATCGGATCTTTCGCGAGTTCCGAGATCGCCACGTGATTGACGAAGTCAGGGTTCCCGAACGCTCGAGCTGCCGAATAGAGCAGAATGGCCGACGCGACGAACACACCGAGATGCCAGAGATAGATCTCACGCGCTCGCCGGCTAGCTCTGTTAACGGTCGCGCGAAAACCCTCCCGCTCGCTGATCGACCAGTAGGCAAGCCCCGCCGAATAGCCGGCAAGCAGGACGAATACTTCGCTCGCGTCCGCGAATCCGAAGTTCCGGAGCGTCGCCAGCGCCCACGCGTTGTTGGGCACGTGATCGATGAAGATGAAGACGAGCGCCAGACCGCGGAAAAAATCAATCCGCAGGTCGCGTTCCTTTTTAGGGTCATCACGCATGATGTCGCTATCTCACATCGTCTCTGAACCCGTGATGAACGGACATGATCCGTCATCGCCTGAAATAACTTGGAAGCAGAGGATTGGTTTCAGATCGGGCGCGGGGGCCGATTGGCGCGCCCACACGACGAGGCGCGAAACTGTTGGAGACTCAATCTCGCAAGTGGGCCTTTCCAACCGGACGAAATAATGGCCTTGCTGTGCTGGAAATCGGCCAAGCTCCGCACACGCCGCGAAAGATTGGATAGAATGACCCGTGTGGACGCATCCGCCCCGGAAATAGCGGGGAACTCGGAGCGCCTCTGCGACGTTGTGCTTTCCGCCTTTCTGCACTGACCAATACACGGATCCACACCGGCGACGTCATTTCAATCAAGTCCCCGGCCCGCCTCAGAATAATCGAAGCCGCACCGAAATCTCCGAAAGCACTCGATGCCGCGCACTGAAAGCGTCAATCTTACCAACTGCGATCGCGAGCCGATCCACATTCCCGGCAGCATCCAGCCTCACGGCTTCCTTATTGCCTGCGATGCGACGCTGACCACGATCAGGCGTCACTCCGTGAATACCGCAGGAGCACTCGGACTCGGGAACGAGGAACTCGTCGGCAAGCTGATCGACGAAATCATCGGCAGAAGTGCGGTTCACAGTTTACGCAACGCTTTGACCGGCGCGACGGATGCCTCGCGACCCGGCATCATCATGCAGCTCGAGCTCGACGGCTCACGAGCGTTCGACGTCGCCGTTCACCACCACAAGGGCAACGCGATCATTGAATTCGAGCCCGTCTCGAAAGAGCGCAGCGTGGATCCGCTCGCCCTTTCGCGTATGCTCATTGCGCGACTGAAGCGCTACGCAAACGTCGATGAAATGCTGAAGCAGACGCCGCGCTTGATGCGGGCATTCCTCGCCTATGACCGCGTGATGATCTATCGGTTCACCCACGACGGCGCAGGCCAGGTTATCGCAGAAGCCAAGCAGCACGATCTGGAAAGCTTCCTCGGCCAATATTTCCCGGCAAGCGATATCCCAAAACAAGCTCGCGAGCTTTACCTCAAAAACACGATCCGCATCATTTCTGATGCCTCCTGCCCACGCATTCCCATCGAACCCGAGCTCGACAAATCCGGCGAGCCGCTGGATTTGAGCTTCGCGCACTTGCGAAGCGTGTCGCCGATCCATTGCGAGTATCTGCGCAACATGGGCGTCGCGGCTTCGATGTCGGTCTCCATAATCGTCGGAGGCGAGCTATGGGGGCTGATCGCGTGTCACCACTACGCGCCCAAGACCATGTCGATGGCCCAGCGCATCGCCACGGAGATGTTCGGCGAGTTCTTTTCGCTGCATCTTCAGGCCATGCATCAGAAGACGCGTCTCGAAGCTGCCATCATGGCGAGGCGCACACTTGATGGGCTTTTGCGCGAAATCACGTACCACAACGACATTCAGTCGTTCTTGCGCGAGAAAATCAGCACCTTGACCGAGTTGATGCCCTGCGACGGCATTGGTTTGTGGATCAATGGCACATGGACGGCGTTTGGCCACGCGCCGCCCGAAGACGACATCCCAGCGCTTGCGCGTTTCCTTGTCTCGGCATCCGAAAACCGCGTTTGGGCCACGCACGAGCTAGCCACGCATCTGCCAGGTACCGTGAAGTTCAGCGCCGACGCTTCGGGGGTGCTGGCCATTCCCCTGTCGCAGATTCCGCGCGACTATCTGATTTTCTTCCGCAAGGAAGTCATCCAGACAGTCGAATGGGCCGGTAATCCCAACAAATCCTATGCGACAGGCCCGCTCGGCGAGCGCCTTACACCACGCCGCAGCTTCGCTATCTGGAAGGAGACGGTTCAAAACCAATCCAAGCCCTGGACCGCGGAGGACCGGGAAACCGCCGAGGCCATTCGCACGGCCCTTCTCGAAGTCATCATGCGCCAGACCGAGCTTCTATCCGCCGAAAGGCGCAAGGCCGACCTCAGGCTCAAGGTGCTGAACGAGGAGCTCAATCACCGCGTCAAGAATATCCTGGCGCTCATCAAGTCCATCATCTCGCAACCGGCTGAGGAACGGTCGATCGACGACTACGTCGCGACGCTGAAAGGACGCATCATGGCGCTCGCCTTGGCGCATGATCAGGTTGTGCGAAACGACGGCGGCGGCAACCTGCGCGCGCTTCTCGAAGCGGAGCTGACCCCCTATGGCGGCCGCACTGGCGAGATATCCCTCGAAGGTCCCGATACCGGCCTCGACTCCCGCGCTTATTCGGTGATGGCGCTCGTCTTCCACGAGCTTGCAACCAACGCCGCAAAGTACGGTGCCCTCTCGGGCGTAAACGGAAAGCTCGCGGTGCGTTGGTCTTACACAGCCAATCAGGATTGCGCCGTCGTTTGGGAAGAAACCAGCGAGCGAAGCGTCTCTCCGCCACACCGGCGCGGTTTCGGGGTCGTCCTCGTCGACCGCAGTGTACCCTTCGATCTCGGCGGAGAAAGCGACCTCAGATTCGAGAAAACAGGTGTTGTTGCCCACTTTCTCATTCCGGCGAAGTTTGTGTCAGCCTTCGTGTCCGGAAAACCGGCTCCTCCCGCGCGCAAAACCGAGACCTCGCTTGATGAGCCGGCCCCGCTGACAGGGCTATCGGTACTCATTGTCGAGGATCAGCTTCTGATCGCGATGGATGTCGAGAACATCCTCACCCAAAATGGCGCCGGCATCATCGACACGGCTGCAACTTCAGCCGAAGCGCTGCGCGTGCTCGCGCGCAAGGCGCCCTCAATTGCGATCCTGGACGTCAATTTGGGGGTGGGCACGTCGATGCCGATTGCGGAAAGACTTGCGAAGCTTCGCATTCCGTTCGTTTTCGCCACTGGCTACGGAGACAACGCCATCATTCCCGACGCGATGGCCGAGGTCCCCGTGATCAGGAAACCGTACGACGCATCGACCCTTGTCGGCGTTTTGCTGTCCGAGCTGAAGCGCAACAGCTAAATCATGATGGCTTCGGACCCTATCGGGCCGGAGCGTGAAACATTGATTTCAGCCCAGTTTGCGCAACAGACCTAGCGCACCGGCACCAACTTTTGGCTCTCCAGCCACTTTGCGATGATAGTGCGGTCGTGAAATTCGATCGCACCGCAGTTCTGGCAAACGATCATCAACACGTTGAGTGTCGAACTCGATGAGCAATCGGCGGTCTCACCGCGCTGACAGCTCAGCGTATGGACGTCCAGATCGCACTTCGAGCGAAACCGCCCGCAAACGGCGCAGCTCGTCAGATGCTTGCCGAACAGGAATTTGTCCACGTCGGCTTTGGTAATGTCGCGGGTCAGCGTATCGGCCATCGCACCCACCTTCAGATTTGTCGCTTCCTCGAATTCTTCAGCGTTTTGATTGAAGATAATCCGACGTCGCCATTTGGACAAGAAGTCCAGAAGCAGATCTCGACAACAACGATCGCAGAAACTTCACGCTGCGTGATTGATCGCACGCAATATTGCGACGCAACACGAGCAGCCGAATGCGAGAGTCGGCAACGACGAAGAGGAAACGGAGGAAAAGCGTAGCGCCCTACTGGTCGCCAATCCGCTTGATTTGCGGAACCGGTGTCTCGTCCGCACTTTTGAGTGCAACCGTGCTGGCCGACGCAGGCCCCTCGATTACGATCTCTGCCGACTTGATGCAGATGGCCATCCGATCCGGCTTGAAAGTCTGCTTGATCTCGAACACGCCGTCGTTGTCGCGCACTGTCACGTTGGCCACGCCCTGTGCCAGTTTCTCGACTTCCGCCTTGCCGCCAAGCTTGGCGAGATCTGTCTGCTTCAGCTTGTAGCTGACGGCCCCGGCCCGTACCGTCTCGCGGACAAGGAAATACTTGCTGCCGCGCTTCGGGGTCATGCTGGCCTTGAACAGATCGACGATCTTGTCAGCCACATGATCGTCGATCACCTCGCCCACCATGTCCTCGACCGCGATGTCGACGGTCATGGCCTTCTTGTAGTCGGCCGCGCCGCTCGCCGAGAGCCCTGGCACCACCTTCTGCAAAAGGTCGAACGACAGTCCGGCATTCGCCTGCTGCGTGTCCGACAGAACGTAGTTGGAGATGGGAACCTCGCGCTTGAAACTGCCGAGCGCCGTGATTGCCGGATCTGTCGTGAAATCTTTGACCCGGAAATAGGTGCCGTCCTTTTCGAGCCGATAAATTGAGCCTGCCGGATCGAACCCGTTCGGAACCAGCGGGCACTGATAGCCCTTCGGCACGCCCGGCACGAAGCCCGCTGAAACGTTCTCGGCCGCCGGCTTGATCGACGCGGTATCGAGCCCGGCGAGGCCGTCTGCACAGCCCCCAAGAGAGAGCGCCAGCATACCAAGCCCGATCCACCTAGCCGCCTGCGTTCCCGTCTGCATACCTGCCCCGCTCCCCGTTCATCGAAAACATGTCCCGCCGGGTAGATGAGTAACAAGCCGGACATGCTCCCACAATGACGGACGGCGGACTATCACCAGCCGCTGGATATCTCGCATCTGCTTTATGTGGACTGGATCCCAAAACCACGTTCGCTAAGGTGCCAGCCGCTCCAGAGCCGCGGTGGTGGCCTTCGAAGCGGTCTGCCGGACAAGGCGCCCCGCTCGCTTCTTGAACCAGATGTAGATCCCGGTAGCCGAAAGCAGCGCCACCACCAGTCCCATGAACGACAGGAAGATGCGCCCAGGCAGCCCGGCAATCCGCCCGGAGTGCAGTGGGAACTGAAGCTGCATGAAGACGTCGGCGGCCGTTCCTTCCCACGGGATCCGCCCGCCCTGCAGTGAGCCGTTTGCGGCATCGAGGAACAGCATTTTGGTCATGCCTGCGGAGCCATGCTCCTCGCCGGGATGGAAAAAGCTGATCGAGTAGAGCCCGTGCTGGCGCCCGTAAAAGGCTGCCCCCGCCGGCTCTTCCCATCCGCGCCGGCGCGCTTCCGCGCTGGCGACATCGATGGCTTGCGCGAATGTCAGCTTGGGATCGATCGGCTTGTCGAACGGCGCCGGAGCACGATCATCGAACGCGTCGGGCGTGAGCGACGACAGCTGGCTCAGGATCGGCCGCACCACCTCGTTGTTGAGGTTCATCGAAATCGACGTGAAAGCGAGAATGAACAGGGCCGCCCACAGCCACAAACCAAAGGCACGATGCAGATCGAGGTTCAGACGATACGTGCTCGCCCCACGCTTGATTTTCCACGCGGGCTTCCACCTCTCCCACCATGTGCGCCGCGGCGACGCGACTGCCGCCACCATGCCGCCGGTCTCACTGGTGCCCTGCCCTGCACGCCGCGGAAACGTCAGGTAGAACCCGACGAAGCAGTCGAACATCCACACGATGCCGACGAGCCCCATGAACCAGTAGCCCCACCGGTCGATGCCCCAGAAGTCTGGAATGTGCATCGAGTAATGCAGCTTGTAGAGGAACGGCAGAATGTCCTCGCTGTTGAGCGAGATTGCGCCCCAGAAACGCTTGCCCGCAACCTCGCCGCTGACAGGATCGATGAACACCTGATTGTAGTCGACGGAATAGAGTTCGCCGGTTTTAGGATCGACCCGCGGCTCGACGAAAAAGTCGGCGTTGTGGCCGTCCTCGAACGACAACGGAAAGTAGGTCACCTGGATCTTGGGATCCGCAGCTTCGACGCGCCGCGCAAGCTCAAGCGCAGGGAGCGGCGATCCGGTGCTCTTGGCATCGAACAGATGCGGGTTTAGCCATTCGTCGAGTTCGTGATCCCACGAGATCACCGCGCCGGTTAGCCCCGCGATGAACAGGAAAACGGCGATGAACAGCCCGCCCCAGCGATGAATGAGTGTGAACGTCGCTCGCATCGATATCCTCAAGATCGCGCTTATCAGCTTCAAACATGACGTTAAAAGAATACAAAATTGGCGTCCACACAAACGCAATGCGCTCCGAACCGCCGAAGCCGCCCGGAACGCATCAGTCAGACAGGACTTAGAACTTGTAAGTCAGGCCCGTGGTGATGGTGCGGGCGTTGCCGTACCAGCAATCGCCGCGACTGAGGCAGGTAGAGAAGTATTCCTTATCCTCGAGATTCCGGGCGTTGATCGACCAGCGCCAGTCCTCTTCCTCATAAGCCACCATGGCGTCGAACAGCGCGACGTCCGGAACCTTTATCGTGTTGGTGCTGTCCCAGGACTCGCCGATGTAGCGCACGCCTGCTCCAACCGACCAGCCCTTGAGATATGGCTGATCGAACTCCCAGATGCCCCACATGGATGCCAAGTGTTTGGGAACCGACTCGATCTGATTTCCATCGGCCGCGGAGTTATCGTCATATCGCGCCTGGGTATAAGAATAGCCGCCAACAACCTTCAAGTTCTCGGTGATCCTGCCGGTCAGCTCGAACTCGAAGCCCTTGATCGCAATCGCGCCCGTCTGAACACTGAAACCTGTGTTTACCGGGTCGGACTCCAGACGATTGCTCTCCTCGATATCGTAGATGGCGCTGTTGATAGCGAAATTGGCACCCGTCGGCTGATACTTGAAGCCGAGCTCGTACATGCGTCCAGCCTGTGGGTCGAACGATTTGCTGCCATTGGCCGGAGACGTCGTACCAACCACGGGCACAAACGATTCCCCGTAACTGAAGTAGGGTGTGAAGCCCGACCCAAACTCGTACATAAGGCCGGCCCGATACGTAACCGCATCATCCTTCTGGGTGCTGCCACCTGCCTCGTTATCGATCCAGTCCTTACGCGCACCGAGCACAGCGATCCAATTCCCAACACGAATCTGGTCCTGCACGTAGAGACCGGCCTGGGTGACTTTTTGATCTGCGTAGGAGCAAATCTCAAGATTGGACAAGATCGTGGTGGCGCCGCTGCAATCCGCTCCTAACAATACCGATTGGCCATATACCGGATTGTAGACGTTGATCCCATTGAGATCGAGTGCGGAAGCCGTGCCCTGGCTGGCCTGAAAATGCGAATAGTCGACACCGCCCAGAACCTTGTGAGCGAATATGCCAGTTGAGAACTTGGCTTCGAGGTTGGTGTCCTGGTTGAAAGTCTGCGTATCGGTGATCGCCTTCCACCTCGTACGATACAAACGTTCCTCGTTCGAGCCCGGGATGTAAGGCGTTCCCCCAACAAAACCCGGAATATCAGGCTCTAGATACGTCGTATCCCAGAACACCGCATAGGTGCTGTCGTAGTCGTTATGGATGTCGGCATACCGCGACGCGTGCTGCAGCTTGAAGACGGAATTGAACTTGTGCTCCACCAAAAGAGTGCCAGACGCAACATCGGTATTGTAGTAATCGCTCGGCTCACCCACGAAACGGTCACGCGGGATCGTCCGGCCGTTCTCGTTGGGAAATAGCGTCCCGACGATCGGAAAGAACTGCGAGCTGGAACCGGTCTTATCCTTCTGGAAATGGCCCAGAAGCGTGATGGCTGTGTTGCCATCTGGACGATAGGTAATCGCCGGCTGGATGGCATAGCGATCATCGTCGACATAGTCGACCTGCGTCTCGGAATCACGCGCAAGGCCAGTCAGGCGGTAAGACCACTTCCCGTCAGACGACACGAGGCCCGTTGTATCGAACTTGACCTGCTTAAAGTCGAACGTGCCGTACTCGATGCTGATCTCGCCACTCTGCTCGTTCTGCGGACGTTTCGAGACCCCGTTGATGATGCCGCCGACAGGCGCCTGCCCGTAGAGTACCGACGCTGGCCCGCGCAGCACCTCGAGCCGCTCCATGAAATAGGGATCGATACGGTAGTTGAAGGAATAATAGTTAAACGTGCGGCGAAGGCCATCGAGGTAGTCGGCTGCCTCTGTCCCGCGGATAAGTACGCTGTCTGTTCGGCTGTCGAAACCGTAAGCATCTGCGACCGTGCCGGGAACATAGCGCAGCGCATCCTGCACAGACTGCGCACCTTGATCGCGGATCTGCTCGGCGCCGACCACAGTGATCGACTGCGGAACCTGTCTCAGCGGCGTATCTGTCTTGGTGCCCGTGGCCGAGCGAGTAGCATTGTAGCCGCTCACCGGTCCGGTCGCCGTCTCCGCTTGCGACGCACCGGCTGAAGAAGGCTGCGTCTCAAGCTGTGGCATGGGGGTCGCCGCGCCTACGGACTGTGTTTGCTTCTTCGGCGCAGGCTTCTTGGCCACCTTCTTCGCGGTGGTCGTTTCGACGGTCATCTTGGGAAGCTCGACCGTCCCTTCGGCAGGAGCCGACGGCGTCACCGGCTGCGCGCCAGTCGCTTCTTGCGCCGAGCCGCGCCCCGCCGTGAAGGTCAACCCCGCAATTACAAGCAGACATACCCAAGCACGCTTTGCCATTCCCATCACCCCCAATGAAAAAAATCTCGCTGGATGGACGTCATCACACACGAGATTTGGCTATTGGCTGGCTGGCTGACAGCTTGGCGCTGCGGGCTGGCTCGCTCATTGATCCGTTGAAATATCAGCGGTCGGGCGGAATGTATACCGAGGTGGTAATGTTTATGGAGGCGCTCACGTCACAGTGTGCTTAATTTGCACCTCAATAATGAACCTTGCTTTCGCCACAGACTATTTGCATATACCCGGTGCCGGTGCGCTCCGAGGTGGATCGTACCCTCACGAAGTTGAAATGAGAGAGCGTGCCACCGGCCGTTTGCCTTATTCCTGATTGACTGAGATCTCGGGCGTACGGCGTGCCGTCCGGGACTGGCTGATTATTTATTTTGCACGCAATCGAAGGAACATCACTATGGATCGCATCACGGGCACCGTGAAGTTTTTCAACACCGCCAAGGGCTTCGGCTTCGTTCAGCCTGAGGACGGCTCGAAGGACGTCTTCCTTCACGTTTCCGCTCTTGAGCGGGCCGGCATCAACGGCATCTACGAAGGCGACAAGATCAGCTTCGTGCTCGAAGACGACCGCAAGGGTCGCGGCAAGCAGGCCGGCCAGGTCCAGCTCGTCTGATTTCAGCGCAGAGAGCGCACAGATTCGGGTTCGATAGAACCCCGCGAAGCCGCCGGCTGCAGCCGGCGGCTTTTCTATTTCGAGCTAAGACGCGCCAGCCAAACTGTGTGCCCGCCGCAGCTCTGATCCTCGGCAACGTGGTCGACGACGTCGAATCCGTTCGCCGTCAGCAGGCGCTCATACTCCTCGGTAGCCAAGCTCGCGTGATAAAGCGCCTCGCCTTGAAACGAGCCGATAGCCTCGCCGTGCGACGGCCCACTCGTGAACATGAGCGCCGCCTCCGGCGCCGCATGCTTCCGAAATATCGGAAACATCAGCCGTTGGTCCTCGTGTCGGAGATGGAAAAAACTATCCCAAGCGAGGATCCCACCGAAGCGCTGACCGAGGTCCAGGCTTCGCATATCCGCGACCATCCAAGCGTGCCCAGGAAAACGGGCTCGCGCAATTTCGATCAGAGAAGGCGCGGAATCGACACCGGTGACACGAGAGCCCACATCGACGAAATAGCGAGCGATCGGCTCTCCGGCCCCACAGCCGATATCGAGAACGGATGTATCTGCGCCCATAGCCGCGCGGAACCGCTCAAGCCACGCTCTCTCGAACAGCGATCGTCCACGCGCCTCGTCGAAGGCCTGCGCATTGCGCTCGTAAAGATCGATGATTTCGGTCGAGGCTGGATGCATCATCGGAATGTCGACCATCCCCAAGACCAGCGCAACTGAGCGTTAACGATTACGCCGCCGAGAGTGGCTGCGACTCCACGCTCAGAGCCACATCCTTGACTTCGCAGCCGCAACATGAGACAAGCCGCTCCAACGTTCGAAAAAGTCGAGCGTCTTCCGGTGCTCCAGCCGCGTGAAGGGACATGTCTCGGACCTAGGTCATTATGACCAGATGTCGGTCCAATTCGTCCTCCTGTTGAGCGCCCTGAAAAATCCCCATCCGACTGCCCAGGCCACGCGGGGCGTCATCGAAAAACGAGCTGCGCCTCGCCCGGACTCCCTGAAGGAGCTGGCGCGGACGCTCAGCCGCATACGCGCGGCATCATAAGAAAGACCGTTCCTTTGACAACTTTTGCTGATCTTCGTCTCGCCGAGCCGATCCTCAAAGCGCTCGCCGAAGAAGGCTACAACACGCCCACCCCGATCCAGGCCAAGGCCATTCCTCCTGTTATGGAAGGCCGGAACCTGCTCGGCATCGCCCAGACCGGAACCGGCAAGACTGCGGCCTTCGCACTGCCGATTCTGAACCGCCTGGCAGCCGATCGCCGCCCCGCACCCCGCAAGGGCTGCCGTGTGCTGGTGCTGTCGCCGACCCGCGAACTCGCCTCCCAGATTGCCGAGAGCTTCCGCGCCTACGGCCGCCACCTTGGCGTCACCGTTGCCGTCGTCTTCGGTGGCGTTGGACACCGCCCCCAGATCCAAGCCCTGTCGCGTGGCGTCGACGTGCTCGTCGCCGCCCCCGGCCGCCTGCTCGATCTGATGGAGCAGCGCGCCTGCGACATCTCCGGGACCGAGATTTTCGTACTCGACGAAGCCGACCAGATGCTCGACCTCGGCTTCGTGAAGCCGATCCGCCGCATCGTCTCGCACCTCTCCCACCGCCGCCAGAACCTGTTCTTCTCGGCCACCATGCCGAGCGAGATCGCAGGTCTCGCCAACGAGCTGCTGCAGGATCCTGTCAAGGTTTCCGTGGCGCCCGTCTCCACGACAGCCGAGCGCGTGCGCCAGCAGGTCATTCACATCGAAGCCGGCAAGAAGCGCGCGCTCCTCGCCGAACTGCTCGCCAATCCCGAGATGAAGCGCACCCTGGTTTTCACGCGCACCAAGCGCGGCGCCGACCGCGTGGCGCGCCACCTCGAAGGCGGCGGCACGAAAGTCGCGGCCATTCATGGCAACAAGAGCCAGCGTCAGCGCGAGATCGCGCTTGAGGATTTCAAGCAGTCTCGCATCAACGTGCTTGTGGCGACCGACATCGCTGCACGCGGCATTGACGTCGACCTCGTCACCCACGTCGTGAACTACGAGCTGCCGGAAGTCCCCGAAGCTTACGTCCATCGTATCGGCCGCACGGCACGAGCGGGCGCTTCGGGCATCGCCATTTCGCTTTGCGACGCTGAGGAGCGCGAACTGCTCCGCGCCATCGAACGACTGACCCGCCAGCAGATTCCCCACGAGGATCGCCGCAACGATCCGGCAATCGTCGCCGATCGCACGCCGTCGCGTCGCGATGACGGCGAGCGCACTTCGGGTCCGCATCGTGGCCAGCGCCAGTCACAACACCGCGGCGGCCGCGACGAGCGTGGTCTTGGCCGCGGCCATCAGGGTCACGCGGAACGCGGCCGTGGCCGTCCGGACCATGCCGCTGGCGGCGCGCGCCCGCAGTCTCCGGCACGCCACGGAGAAGACGCCGCCCGCCAGGGCGACACGCGTCGGCCGCAACAGCGCCCGCATCAAGATCGCGCGCGTGAATCGGATACCGGCTCGCTGCATGACGTCGGCTTCCTCGCCCGCCCCACTCACGGCGCACGGCGCGACGGCGATCGCGCCCACAGCGACCGTCCGCACGGCCATCGCGACCACCACAACGGTCATGGCCGCAACCACGGCGGCGGCAACCGGAACCAGCGCGGACAGGGTGGCTTTAACAAGCCCGCCCGCCAAGGCACGCGCCGCACCCGCGACGCGGGTTGATCGAGCAAGCCGCGCCCACGATCGAGGCGCGGCTTCGCTTCACACGATTGAAATCGAAGCAGTCGAAACGAGCGGTCAGCGTCTAGCCCCGGACCTTATCGATCCGAAGCGTGGTTGCGCTGAAGCGCAATCAAGCTCTAGCGACCGGCCGCTTTCGCATTTGTAAAAGGACCACACCGATGGCTCGCAAGAAACCGAACCCCAAAGCCGAATTCGTGCTGTTCAACGTGGTCTACGAGGATGGATCACAGACCTCGAACCGCAAGGTGCCGAGCGAGCTTCTCGGCGGGCTCGATGGCGATGGCCCGGCGCTTGAGGCCATTGAAGCACAAGACCGCGAGATCGCCGAGCGTTCCGGCCGCTCGCGGGGGCCGATCAAATCCGTCGAGCGCGCCTGATCCGTCAATCAAGTACAAAAAAGGCCGCCCCACAAAGGCGGCCTTTTTCACAATCCACAAACGCAACTCTGAGCGTCTAAAGCGCAGCGCGGGCTTCCGCGAGCGGAACCAGTCGACGCTCGGTCTCGTCCCACAGGCGCAGCTTCACGCATTTGAAACTCTCCCAAAGCGTGATGCGATGCACCTCCGCAAGCTCGGGGAAATCCCGCAATACCTTCGGCAAATTGTAATAGGGAATGCGGCTGTAGAGATGGTGCACGTGATGCACGCCGATGTTCGCGGTGAGCCACGGCAGGAACCCCGGAAGATCGTAGTGCGAGCTGCCGTGCAGCGCGGCCTCATGCACGTTCCATTCGGGCTTTTCGGCCCAGATGGTGTCCTCGAACTGATGCTGGATGTAGAACAGCCAAACGCCGATCGACGAGCCGATCGCGACGATCGGCAGCTGCACCGCCAGGAAGGCTTGCCAGCCGACCAGCCAGATCAGAACGCCGCTCAAAATCACGAGACCGATGTTGGTGCCGATCACGCTGGCCCACGAGCGCCAGTCCGCGCCGCGGAGCATGCTGAACGGCAGACGGTGTTGCACCATGAACAGCAGCGGCGGCCCGATGACGAACAGCACGACCGGATGGCGATAGGCGCGATAGAGGAAGCGGCGGAACGGTGACAGCGCTGCGTATTCGCGCACCGTCAGCGTATCGATGTCGCCGGTGCCACGATCCTCGAGGCTGCCGTGCGTCGCATGATGGATAGCGTGGCTCCGTTTCCACGCGTCGTAAGGCGTGAGCGTCAATACGCCCATGATCCGGCCGACCCAATCATTGGTCAGTTTTTTGCGGAACAACGCGCCGTGCCCGCAGTCATGTTGAATGAGGAACAGGCGGACCAGAAAAAACGCCGCCGGAACAGCGATGAGCAGCGTCAGCCAGTAACCGACATAAAGCGACGCCCAGGCCGCGGCCCACAAAGCCACGAACGGCACCACTGTGATGAAAACTTCAAACACGCTGCGCGCCGGGTCGGGATGTCGGTAACGCTGCAGGATTTCGATCCAATCGCGCGCCTTCTGAGGCTGCGCGGACGACCCGGACGCAGATGCGCCGGACGCTAAAGTCTGAGCCAAGTGACCCCCCGTGGAAATTCCCGGTCGAGCGCGCCCGCCGAGGCGACTCCCCAATTGGTTGCCGAGGCACACTTGCAGGCTGCTTCCTGTTCCGCAAGTGGCTCAGATCAAATTCCACCGGAGCAGTATAGAAAAAACGATGACTTTTGACGGAAAACACAGTCCTTGCTGCGACGCACGCGATCTTTGCGCACAAATGACGAAGTTAAGCGCCAATTTTGACACACATCACCGTCTCCGCAGACATCGCAACACTTTGCAACGTGAACCAAAAAGGAGGCGCCTCAAGGATAGAGGCGCGTCTTGGTCCAAGGCTGCGAGGCATCGGCCCGCCGAAACACCACACGGTCGTGCAGGCGGAATGGACGGTCGTGCCACAACTCGACTTGAACAGGCGTCAGTCTGAATCCCGACCAGTGCGGCGGGCGCGGTATGTCGCCAATACCGAACTGCGCCGTATAGCGCGCGACTTTCTTTTCGAGTGCAAACCGGCTCTCGAGCGCGCGCGATTGATCCGACGCCCAGGCCCCGATGCGAGACAGGCGGGGCCGCGAAGCGAAATAGGCGTCCGCTTCCTGAGCCGTCACCGGAGTGACCGGCCCGCGCACGCGCACCTGCCGCCTGAGGCTCTTCCAGTGAAACAGCAACGCCGCGCGCGGAGACTGCGCAAGCTCCTCGCCCTTGGCGCTTTCCAGGTTCGTGTAGAAGACGAAACCGCGCTCCGGAAGCTCGGCGCCGTCGAGCCCTTTGAGCAGCACCATGCGCACATCCGGCATGCCCGCGGCATCGACGGTAGCGAGCGCCATCCCGTTCGGATCGTTGACCTCCGAAGCCGTCGCCTCCTCGAGCCAAGCCTCGAACAGAGCGAAAGGATCGTCGGAAACTGTGAAATCTGCGGATGCGGCCGCCTCGAACGCACCGCTTTCGCTTTCTTCGTCCGTCACGTCACTGCCGCCTGTTGCTTGCTGCCCATCAAATTCGGGACGCTCCTTTAGCACCTTTTAACCCTGAGGGACCACAATGAACCGGTCGGCCTGTTTGAGCCGTCCGGATTTGTTCGTTGTATCCTGGAGTTGGTCTGTCATGCGTCACGTCCCCTTATTGGAGACTTGGATCCTTGCCACCGCAACTGGGGTGTTGCTTGTGGCTTCGGTTTTTCTATCGGATGTCAGAGCCGACCCCGGCTCGGCTTCTTCCGAGGAGAGCCGCTGCAGTTGCCCCGACGCGAGCAAGAAGTCGGCGCGCCCCAAGTTCGCCGAGCTCAAGATGTACGGCCTCGACGAAGCTGACGAGGTCGCAGCGCTCGAAAGCATCCAGATGGGCCTGTCGCGCATGGACGACGGGGCTCCGTTCGTCTGGCGCCGCGCCAACGGCAAGCTATCCGGCATCGTCCGTCCAACCGCCTCGTTCCGCAACGCCAAGGGCAACCTGTGCCGCCACGTGGTCGTGCTGCTTACCACTGGCTTCAAGACCCGCACCGCCGAGGGAATCGCCTGTAGGAGCCCGGACCGCCGGTGGGTGCTCGAAGGTTAAGCACGGCCTACGAAGGTCGAACCGCGCCGCCGACGCAGACGTAAGGCTATGAAAATTCGCGAATTTACCTAGTTTCCGCCCGAGGAAATCGCAATCCCCGGGCGGTATTTGTGCATGCGGCGATCATCCCGGTGGGCGCGCTGCAGTCGCCATCTGGACCCGCATTCCCTTTTGTGTAGGATGCGCGCAAATTTGAAAGACGATAGGGAACGCGAGCACATGACGGAAAAGGCCCCGGACGTTGAAACGCTTACCGGCACGCTGATGGCCGGAAAGCGCGGCCTTATCATGGGGGTTGCGAACAACCGTTCGATCGCATGGGGCATCGCGAAAGCCGCCGTCGCCCAGGGCGCCGAGATTGCACTCACCTATCAAGGCGACGCGCTTAAAAAGCGGGTCGAGCCGCTCGCCGCTGAGCTTGGTTCGAAGGTCGTACTGCCGTGCGACGTCTCCGATAAGGCCTCCGTCGACGCGCTGTTCGCCGAGCTCTCCCGCGTCTGGGGCAAGCTCGATTTCCTCGTCCACGCCATCGCATTCTCCGACAAGAACGAACTCGACGGCCGCTACGTCGACACCACCGAAGCCAACTTTACCCAGACCATGCTGGTCTCGTGCTTCTCGCTGACCGCGCTCGCCCAGCGCGCCGAGAAGCTCATGACCGACGGCGGTTCCATCATCACCCTCACCTACTACGGTGCCGAGAAGGTGATGCCGCACTACAACGTGATGGGTGTCGCCAAGGCCGCTCTCGAAGCGTCCGTGCGTTACCTCGCCTCCGACCTCGGCAAGAACGCCATCCGCGTCAACGCCATCTCGGCCGGCCCGATCAAGACCTTGGCCGCCGCCGGCATCTCGGACTTCCGCTACATTCTCAAGTGGAACGAGTACAATTCGCCCCTGCGCCGGACCGTCACCATTGAGGACGTCGGCGGCGCAGGCGTCTATCTCCTCTCCGACCTTTCCAAGGGCGTAACCGGCGAGGTTCATCATGTGGACGCCGGCTATCACGTCCAGGGCATGAAGAACGAGGACGCACCCGACATCTCGGTCGTAAAGAGCGAGGGCTGAACCCGGGGCGAGATCGGCCTGATCTTGCCCGTGTCGATGCCAAGATCACCCCATGCCGGACCACCCGACGATCTATTTCATTCGCCACGGCGAAACCGACTGGAACCGGGATCGGCGTTACCAGGGCCAGCAGGACGTTCCCCTCAACGAGACCGGCCGTACCCAGGCCCAGCGTAACGGCATCGCGCTGCGGGCGTTTCTGCCGTCCATCGCTGAGGCAACCTTCGTGGCGAGCCCGCTCGGCCGCACACGCGAGACGATGCAGATCGTGCGCCGGGAGCTTGGGCTCCCCGCCGACGGCTACGACATCGATCCAAGGCTGATAGAACTCTCCTACGGCGCGTGGGAAGGGACGCTGCAGGATGACCTCGCCGAGCACGATCCCGACGGCTTCGCCGCTCGCACCCAGGATCCATTCCGCTGGCGTCCCGAAAACGGCGAAAGCTACGCCGATCTTCTGGCCCGCGTGAAACTCTGGAGCGGTGCGATTCGGCAGGACTCCGTTGTCGTCTCCCACGGCGGCGTCTCGCGCTGCCTGCAAGCTCACCTGCTCGGCCTCGAGCCGGAACTGATACCGGAGCTCGAATGCCCACAGGATCGCGTGCTGATCCTGTCGGGCGCCGCCATGCGCTGGCTATGAGCCGTCTACTCACAGACGCCGGCTCATAAAAAAAGAGAGCCAGAGCAGCGGCGCTCCAGCTCCCTTCTATGCAAATGAACATAAGGGCAGATATCTCGACCACGGTTGCTCAGACCGTAAAGAGCCATCCGCTAAACGCAGGAAACACTCACAAATCAACGTACAGAGAGAGCTGATCTCGGCCAAGCCGAGCGCTCCCGACACGCCACATGCTGCCTCCTTTCAAAGGCGTGCAACACGCAGGCACTATGCCTGATTAACTGCGTCGCGGGCGCATGCAAACCAAAACCGATAGGTCGCGTCCCCTTGCCCCCAGCGCCCCCGCCTCTTATGAGAGATCAAGGTATTCTGCGTCGGGAAAAGTTGCCGATGCTATCTGTTTGAATCGTCAAAAGGCGGCCGTCGATCCCACGGCGCACCGGCCTCAACCGCGGCTTCCATGTCACACAACACCTTCGGCCATCTTTTCCGCATAACCACCTGGGGCGAGAGCCACGGGCCGTCCATCGGATGCGTTGTCGACGGTTGCCCCCCTGGATTGCCGCTGACGGCCGAAGAAATCCAGGTTCACTTGGACCGCCGGAAGCCCGGCCAATCCCGCTTCACCACTCAGCGCCGCGAAGCCGATGCGGTCGAGATCCTGTCCGGCGTGTTTCCGAACGCCGAAGGCCAGCAGGTCACCACCGGCACGCCGATATCGCTGCTGATCCACAACACCGATCAGCGCAGCAAGGACTACGGCGAGATCAAGGATGCGTTTCGCCCCGGTCATGCCGATATCACCTACTGGACCAAATACGGCATCCGGGACTATCGCGGCGGCGGGCGTTCGTCCGCACGCGAGACGGCCATGCGCGTCGCCGCTGGCGCCGTTGCGAGAAAAGTGCTCGGCCCGGACGTCGTCATTCGCGGCGCGTTGGTGCAGGTCGGCGAACTGAAAGTGGATCGGTCCCGCTGGGACTGGGAGACTGTAGACAGCAATCCGTTCTTCTGCCCCGATCCGGGCATGGTGCCGGAGTGGACGCACTACCTCGATGGCGTACGCAAGAACGGATCATCGGTCGGCGCCATCATCGAAGTGGTTGCCGAGGGCGTTCCCGCCGGGATAGGCGCACCGCTCTACGGCAAGCTCGACCAGGATCTTGCCTCCGCCATGATGAGCATCAACGCCGTGAAGGGCGTCGAGATCGGCGCCGGCATGTCCGCAGCCGAATTGTCCGGCGAAGCCAATGCCGACGAGATCCGCATCGGTCCGGACGGCAAGCCTCGCTTCCTGTCGAACAACGCGGGCGGTATCCTCGGCGGCATCTCCACTGGCCAGCCCGTGGTCTGCCGCTTCGCCGTGAAACCCACCTCGTCGATCCTGACCCCGCGCCAGACCATCGATTCTCAGGGCCACGAGACCGAAATCATTACCAAGGGCCGCCACGATCCCTGCGTCGGCATCCGCGCGGTGCCGGTCGGCGAAGCGATGATGGCGCTGGTGCTCGCCGATCACCTGCTCCGCCATCGCGCTCAGCGCGGCTAAGACGGGAAACGGCTCTACGGCCGCTCAATACGTCACGGTTGCGATCACGCTGTCGGTATAGGTGCCGGGCGCGGCAGCCTGCGGGGGAACGCGCCCATATGTCGTCAGTGGTTGCGAGAGCCCGTTGCCGTTCCCAGCCATTGTGGTTCCGACTGTAGTGCCCCACGCCTGCGTCCGCGCCGCATCCCGGTAAATGCCATAGAGAATAGTCGCCAGCCCCGTCATATGGCGCGCGGTCGGAGGTGCGCCAGCAAGCCCGCCATTCAATCCGATCGAGTACGGCGTTCCGTTCGTGCACCGAACCGAAACTTCTCCTGTCGCATCCACATTGCTCGAAAGGATACCTCGCGTTCCGAAATCGATGTCCTGAGCCGTCACATGACAGGTGTTGTCGATGTGCGCCTGAACCTTGAAAGTCGTCGAGCCGAGTTGTGGAAGAACCGGAATGAGATGGCAGCCGACGATGCCGAGAAACGTGTATCCGTAGACGAACCGGTTGTCGGAAGCCGTAAAGTTCGATTGATACGCCCCGACATGTGCGGTCTGCTGCGCGCCGAACAGCGTCACGGTGATCGGCACGCTCGTGCTGCCTGATCCGCCGAGATTCAACGGAACGTCGATCGTGGGAGGCGCCCCGGGCAGCCCCCAGTAGTTGGACCCCCACACAGTCGTGCCGCTCGAATAGAGCTGGTAGTCGAGCGTCCCATTCGACCCCAAAAGACGCCGCGCACCCGAAACGGCTCCGCCACTTCCCGAGCCGATGCTGGCACAGACCCTCACCGTATTCAGAGAGAGCCCGCTACAGGAAATGTGAAGCGACGTCCCGAGAGAAACCTGCCCACCCGAAAGGACATCGACGGCGCCGAAATCCACGTCTCCGATCGTGAACGTGCAGCTTTGCGCCCGCGCCGCTGAACAGGACAGCGAAAGAAACAACGCAGCGATAAGTAGGGCGAGCGCTCTCATTGGCACACCGCCGGAATGACAACCTGCTCGCCGGAAACGCGCTCGAAAGCAAACGCTGCGCTGCACGTTCCGCCGCCGGCGAGGCTGACGAGCGCGGTATTGGCCTGTTGAAGCCCGCGCAGATACACTTCTCCGTCGTAGCCCATCACGAACGCCTCATCCTGGCCCGCAAGCGTCACTTTGGAACCCGCCGGTAGAACTTTCCCGTCTCCATCCGTCATGACGATGAGGGCCGAAGGCGCGGACGCCGTAATTCCGAAACGCACCGTCGGCCCCTGGCGCGCGCCCGGAACCACAACGGTCTTGGTTTGGGGGATATCGGCATCGAGCGGAAGCGAGCGGGGATCGATTGAAATCTCATTGCCCTGATACGCGTTGAGATTGGTAACCAGCAGCTGCCCATTGCTGTTCGTCCGCCCGACCGGCCTGTTCTCCAGAAACACCTCCGTGTCGGCAACACCCGTATCGGCCACTGCGAACGCGTTGCTGATCGTAGGCGCCAGGAAGAAGCTGCCATCAGCCACGGCGATCGCACCTTCAACCTGCCCGCTGAGCGACACCGCATCCCCAAACTGCTGCACGCGCCCTTCCACGCGACCGATCTCGCCGCGATAGCTCGCCGCCGCCATGCGTTCAGGTGCCGAACCTTCGCGCTCCCTCAGGCGCCAGCCGTAGCTACCCGGTTCCATCCTTTCGGACTTCACGAGATCGACGCCGGCGACCGTGTCATTGCCGTTTGCCGATGCGCTGACATTGGAAGACAAGCCCGGTGCGAGCGGCCGCGAGAGCCCGACGTAGATAAGCCCGGTTTCGCTGTTCGCGACATCGAAGGCCGCTGAAACGATGAGCGAGCAATCGGAAAACACGGTTCGAGACAGCGAGGCGCCGACAATGCTGTGGTTGAAATCCCGCGACGAAAGCTCCGTATAGCTAAGCGTGAATGTCGAAGGATCGAACGGCAGCGCGAACGAGAACACCGCCTGCACCAGCCGCTCCGGCAATCCGAAATCCGGGAAGTTCGAGGATCCGTGCCGGGGTGCCGTCACGCTCGCGAGATCGGCATAATCGCCGAGCGTGTATTGGCCGCGCAGATTGAATGCCATCATCCCGTGCCGGAACTCCAGGCCTCCGGAAAGCAGCGCCCCTGTCCCGTCATCCGTTTTGCTACCGGCAAGCGCTGCGGAGACGAGCCCGACGGAGGCGAGACTGCCGACCAGCCCGACGCCGCCGTTGACCAGTTCGCCCGACCCCTCGGCGTGCCCCTCGAGCGTTACCGAATTCGACATGCCGTAGCGCAGCGATCCGACCAGCGTCGCGCCGTCGTCGTAGCTGTTGGAAAGCGTACCGTAATAGGTACGGGGAAAGCCGCCCTCGATCGAGAAATCGTAGAGGCCGCCCTTGAGCAATTGCGACGACGCATAATACGGAACGTTCGTCACCGTGTCCCGGCCGAGCGCGTCTCGCACCACCACCTGCGCCATGCCGGATCCGGTGATGACGGGAAAGTTGGCAACCTCGAACGGTCCTGCGGGCACCTGTTGCGAGAACACGCGGACATTGTTGGCGTAGACATCAACGGTGGACGGCACCGCCGCACTGCCGGAAAGCGTCGGCACCGGCATGGTGATGAGATCCGGGCGCAGAGCAAAATCGCGCTGAACCTGCACGCCCGCAAGCCGGATCGGCCGCGTCCAAGCCAACCCGCCCCCCACGACGTCCCCGGCACTGTAGGTCAGCAGTGTGCTCTGATCCGAAAAGCTCCACCGCGTATCGAGTCGCACGGAGTCGTAGAGGTCGGCATTGTTCGTGGTGAACGTTCCCGACTGCGAAAAGACGCCCCAAGGGCCGAACGCCCAGCTATCGATGCCAAGCGAAAGCACCGGCTGATGATCGCTGAACCCCCAGATATTGTCGAGGTCGGAGTAGGACGAGGCAAACACCGAATAGTTGAGCACCGCGCCCGAGCCCGGCGCATCCGCCATCTCGGCGTCGCCCCTTTCCCTACCGGCGGAATAGCTGCGCGTTTTGCGGCACCCATCCTCCGCAGCGATCCGGATCTGCTGCAGAACAGAATCGTACTGATAGGAAAGGCACGTCACCCGGTCGAGATCGACCATCCCATCCGTCGATCGCCCCTCGCCCGCGCTTCTGAGCCCGATTTCGCCAAGTTCGTCGGGAGTGATGGCGAGGGTGCCATCCGGCCGTTGCCGGAACGCGGCGATGAGCCCGACCGGCACGCCGTTGATCATCACATCAAGATAGAGGTCTTGCCCCGCGCCGAGCGTGCCGGGCGGCAGCGCCGGACCTGCCGACGCGCGAGCCCACGCCCTTCCTGTCGAGCAAACCTGGATCACCGAAATGGACAGCGCGGAAAGCAATACGAGACTAGCGCACGTCGCCGACGACAACCGTGTCATCGAAGCTTCCTTCGCTACTGTCGCCCAGGAGGCTCAACTCGCCTTCGAGCGGGGCGGGCAACCTGCCCGGAAGCCGCCAAACGACTTCCGAGCGGCCCAGCACATAACCCACAAGCCCGTCGCGCAACGAACGCGTCATCCCCTGCGGGAGGCGCGCCTTGAGATTGGCCACCCTGAAATTCCTGTCGCCCTGATTGACCGCTGAAATCCGCACGCCGTTGCGATCCGATTTCAGGCTCCAAGTCACATTTGCGCGGGCGGCGGACGGAGCCGTGAAAAACGCCGGCACCGAATACCGGATGAGCAGCGACACGTTGCTGTGTCCGAGCCCGGCCGCGGGCAATTCATCGATCAGGATGCGATAGGATTCCTCGCCGACGATCGGCCGTTTGACGACACGCACGACGCGGACGACATAATCCACCCCTGGCTCAAGCGTCGCGATCGGCGGGCTGACCACCACGTCCCGCGTCCCCTGAAGCTCGTCCGCGCCCTCGAATTGGGACCACGCAAACGGCCTCATCTGAACGCTGATCGGCGTCGCACCGTCGTTTCGTAGCGTGAGCGTTCCGGCGCTTGTCGGCGCAGTGAATGTCAGCGACGTTGGCGCGACACGGAGCGAGCCCGCAACCGCCGCTTGAGACGTCAAACCAAAGGCCGCACCGATCAAGAAAAGAGCGAGTGAATTTAAGGCCTTCATGTCTGGCCTCTTCAAAATTCGATGGTTGCCGTAACCGTGTCGAGGAACGAGCCGTGCACGGGTGTCGTCTGGGCCGGTACACGACCGTAAACCTGGTAGCTCTGAACAGATCCGTTACCGACCCCAGCTACCGCATCGACCGCGGGCGTATCACCCCACACGATGGTGCGGCCGGCATTTGTGTAGAGAGAATAGGTAATGGTGGCACCGCCCGGCCCCGTCATGCGGCGCGCGGCGACCGACGCACCGACGCCGGTCCCCTGGCTCAAACGCAGCGAGTATGGAGTCGTATTGGAACACTGCACATCGACGGTCGTAGCCACATCGATTGAAGCGGACAGAACGCCGTGTGTTCCAAAGTCGAGATCGTTCGCCGCAGCAATTTCGCAGGCCGCCTGAATCTCGATGGTGACTTGAAAAGCTGCCGAGTCGGTCGCCGCCATAACCCGGGACGCAGCACAATACCCAATTACAACAACAAACATCGGCACCAGAAAAGCGATGCGCTTCATGGTGTTGCTCTAGCGTATAAATTGCGACTTCCGCATCGCCATAAAATCACGACGCCCACAGATGATAAATCAACAAAACGGCGCAAACAACAAAAACATTCAACAGATTCATACAAATAAGATACCTCGCACGGAGGCGAGATTCACGAAAACGAAACGAATTGCCGATTCGCAGAAGAAATAACAAAACAACGTTATATGATCATTGTTTAAAATGATTGATCGATTGAAATATAAAATAGCTGACGGAGTGCTATCTTTTGCGGACCTTCAAATCTGAACGATGATATTAAATTTGCGCCTTTTATTGAGGCGGAGACGCACAGTATTCGAGGTCGAACGGCCGAATTCCCCCAAAACATAGACTCAACATCGAGGGCTGTTGTCGAAGCGCCCGCATTCTTCAAAAACGCAAGCAGGTCCCAGCTCCCGGCTATTGCAACGCACCGGCCTCCAGCAGCACCCGGCGCGCCACCTCGCCAAGCTCGCGCGGAATGCGCCCGAGCTCCCGATGCCGGGCAACGAGCGTCAGCTTCCGCGTGATTTGCGGCCCCGGCAACGGCGCGGTGACCAAGTTGGCATCCACAAGACCAGCCTCAGTCACGCAGAGCGGCGTTGTAACGGCTAACCCAAGCCCAGCCGCCACCATCGAGGCGACGCCATAGGGCGTATCGAACTCGAACGACCGCGGCGCCTCGAGCCCCAGCCGGCGAATGTGCGCTTCGATGTCGAGCCCTGTCTGCGAGCGGCCGCTGAAACGGATGAGGGGGCGTGACTGCAGCAATCTCCGCAAAGCCGCCACGGTTTTGGGTATTTCCATCCCGGCCGCGAGCAGGAGAATGTAGGGCTCCTTGGCGAGTTGCCAACGCTCGAGGCCCTCCCAGTCGGAAAGATCGTCGACACCTAGAAAAAGGTCGAGCCGACGCGTCAAGAGATCGCTCGCATGCGAAGCCGTGAGACCTGACAGGATCGACACTTCGTCCGCCTTCGACGAAAGGTATGCCGCAAGCGGTGCCGTCAGCGCCCGCGCCAGCGAATCCACGAGCCCGACCCTGATCAGCGGAAGCTTGCCGTGTTCCGTCTCCCGCAGCAGGGGCCCGATCTGGCGCGCTTCCGCGATCAGGGCGCTGGCGCGTTGGCGCAAAAGACCGCCGGCCAGCGTCACGGCCAGCGGGCGAACGGTACGGTCGAACAACTCGTAGCCGAGTTTTCGTTCTAACTCGGAGACGGCCAGCGACACTGCGGGTTGCGTCAACCCCAGTGCCCGGGCCGCCGACGACATGGCCCCGGTTTCACAGACGGAGAGGAAGATTTCGAGCGACCTGAGGTCGAACGGCAGGGCAGGAACAGGTTCGCGCATCTCCACACTATAAGCGATACTTATATCGCATACAACGCCGTTCGACAGTAAGTATGAAGGCCTGGATCTGAGGAGCGAGCACCGCCTATGTCACGCGCCCATTATTCGATTTTCTCCGTCCTGCGCGAATCCCTTCGCGGACATACGGGCTGGGGTCCCGCTTGGCGCGAAGCCGAGCCGAAGCCAGACTACGACGTCGTGATCGTGGGCGGCGGCGGCCATGGTCTCGCCACGGCCTTCTACCTTGCGAAACATCATGGCCCCCTCCGTATTGCCGTGCTCGAAAAGGGCTGGATCGGCGGCGGCAACGTCGGTCGCAACACGACGATCGTGCGTTCGAACTACCTGCTGCCGGGCAACATCCCATTCTATGAGCTTTCGATGCAGCTCTGGGAAGGGCTCGAGCACGAGCTCAACTATAATGCCATGGTCAGCCAGCGCGGCGTGCTCAACCTCTACCATTCGGACGGTCAACGCGACGCCTTCGCCCGCCGCGGCAATGCCATGCGCCTGCACGGCGTCGATGCCGAGCTGCTCGATCAGGCAGCCGTGCGCAAGATGGTCCCATTCCTCAACTTCGAGAACGGCCGCTTCCCGATCCACGGCGGCCTTCTGCAGCGCCGTGGCGGCACCGTACGCCACGACGCCGTTGCTTGGGGCTATGCACGCGCGGCCGATCGGCTTGGCGTCGACATCATCCAGAACTGCGAGGTCAAGGGCTTCAAACGCGAAGGCGATCGGATCGTCGGCGTCGAAACCACCCGTGGCTACATCGGCGCCAAGAAAGTCGGCATGGCAGTCGCCGGCAGCTCGTCTCGTGTCGCCTCCATGGCCGGGCTCCGCCTCCCGATCGAGAGCCACGTGCTGCAGGCCTTCGTCAGCGAATCCATCAAGCCGTTCGTCGATGGCGTCGTCACCTTCGGCGCCGGACACTTCTATATCAGCCAGTCGGACAAGGGCGGCCTCGTGTTCGGCGGCGATCTCGACGGCTACAACAGCTACGCCCAGCGCGGCAACCTGCCAGTCGTGGAGGATGTCTTGGAAGGCGGCATGGCGTTGATGCCGCGCATCGGCCGCGTTCGCCTGCTTCGTCACTGGGGCGGCATCATGGATATGTCCATGGATGGCAGCCCGATCATCGATCACACGCCGGTGAACGGCCTCTATATCAATGCCGGCTGGTGCTACGGCGGCTTCAAGGCAACGCCCGCCTCGGGCTTCTGCTTCGCCCACTTGATCGCACACGACCAACCCCATGCCGTGGCCAAGGCCTACCGCCTCGACCGCTTCGCGACCGGCCACGCCATCGACGAGAAGGGCATGGGCCCTCACCCCAACCTGCACTGACATCCAACCTGATAGGAAGCCCCAGCGATGCGCATCGCATGCCCCTACTGCGGCGAACGAAGCCTCGACGAATTCCTGTACTCGGGCGACGCGACGGTAAAACGCCCGGATTTCGCGAGCCCGACCGCCGCCGATGAGTTCGTGAGCTACACCTACGAACGCTCCAATCCTCCCGGTATGCATCGCGAGCTTTGGTATCACTCGGCCGGCTGCCACGCCTGGCTCGTCGTGACCCGCGGAATAGCGACCCACGCCATCACCTCGGTCGAGGTTGCCCGCGACGTCGCCCTCAACGAAAAGACCGCAACGAAGGACAGCATCTAATGGCCACGCCAGGACAGGGCTCCGGCACGGGTTCGCAGCCAAACCGCCTCGAAACGGGCGGGCTGGTGGACCGCAGCCGCATCGTTCGCTTCACCTTCGACGGCAAGACCTACACCGGCCACCCCGGCGACACGCTGGCTTCGGCGCTGATTGCCAACGGCGTGAGCCTGACCGGGCGCTCGTTCAAATACCACCGGCCGCGCGGAATATTGAGCGCCGGCTCCGAGGAGCCGAACGCGCTCGTCGAGCTGCGTGAAGGCGCACGCCGCGAGCCCAACACGCGCGCAACCGTCGCCGAGCTGTTCGATGGTCTCGTCGCCCGCAGCCAGAACCGCTGGCCATCGCTCGAGTTCGACGTGATGGCGGTCAACTCGCTGCTGTCGCCGATTTTCGTCGCCGGCTTCTACTACAAGACCTTCATGTGGCCGTCCGCGCTGTGGGAGAAGTTGTACGAGCCGGCCATTCGCCGGGCCGCGGGACTTGGCCGCGCAAGCGACGAAGCCGACCCAGATACCTACGAGAAAGCCACCGCATTTGCTGATGTGTTGATCATCGGCGGCGGCACGGCAGGCCTCGCCGCAGCGGTCGCTGCTGCACGCACCAACGCCCGCGTGATCCTTGTCGATGAAAACGCCACCCTCGGTGGCCGCGGCGTCGACGATGGCGCCGATATCAACGGCAATCCGGCGCACGAGTGGGTTCGCACCGTGGAAGCCGAGCTTTCCAGCGTGCCGAACGTTCGCATCCTGCGCCGCACCACGGCGTTTGGCACTTACGACGGCGGAACTTATGGCGCCGTCGAGCGCGTGAGCGATCACCTCGCGGTCGCCGCACAGGGTGTCCCCCGCCAGCGGCTATGGCGCATCGTCGCCAAGGAAACCGTGCTCGCATCCGGCGCGACCGAGCGGCCGATCGTGTTCGGCGGCAACGACCGCCCGGGCGTCATGCTCGCGGGTGCGGTTCGCACGTACATCAATCGTTTCGGCGTCCTCCCTGGACGGCGCGCGGTTGTCTTCACGAACAACGACTATGGGGCGTCCACCGTCGCTGCCCTGAAGCGCGCGGGTGCCGAGGTCGTTGCGCTGGTCGACAGCCGCGCGCAGATTTCTGACGAAGTGAAGCGCATTGCGAGCGAAGCGGGAGCCCGTTTGCTGTCGGGCGCCGTTGTCACCGGCACCATCGGCAAGAAGCGCGTCACCGGCGTGACGGTCCAGACCCGTACCGGCGACGAAGAGAGCCTCGATTGCGACCTCGTTGCGATGTCGGGCGGATGGAACCCGAACATCCAGCTCACGACCCATCTCGGCAGCAAGCCCACCTGGAGTGACAAACTTCTCTGCTTCGTGCCCGGAACGCTCCCCCACGGTATGTCGCTCGCAGGTGCGGTGGCTGGAGACTTTACGCTTGGCAAGACGCTTACCGGCGGCACCAGCGCAGGCTCGGCAGCGGTTACCGCAGCCGGATACGGCGCCGTCTCCGTTCCGGTGCCGACGGCCGCGGACGAGAGCGACGCCATCGCCCCGCTCTGGCGCGTCAAGTCGCCGAACGGCAAGGCGTTCGTAGACCAGCAGAACGACGTTACGGAAAGCGATATCGAACTTGCCGAGCGCGAAGGCTTCCGCGCGGTGGAGCATTTGAAGCGCTACACAACACTCGGCATGGCGACCGATCAAGGCCGCACCGCCAACGTGAACGCGCTCGCGATCATGGCCGAGATCACCGGCAGAACCATCCCGCAAACCGGCATCACGGTGGCACGCCCGCCCTACACGCCGGTCTCACTTGGCACGCTCGCCGGACATCACCGGGAGAAGCATTTCAAGCCAACGCGCCTCCCCCCCTCCTACCGTTGGGCGAAAGAGAACGGCTGCGTATTTGTCGAGACCGGCCTCTGGCTGCGTCCGAGCTACTTCCCGCGTCCGGGCGAGAAAGACTGGCTCGAAACCGTGAAGCGCGAGGTCACCACCGTCCGCAACTCCGTCGGCATCTGCGATGTCTCGACGTTGGGCAAGGTAGACCTGCAAGGTGCCGACACGGCCGCCTTCCTCGACAGGATCTACATGAACGGCCTCAAGACGCTCCCCATCGGCAAGTGCCGTTATGGCGGAATGCTGCGCGAGGACGGCATCCTGATGGACGACGGCACCGTCGCCCGTCTCGGCGAGAACCACTACTTCATCACCACGACGACCGCGAACGCCGTCAAGGTCGTCCAGCACATGGAGTATTGCGCACAATGGCTGTGGCCGGAGCTCGACGTGCAGATCGTCTCTGCCACCGAGCAGTGGGCGCAGTATGCCGTCGCCGGTCCGAAGTCGCGCGAGCTTCTCCAGAAGATCGTCGATCCCGCCTTTGACATCACCGATGCCGGGTTCCCCTATCTCGGCGTCGGCGAGATCACGGTGTGCGGCGGCATCAAGGCGCGCCTGTTCCGCCTCTCGTTCTCGGGCGAGCGCGCTTACGAGATCGGCGTTCCGGCCCGATATGGCGACGCCCTGATGCGCCGCCTGGCCGAAGCCGGCAAGGAGTTCGGTGCCTGCGCCTATGGCACTGAAGCCCTCGGCGTGATGCGCATCGAAAAGGGACACATCAGCGGTCCCGAGCTCAACGGCACGACCACGCCGCGCGATGTCGGCCTTGGCGGCATGGTCTCGACCAAGAAGGACTTCATTGGCCACGTGCTTGGCAAGCGTCCGGGCCTGGTCGATCCGGAGCGCCCCGCCCTGATCGGATTCCGCCCGCTCGATCGCTCGCAACGCCTTCGCTCGGGCGCCCACTTCCTGAAGCGTGACGCGCAAGCGACTGCCGAAAACGACGAGGGCTACATGACCTCGGTCGCCTACTCGCCGTCCAACGGGCACTGGGTTGGCCTCGGCCTCCTGAAGCGTGGTCCCGAGCGCATCGGCGAAATCGTCCGCGCTTACGATCCGGTGCGCGGCGGCGATACGTTGGTCGAAGTCGTCTCCCCCGTATTCGTGGATCCAGAAGGAGTGAGAGTCCGTGGCTGATCAGACCCTGTTGGCGACCTCCGCCTTCCTGCATTGGAAACCCGTGAAGGCCTTGAACTTCACAATGGAACCCCGCGAAACCTTGACGATGGCGAGCTTCGCCGCCGCCAAGGGCAAGAAGGATGCGCTCGCCGCAGCCATTCGCGCCGCCTATGGCGCCGACCTCCCGAAGGGTTCAGGCCGCGTCGAGGGTAACGGCATTGCTTTCGTCTGGGCCGGCCCCGACCAGTGGCTCGCGATCGCCGAGCGCAAGGACGGCCGCGATCTCGAAACCGAGCTCAAGGCAGCGCTCTCCGGCATTGCCTCGGTCGTCGATCAGTCCGACGGACGTGTCGTGGTGCGCATTTCTGGCTCCGACGCCCGCGCAATCCTTGCGAAAGGCATTCCCGTCGATCTCGACGCCCGCGCTTTCAAGCCCGGGAACGTCGCCATCACGCACGCGAGCCACATCGGCGTCATTCTCTGGCAGATCGATGACAAGCCGACCTACGAGGTCGCGCTGTTCCGCAGCTATGTCGACAGCTTCGCGCATTGGCTCCTGGACTCTGCGGCGGAATACGGCGTTTGAGAACTCCGGCACACGCCGTAAAAGCTTGAGCGCGCGCTAAAACAGCGCCGAACCAATAAGAAGGGATTGTCATGAGCGGAAGAATTGCAGGGATTCGCGTCGGCGAAGCGCTCGTAGCGGGCGGCCCGCCCGGCACGGCGGCGGAACCGGAAGTGGCGATCGGCGAGCTGGACGGTCCGTTCGGCACCGCTTTCGCAAACCTGCTCGGCAACCAGGTCGTTGGGCACAGCCGCGTGCTTGCCCTCCTCAACACTGATGTGATGGTGCGGCCGGCCACGCTGTGCGTGAGCAAGGTGACCGTCTCGAGCGAGCGTTACACCAACATCCTGATGGGTACGGTGCAGTACGCCACGGCCATGGGCGTTCTCGACTCCGTTCGTGCCGGCGACATTCCGAAAGAGAAAGCCAACGATCTCGGCATCATCGTTTCTGTGTGGCTCAACCCTTCGATCGTCAACGTCGAAAATCTCGATCACAAGATCCTGTTTGACATCCACCGCGAAGCCACCCAACGCGCGATCCACAAGGCGATGTCCAACGAGCCGTCGATCGACTGGCTACTCCAGAACCAGGACAAGATCATTCACAAGTATTTCGAGAAGGGTCTCAAGGGCGAGATCTGAGACGCGATAGCGGCTTAATTCGTAAGAGAGCGGGCAGCAGACGGAGTTACCTGCCGAACCCCCTCCTTGGAAACCAAATACGCCGAACCATTCTAGAGCCGTTTCTCCGGATCGACCTGATCTCGAGGACGGCTCTAGTCTTTGTTGACCAGCATTGTTGCAACGCGGGTGAACGGTGCCATCAGCCGAGCCTTGATATCGGAAGAAAAGCCGACGCGATCGATCGCGATGGACATGCAGTTGAGCCAGGCATCCCGCGCTTCAGCATCGATTTCCACGTGCTCGTGCATCTCCCGCACGTCCGAGTGGCCGTACTTCTGAACATAAAGACCCGGTCCGCCGAAGAAGCCCGACAGGAAATTAAACTGCTCGATGCGAGAATGCGCGACCCCGTGCCCGCGCAGGTGCAGCACGTGAAGAACGCGACCCTCCGGTTCGAACTCGACGATATCGTAGAAAGTCTCGATCAGCCTACGCAGAGGCTCTTCGCCGCCGATCAGATCGTAGAGACTAGGCTCCCGCGGCACCGGAGACTGAAGCGGCGCACCGCCATTTCGAGATAGTTCCGTGTCCATGCAGCGCCTCCCAATGCCTAGGCGGCTGAGTGTAGCGGACTTGGAGCCCTAGGCAGTTGAGCAACATCAAGGCGCGGGTGAGAACCAGCCCGGTAGTTCCTCCCGCGCCTCTGCCGAAGCTGTGGCGCAGCAATCGGCAAGAAGGCAATCGGCTCGCGAAGGAGGGGAAATCGAGCCGATTGCACTAGGCCATGACAGCTTCGGACTTTATCGGTCCGAAGCGTGAATTATCGGCCTCACAAAGAGGCTAGGAGCGTGATTGCAATTCAAAGAAAGCAACCACGCTCCAGCGTGTGCTTGCGTCAGATGTCGAGCGTGTTGAGACGCTCCCACTCCGTCAGATGCGACGCGTAGGAGTTCCACTCCGTCATCTTGAGCTTGATGTAGGAGTTCGAGAAATCCTCACCGAGCATCTGCTTGAGTTCGGTGTCCTTGTCGAAGTTGCGCAGCGCATCGAGCAGGTTGAGCGGCAGCTTCGGCGCATCGGTCACCGTATGGCCGAGCTGGTACATGTCGATGTCATAGCGCTTGCCGGGGTGTGCTTTGCGGTGGATGCCGTTGAGGCCCGCCGCAATGATCACGGCCTGCAAGAGGTAGGGGTTCGCCGCGCCGTCGGGCAACCGCAGCTCGAAGCGGCCCTTCCCGGGCACGCGCACCATGTGCGTGCGGTTGTTGCCGGTCCACGTGACGGTGTTCGGCGCCCACGTCGCGCCCGAAACCGTGCGCGGCGCATTGATGCGCTTGTACGAGTTGACGGTCGGGTTGGTGATGGCCGAAAGAGATTCGGCGTGGCGCATGATACCGCCGAGGAAGTGATAGCCCTGCTGCGAGAGCCCCATCTCATCGGTGGCGTCATAGAACATGTTGGTCTTGCCGGTCTTGTCCCACACCGAGATATGAGCGTGGCAACCCGAGCCGGTGAGGCCCATGAAGGGCTTCGGCATGAACGTGGCGCGCAGTCCGTGCTTTTCGGCGATCGCCTTGGTCATGAACTTGAAGAACGCGTGACGGTCAGCCGTGATCAGGCTGTCGTCGAAGTTCCAGTTCATCTCCCACTGGCCGTTGGCGTCCTCGTGATCGTTCTGATACGGACCCCAGCCGAGCTCGAGCATGTAGTCGCAGATCTCCGAGATGACGTCATAGCGGCGCATCAGGGCCTGCTGGTCGTAGCAGGACTTGGTGGCCTTGTCGGCCTCGTCGGAGATCAGAGTGCCGCACGGCTTCGTCAGGAAAAACTCGGCCTCGACGCCCGTCTTGACGAACAGGCCTTCGCGCGCGGCGGCCGCCATGATGTTCTTGAGAACGACGCGAGGCGCTTGCAGGACGGGCTTGTCGTCCATCATGCAGTCTGCGGCGACCCAAGCCACATCCTTGCGCCAGGGAAGCTGGATAACGGACGCGGAATCAGGCAGGCCGAACATGTCGGGATGCGCTGGCGTCATATCGAACCAGGTGGCGAATCCGGCGAACCCGGCGCCGTCCTTCTGCATGTCCGAGATCGCCACCGCCGGCACCAGCTTGGCGCGCTGGCTGCCGAACAGATCCGTGAACGAGATCATGAAATACTTGATCCCGTTCTTCTTAGCGAACTCTCCGAGATCCTGCTGTGTTGTGACTGTAGCCGTATCTAGGGCCATCACCGTTTCCTCTTGGGCTTTTTGTTTTGCGCGTCTCTGCAATAGAAAGGGCGGCTAAAAGCCGCCCGTTCCTTGTCCCGGAATCCACCCCGTGCCCGCCAGCGGCACGCGTGCCATGGCAGCGGCCTCAAGCGTCAGCGCGCAGAGGTCTTCCGGCTCGAGATTGTGGATGTGGTTATGTCCGCATGCGCGTGCGATCGTCTGCACCTCGAGCGTCATCACCTTGAGATAGTTCGCGAGACGGCGACCACCCTTCACCGGATCGAAGCGAGCCATCAGCTCGGGATCCTGCGTCGTGATGCCGGCCGGATCGCGGCCTTCGTGCCAGTCGTCGTAGGCGCCAGCCGTGGTGCCGAGCTTCTCGTACTCGCCTTCCCACTGCGGATCGTTGTCGCCGAGCGCCGCAAGTGCCGCGATGCCGATCGCCACTGCGTCCGCACCGAGCGCCAACGCCTTGGCAACATCCGCGCCGTTGCGGATACCGCCCGAGACGATGAGCTGCACCTTGCGATGCATGTCGAGGTCCTGAAGCGCCTGAACGGCAGGACGGATGCAGGCGAGCGTCGGCAAACCGACGTTTTCGATGAACACTTCCTGCGTGGCAGCGGTGCCGCCCTGCATTCCGTCGAGCACCACCACGTCGGCGCCGGCCTTCACCGCGAGCGCAACGTCATAATAAGGACGCGTGCCGCCAATTTTGACGTAGATCGGCTTCTGCCAATCGGTGATCTCGCGGATCTCCTGAATCTTGATCTCGAGATCGTCCGGGCCGGTCCAGTCGGGATGACGGCAAGCCGAGCGCTGATCGATGCCCTTCGGCAGGTTGCGCATCTCGGCAACGCGATCGGAGATCTTCTGGCCGAGCAACATACCGCCGCCGCCGGGCTTCGCACCCTGGCCGACAACGACCTCGATGGCGTCCGCGCGACGAAGATCGTCCGGGTTCATGCCGTAACGCGACGGCAGGTATTGATAAATGAGCGTCTTCGACTGCCCGCGCTCTTCCGGAGTCATGCCGCCGTCGCCCGTCGTCGTCGACGTTCCCGCGATCGATGCGCCGCGGCCAAGCGCTTCCTTGGCGTGAGCCGAAAGCGCGCCGAAGCTCATACCAGCAATCGTGATCGGAATCTTGAGCTCGATCGGTTTCTTCGCGAAGCGCGTTCCGAGCGTTACCGCCGTCGAGCACTTCTCACGATAGCCTTCGAGCGGATAGCGCGAGATCGAAGCGCCAAGGAACAGAAGGTCGTCGAAGTGCGGAACTTTGCGCTTCGCGCCAGCACCACGAATATCGTAGATGCCGGTTTGAGCGGCGCGGCGGATTTCCGAAAGCGTGTAGTCGTCGAAGACCGCGGATTTGCGCGGCGTGGTCGGGGGGTTATGGTACGACATCAGTAGGCATCCGCATTGTCGATGTTGAAGTTGTAGAGCTTCCGCGCAGAACCGTAGCGCTTGAACTCGCTTGTCTTGACATCCGTAATGCCGGCTTTTTCGAGAAGCTTGCCGAGCGCCTCGTGATGCTCCGGGCGCATCTCCTTCTCGATGCAATCGGCGCCGAGGCTCTTCACCTTGCCACGAACGAACAACTTGGCTTCGTAGATAGAGTCGCCGAGCGCATCGCCTGCATCGCCGAGCACGACCAGGTGCCCGCTCTGCGCCATGAACGCCGACATGTGACCGATGTTGCCTTTGACGACGATGTCGATGCCCTTCATCGACACGCCACAGCGCGACGATGCATTGCCTTCGATCACGAGCAATCCGCCGCGGCCGGTGGCGCCGGCATACTGGCTCGCATCGCCCTTGATCCGGACCGTGCCCGACATCATGTTCTCGGCGACGCCCGGGCCGGCAGAGCCGTGCACGGTAACATACGCCTTCTTGTTCATGCCCGCGCAATAATAGCCGACGTTTCCGCGGATCTCGACTTCGATCGGCGCATCGATGCCGACCGCGATCGAGTGGAAGCCCATCGGATTGAGGACTTCCCACATCTTGTCGTTAGACCCATCGGTCTGCCGGTGAAGATCCTGATTGAGCTCGCGAAGGGGTGCTTTCGCGAGATCAATGGTCTGCTTGGTGCCAATGCTCCCGTCCATTTTCTTATCTCTCCCAGAAGTAAACGGTGGCCGGCTCCGGCTCCCAAACCTTGGCGTTCTCGATGCCGGGAAGGTTTGCGAGCGCGCGATATTCCGAACCGAAAGCGACGTACTGATCGGTCTCGGCCATCACCGCCGGCTTGCAGGCGATCGGGTCGCGGATCACGCCGAAGCCGTCCTTGGTGCCGACGACGAACGTGAAGAAGCCATCGAGATCGTCGAGGCTCTTGGTCAGCGCCTCGCCGAGATTGCTGCCCTGGTTCATGCGCCAGGTGAGGTAGGCCGCAGCGACCTCGCTGTCGTTCTGCGTCTCGAACGTCATGCCGTCATGCTTGAGCTCACGGCGCAGATTGTTGTGGTTCGAGAGCGAGCCGTTATGCACGAGGCACTGGTCTGCGCCGGTCGAGAACGGATGCGAGCCCATCGTCGTGACGGCGGACTCGGTCGCCATGCGCGTATGGCCGATGGCGTGCGTTCCGGTCATCTTCGCGAGATCGAAGCGCTTCGCGACTTCGGTCGGATATCCGACCTCCTTGTAGATCTCGACGGAAGCACCCGTCGCCATGATCCGAACCGACGGGAAGCCTTCGCGGATCGCGGCCTTGGCTTCCTCGACCTTGTCTTCCGGAACCAAAAGGATCGCGTGCGTCGACTTCCGCACGAACGAAACCTTGCTGCCGACGGCCTTTGCAACGGCGGCATCGAGGCCCTTGAAATCCACGTCGGGGTTCGGCGACTGAACCGTGACCTTGACCTTGCCCTTCTCAGGCGTGCCGTAGATCGCAAATCCCGCAGAGTCCGGGCCGCGCTCGCACATGGTCGCAAGCATCTCGGCCGTGAGCGCACCGAGCTGCGGCTCGAGTGCCTTGTCCTTCAGAAATAGTCCGACAATTCCGCACATCTGGCGCATGCCTTCGTGTTGTTGGTTGCCAGCGAAACCTACAGGAGAGACATGGAGGCGTCAATCAGGGGGAAACAAATTTTCTTTTAAAGAAACTTAGCGGGCACCAGCGAAACCCTCGGAATGCGCATGAATGCGGCACCGCACAACGCAAGCAAATGCACGTCGACGCTGCGAAATTTTCGGTGACGCTGGTCGGGCCTTCAGCCTGAAAGATGAGCTTGCAAGATTTCGCGATCGCGCCGTCGCGGTATCAAAAATCACCGGAATTGAATGCGCGCCCGGCCTATCTGCGTTCGTAGATGATCACCGAAAGATAGACGGCGGGCATCTCGATCAGCTTGTCGGGCCCATGCAGCTCGGCGGAATCGAACATCATCGAATCCCCCGCCTCCAGCGTGTAGGAGCGATCACCGTGCGCGTACGAGAGCTTGCCGCTCAGCATGTAGATGAACTCGATGCCCTCGTGACGGAACTCGGTGTAGGTCACGGCGTCCTTGTTAAGCGAGATCAGATAAGGCTCGACCGCAACATCACCCCCGAGAGATTGGCCAAGCAGATGATAGTTGTGCCCAACTTTCGTGCCGCGCCGGCGAATGGAAACTCCCTCGCCCTTCTTCGTATAAGAACAACCGCGACCACGGTCGTAGGTCGCAAGCAGCATCGTCAGCGGAATGTTCAACGCCGACGCGAGCAGTTGCAACGTCGAGAGCGACGGCGAAATCTGTCCGTTCTCGATCTTTGACAGCATACCGGAGGAAATATCGGCGACGGAGGCCAGCTCCGACACGGTGAGGCCCGCGTGCTTGCGATAGTCGCGCACTTGCGCGCCGATTGCGTTCTCCAAGGTTCGCGCAACGATGTCCGGCGCCCCGGATCCGGTCGTCAAGTGCGCCACCTTCGCCCGCGTTCCCGTCTTCTTCTTAACGACCTTGGTAACAACCTTGCGCTTGGCCATGGCGGCGATCAATCTTCCGTCTTGAGCTGAGAAAAGACACATCCCCGCGCGCAAACCCATGCGCCAAAGGAGCAAACTCCCTTCAGGATGCCTCATTCCGAAGCCGCGCACAAACATGGTCCGCAGCCAGCCTCAACGCACACGACGCGAATTCATTAACGCGCGAAGCATCGCCCGGCACTTCTTCTTAGCCGACGGAAAAACGTCCGCTGACGCTCGGCACATCCCAGGCAACATTTCCCCGATTTCAAAATTTCCTTAAACGAAAAAAAGTTGACCCTTAAGAACCGCCATGCATATGGTTCAGCGACAAGTACCGGATCGCTGTTTGGAACCCGCCTTTCCAACCGAAGTGGTTCCCCTGGTTTCTAGAGGCGGCAACGTCCAGACAGCTATACTGGAGCCCAGGCGAAAGCTTGGGCTCCATTTTTCTGCCTATGCTTTTTTGGGCGGTCCTCGGCGACAACGCCCTCGGCGCTCGCAACCACTTGACGTCGCGTCGTCATTTGCGATGCTCCGCATATGCTGACTCTTTCCATCCTCCGCCACGCGAAATCGAGCTGGGCAGATCCAGAGCTGGACGATCACGAACGCCCCCTGGCCAAGCGCGGGGTCAAGGCGATTCCGATCCTGGCGAAGTTCATGCGCCAGGCAAAGCTCAGGCCCACACTGGCGCTTTGCTCGGACGCAATGCGCACGCGCGCCACGCTGACGCTTCTGTTGGCGGAATTGGGGCCGCCAGCGCCGAAGGTCATCTACGACGAAACACTCTATCTCGCGTCACCGCACACCATCAGATCCGTGCTTGCGGACGCCGACAGTGAGCCGCACATCCTGCTCGTCGGCCACAATCCGGGCCTGCATGCCCTGACGCTCGAGCTTGTCGGAGAGGGTGATCGCAAGATGCTGGCCGCCCTCGCGCAGGAATTCCCGACCGGCGCCTTGGCTGTGCTGTCGTTCGACGCTGTGAACTGGAGGGACCTCAAGTCGGCGAGCGGCCACCTTGAACAGTTCACGACGCCGCGCCGTCTCGGCTCCTAGAAATCGGAAGTCTCAGTCAGCGGCGATCATATCCTGAGATAACCGCAACCGGCATACGAAGCCCGACGGATCGAAGCTGACGTTGGGCACCTCTGCATCCGTTCCCGCGAACGTGGCAACCAAGCTCAATCCAAAGCCCTGCCGTTCGGGACAAACCACCGGCGGTCCGTTCGCCTCTGTCCAATCGACTTCGAGATAGCTCTCCTCGCCGCAGTCGAAGAAGGTCCATCCGATCGCCACCGATCCGGCCGGCGTGCTCAGCGCGCCATATGCCAGCGCGTTCGTCGTGAGTTCGTGGATAACGAGCGTGAACGTCTGAACCATCCCGACCTTGAGCCGGACCGACGGACCAGATGCGACGACGCGATGGGCTGCCTCGCCGAGTTCGGCCTCGACAATCTCGTGAAGATCAGCCCCAGCGCGACCGGTCCCAGTCGCCATGTGATAGGCCCGCGCGATAGCCCGAAGCCGTCCCAACAGCGCGCTGCGCGCATCCGCAATGCTGCGTCCGTCGCTGACAGTTCTGAGCGAAATGGATTGAATGATCGCAAGAAGGTTCTTCCCGCGATGTACATGCTCGCCGGCCAGCGCCACCAAAGCATCCGTACGTCGCTTCTCGCTCTCGAGCGCATCCGCCAGCCTGTCCCGCTCACGCTCGAGCGCGGCATGTTTTTCAGCGGCGCGACGCAACCCGATAAAAGTGCCGATTTTCGCGCCCGCAAGTTCAGGCACGATCGGCCAAGCCAGATAATCGAACGGACCGGAATGGCGAGAAAAAAAGGAAAGAGCCTGCGAAACCTGCTGCGATACGAAGATCACCGGCAGATCGGAAAGACCGCACAGCGCACGCGTCAGGCGGACGGCATCGGCGTGCGTACCGTCCGGTCCATCGAGATGCACCAACACGACCGGAAACGAACGCTCGCGCGCAGCCCGCCCGACATCCTCACCCGAACTGGCGAAAGAAACCGAGCGCGCGACATCCGCGAGAGCCTTCTGATAGTCCGCTTGGCACGCAGCCGGAGCATCGACGACGAGAAGATCGGCACCTGCCTCGGGGCGTGTCATCAGATGACCTGATTTCGGTAGAGCGGAACCGGTGAAGCAGCGTTAAGAGGCCAACGCGCCAACGCCGCTCACGCTTACCCGACTTACAACTGCGCCGACGGCGCGACGAGTTCATCGACGATCTGTTTGACGACCTCGAAGTCGAACGGCTTTGAAACTGTCATCCGCTCGCGAAATGCATCCGGCATGGCATGAATGCCATGTCCAGTCGCGAACGCGAACGGAATTCCACGCTCGCCCAGCGCTTGAGCCACGGCAAAACAGTCGTGATCTCCGAGCGTCACATCCAGGATCGCGGCATCGATAGGCTTCGAGGCGACGAGTTCGAGAGCTTGCGCCTCCGAATGCGCAGGACCGACCGTCTCGTGCCCATACTCGGTGAGCAGGTCGGACAGCATCATTGCGATCAACGCCTCGTCATCGACAACCAGGACACGCGCCATTCTACTTCCACCAGCTACGGCCCAAAGACCATCCATTCGCGGAGCAAATCCGAGTGCGTTTCCAATTCCAAGAACGGCACACTGGGAAGCACGGTACAGATCGACGAAGCAGAGCGTGAATCACGTTTGGCCCCGTTGCAATCAAAAATGCAATCATCCTTACAGAGCTTGCGGCAGGCTACCGTGATGTCCGGGGTGCCCAGAATTCCTCCCGGACGCCACCCTGAGCTACGCTCGCGATGCCTATGCCGATGAAGTCAAGTGCCAAACCTCCACCGCTGCGACAAAGCACCGGAGGGCTTAGGAAAAAGCAATGGCCAATCAGGGCGTAGATGAGTGAACGCTGTTATGGTCTCGCTGATCGGAAGCCAACCGAAGCAGCTCCCACGGACGGCCCTCTCTGACTTCCAAGCCCAGCCGGCGTATCAGGTACGCGGGCATCCGTCCCAAAGAACAAAGCCTGGCTGACTAGCGCCCGCACCGTGTTTGGCTCGAAAGGCTTGGTGATCAGGAAGGTCGGCTCGGGCCGCTCGCCGGTCAAAAGCCGCTCCGGGAAAGCAGTAATGAAAATGACCGGCACGTTGAAGCCGAGCAGGATCTCGTTCACCGCATCGAGACCCGAGCTGCCGTCAGCGAGATGGATGTCAGCCAGCACGAGACCAGGCTTCTTCTTGCGCACTTCGGCGAGAGCCTCGCGATGCGTACGCGCAATCCCCGACACTCGATGACCGAGCCCTTTTACCAGGGCTTCGAGATCCATCGAGATCAGCGGCTCGTCCTCGATGATGAGCACGTCCGTTGCCGTCTGCTCGGCGATCTGCTCACCCGCCTCTTCGATCAAACGCGTAACCTCTGAGGTCGAGCAATCCAGAATTTCTGCGATCTGCTGTGTGGTGAAACCTTCGACGGAGGCCAAAAGAAACGCCTGCCGCGGCAATGGAGTGATTGCGTCGAGGCTGCGATCGGCCTGCGTCTTCGGCGTCGTCGGCTCGTGATTGACGCTGATCGAGTTCCACACCTTGAGGAAGCACTTGTAGAGTCCGACCCGCTTCATATTGCCTTGCGGAAAACTATCGGGATCGGCGACGAGCGTTTCCAGCACCGCCACCACATACGCGTCGCCACTCTCCTGGCTACCTGTCAACGCGCGCGCAAAGCGCCTGAGATACGGCAGCTGAGGCGCAATCGTTTCAGCAAGAGACATACCGATTTCTCCCTACTTGGCGGCCTGCACTCAATCCGGCATGACCGCGACCCTCAAGACTAACGTTTGGCGACCGTTAAAGTTCCAAACTGGATTTACTATTTAATATCAGGAAATTAAGGCAAGGCCGTGTTAGCGTGCCGTGCTCTTGAGCAAGGCTGCGGCAGGTGACGTCTCGCCCTCATGATGGCTCCCGGGTTTCAGGTCTTCATCACCGAGTAGTTCCACCAGCCTGTTGCGGGCGCGGTTCACGCGGCTCTTGATAGTGCCGACCGCACAACCGCAGATCTGAGCGGCCTCCTCGTAGGAGAAGCCCTCCGCGCCGACCAGAACCAGCGCCTCGCGCTGATCGGACGGCAGCGTGGCAAGCGCGTCGCGGAAGTCCGACAGGTCGAGATGTCCGTACTGCTCGGGTTGGACCGAAAGCGAATTCTGATAATGGTCATCAGGATCGTCGACCTCGCGTCGCAGCTTGCGATGCTGCGAAAAATAGACGTTACGCAAAATGGTGAACAGCCACGCCCGGAAGTTCGTCCCCGGCGTGAAGGAATCTCGGCTGTTCCACGCCTTCACCAGCGTCTCCTGCACGAGGTCGTCCGCACGCGCGGGATCGTTAGCGAACGATCGGGCGAAAGCGCGCAGATGAGATATGGCTCCAACCAGAGCTTGCTCGAAATCCGGGGCTGCCATTGTCAGCTCTCACCCGCCTTGTCTTTCTCGGACTTCTTGAGTTGATCGAGCAGTTGCAGGAACTTGTCCGGCACTGTTTCCCGCACGACCTCCTCGTAGGACTCGCGCAGCTTCCGCCCAAGCGCGCCCTGAATGCCGGCATCGATGCTCGCGGTTTGTTCTGTGGTGCTCATCGCACTCTCAGCTGTCACGCTCTGACCCGGTTGAACCGATTTCGGAGTGGTCATTTTCCTTAAATCCCTCGGAACCTTTGTATGAGAGCAAGCTATGAGGAAGCTCGCCATGCGGAGCGATGCGCCAACGGTCAAAGACGGCCTCGTCGATGACCTCCCGAACGGCGTCTGTCATCACCCGAATTTTAGGCTTACCCCGCATTCGCCCCCGCCTCGCACCGATATCGAATTTATCCAGCGTTCTCTGAGCTTGACCCCTAAAACGAAAATCCGAAGCATTTCCAGCACCTTGACCCAAATTCTCGCCGTTCTGACGACAAACATGCCGTCAGACCGGCCACGCAAAACGCGCGAGCCTATGAGAAGTTCCATAGATAAACGCCGTCCGCATCGACGGGGCTGAGCACATATAGACTTCGCACTGGTAGCATTTTTCGCCCTAAAACCGGCAAACGGAACCCCCTGGCGCTTACGACGTTAGCCCTAGCATTCTCCGATGGACGCCTCTCAGGTGTCCGCGGGGAGATCGCGAGATCCCGAATTATCGACCCGCGGGATCGGCGATCGATAAAAGCTGGCGCCGCCCGCACCCCCTCCCCGACCCTAGAGCACGGGTGGCGTCATGCTCGTGGTGTCGGCCGCAGAAACCTCCCAACACTGCGACCGGCACCACTCATTTGTTGGCGTTTCGCACCCGCCCTAGCATCCCCTCCAACTCACCTCGCTGCGTACCTCCCGGCAAAAGCCCGTGAGCTGACCACTAGGACTTTGATCGAACGCGCATCCCCTCTTGCTGCATTGCAGCTCAAGATGCTCAACAACGAAGCTTTGATCGGAGGCGAACCTTTTTCTATATTGGACGTGCCCTCGGCGATGCGGAGCGACCAATGTATCAGGCGACCTGGAAGCACACGACTTACCGGTTCGACAACCTCAAGGACCTGATGGCGAAAGCGACGCCTCCGCGATCCGGCGATGTCCTGGCCGGCGTCGCAGCCGCGAGCGCAGAGGAAAACGTTGCGGCGAAAATGGCCCTCGCCGACGTTCCGCTGAAGACATTTCTCTCCGAGCTGCTCATTCCCTATGAAGAAGACGACGTCACACGCCTGATCGTCGATCGCCACGATGCAGCGGCCTTCGCGCCAGTATCCTCGATGACGGTTGGTCAGTTCCGCGACTGGCTGCTCTCGGAAAAGGCAACCACCGAGGCGCTGTCCCGCCTCACGCCGGGCCTCACCCCTGAGATGATCGCCGCTGTCTCGAAACTGATGCGCAACCAGGATCTGATCCTCGTTGCCCGCAAGGTCTCCGTCATCACTCGATTTCGCAACACCATCGGCCTCAAGGGCCGGCTTTCGGTTCGCCTGCAGCCGAACCATCCGACCGACGACCCCAAAGGCATCGCCGCCTCCGTTATTGATGGTTTGATGTACGGCTGCGGCGACGCGGTGATCGGCATCAATCCGGCGACCGACAACGTCGGCGCGATCATCGACATGCTGTCGATGCTGGACCGCATGATCGACCGGCTCGAGATTCCGACGCAAAGCTGCGTGCTGACCCACGTAACCACCTCGATCGAGGCGATCTCGCGCGGCGCACCCGTCGATCTGGTGTTCCAATCGATCGGCGGCACCGAAGCACTCAATTCCTCGTTCGGCGTCACGCTCGGCATTCTGAAGGAAGGCCGCGAAGCCGCCTTGTCGCTGAAGCGCGGCACCGTCGGCGACAATGTCATGTATTTCGAAACGGGACAGGGCGCCGCTCTGTCAGCCGACGCCCATCACGGAGTCGACCAGCAGACCCTCGAAGCCAGGGCCTATGCCGTCGCGCGCGAGTTCAAGCCGCTGCTTGTCAACACGGTCGTCGGCTTCATCGGACCTGAATACCTTTACAGCGGCAAGGAGATCATCCGCGCCGGCCTGGAAGATCACTTCTGCGGCAAGCTGATGGGCATCCCGATGGGCTGCGACGTCTGTTACACCAACCACGCAGAGGCCGACCAGGACGACATGGACACTCTGCTGACGTTGCTCGGCGCGGCCGGCGTCACGTTCGTCATGGGCATCCCCGGTGCCGACGACATCATGCTCAATTACCAATCCACGTCGTTCCACGACTCGCTCTACGTGCGTGAAGCACTCGGGCTGAGGCGCGCCCCTGAATTCGAAGCGTGGCTCGAGCGCATGGGTATCATGGAGCCCGGCGGCCGCATCATCACCGAGAAGCCGACCAAAGCTTTGCTCGAACACGCCGCGGGAGCCGCTGCATGATACCCGATGATCCCTGGCTGAATCTTCGTCAATTCACCGAAGCCCGGATCGGACTTGGCCGGTCGGGCGCGGGAATGCCAACGACCGAAGTGCTGAAATTTTCGATGGCCCACGCGCAAGCTCGCGATGCCGTCAAAACGCCGATCGACTGGACGAGTGTCGAAGCCGATTTGACGGCACTTGGCCTCACCCCACTGCGGATCACCAGTGCCGCTCCGGACCGCGACACCTACCTGAGACGCCCGGATCTCGGCCGCCGCCTAAGCCCGGAATCCCGCCAGACGCTTTCCTCTCTCTCACCCTCGGCAACCGATTTGCTGATCATCATCGGTGACGGGCTGTCGTCGACGGCCATCACCGCCAATGCGGTCGCCACGGTCGCCGCGCTCCTACCTCTTGCGCGCCAGAATGAATGGCGTCTCGGTCCTGTGCTGCTCGCGACACAGGCGCGCGTTGCCCTCTGCGACGATGCCGGGGAATTCCTGAAAGCCCGCGCAGCCGTCATGCTGATCGGCGAACGTCCTGGCCTTTCATCTCCAGACAGTCTCGGCGCCTATTTGACGTGGGAACCGCGGGTTGGCCGCAAGGACGGCGAGCGCAACTGCATTTCGAACATCCGAAACGGCGGCATTTCCTCCGACGAAGCGGCGTTCAAGATCGCCTGGCTCCTGCGCGAAGCCTTCCGGCGGCGCCTGACCGGCGTCAATCTCAAGGACGAGAGCAACTATCAGCTCGAAGTCAGCAAGCGACCGGCCGCACTTTCGCGCCCCTGACGCGCGCACTCCCGGCTTTTTTCTTCCTGACATTCCTGGCGTCTCTCGCAGCCGCGAGTAATCACCTATTCACCAAAGGCGTGTACACCTGTCTGATCAGTGGTCGGACACTAAGAAAAAAGAAGAAGCTGCGGATGCACGTCGTGATTGTCGACCCCAGCCGGGTCGTCCAACAGAAACTGGCTACCGAGCTCGAAGCAACGGGTTGCTTCGTCGACTGTTTCACGGCCTCGGACTTGGCGCTCCAATACATCGAAGCGACGCGCTCGGTCGACGTGGTTCTGACCAGCCTGGAAATCGATCCGATACCCGGCCTTGAGCTGTGCTGGACCCTCCGCACGTTCGTCGGCGAGAAACGCCCACTACATATTATCGTTATGTCCTCAAACACCAGCGAGCGTGCGCTCGCCGAAGCGCTCGATTGCGGCGCCGACGATTTTGCCGTGAAGCCGGTCCGGCGCGAAGAGCTGATGGCACGGCTGCGTGCAGCCAACCGAATGATCACGCTGCAGCGCCAGCTCGTCGAGCAGGCCAGCACGGATTACCTGACCGGCGCCCTCAACCGCAGGGCCTTTCTGGCGACAATGGAGGAGAAGCGCCGCGAGCTAGACGCCAGCGACGACCTCTCGGTTTGCCTGCTCGATATCGATCACTTCAAGAGCATCAACGACAGCTACGGCCATGACGTAGGCGACGAGGTCATCAAGGCGGTCGCGCGCATCGCCAGCGAGGAAGCACCCATCGTCGCCCGGCTTGGCGGCGAGGAATACGCGATCGCGTTTCCGGTTCTCGGCGTCGAACAGGCAGCCCACTGGTGCGAAGTCATTCGTAACAGCATCGCCGGGCAATCCTTCGAATCCGCAACCGAATCGTTCCACGTGACCTGCAGCTTCGGCCTGACGTCCTGGAGCCCGGACGAATCCCTCGGGATTGCACTGCAGCGAGCCGACCGTGCCTTGATGGACGCAAAGCGCAACGGCCGAAATCAAGTGAAAGTCGCGGAGCCAGCGGCGCTTGAGCCTGCCTGAGAGTTCGGCCCCTCGGACCCAATCTGGCTTAAATTTATTGCAGAGCAGCAAGCACTTGCCCTCAAGATAGCCCCCAAAGAGGGATTGCCGGTTTTCGCCATAAGGGAATATCCTTATGCGGCCGTTCGGCGCACCGACAGGGGAGCAACACATGACGGAACATCACACTCAAGGCGTTACCTACGAAAAAGTAGATGACGCCTATTTCAAAGCACGCGGCCTAAAACGCCATGCCGGCGTATGGTCGCTTTGGGCACTCGGCGTGGGGGCCGTGATCTCCGGTCACTTTTCCGGATGGAACCTCGGCCTCGCACAAGGCGGATGGGGCGGCATGTTCTTTGCCACCATCATCATCGCCATCATGTATCTCGGCTTGACGTTCAGCCTTGCTGAGATGAGCCCGGCCATGCCGCACACGGGCGGCGCTTACTCCTTCGCGCGCACGGCATTCGGCCCCTGGGGCGGCTTCCTGACCGGCCTTGCCGAGAACGTCGAATATGTGATCACGCCGTCGGTGATCGTGTTCTTTATCGGCAGCTACGCGGCTGCCATTCTCGGAGCACCAGCCGAAGCCCAGCCCTTGTTCTGGATCGCGTTCTACATCGTGTTCGTGACCCTGAACTATATCGGCGTCGAGCTCTCGTTCCGCTTCTCGCTGATCATCACGATCCTGGCTTTGCTCTGTCTCGCGGTGTTCTACACCAGCGCAATCGGCCATATCGACTTCAACCGCTGGGCTTTGAACATCGGTGCTGACGGCGCCGAGCTGCCGGAAGGCAACGGTCCGTTCCTGCCTTTCGGGCCTTACGGCATCCTCGCCGGTCTGCCCTTCGCGGTCTGGCTGTTCCTCGCCATCGAGCAGCTACCGCTCGCCGCCGAAGAATCCGTCGATCCCAAGCGCGATATGCCGAAGGGCATCATGCTTGGCATGTTCACGCTGCTTCTCTCGGCGTTTCTGGTTCTGACGCTCAACCCGTCGGTCATTGGCGTCGGCGCACAGAAGCTCGGCGCTTCAGGCGAACCACTGCTCGACGGCTTCCGCGCCATCTACGGCACCGAGATCGCAACTCTCCTTGCCGTCGTCGCTCTCACCGGCCTGATCGCAAGTTTCCATACGATCATTTACGCCTACGGCCGGCAGATCTACTCGCTGTCGCGCGCCGGTTACTTCCCGACCGCGCTTTCGTTGACCCACGGCACCCGTAAGACGCCCCACGTCGCGTTGATCACGGGCGCCCTTATCGGCCTAGCGGTAATGCTGGCCGTGTGGTTCGTGGAAGGCGCCGACAAAGGCGCTCAGCTCATCGGCGGCACGCTGCTGAATATGGCCGTCTTCGGCGCCATGTTCTCCTACGTGATGCAGGGCCTCACCTACATCAAGCTCAAGAAAGACTTCCCGACCCTCGAGCGCCCTTACAAGAGCCCGCTCGGCATCATCGGCGCCTCTCTCACGGTCATCATCGCGCTGGTGACGATCTACATGCAGCTCCAGGACCCCGTCTATCGCGTCGGCGTCTACTGGGTCGCGGGCTGGTTCGCGATCGGCATCATCTACTTCGCGCTGATCGGCCGTCACAAGCTGATCCTCTCGCCCGAAGAAGAGTTCGCGCTCACCAAGGGCGAGAAGGCGTACGAGACGCACTGATATCCTTCATAAGCCTATCGAAACTTGGACGGGCGGCCTCCGGGCCGCCCGTTCTTCGTTCGACCCGTCGCGACCAGGAGACAACAAGCTCGCAATATTTCGTCGCATATAGCTAGGATGACGGAAATATTCGCGCGGTTGAGGCCACACTGCCACGAGACCTAGAGATAAAAACAAAAAGGCTTGCGACTGCGCTTGACAGGGGCGAGCCCCCATCGCTGTATTCCACAAGATACAGCCTCTCAGCAGGATCCCCACATGAGCAAGCTCGCACGAACGTTTGTATCCCTCTTCGCCGTGGCTTTCCTGGCGATCCCCTTCGCGAATGCTCAGGACGCGCGTCCTGCCGAGAATGCAGCGGTTGCCACCAAGCCTGTCGTCGTCTTTGCCGCCGCGAGCCTCAAGAACGCCCTCGATAGCATTGCCAAGGATTGGGAAGCCAAGACTGGTAAAAAAGCGACGCTGTCGTTTGCAGCGTCGTCGGCCATTGCCAAGCAGATCGAATCCGGCGCGCCCGCCGACCTATTCATCTCTGCCGATCTCAAGTGGATGGATTGGGTCGCCGAGCGCAAGCTGATCGACGACGCCTCGCGCAAGACGCTGCTCGGCAACACGCTCGTCCTGATCGCACCAGCTGAAAGCGCTGTGACCCTCAAGATCGAGAAAGGCTTCAAGCTCGCCGAGGCACTTGGTGAAGGGCGCCTCGCAATGGGCGATCCGAAGTCCGTGCCGGCTGGCATTTATGGCCAAGCCGCACTGACCAGCCTCGGCGTCTGGGATCAGGTCTCCGCAAAGGTTGCCGGAGCCGAGAACGTGCGCGTAGCGCTGACCTACGTCGCGCGCGGAGAGACACCGCTCGGCATCGTTTACGGCACCGACGCGAAGAGCGAGCCGAAGGTCAAGGTGGTTGACACCTTCCCCGCCGACAGCCACCCGCCGATCGTCTATCCGGTCGCAATCACCGCGTCATCGACCAACGCTGACGCCAAGGCATTTTCCGCCTATCTGTCGACACCCGAAGCCGCCAAGGTTTTCGAAGGCCAAGGCTTCACGGTTTTGAAGTAGACCACGAACATCCGGTCCCTTTTTCTCGCATCAGCGGACAAAGGGGCAGGATTTCTCTCCGCGGATTTCAGACATCGTCGAGATCCGATTCGAACACGATCAACTCGGCGCGCACGGCCTCGGCCGCCCGATCCTCGATCCGCCGATACGCTGCGATCAGCGCCCGTCCGAAATCCGTAAGCTCCGCGCCGCCGCCATGCGCTCCACCCGCCGCAGTCGTCAGCAGCGGCCGCTTGAACAGCTTGCCGAGCTCGTCCACGAGCAGCCACGCGCGCCTGTAGGACATCTCGAGCTCGCGCGCGGCCGACGAGATCGATCCTGTCCGCCCGATCGCTTCGAGCAGGTCGGCCTTGCCGGGGCCGAGCTGCCGACCGTCCGGAAAAACCACCCGCAGCCGCAAAGAGGCCCGTGACAGCGGCCCATCGGCCGCGATCGCCTTGCGCCGGACAGCCGGCTCTGCAGCTTTCCGCTTTCCCTTCATAGGTCCTGCTTCATCACGTCTGATTGCCCCCTCGCAAGCGACACCCCCAAATCTACAGTGCAGCGCCAAAGGAAGCGAGGGCGTTGCGAGGCCCGTCCCCCTGTGCTTGTTGGATACAGGTGTCGAAGAAGAAGGGAGAGCGGGTGAGCGAAGCTAATGCATCCCCATCGAACGCAGGGCTGGACCAATTGGCCGAACAGTCGATCCGACATTTCGCCCTGCCCTCGGGCGTCGTCCCGACGCTGATCAACATCTCGGAAAATGCCACATACCGGCTTGACGACCCCGCCACCGGCAATCGCTGGGCACTCCGCATCCACCGTGAGGGGTACCATTCGCGTGGGGCCATCGCGTCCGAACTGGTCTGGCTTGCGGCGCTTCGGGAGGCCAAGGCCGCCAATGTGCCGGCACCGATCCTGGGCCGAGACGGCGAGTTCATTCAGTCCGTGACGGCGGAAGGCATTGAAAATCCCCGCAACGTCGTTCTCTTCGATTGGGAAGCAGGCCAGGAGCCTGCCGCCAATGACGCCGCCGGCTTCGAGAAGCTCGGCGAAACAGCCGCCCGAATGCACGCACACGTTCGCACCTGGAGCCGCCCGCCCTGGTTTGAGCGTCACACCTGGAATTTCGAGACCAGCCTGGGTGCCACGCCGCACTGGGGCCGTTGGCGGGATGGCATGGGCATGACGCCGGAGATCGAGCGCGTGCTTGGCGAAGCCGTCGCGCTGATCGAGCGACGTCTCGCGCGCATCGGCACCGGACCTGGCATGTTCAATCTCGTCCACGGCGATATGCGTCTTGCCAATTTGCTGATCGACGACGGCACCGTAAAGGTCATCGATTTCGACGACTGCGGCTTCTCCTGGTTCCTCTACGATTGCGCGACCACAGTGTCTTTCTTCGAGGACGCTCCGGAAGTGCCCGAGCTGATCGAGGCCTGGGTGCGCGGCTATCGCCGGATCGGCACGCTGAGCCCGGACGAGGAAGCCGAGATCGCAACCTTCGTCATACTGCGCCGCATTCTGCTCGTCGCCTGGATCGGCTCGCACGCGGAAACCGATCTCGCCCACTCGATGGGGGTCGCCTACACCCAAGGCACGGTTCCGCTTTGCGAGCGCTACCTGTCCCGCTTCGGCGCAGCGCGCGCCGCATCGTTGAACGGTCTTCCCTGAGCAAGAGAGAGCACAATGACGGCGAAACTCTTCATAAACGGAACTTGGCAGCCGGCCGCAAAGGGCGGAGAGATCGACGTCATCAACCCTGCCAATGAGCGCGTCTTTGCTGCCATTTCCGCCGGCACAGCCGAGGACATAGACCGCGCAGTCGCGGCCGCCAAGGCGGCCGGCCAAGGCGCGTGGGGCAAGACCACCGGACGCGAGCGGGCGACAATCCTTCGCGCGATCGCTTCCGGTCTCGAAGCCGAACAGCAGGCGCTCGCGGAGCTTGAAGTCCGCGACAACGGTAAGCCGCTGCCTGAAGCCTTAGGCGACATCTCGGATACGATCTACTGCTTCAATCTTTACGCCACCTACGCCGAGGAGCTGGACGCAAAGCAGGACCAGCCCATCGCCGTACCCGATGATCGCTTCAAGACCACCGTGAAGTACGTGCCGGCAGGCGTCGCCGGATTGATCGTGCCCTGGAACTATCCGCTGCTGATGGCCGCCTGGAAGGTGGCGCCCGCCCTCGCGGCCGGCTGCACGCTCGTGCTGAAGCCGTCCGAGTTTACATCCCTCACCGCACTGGAGCTGGCCCGCATCTGCGAGACGGCCGGCGTTCCGCCGGGCGTCATCAACGTCGTGACCGGCTACGGGGCGGACGCGGGCGCCCGCCTCGCCACGCATCCGGATGTGAGAAAGCTCGCCTTCACTGGCTCCATCCCGACCGGCATTGCCGTCGCCACAGCCGCGGCCCGCGAGATCAAGAGCGTGAGCTTGGAGCTTGGCGGAAAATCCCCCATCGTCGTGTTCGACGACGCCGACTTGGAGCAGGTGGTCGAATGGGTCATGTTCGGAATTTTCTGGAACCAGGGCCAAGTCTGCAGCGCCACGTCACGCCTGATCGTTCAATCGGGAATAGCCGGCCGCTTGGTCGAACGGCTCGCCGAGGAGGCCAAGAAAATCACCATCGGCGACGGCATGGGCGCAGGCGTCCTGCTCGGGCCGCTCGTCAGCCGTCCGCAGTACGACAAGGTCATGGGCTACATCGAGGTCGGCAAACGTGAAGCCTCCCTCGTATCCGGCGGACAGCGCCCCGCGGGCTTCAACGCCGGCTATTTCGTCGAGCCGACCATCTTCACCGGGGTAGCGCCGGAAGCGCGCATCTGGAAAGAGGAGATCTTCGGACCCGTGCTCGCCGTCACGTCCTTCAAGACCGAGGCGGAAGCCCTTTCGCTCGCCAACAATACCGACTTCGGACTGGCGGCAGCCGTCATGACCTCCGATCTCGATCGCGCGGCTCGTATTGCTGATCGCTTCGAGGCGGGCGTGGTCTGGATCAATTGTTCACAGCCCAACTTCCTGGAGCCGCCGTGGGGCGGCATGAAGAAGAGCGGCGTCGGGCGCGAACTCGGCACCTGGGGACTGATGAACTTCCTCGAGCCGAAGCAGATCACGCGCTACCTGAGCCCCGATCCCTGGGGGTGGTATCTCAAGGGCTAGCCAACGCGATCCCTTCGGTTGCAGGTGTCCGACCCACGCTCAATCGAGATCAACCACGGACTTGATGAAGAAGGTGCGCAACACCCCGTCGTGCTCGCGAAACGAAATATACTCGCCCGGAACGATGCGATGTTTGTCGAGCTTGAAACCCGGCTCATCGTCGCTGGTATCGTCCGGATTGTAGTCGAACGCCCAGCTCCCGCCGCGCCTGCGGATGAGATGCCCGATCGCATCCTTCTCGTGCGGCGAGAACCGCCTCACCCGGCACCGCTCGCGCACGCTTTGCCATTCCTCTGCATCAAGGTGGCCTTGATCGTCGAGAGGTGCGATGAACTCGTAACCTTTGTCGGCTCCGCCATTCGGAAACTCAGGATCGCGGGCAATTTCAAGCCTAACATGCTTAAGGGTCATCGGACTCTCCTCCCTTGCTCCTTCGTCGGCGGACGATACCCCCGACAAAAGGCATGGTGAGCCAGACCCGCCACCCCCCAATTGATCGCGCTCAAGAAAACTTCGATACGCGCGAGCCTTCCACCCGGTTGGCGCATCCCGAGCCGGATGCTAAGACACTTTGGAATTGGTCGAGAGAGCCCATGGCCGACACGCCCCACCCGCCGTCCCCCCGGCGCGATCCAAGCGAAAATCTTAGAATTGCCGAAACCCAGATCTCGGCCATTCTGACCATCGCGGCCGACGCGATCATCTCGCTGGACGACCGTTTCCGCATCACGCTCTTTAACGAAGGCGCGACCGCCATCTTCGGCTACACGCCCGAAGAGATCATCGGCGATTCGATCGACAAGCTTATCCCGAGCCGGTTTCACGCCACACATCACCGCCACGTCGCCGATTTTTCCACCTCCCCAGTCGCCGCCCGCAAGATGGGCGACCGCCAGGAAATCTTTGCGCTGAAAAAAGACGGCAGCGAATTCCCTGCCGAAGCCTCCATCGCCAAGCAGCAGGTCGGCGGCAAGAAAGTCTACATGGTCGTGCTGCGCGACGTGACCGAACGCAAACGGACGGAAGCGGCACTCGCCCTCGCCAATTCGGAACTCGAAAAGCGCATTGCCGATCGCACGCGCGATCTCGAAGCCGAGATTCGTCGTCGCGAGGAAACTCAGGTCGCCCTCATCCAGGCCCAGCGCATGGAAGCCTTCGGCCAGCTGACCGGCGGCGTCGCACACGACTTCAACAACCTGCTGACCATCGTCACGGGCAACCTCGAGCTTCTCGGCTACGAAATTGATAAGGAAAGCTCTCGCACCTATCTGAAGCGAGCTTCCGACGCCGCCGACATGGGCGCCGCACTGACCAAGCGCCTGTTGACTTTCGCGCGGCGCCGCCGGCTCGCGACACAGGTCGTGGACGTCAACGAGCTGGTGCTTGGCCTCACAGAAATCCTGAAGCGCTCTCTGGGCGAACCGATCACGCTCACCACTGTGCTTGCCGGTAAGCTCTGGCACACCCGCACCGACCCGAGCGAACTCGAAAATGCCATTCTGAACCTCGCCATCAACGCACGTGACGCGATGCCCATGGGCGGCCAACTCGTCATTGAGACCGAGAATGTGTCGGCAACCGCGGCAGAGGCTCCCCATCCCGGGGATTTCGTACATATCGCGGTGAGCGACACAGGTCAGGGAATGCCGCCGGAAGTGCTGGATCGGGCGTTCGAACCCTTTTTCACAACAAAGGAACCCGGCCGCGGCACCGGACTCGGCCTCAGCACCATCTACGGGTTCGCCGAGCAGTCCGGCGGCTATTCGACGATTTCGAGCACGCCCGGCAAAGGAACCGTCGTAAACCTCTATCTTCCGCGCGCCGATGCACAAGCCGAGTTGATCCGCCAGGAAACCTCCGAGCCGATCCCGTTGTCGGAAAACTGCGAGACAGTGCTCGTCGTTGAAGACAATCCCGAGGTCCGCGAACTGACCCTGCAGCGCGTCGAAGGGTTAGGCTATGTGGTGCAAGAGGCCGAGAACGGTCAGGCCGCGATCCGCATTCTCGAAAGCGGCGAGCCCATCGATCTGATCCTGAGCGACATCGTCATGGCAGGCGGGCTTTCAGGATACGACCTCGCCCGCTGGGTCCGCGCCAATGCGCCACAAACCAGGATCGTGCTGACGACGGGCTACGCGGCCGAGGAGGCCAACCAGGATCCCTCAAACCTGATCGACGCCGCTATCCTGCGCAAGCCCTATCCTAGAAAAGAGCTTGCGGTCGCACTGCGCGATGCTCTCGCGCCTAAAGCATAAAGCGCGTCAGATCCGCTTGACGCTCCCCGCGAACGCATAGCCGACGCCGCGCACGGTCTTGACCAGCTGCGGCCGCTCGCTTTCGGGCTCGATCTTCTTGCGCAACCGCGCAACGAGCCCGTCGATCGACCGATCCATCGGTGTCCAGTCATGGCCCTTGAGCAGGTCCATCAACTCGTCCCGCGACAGCACGCGGCCGGGTCGCTGCACGAAAATGATGAGTAGATTGAACTCCGCAGTCGTCAACTCGACGTTGGCGCCTTTTGGATCGCGCACCTCGCGCCGTTTCACGTCGATCGACCATCCATCGAACGTAAAGCGGGTCCCGTCGGGCCGCTCGGCCACACCCGTATCAGCCTCTTCGGCGGCGCCGACATAGCGCCTCAACACCGCTCGAACGCGCGCAATCACCTCGCGCATCAAGAACGGCTTCGAGATGTAGTCATCGGCGCCGAGCTCGAGCCCGACCACGCGGTCGATCGGATCGCCCTTGCCGGTGATCATGATGATCGGCGTATTGCGCTTGGCCCGGAAATCGCGGGCGAGCTTGAGCCCATCTTCGCCACCGAGCTTGAGATCGAGGGTCATTAGCGCGATCGGCTGGCGATCGAGATGCGCTTCGGCCTCTGCGCCGCTCGCCGCTTCGACCACGCTGAAACCTTCAGCTTCGAGCCCAGCCCTCAGCAGCGCGCGGATTTCCGGTTCGTCGTCCACGATCAGGACCTGTGAGATCTCGTGTTGAGACATTTTTCTCTCTTCACCCGAGCCGACCGTCAAAAACGTCAGATGTCCCCCTTTTATGGGCTCTCTGACACATGCTGATACACATTCTTACAATTGGACCATACGCCTGAAACGCGGGACCAATCTTATCCGCCTATCGCACATTGGCGAGCGCGCCAAATGCCTCGGCGTAAAGAATGTATTTGCATCGTCGAGGCTAGGCAAAGGTTACCCGAGAGGGCTTGGTGACGACAGCCGCGAAGGACCAAACGCCTCTGACTGGAAATGTAGAAGCAGCCGCGTACACCGATGCCGGACTGGGTGAGACGGCGCGCCGGCAAACCTTCGTCCTCGGCATTTTCCCGGATCCGACCCAGGCCGACAAAGCCATCGAGGGTCTCGCTTCCGGCACCGCGCGCAATTGTGACGTCCTCGTCGTATCCAAAGCGGCACCAAGCCGACGCTCTGCACCAACGGCGAGCGATCGTGTAAGCCGCTGCACCGGCGAAGCCTTTCTGAAATCGGGGCGCGACATGCCCGGCGCGAGCGAAACTTCGCAGCCCTTCAGGGCTCTGTGGAAAAGCATCAATGCAGAAAGCGCCGTCGACCTTCGCATCACCCCGCTCGGCACGCAGCGCCTTTTCCAGCATGTCGTGAACCGCCTCGCAGGCGGGGCAACGCTGGTTGTTGTGCGTACGGAAAATGCCGAACAGCGCATGGCGACCTCACGGGCGCTCCTGGATGCAAACTGCGAAGTTCTGCTGACCCACGAAATGGCGGCGCACCTCAACTGAGCGCAGCCGAAACTCCAAATCCGAACCGGAGATATCCATGATCGAAGCCAATGCCGCCGAACCCATCGAGTTTGATCACTGGGATCATCCAGTTGTGCGGGCGCTCGACGCCTGGATCTCGATCAATGGCGCTGCATTCGAAGCGATCATAAGAACCGGAATGGCCCTGATGCAGCAATCGGCGGCATTCGGCCAGACTTTGGTCCAGCCCGCCCCTGCGAGCGACGTCCAGGAAAACAACAAAAGCGATCAAGATCGCGAGCACGCCCCAGCAAGCGAGCCCGGATGCTGTGAAGGCTGCGCATCGCCGGAAACCTGCAGCCGCGTGACGGCTTCATTCGACTTGGAGCCGCGTCACTGAAGTGTATCGGGTCACGGTTTAGACTATTGGCCAAACGCGCGATTCAGATTTTTTTGATTGAGTTGACCAAAATCGATGGGAACGTGCAGCAGCTTGCGTCAAATCCTTCCGGAGGTCGACGGAATATCAGTTGCCGCCTAGGCCCGATCCCATGAGCACGTGCGTTCCCGCCACGACCGAGGACCGTGCCACGATGCCCCGAAAGGCCCCACAATGACGGTTCGCAATCTCGAATTCCTGTTCTCGCCGAAATCGGTGGCCTTCATCGGCGCGAGCCCGGAGCCCGGCAGCGTCGGCCGCATCGTGACGTCCAACCTCAAGACAGGTGGATTTTCGGGTGATCTGTACCTGGTCAACCCGAAGCATTCCGAGATCGAAGGAACCGTCTGCTATCCGTCCATCGCGGCACTGCCGACGACACCCGATCTCGCCGTCATCGCAACGCCCCCGAAAACAATTCCTTCCGTCATCGCGGACCTCGCCGCCAAAGGCACTCGCGCGGCAATCGTGATCACGGCAGGCATCGACACGATGCTACGCCGCAAGATGTTCAATGCGGCGCGCCCCACCTGTATGCGCATCGTCGGGCCAAACTGCATCGGCTTGCTGTTGCCGCGCCTGGGCCTCAACGCGAGCTTTGCTCATGGAATGCCGCTCAAGGGCGACCTCGCATTCCTCTCCCAATCCGGCGCGCTCGTTACCGCGGTGATTGACTGGGCTCACGCCCGCGGCATCGGCTTCTCGAAGGTCGTCTCCATGGGCGACATGGCCGACGTCGACTTCGGTGACCTCCTGGATTTTCTCGCCGGCGATCCGCAGAGCAAAGCAATCCTGCTCTACGTCGAGCAAATCACCAGCGCCCCTAAGTTCCTCTCGGCAGCCCGCCGCGCCGCGCGTGCAAAGCCGGTCATCGTGCTGAAATCCGGCCGCCACGCCTCGGGCGCCAAAGCCGCACACTCCCACACCGGCGCACTCTCGGGCGCAGATGCCGTTTACGACGCCGCATTCCGGCGCGCGGGCCTAGTTCGCGTCGGCGATCTCGACGCGCTGTTCAGTGCTGCCGAAATTCTCTCTTTCACGCCAAAGCTCGAAGGCGAGCGGCTAGCCATTCTGACCAACGGCGGCGGCGCGGGCGTGCTCGCGGCCGACCGCCTCGCAGACTTCAACGTCGACCCCGCAGACCTCTCCCCCGAGACGCAGGCCGCACTGAACAACGTGCTCCCGCCAACGTGGTCGAGAGGCAACCCGGTCGACATCATCGGAGACGCCGGCCCGGAACGCTACGAGGCGGCCCTCGAAATTCTGCTGGCGGACAAGGCGCTCGACGCGGTTCTCGTTATCAATTGCCCGACCGCACTGGCTTCGAGCGAAGCCGCCGCCAGCGCAGTCATTCGCGCCCACGCGTCCGACACTGCAAAAACCGGCCGCAAGAAAACCTTACTCACCAACTGGCTCGGCGCCGGCGCCGCAACCGAAAGCCGCCACCAGTTCGCGAAAGCCGCCATCCCGACGTTCGACACCCCCGCCGAAGCCATCGAAGGCTTCATGCAGCTTGTTGCCTACAGGCGCTCGCAAAACGAGCTGATGCGCACACCGCCAACCGCACCCGGCAACCTGCACTTCGATACCGACCTCGCACGCTCCGTGATCGCAGAGGCGATCGCGCGCAACCGCTTCATGCTGACGGAAAAGGAATCGAAGGCAATCCTCTCCGCCTACGGCATTCCCGTCGCCGAAACCGTCATCGCCAGGGATCCGGACGCCGTTGCAAACGCCGCCCGCAAGATCATGGAGACCACGCCTGCCTGCGTGATCAAGATCCTCTCCGACGACATTTCCCACAAATCGGATGTCGGCGGCGTCCGCCTGGGCCTCAGAAGCCCCGAGGAAGCCAGGGAAGCCGCGCGCGCCATGCTTGCCGACATCGCACGCATCCGCCCCGATGCCCATCTCGAAGGCTTCACCGTAGAGCCGATGATCGAGCGCCCGGACGCGCACGAGCTGATCGTCGGCATGAGCGAGGACAGAACCTTCGGTCCCACACTGCTGTTCGGCGCCGGCGGCACCGCGGTCGAGGTCATCAAGGACACCGCCCACGCGCTTCCGCCGCTCGATCTCATGCTGGCCCATGATGCCATCCGCCAGACCCGCATCAGCCGCCTTCTGCAGGGCTACCGCAACCGGCCGCGCGCCGACCTCGACGCCATCGCAGAAGTTCTGGTGCGCGTGAGCTACATGATCGCCAACCATCCCGAGATCCGAGAGCTCGACATCAATCCACTTCTAGCCGACGAACGCGGCTGCATCGCGCTCGATGCACGCGTGCGTGTTGCCGACGCGGTCAAGGAACCGCGCCTGCCACTTTCGATCCGTCCCTATCCCGCCCAGTGGGAAGAAGATCATGAGCTGCCGCGCATCGGCAAATTCCACTTGCGTCCGGTCCGCCCCGAAGATGAAAAACTCTACGATCGCTTCTTTGAGCACGTGACGCCCGAGGACGCGCACATGCGCTTCTTCACCATGAAGCCCGATCGCTCGCACAAGTTCATCGCGCGTCTCACACAGATCGACTACGCGCGCGAGATGGCGTTTGTGGCGCTCTCTCCCGATGGCGAGCTGCTGGGCGTAAGCCGCCTCGCGGCCGATCCGGACTACACACGCGCAGAGTACGCCGTGCTCGTCCGTTCCGATCTGAAGGGAAAAGGGCTCGGCTGGCTCCTGATGCAGCACCTGATCGCCTACGCCCGCGAGGAAGGCCTGCAGCAGCTCTTCGGCGAGATCCTCGCCACCAATACCACCATGCTGACGATGTGCCAGGATCTCGGTTTTAAGATCGAAATCATCGACGACGACAGCACGCTGCGCCGCGCGACGCTGCAAATTGGCACAACGCCACAAGCGCTCCGCGCCGCGCGTGCCTGAGCGCGACGGCAGTCAAAGAGAAAAGCCCGTTTAAGAAAGCGGCGCCGAGCGTTGATCAGGCGCCGTCGAGGGCGCGTCCTCGTCGTCCTGAATGGCCCGCCAGCCCGCGCCTTCGAGATCCTGGAACTGACCCGAGTTGAGCGCCCACAGGAACGCGATCAGTCCGACAAGGCCCAACACGAGTGCGCACGGAATGAGCCAGGCAAGCGCTGTCATGATTGACCTCCTCCAATGGCGGGTTCGAGCGCGAGCTTCCGCCGCCTGAGCCGCAACGCGTTCGTCGTGACCGCGATGGACGAAAGCGACATCGCGAGCGCCGCAATCAAGGGCGTCACGTGTCCCGCCATTGCCAGCGGCACCGACACGACATTGTAGGCAAGCGCAATTCCGAAGTTCTGCACAGCCATGCGCTGCGAGGCACGTGCGACCTTGAGCGCCTCGAGGATCGGCGCAAGCAGCTGACCCTGAAACACCGCATCCGCCGCAGTCTGGCTGATGTCCGCGGCCGACGATGGCGAAAGCGACGCATGGGCGGCTGCTAGCGCCGGCGCGTCGTTGAGTCCGTCGCCCACCATCAAGACCCTGCGGCCGTCGGCCTTAAGACGTTCCAGCATCGCAATCTTGCCATCGGGACGCACGCCTGCGGACCAATTGGCGATACCGGCTTCCTGTGCAGCCACTGCCACGGCTTGCGGCCGATCACCCGACAGCAGGTGAACCGCATACCCTTGCGCCCGAAGTGCAGCCACGACCTCGGTCGCATCGTCGCGGACGATATCATCGAAATGGAACGCGATCGGCGCGGCTTTGCCATCCGCATAGAAGAGCGAGCCAGGCGCATCCGTAGAGGCAGCGCCCTCGTTCACCCATGCGCCGGAGCCGAGCCGGCGTTCTCCATTGATCGTCTGCGCCGAAAGTCCCGAGCCCGGCACCTCGGTTACTCCGTCAGCAGGCACGACCTCCAGCCCACGATCACGCGCCGCCTTCACGACCGCACGCGAATAAGGGTGGCGGCTAGAAATGGCCAGCGACGCAGCCGCCATCAGCGCATCGTCATCGATCTCGGCGCCGTTGCGTAGCGCAGGCTCGCCGCGGGTAAGCGTTCCGGTCTTGTCGAACACGACGGTGTCAACCTCGGAGAGCCGCTCGAGCCCGTCGGCAGCTTTCACGATCACGCCCTTGCCGAACAGCCGGCTCGTCGCCGCGACTTGCACCGCCGGAACCGCCAGCGCCAACGCGCACGGGCAGGTAATGATCAGGACGGCGACAGCATTCGTCAGCGAGACTTCCCAGCCCGCGCCCGCGATCATCCAGCCGAGAAGCGTTGCAGCTCCGAGCACGTGAACCGCCGGCGCATAGAGACGCGATGCTCTATCCGCAAGACGAACATATTGCCCCCGCCCCTGCTCGGCGGACTGCATCAGCCGCGCGATTTCAGCCAGCAACGTGCTGTCGTCGGTCGCGGTGGCTTCCACCGTGATCGCACGCGTGAGATTAAGCGTGCCCGCATGAACGTTGCTTCCGGGGGCGCCCGCTGCAGGAAGCGTTTCTCCCGTGATCAAGCTGGCGTCGATGTCGGTTAACCCGTCGAGTATCCGCCCGTCGACCGGAATACGCTCTCCCGCCGCAACATGAATGCGCATACCGGGCACAAGCGTCCGGGCCGGCACGCGCGTTGCGGTGCCATCAGCGCCAATCACCATCGCTGTCAGCGCCTTGAGACCGATCAGGTTCTCAGCCGCGCCGCGCGCCCGAAGCCGCACTTGCTCGTCGAGATTGCGCCCGATCAGCAGGAAGAACGTCAGCATGATCGCGGCGTCGAAATACACATGCGACGTGCCGCGGATGGTTTGAAACAGGCTCATGCCCGTAGCCAGGATGATGCCGAGAGAGATCGGCACATCCATGTTAAGGCGGCCGCTGCCGAGCGCCCCACCGGCCGAACGGAAGAAGGGTTGGGCAGCGTAGGCGATAGCCGGCATCGCAATCAGCGCTGAAAGCCAGTGAAACAGCGAGGCGGCGGCGCGGTCCATGTCGCTCGCTTCGCCCGCCCACACCGATACCGAAAGCAGCATCACATTGGCCGCCGCGAACCCCGCGACACCGAGCCTGCGGAGCAGATCGTCCGCGCGCGCCTCGGACTGACTGACCGACGTCTCCGGCGTTTCGGCCGCGTGAAAGCCGGCGCCGGCAAGCGCATCGATCAGCGCCTGGGACTGCGCCTTCTCGGGATGAAACGTAACCGCAACCCGCCTCGCCGAGAGATTGGCGCGCGCATCGACGACACCTGCCACGTTGCGCAGCGCGCCCTCGATCGAGGACATGCAAGCCCCACACTGCATGTTCTCGACCACAAGCGACGTCGTCTCGACGCGAGGACGGCCCTCATCGGCGGCGGAACGCAGTTCCGCATCAGAAAGGGAGATGTCTAAGGTGCGACCCACAGGCGCCTCCGGATTTGGAACGCCGGCGTTGCGGCTTCCGCGCCGGAAAACACCTGCGCCTCGACAACCCAGCTTCCGCTGCCGGCCGCCTCCAGCACTGCCTCGTAGACGCCAGGCGCTGCCTCGGCGAGCGCGATGTTGCTGTCAAATCGATTGGTCGCAGGCCGGCCGACTTTCGCGACGATCTTCTGGTTCGTGACGGGCGTGTCATCCTTCGCCTTGAGGGAAACGCGAAGGCGAACAGGATCTCCGGAAATCTCCGTCAGATCCTGCCAGCCGAGAACGCTCTGTCGCGTATCAGCTGCAATGCGCGTGTTGTACGCCAACCCGTCGCGATAGGCGTTTACGTTGTCGACACCGCCGAATGTCGTCAGCGCCTTGTAGATCAGCGTCGCATCGGCCACGACGATCACCGCAAAGAATCCGAGCAGCGAGAAAAGAACATGGGCGCCGGTCAAGCCGCCGCGCTTTTGTCCGGTGGTCCGTGGTTCGCTGACCCGTGGTTCGGTTGAGTGAGAGAAGCTCATCATGATCCGGGGCCTCTGAAGGTCGCGTTGTTGATCGCGGTTTCGCCGCTGTCGAGATTTTTCACTTTGAAACGCAGTGGAACGGCGCCACCGCTCATTTTCCGCCAGATCGGGGCCGGGGCCGTCACGTAGATCTTGAACGCACGGACATTGTTGGCCTCGATGTTGAGCGGCGCCGATGTCCCCTCGAAACCAACAATGGCCATCGTCGCGCCCGGCACCCCGTCGATCTCGACCTGGAACGTCTGCTGCGCGTGTGTCTTGTTCAAGATCTTGAGCGTATAGCCGTTGCGCACGCCGCCATCCGACAGCGCCACGAACATCGGGTTTCGATCGGCAATCACGCTGATCTGCGTCGTCAAGCGCGCAAGCCAGGCCCACGCCATCAGTCCGATCACGAGAACGATCAGCGCCGAATAAAGCACCGTGCGCGGCCGAACGATCCGGACCGGAACCGGCTCTGATCCTGCCGGCGCTTCCACGTTGAGAAACGTATCGTAGGAGATAAGCCCCTTCGGACGCCCGACCTTGTCCATGATGTCGTCGCAGGCGTCGATGCACAGCGCGCACTGGATGCACTCGAGCTGCGCGCCATCGCGAATGTCGATCCCCATCGGACACACCGCAACGCACGCCTTGCAGTCGATACAGTCGCCGCGGTCGAGCCACGTTTGCCCCTTCTTGTGTGGGCCTCGTGGCTCGCCCCGATGCTCGTGGTAGGAGACGAGCAGCGACTCGGCATCGAACATTGCCGCCTGGATACGCGGCCAGGGACACATGTAGATGCAGACCTGCTCACGCGCGATGCCACCGAGCAGGTAAGTGGTTCCGGTGAAGACACCGAGGAAAACGTAAGCGACGAGCGGAGCATCGCCCCGCACCAGCTCGGCAGCCAGCGTCGGCGCATCACGGAAATAGAATACGAGAACGCCGCCGGTCGCGACCGAGATCAAGAGCCACGAAATATGCGTGGCCGTCTTTTTCCAGACCTTCTCGAACGTCCACGCCGATTGATCGAGGCGCATCCGCGCGTTGCGATCGCCCTGCCAGAAGCGCTCGACTGCGATCATCAGATCTGTCCACACCGTCTGCGGACAGGCATATCCGCACCACATGCGCCCCGCGATCGCCGTGACGAGGAACAAGCCCAGCGCCGAGAGGACGAGGATACCGGTGATGAAATAAAGCTCCTGCGCCCAGATCTCGATCGGACCGAAATAAAGACGCTGATTTGCGAAATCGAGCAGGAACGCCTGATTGGGAAGGCCGGGACCTCGCTCCCAGCGGATCCACGGCAGCAGGTAGTAGATCCCAAGCGTCACCGCCATAACGATCCACTTGATGGACCGGAATGTACCGTGTGCGCGCTTGGGATAGATGGTCTTCCGCTCTCCGTAGAGCGAGCGCAGGTTCTTTGACGAAACCGCCGCAACATCGATACGTTCGATCCCGGGCGCGGCCTCGGTCGGCTTGCTGCCACCGTTCGTCCGCGCAATGGGCTCCATCTGTGTCACGGCGGTTTCCTTCTGGTTCCGCTACTTGCCGCCACCCAACGAGTGCACGTAGATTGCGAGCATCTTGATCGTCACCGGATCGAGCTTTCCTTCCCACGCCGGCATCACGCCGGAGCGGCCGTTGCGGATCGTTTCCTCGACATCGATCTTACGACCGCCAAAGAGCCAGATCCCGTCGGTCAGGTTCGGCGCACCCATCTCGATCGTGCCCTTTGCTTCGGCGCCATGGCAGGCGGCGCACTGCTCCGCGAACACGGTCTTGCCCCGCTCGACAGCCGCGGCATCGCCCGTGTTACCGGATAGCGACAACACATAGTCGGCCGTGTCCGAGATCTGCGCATTGGTCAGGATCTGATCGATGCCGAACCGCGGCATGGCGCCTTCGTGAGCCTTCTCGTGACCCGAACGGATGCCGTAGCGGATCGTGTTCTGAATGGCCTCGTTACCGCCGCCCCAGAGCCAATCGTCGTCATTGAGGTTCGGATAGCCCTTGAAGCCCTGTGCACCTTTGCCGTGGCACGGCGCACAGTTGTTGCCGAACTGCGTCGCACCGCCCCGCAGCACGAATTCCATGAGGTCGGGGTTTTTCTCGATTTCCTCGATCGGCTTCGTGCCGATGGCCTCGATGAACTTAGCCTGGCTCTCCTTGGCGAGTGCCAAGTCCTTCGCAACCTCGACACGCTGGCTGTAGCCGAGGGTTCCTTGCGTATAACCGCTGATCCCGGGCCAAGCTGGGTAGAGCACCCAGTATCCGATCGACCAGACGATGGTGGCGTAGAGCACATAGAGCCACCACTTGGGCAGCGGCTTGTTGAGCTCCTTCAGATCCCCATCCCAGACGTGTCCGGTGGTCTCGACGCCGGTAACGGCATCGATTTCTTTATTGATTGCCATGTGACTGCTCCCCAATGCGCTCGTCGCCATCGAGCGGAAGTCGTGCTGCTGCTTCGAAACGCGCCCGGTTGGCAGGGCGCAGCGCATGGATGACGACACCGAGCAGAACGGCGCCGAAGATGCTCATCGCGACAACTTGCGAGAGAGCGGAAAGATTTTCGTAGCTCATCTTCCTCTCCTCATCTCAAGTTCGGTCCGGCTGCATCGAACTTGGTGAAGTCGACCAGCGTGCCGAGCATCTGCAGATAGGCAATCAGCGCATCGAGCTCGGTGGCAGGCCCTTCTGGATTTCCGTCGAACTTGCGAACCTGCGCCTTGGGATAGCGCGCGAGCACACCCTTCGCCTCTTTCGAGTCGGGCTGCGTCTGCGCGATAAGATCTACCTTCGCCTTTTCGATCATTTCGTCGTTGTACGGCACGCCGGCGAGCTTCAGCGCGTTCATACGATCGGCGATGTCGTTGGCATCGACCTTGCGCGTGGCGAGGAACGGATAGCCGGGCATCACGGAAGCCGGAACCACCTCGCGCGGCGCCTTCATGTGGTCCACGTGCCAGGCGTCGGAGTACTTGCCACCCACGCGCGCCAGATCCGGGCCGGTACGCTTGGAACCCCACTGGAACGGATGGTCGTACATGCTCTCTGCAGCGAGGCTGTAATGGCCATAGCGTTCGACCTCGTCGCGCAACGACCGGATCATCTGGCTATGGCAGTTGTAGCATCCCTCGCGGATGTAGATGTCGCGCCCCGCCAGCTCCAGCGGAGAATAAGGGCGCATACCCTGCACCTTCTCGATCGTCGAGCCGAGGAAGAACAGCGGCGCGATTTCGATCAGGCCGCCAATAGACACGACGATCAGGATGCCGACCAGCAGCACCATTGAGTTTTTTTCGAAAAATTCATGCTTCATGACTGTTCCCCCCTCACTCGGCCGGTTGGGCCAAGAGACCCGCGCGCAGCTCAGGAGCGCTGGCGGAACGCGGCTGTTGCTTGATGTCGACAGGCTTGGCGCCCTGCACGGTTTTCCAGACGTTCCAGGCCATCATCAGCGAGCCGAGCACGAACAGAAGGCCACCGGTTGCGCGGATGATGTACGGCCAGTACATCGCCTCCACCGTCTCGACGAACGAGTAGGTGAGGAAGCCAAGGTGATCGTAGGCGCGCCACATGAGGCCCTGCATCACACCTGAGACCCACATCGACGAGATGTAGAGAACGATGCCGATGGTCGCGATCCAGAAGTGCCACTCGACAAGCCGCAGGGAATAGAGCCCTTCACGCTTCCAGAGCCACGGGACGAGGCAGTAGATGGCGCCGAACGACACCATGCCGACCCAGCCGAGCGCACCCGAGTGCACGTGCCCGATCGTCCAGTCCGTATAGTGGCTGAGCGAGTTCACGGCCTTGATTGACATCAGCGGGCCTTCAAAGGTCGACATGCCGTAGAAGGCGACCGACACCACGAGGAGGCGTACGACCGGATCGGTCCGCAGCCGGTCCCACGCACCCGAGAGCGTCATGAGGCCGTTGATCATGCCGCCCCAAGAGGGCATCCACAGCATGATCGAGAAGGTCATGCCGAGGGTTTGCGCCCAATCCGGCAGCGCGGTGTAGTGAAGATGGTGCGGACCCGCCCAGATGTAGAGGAAGATCAGGCTCCAGAAGTGGATGATGGAGAGGCGATAGGAATAAACCGGCCGCTCCACCCGCTTCGGAATGAAATAGTACATGATGCCGAGGAATCCGGCGGTCAGGAAGAAACCGACCGCGTTATGGCCGTACCACCACTGCGTCATCGCATCCTGGACGCCGGCGAACAGGGAATAGCTCTTGGAGCCGAGTACCGAGACCGGAACCGCGAGGTTGTTCACGATATGCAGCATCGCGATGGTGACAATGAAGGCTAGATAGAACCAGTTCGCGACGTAGATATGCGGTTCCTTGCGCTTCCAGAGCGTTCCGAGGAACACCAGCAGATAAGCCACCCAGACGATTGTAAGGAACAGGTCCACGTACCATTCTGGCTCGGCGTACTCCTTGCCCTGCGTCGAACCGAGCACATAACCGGTCGCGGCGAGCACGATGAACACCTGGTAGCCGAAAACGACGAACCAGGGCGTCCAATAGCCCGCGAGCCGCGCGCGGCTCGTCCGCTGCACCACGTAGAGCGAGGTTGCGATCAGCACGTTGCCGCCGAACGCGAAAATGACCGCCGATGTGTGCAGCGGCCTGAGGCGTCCGAAATTGGTCCACGGCAAATCGAAGTTGAGCGCCGGAAATGCGAGTTGCCAGGCGATGAGATCGCCGACCAGAAATCCGACGACGCCCCAGACCACAGCCGCGAGCGTCGCGAACTTGATCGGCCCATCCATATAAGATTGTTGCTCGCCAACCCCGCCATTGCGCGGATTGGCCATGATGTAGAGCCCGCCGATGACGGCTGCGACCGCAATCAGCAGACCGTGGAACCGGATCACCTCGTCGAGACCGGCAAATGCGAGTGTGCCGCCAGCCGCTCCAAACAGAGCCGCGGACATCAACCCCAATGCACCGGAAACTGCAATGACCTCTTCGCTGGTTGATTTCATGAGATGCCCCTGGCCCGCCCTTCTGCGTTCGCTCTTGAACCGTTCCAGACTTGATGAAGTCAGCATGCCCACGATGCCTTGACGGCGATCAACTGGACGCCTTGTCGGACCAATTGGACGCAGCATTCGCAGCGAACTTGCCCTTGCGAAACGATCTGCGACGCCAACAAAAAAGCGCCCCCGAAATTGGGAGCGCCGGAACGCAATCGAATACCTAAGTAGCAACTACTCGTTGGCGAGATCGGCAAGACGCGCGACATCGCAAAGCGTGACAGTCGTGCCACCCTGCTCGACCTCGATGACGCCCATCGTGCGGAGCTTCGTCAGGGTGCGGCTCACCGTCTCGATCGTCAGTCCGAGAAGGTCAGCGATATCGCTTCTGCGCATAGCGAGCGTCACCGTGCTGCCGTCTGCGTCGCCGGAGCGCCGATGCAGCGCGAGCAGGAACGACGCAACCCGCTCGACGGCGCTGCGTTGTCCTACCGTCACCAGCAGGCTGCGCGTTGCCGCCAGCTCCTGGCAAACGGACTTGTAGAGCTTCAGCGCGAGATTGGCGTCGGTTTCCGCAAACGCCTCCAGTGCCGACGCCGAGAGGCAACGCACCTTGGACGTGCAGGTCGCCTGAGCGGAAAGAATATGCTCTTCGAGCGCGCCGAGACCGATCAGATCGCCGGGATAGGCGAAATCGATGATCCGGCGACGGCCGTCGCACAAGGTCTTGTAGATCGCGATGACGCCTTCCTCGACCCGGAACACATGCAGCCTCGGATCGCCCTCGCAGAACACATGCTCTTTGCTTTCGAGCTTACGCACGCTTGCATAGGCCATGCGCTCATCGAGCGTGCTGCCGACGGGCGGCGAGATGGAGATACGCGAGCTCTGCGGACGGAACGAATGGGTTTCGGAAGTTTGGTATCCGAGCATCGACTTCTCCTCGCCAACGAATTGCGTTGGAGAGGATTAAAAACGGCTTCCGAACCGGCGATATGCAATGTCCGTGATGAATTGTGAGAGAATGTAACAGGCAGCCGAAGCGACCGCTTAAAGCCGAGTCTAGATATCGGCTTTAAGTCCTGCCTGCCCCACGTCTGTGCGCCTCAGCACACAGACGGCTCGCAAAGCTCGATCCTGAACTTTTGGTGCTTCCTGTTGCGGCTAAAATCGAATTGCCGATTGTCGTGACAGGAAACCTTCCCCTGCACGCCGACATCGTCTCCAAGGGGAATTTCCTGATACATCAGAACCTCGTTGAGGTCGCAGCCCTTCTCCTGCTTGAGCTGTGCCTTGAGCACGAGGCGCCACGGCCCTTCCTCAGGGACGTTCGGGCTATCCTGTGCCAAGGCCGGAACGATCGCCAGCACCGCACCTAGAAATCCGGCGACCCCAAAACTTTTGCCGACGCCTCTCATGGTTCTCTCCCTCGAAATCGACGCAGCCATCTGATCCGCAGACCGGACAAAAGGCATTGACGCACATCAAGGAAGCACTGCGTGTCGATGCTAACGTCACGGCAAGGCTTCCTTGCTTCGCTTGTTTTCCCTCTCGCAAGCCAGAGCACACGACAGGCAAACATGATGACAAACCCCATCGATATCCTGTTCTCGCTAAATGGCCGCATCGGCCGGACGACGTGGTGGATCGCGAGCCTTGCAGTGCTCGTGGCGGCGGTCGCTGGCGTCTTCCTCTTCAACGAGGATAACTTTGATGAAAGCGCGCACGCCATCGCCGAAGCACCCACGATGGCCGCGTTCCTTTGGGCAGCGATCTGTGGCTATGTCGCAATCTCGCTCAACGTGAAGCGCTTCAACGACGCGGCTCGTTCACGCTGGCTGGCGCTCGCTTTTGCAGTCGCAAGCGCCGCGCTTCTGACGGGATGGGGCTTGGGCGCGTTCCATCACCCCTTCGCGGCAACCGCAGAAAACGTCGTTTTCTGGTTGCTCGCGCTGCCGATCGCACTCGCCCTCGCCGAAGCGGGCACCCGCCCCAGCGCGTCTCCTTCCGCCGCCGCCTGACGAGACGTCGCCCGTGGACCCGTTGATCCTCACTCTCGCAACCGGATTCGGGCTCGGCCTCGCGAGCACGCTGCATTGCGCGGGCATGTGCGGCGGCATCGCATCCAGCCTTCTGTTCGCCGGACCGCGCACCACAAACCTGAGCCAAACGCTGGCCCTCACACACGCCGGACGGATCACGGCTTACGCCCTCGCCGGCGCCTTGATTGCCGCCCTCGGCACACCCGTCATCGGCTGGCTCGACCGCGAGATTGCCTTCAAGCTTGTGCAATGGGCCGGCGCGGTTGCGCTGATGTGGATTGGCCTTTCGACCGCCGGCCTCCTGCCCGCGCTCAGCGGCATCGATACGCTGCTGCGCCCCGTGGCCAACATCCTGGTTCGAGCGACGGGCTGGACGCAGGGACGCGCGTGGTCCCCGTTTGCCGCCGGGCTAGCCTGGGGCCTGATGCCATGCGCCATGGTCTATGGCGCTCTGTTCATGGCCATGCTGACCGGATCCGCGCTACTCGGTGGATTGGCGATGCTGGCGTTCGGCTTGGGCACGCTGCCGGCACTCATTGCCGCGACCCTCGGCGTACGCGCCCTCGCGCGCGCCGGTCAACGCCAGAGCCTCCGCGTGGCAGCGGGCCTCGCCATCGGTGCGTTCGGCTTCATGACAGTATGGCTTCCACATCCTGCGACGGGCGTGATCTGTGCCCCCGGCGAGCAGCCACAGTTGAGCTGGATCAATTTCGATCGCCCAACCACCCCTTAGCGTTAATCGACTTACGCTGATGGAGAGCCAACGTGCACATATCCCTTCGCATGGCCGTTTTCGCCGCCGTGTTCGCGCCGTTAGCAGCTAACGCGGAAACCCTCGGCAATGCCGCCGAAGGCGAGCGTTACGCCAAAGCCCACTGTGCCGAATGCCACACGGTCGACAACTCCGGCGAAATTTCGCCGGACTTTGCCGCGCCCCGCTTCGCCGATGTCGCCAATACGCCCGGCATGACCGAGCGCGCAATTGCCGTTTGGCTGCAGACCTCCCACCCGACCATGCCAGACCTGATGATCCCAGTGCCCGTTCGCGACAGCTTGATCGCCTACATCATGAGCCTGAAGTCGCTCCCGCAACAATAACGGGGTCTCGGCGTTCTCCTTCGCAACGCCCCGGAAAATTGAAACAGGATCGGGAGGAATGGACATGCGGGCTTCCGCAATCGCGAAGGGTCTCCTAGTCGTCATCGCCGTGCAGACCGGCGGCTGCTCGGAGGCGGATACCGACACCATCGACACCGGCAGAGCCGCGCTGGAAACCCGCTGCAGCCGCTGCCACGCCATCGGCCTCGAAGACACGAGTGCGCACGCCGAAGCGCCGCCTTTCCGGGAAATCGTACGCCGCTACCCGCCCGAGAACCTGGCCGAATCTCTCGCGGAAGGCATCGTCTCGGGTCATCCGGACATGCCCCAGTTTGTCATGGAGCCGAGCGAGATCGGCGCCGTCATCGACTACCTGTCCACCCTGATCCCCAAAAACAAGAGCTGATCCGCCAGCGTGTGCAACGGCCCATTCGGATGGTGAACCAGCCGGATCCGATAGTGGCGTTCGGCCGAGAAGTGCCATACATCCTGTCGCAAACTTCGGCCCGCAAGGACGGCCGACACGGGAGAGCACAATGCCGAGACAACGCCAGCCTTTGGATTTCGCGGGCTCCGGCCCCGAGGAAGCCGAGCTGATCGCGTTTCTCTTCGATCCTGTCTCCTACCCCGAGCCTGCCGAGCCCATTGAAAGGATCGAGACCCACGCCGCGCGCGTGTTCCTGGTCGGCCGCAAAGCCTACAAAATCAAGAAGCGCATCAAGCTGCCGTTTCTCGACTTCTCGACGCTCGCCTCCCGCAAACAGGCGCTGGAGCGGGAATTCGAGCTCAATCGCGACCACGCACCCGAACTCTATCTCGGTGTCTCGGCGATCACCCGCACGCCGGACGGAAGCTTTTCGTTCGGCGAAGGCGAGATCGTCGACTACGCACTGGTGATGAACCGGTTCGATCAGGAAGAGCTACTGGCCCGCATCTCGGCCCGTGGCCCTCTCCCGACCACGGTCGCGAGAGAACTTGCCGACATGGTCGCCCGCTACCATCGCGCCGTCCCCATCGCGGCCGGCACCTCCGGTGCCGACCTGATGCGCGACACCATAGCCGGGCTCGCCGCGGGCTTGACCGATGCCGCCCCCGCCTCTGCCGTGGATGTAATGAAGGAATTCGCGCGCCGCAGCCTGGCCGAGGTCGTGCTCCTTGGCCCTCTCCTTGAAGCCCGCGGCGTGGCCGGTCACGTGCGCCGCTGCCACGGCGATCTTCATCTCGGCAACATCGTTTTGCGCGACGGCCGCGCAGTTCCCTTCGACGCTCTCGAATTCGACGAACGCCTCGCCTGCATCGACGTGTTCTACGACCTCGCGTTCCTACTCATGGATCTTGATGTGCGCGGCGACAGGGCGGCGGCCAACATCGTCCTCAATACCTACGTCACGACCGAGCCGACCGGCGGCGAAATCGAGGGCCTCGCCACGTTGCCGCTGTTCCTGGCAACACGCGCCGCCGTGCGCGCGCTCGTCGCGCTCGAGAGCGCGCTGCAGAAGCCCGAGGGCCAGGACGCCGACGACGTCGACCGGGCTCGAAGCTACGCAAACGCCGCCAACACCTATCTCTCGCCTCAGGCGCCGATGCTGGTTGCGGTCGGCGGGCTGTCGGGAACTGGAAAATCGACACTCGCAGCCAGCCTCGCGTCGCGCATCGGTCCCGCCCCCGGCGCGCTGGTACTCCGCACCGATGTCGAGCGCAAAAAACTGTTCGACGTGCCGGAGAGCTTCCATCTGACAGTGGAACACTACGCCGAACAGGCTTCCGATGAAGTCTATGCCGTCCTTTACGACAAGACCCACCGCGCGCTGGCAGCCGGGCACGCCGTCATCTTCGATGGCGTCTCCGCCAAAGCCGCGGAACGCGACAGAATTGAAGAGATCGCACGCAACCTCGGCATCGCCTTTGCGGGACTGTGGCTCGAAGCCCCGCTCGAAACGCAAATCGCGCGCGTCGAGGCTCGCCGCGGCGACGCGTCCGATTCGAATGAGGCGGTTGTTCGCGCCCAAGCCGAACGCGACGTCGGCGAAGTTCACTGGTTTCGGATCGATGCGGGCAAAACGCCGGAACACGCGCTAAGTCTCGCTCTAGAAGCGCTCGGCCTTCCCCGATCTTGATCCGAAGCAAGGACGCACGCGCGCACAAGCCCTACCGTCGACCGCATCCCATTTGCTTCATGTCGACGGAGACCCGATGAACCACCACCATCGCAAAGTTTTGCACGCGATCTTCGCCCATCCCATCAACGCCAACATCGACATGAAAGAACTCGAGCACACGCTCGAAGCGCTTGGGGCGGAGGTCGAGCCGAAATCCGGCAGCCGCCTTGGCATCTCGCTCGGCGGCCACACGGTGGCGGTCCAGCACGTCAACCACAGCGTGCCTAAGGAAGAGGTGATCCAGATCCGCAAATTCCTGGAGACCTGCGGCGTCGCAGCGACTGACTATCCGCTCTGATCTGCCGAACGACCGGGGAAGCACGATAGCAGCCGCGCTGCGCTGGAGCAGGCCAGGAGCGGGAGAGCAACACCCGTTGCTGTCTCCCGGTTTGCGTCACGCCGCCTTGCTGCTGCCCATGACGCCTTCTGCCGTCTTTTTCAGTTCTTCGGCTTGCGATCCAAGCTTCCTGGCCGCAGCAAGCATCTGGGCTGCAGCTGATCCCGTTGTCGCCGCCGAGCCGGAGAGTTCGACCGCATTGGAGGCGACATCGGACGTCCCGCGCGCGGCTTCCTGAACGTTGCGCGCGATCTCGATGGTCGCGGCACCCTGCTCTTCGACGGCTGCGGCAATCGTCGTCGCGATCTGATCCATCGTCTTGATGATGCCGCCGATGTTTCCGATCGACCCCACCGCCTCCGCCGTGGATCCCTGAATCGCGTTGATCTGCGCGCCGATCTCAGCAGTCGCTTTGGCGGTCTGATTGGCGAGCGACTTGACCTCCTGCGCGACGACCGCAAACCCCTTGCCTGCTTCGCCCGCACGCGCCGCTTCGATCGTGGCGTTGAGCGCCAGAAGATTGGTCTGCCGCGCGATATTGCTGATCAGCTCGACCACATCGCCGATTTTTTGTGAGGCGAGCGAAAGATTGCGGACCTTTTCTGAAGTCTCATCAGCTGTAGAGACTGCGCGCCCTGCAATTTCGGTGGAGCCAGCGACTTGCCGGGAGATTTCCTTCACCGAAGCCGAAAGCTCGTCCGCCGCCGACGCAACCGTCCGCACGTTGGCCGAGGCCTGCTCGGCGGCCGCCGCCACCGCGGATGTCTGATCGGTCGCGTTCCTGGCCGAATTCGCTACCGAATCGGCCGCACGCTCAAGCTCGTTTGCGGTGTGAGCGACAGATCCCGCCATCGAGACGACGGCTCCCGCCAAGCCAGCGAGCTCCCTGCGTCCTGCATCGAGATAAACCGAAATCGCCAGATCCATATCCAGCATAGCGGCCTTTAGCACCGCGCTCTGCAGAACGAGCCGGCGATCCGGCGCCGGCGCGCTCTTGCCTTTCCAGGCCACGCCGTTCTGACCGGACTGGCTCTGCGGCAGCCGCAAGGCGATCGCCTGCAACAAGCCGTTGACCAAGGCATTGTAGCCGCCGATGTACCATCTCGGATCGAGCCCGATCCGATGATGGGTCTCGCCGATCCTTTTGATCGAGGCCTCGTAAACCGCATCGAAATTGCCGTCGAGGATCGTCTGCCAATGACGGAGCTGCGCATTTTTGGCGCCAACCATCATGTCGCGATTTTTAAAAAACGCCGCCGTCTCGGGATACTTGACGACATGTTCGTAAAATCGCTCGAGCACCCCCGGAAGCTCTGCAACGAGGAAGCTCTTGTATTCCCGAAGCAGCTGACGAGCTTCTTCATCGATTTGATTGAAAGAAAGACGCGCCGCCATTGCCGCATTGGAATTCATGTTCGTTCTCTCTTCCGGAAAATCTTCGAAACCAAACACGGTTGGGACGCGAATTCAAAGTGCAGGCAACAAAACCAGCCCTCGCAACACTCCAGAGCTCGAACGATGTGCAGTTAGCATCTGACGACGCACAAACAGCTAAAGGACTAAAGGACCTTACTTTTCGCCGTATTTCTATCGCCGCTGAGATTCAGCTGAGTCGCGTGTCAAAAACAAGCACCTCAACTCCCGCGAGATAAATTATAGGAAATCGGATTTCTTGAACGGCGACATAAAGAAACACGTATATTTCGAAACAAGGTATCGAAATACGCTTCACGACCCATCACACACAAAAGCAGTCAACTCGTTATTTCTTAAACGGCAATCGCGTGCCGGCGCATCGCAACCTCGCCCGAAAGATAAGGATCGAGAGCGGCACAAATCGTCCGTACGAACGGCTTGCCGCGATCCGTTATCCTGAACCCATCCTCGTCGATATGGACGAACGCATCTTCGCTGCCTCGCGCCCAGTCTTCGGCCTCTTGACGCACGCGCCGCACGCTACTGCCAAATTGGTAGGCAAGATCGCGCCACGAAACCGCGAACCCACACATGAGTTGCTCGATCAACGCCGCGCGCAAGTTATCGTCGCCGTGCATCTCGTGCCCACGCGCCGTCGCCAGCTCACCGCCCGAAATCCGCCTGGTATAGTCGTCGACCGCAACCGCATTCTGCGCGAAGCCCTGCGGAAGCCGGGATATGGCGGAGGCCCCGAACCCGAGCAGCGCATCCGCCTTGTCTGTCGTATAGCCTTGGAAGTTTCGCGCAGGGGTCGCTTTTGCGAGCGAATCTTCGGGTCGCGCAAAGTGGTCGATCCCGATCTCCGCGTACCCTGCCTCCACAAGACGTCGCGCAATCAGCCGCGCCTGAGCAAACCGCTCGACGGCACCGGGTAAAGTCGACTCATCGATCAACCGTTGATGCTTGAGCCGATCCGGCAGATGCGCATACCCGAATACGGCCGTGCGATCGGGTTGAAGCGCAAGCACCTGGTCAAGCGTTCGCGCAAGACTATCCTGGGTCTGGCCGGGAAGCCCGTAGACAAGATCCACGTTGATGGAGCCGATCCCGCGGGCGCGAAACATCTCCACGGCACGTCGCGTCGTTTCGAAGCTCTGTATCCGCCCGATGGCGCGCTGCACCGCCTCATCGAAATCCTGGACGCCGATTGAGACCCGATTGACACCGACGGCTGCAAAACTGTCGGCCTGGTCCTCACGGAGAAGGCGAGGATCGATCTCGACGGCGAACTCTCCATCCGCCGCGAACGCGAAGCGCGCGCGTAGCGCCTGGCCGAGCCGGAGGATATCGGAAGCAGAGAGAATATCCGGCGAGCCGCCACCCCAGTGTACATGCCGCACGCAATGCCCCGCCGGCACGAGACTGCCGACGGCATCGATCTCGCTCAGCAGAGGCGCAAGATAATCGGCGACTGGCTCATAGCGGCGCACAGCCTTGGTGCTGCACCCGCAATACCAACACAGCTCGCGACAGTAAGGGATGTGAACATAGAGAGAGAGCGCCGCCTCGGAAGGAAGCGCCGCGAGCCACCCGCGATAATGCTCCGCGGTGATCGCCGCAGAGAAATGGTTCGCCGTCGGGTAGCTCGTGTAGCGCGGCACCGGCGCAGCGTACCGTTTGATGAGTTCGGGCGTCATGGCGGCCTGGTCGAAAGACCGCCGGATCCCCCCGGCGGCAGTCTCAAAGACTACCGACCGCCACCCCGCGCGCGTTGATCCAGATCAAGGATCGACACGCACCGGATCACCTGACGCCATCACTCGGCCGGCTGCGAGACGTGAGCATCCTCACGTGCTTCCGGGCGCCTGCGGAAGCCAAGCCCGGCAAGCCAGCGGCAGATCACGTAAAATACGGGCGTGAAGATGAGCCCGAACACCGTGACGCCGATCATGCCCGAGAACACCGCGGTTCCGAGCGCCTGCCGCAACTCTGCACCCGCACCGACAGCCCACACCAGCGGCACCACGCCGAGAATGAACGCCAGCGACGTCATCAGAATGGGTCGCATTCTGAGCCGAGACGCTTCGGTCGCCGCATCCCATCGGCTCTTGCCCTGCGCCTCGAGTTGATGAGCAAACTCTACGATCAGAATAGCGTTCTTCGCCGCAAGTCCGATCAGCACGATGAAGCCGACCTGGGTCAGGATGTTGTTGTCCATGCCTCGCAGGATCACGCCGGAGATCGAGGCGATGAGGCTCATCGGCACGATCAGGATGACGGCCAGCGGCAACGTGAGGCTTTCGAACTGGGCGGCCAGCACCAGGAACACGAACACAACGCCCAGCGCGAACGCAAAAGCTGCTGTGTTGCCGGCCCGGATCTGCTGGTAGGCAAGCTCTGTCCACTCGTAGCTGAAGCCTTGCGGCAAGGTCTCCGCAGCGAGCTTTTGCATAAGGTCGATGGCTTGCCCCTGCGAATAGCCCGGCGCCGCAGCGCCGTCGAGTTCAGCGGCCGGATAGAGATTGTATCTCGGCACGCGCGCCGGCGCCGAAACGTCGTGGACTGTCGTGAACGTCCCCAGCGGCACCGTATCCCCGGCGGAATTGCGCACGCGAATCTTCAGAACGTCCTTGCTGTTGGTCCGGAAATCACTGTCCGCTTGCGCCGTCACACGGAACGTGCGGCCAAGCAAGTTGAAGTCGTTGACGTAGGCCGAGCCGAGATAGGTCTGCAAAGCGGTGAACACGTCGGACACGTTCACGCCGAGCATTTGCGCCTTGACGCGATCGATATCGAGATAGACCTGCGGCGTCGAATTCTCGAACAGCGAGAACACCTGCTGGAGACCCGGCGTTTGCGCGGCCTTCGCCATCATCGCACCGACCGCCTGCTGCAGCGCCGCTGGCCCTGCGCCGGATCGGTCCTGAACCATCATGCGGAAGCCGCCCGCGCTGCCGATGCCACGCACCGGCGGCGGCGCCACGACAAGCACCATCGCGTCTTGGATCGTGGAGAATTTCGCGAGAAGCGCCTTCTGGATCGATTGCGCCGAAAGCGCCGGATTCCCGGCCCGCTCCGTGAACGGCTTGAGCACGACGAACACCGCGCCCGCATTGGACGAGTTCGTGCGCGTGGCTCCAGAAAATCCGACGAGATTGACGGCATGCGCCACGCCGGGAACGTCGAGCGCGAGCTCCACGGCGCGGCGGTTGACCTCATTGGTGCGCGACAGGGACGCAGCGGGGGGAAGCTGCGTAATCGTGATCAGGTAGCCGCCATCGACTGCCGGAATGAAGCCGACCGGCGTTTTGCGGAACTCGTTCATGCCGAACGCGAGCAGCCCCACGTAGATGACAAGCATCACGAGCGACAGCCGCACGATCCTTCCCACGAACCAGCCGTAGCCGTTCGAGAGCTTGTCGAAGCTCCAGTTGAACACGCGGAAGAAGGCCTGCACCGGCCACATCAGGACGTTCGTCCGGTGACTTTCCGCGTGCGGCTTGAGCAGCAGCGCGCAGAGGGCCGGGGAAAGCGTCAGCGACACGATGAGCGAGATCACTGTGGCGCCCGCAATCGTCAAGGCGAACTGACGATAGAACTGCCCCGAGATACCGGTGATGAACGCCGACGGCACGAACACCGCTGAAAGCACGAGCGCAATGGCAACCAGCGCGCCGCCAACCTCCTCCATCGTCTGATAAGAGGCTTCGCGAGGGCTCATGCCCTTGGCCATGTTGCGCTCGACGTTCTCGACGACCACGATCGCGTCGTCGACGACGATGCCGATGGCCAGCACCAGTCCGAAGAGAGACAGGTTGTTGAGCGAGAACCCGAAAGCGGACAGCAGGAAGAAGGTGCCGATCAAAGACACCGGAATCGCCACGATCGGGATAATCGCCGCGCGCCACGTTTGCAGGAATACGATCACCACCAGCACGACGAGAACGACGGCTTCGAGGATGGTGTGAATCACCGCATCGACGGACTGCTGAACGAACTCCGTGGGATTGTAGATGATGTCGTATTTGACACCTGCCGGGAAGCTCTTGGAAAGCTCCGACATGGTCGACTTGATGCGCGCCGCCGTATCGATCGCGTTCGAACCTGGCAACTGGAAGACGCCGAGCCCAATCGCAGGATTCTTATCGAGATAGGAATTGAGACCATAGTCCAGAGCGGCAAGCTCGACGCGCGCGACATCCTTGAGCCGCACGACCGCATTATTGCTCTGTTTCACGACGATTTCGGAAAACTCAGCCGGATCCGTAAGGCGTCCCTGTGTCTGAACCGAGATCTGAAACGCGCCGGGCTGCTCGAGGGGTGGCTGATTGAGGATACCCGCCGCCACCTGCACGTTCTGTCGCTGCAGAGCCGTCGTCACGTCGTTGGCCGTGAGGCCCAGCGATTGCAGGCGATCCGGATCGAGCCAGACACGCATCGAGTAGTCGCGGCTGCCGAACACAGTGATCGAGCCGACACCTTCGATGCGGCTCAACACGTCAACGACATTGACGCTGGCGAAATTCGAGATGAACAGAGTGTCGCGCGATTGGTCAGGCGAAAAGAGGTGCACGACCATAAGCATGTCGGGCGAGGCCTTGGCCACCGTAACGCCGATGTTCCGGACGTCTGCAGGCAGCCTCGGCTGTGCGACCGAGACACGATTCTGAACCTGAACCTGCGCCGTATCGAGGTTTGTGCCGAGATCGAACGTGACCGAGATCGTGAACCGGCCGTCACCCGTTGAGTTGGACGAGATGTAGAGCATACGCTCCACGCCGTTGATCTGCTGCTCGAGCGGCGCAACCACGGTCGCCGCCACCACTTCTGCGCTCGCGCCAGGATACTGTCCCGTCACGTTCACGACTGGCGGGGCGATCTCGGGATACTGCGCGACCGGCAGACGCCCAACAGCCACCATGCCCACGATCACAAACACGATCGAGATGACGGCAGCAAAGATCGGCCGGTCGATAAAGAAGTGTGAAAGGCGCATGGATCACCTGTCTGCCTGGGTACGGCACGACGAAAATCTAGTTTGTACCGACGACCGTCTCTCTGGAGTCGCTCCCCGAAGCAGCGTTTTCGGGCGACACCTTCGCGCCTGGCCGCACCCGCATCAGGCCATTGACGACAACCGTGTCGTTGGCATCGAGCCCGCTCGTAATGACACGCAGTCCATCGACGACAGCGCCGAGCGTCACGTACTTCGGGTTGACGACGTCGTCCTTCGAAAGCACGTAGACGAACTTGCGCACCTGCTCCGTGGCGATGGCACTATCCGGCACCAGAAGCGCAACGGCCGGCGCCGAAACCGTGATCTGAATGCGGCCGAACATGCCGGGCGTCAGCCTGCCGTCCGGGTTCTTGAACTCGGCGCGGCCGCGAATGGTGCCCGACGACCGGTCGATCGCGTTGTCAACGAAATCGATCTTTCCTTCGTGCTTGAACTCCTGCTCGTCGATGAGCTTGAGCCGGGCCGGCAAAGACATGCCCCGGTTCGCTTCGCTCGAAGCCGCGGCAGTCGCTGCGCGCAGGTAACGGAGGTAGGAAGCCTCGTCCATCGTGAATTCGAAGCGGATCGGATCAACGGACGCGACTGTCGCAAGCAGCGTCGTGGTCCCGCTGGTGCCCCCCGTCACGAGGTTGCCGATCGAAACACGCCGATCACCAATGCGTCCGGAGATCGGTGACTTGAGTTCGGTGAACTGCAGATCGAGCGCTGCCTGCGTCATGGCCGCTTCCTGGGCCGTGACCGATGCTTCCGCAACGCGCTTGGCCTGCATCCGCTGGTCCAGCGTCTGCTGCGTGATCGTCGTGCCGCGGATCAGGTTTTCACCGCGCTTCAGATCGCTTTCGGCAAAGGCAAGATTAGCCTCAGCCTGCTGCTTGCCCGCCTTAGCCTGATCGAGCGCGGCCTCGAACGGACGCCGATCGATCGTGAACAGCGGATCGCCTTCGCGCACCATCTGGCCGTCGGTGAAATGGATCTTGTCGAGATAGCCGGAAACGCGCGCACGCACCTCGACGAAGTCGAACGCCACGAAGCGACCCACATACTCGTCATAATCGGCAATCTTCTTGGAAACCGGCTTGGACACCGTGACCTTCGGAGCCGGAGGCGGGGCTGCCGTTTGGCTCGAGGTATTGTCACCGCACGCCGCGAGTGAGAGCGACACCCCCAAAGCGGACGCGAATGCAAAGCGGGAGCTACGAGGCGACATAGGCCCTCCAGCACAAAAATGAACGTATCGAACGTGCCCGGGTCAGGACTTGGAGCAAAACGTTTGCGCCGGAAGCCAAAATTCCAAGAATCAGACTAGGAGCTTTAAGGGATCCATTTGATCCGATGACAAAGCTATTCGAAGTATGATAGGCGTTACTGACCGGTAACACCCGTTACGTACCGGTCAGTACCCCAACAGTCAAGGCCAGTGAGCAGATCCTTGGTACAGAGCAGGCAACATGCCGCGGGCGAAACGCCGCTACCTCCGCGCGAGCGGATTGTCGCGGTTGCACGCGAACTCTTTTACCGCCATGGCGTCCACACCGTAGGTGTCGAACTCATCGCCGAGGCCGCTCAAACCAATAAAATGACGCTCTATCGTCACTTCAAGTCGAAGGATGATCTTGTTGTCGAATATGCCCGGCAGCTGGCCGCCGAAGGGGACGCGGTTTGGTCCCGCCTCGCCGAGACCTTCCCGGATAGTCCGCAAAAGCGGCTCGACGCCTGGGTCGACCACGTCGAGGAAATCCTGACCAGCCGTTTCGAGCGGGGATGCGCGCTGGCCAACGCCGCCGTCGAACTGCAGGCCACCCATCCGGCCCGCAGCGTCATCGAGGATTACAAGCGCCGCAAACGAGAAAACCTGGTGAAGCTATTCCATGACGCCGACTACCGCGAACCGGACTTGCTCGCCGATGAAGTTTTCCTGCTTTTCGAAGGCGCCCGGATCAGCATCCAGTGCGGGGGCAGAGGTCCTGCGCTGCGCGCCGTGAAGATGTTGCGCGATCTGCTGGCCACCGCCCCGCGCAGTCCCGCGACCACCTAGCGTCGCCCCTCACACATCAGCGCCACAGCCCCACTTCTTCCCACGTATCGGGCGGAATTTCTTTGCCAAGCTCGTAGGTGAAGGCGAGCGCCTTGAGCTGATCGCCCGACACCGTGCAATTGAACGACAGGGCATACCAATGCTTGTCGGCCCGCACCGCGCCGCCCTTTGCCGTCACCACGTTGTCGGCGAACGACGCGCGCTTGAAAGTGTCCGTCACCAGCCGGTCCGCGCGCGAGAGACGCTTGTCGCGCCGGATTGCTTCGAGCCCCTTCACGACGCAAGCCTGATGCGCGCGCTCCTCGGGACTGAGCTTCATCAGCGATTTTTCGAGCGATCCGGCGGAGGCAACAGTGCTCACGTCGATTAAAAAGAGAGCCGTCAGAATAGTCGTATAGGCAGCCTTCAACGTCTCATCCTCCCCCAAGTCCCCGATCGCCTTGTCAAAGGCAACAGGCTTGAAGGAGCAATCAAATGTGGCAGTATTGAGTGACGTTAATTCGCCAACGGATCACTCTCGCTCGGCACTGCGATCGCGCTGACCATCGCCATCGTCCTGATCGGGCGGCACTCTCTTTTCTTCAACTTCCTCGAGACTGGAGAGCTTGTCGATCACCGGCCAAGGCATCGGAGATTTCACGATCGCACCATAGTAGCGACGCAGCTCTGATCCGATAAATTTGATCATCCCGTTCATGAGCACTGAACGATCGCCGCCAAGGAGAAGTTCCCCTCTTTTCCAAGAGACCGCGAAGTCGGCACGGCATCCCGCCCCGAATTCTGTTGCGGATCAGCGCATCAAATATTTCTGCCGTGCCTGCCATCCAGACCCGCGTATATTTTTCTCTTCAAAGGGGGGCCTATGACCGACACGACTGAGCTCAACGCACCGCGTTGGAAGGAAAAGCTCGAAACGGCGCTTTTGAACCCCATCCGCGCTTTTCGTCTCCGCTATCTGCCACTGTTGATGGTCTATTTCGCCTATGGCGCGCTCGGCATCGTCACTATTGCCGAAAGCTTCTGGATTAAGTCGGCACTGACACTGACGCCGTCGGAGCTTGCGGCCCTGAGCGTGTGGCTGACACTGCCCTGGACCATCAAGATGGTTTTCGGAGAACTGGTCGACGCGGTGCCGGTCATGGGCTCCCAACGCAGAGCATATGTGCTGATCGGCGGCGGGCTGGTCGCTCTCGGTCTACTAACCTTAGCAGGCGCAGCAGGAGGCTGGCTGACATTCGCCCCGCCGCAGGATTTATACCGCCTCGGCTCGTTCCTTAGCGTCGTCGGCGTCGTGCTCCAGGACGTTACCGCCGACGCCATGAGCACCGAGGTCGTGAGCCGCGAGACCGCGGACGGAACCCCACGCAACCCGAAGGACATCAACCGCGATCTCGGCATGGTGCAGGTGCTGGGGCGGCTCGCGCTCTCGCTCGGCATGGTGGCCGTCGCCGGTTTGGCCGGCTGGCTCGCGAGCGTCTTCTCTTACGAGACCGTGTTTCTCTGCGGGCTCGTCATTCCGCTGATATCGATTTCCGGCGCGCTGATGATTGAGATCAAAACGCCCGAGACCCGCCCTGTCGACTGGCGCATCCTCGGCGGCGGCATCGCCTTCGGCGCAACGGTTGCGACACTCGCCATCACGGGCGTGCCTTATGGCCAGGAAATCGTATTCGTCGTCTCGATGGCTGTCGTTACGGCCATGCTGTGGCGCGTCGTCGGCGACCTCGATCCCCGGACAAAAGAGAAAATCTTCTACGCCGCCCTCATCATTTTCGCATTCCGCGCAACGCCGCTCGTCGGGCAGGGATACACCTGGTTCACCATCGACGTACTCGGCTTCGACGAGGCTTTCCAGGGCACGCTTAATCAGATCGGCGCCTTGCTTGCGCTCCTCGGAACCTGGTTTTTCTCGGATGCGATCACCAGACGCCCGATCCCCGTCGTGCTGTTCTGGCTCACGATCGCTGCGAGCCTGCTCTCCGTGCCCAGCCTCGCACTGACGCTCGGTATCAGCACCTGGACCGAAGCGACCTTCGGCTTTGGCGCCCGCACCATCGCCGTGATCGACACGGCCGCTTCGTCACCCTTGCTTCAACTCAGCATGATCCCGCTGCTTACGCTTTGCGCCATTTACGCGCCGGAGAAGCGTCGTGCCACGTGGTTCGCCTTGATGGGATCGCTGATGAACCTGGCACTCGTCGCCGGCGCCTTGCAAACCAAGTATCTCAACCAGATCCTCGTCGTGGATCGCGGCTCCTACGAAAACCTGCCGCTGATCCTCGGTCTCGTCATGGCCATTGGCCTCGTCGTCCCGCTGACGGCGATATTGCTCTTCGGCAGAAAGCTGAATGAAGAAACGGCGGGAGCGCGCGCGACGTAATGGCGGCGACGATCAGGGCTTTGCGGTGTAGACAGGGCTCGACGAACCGATCTGCGTGCTTTCGGCTATCAGGTAGTAGCTGTTCACCCAGCCCTTGACCTTGCCATAGCGTATCGGACACCAGTCCGCCTGGCATCGCCCGATGATCTCGACGCTGCGGCCCTTCGGGGGAATGCCCCCAATCTGCTCGTGCTGCTCGGAGGGGCCGCGCCGCACATTGAGTACGTCACCCTTGCTGACGCCTTGCACTCTGTAACGGGAAACGGCACCGGCGGACGGCATCGCGACGTCACGCGCACGCGCATCATCGGCTGCGGCGTACATCTCGCTTGCCGTCAACGCGCGCGCTCGCGGCGCATTGGAAGCCGATGCGGAAGGAGTCGCAACATCCCGGCGTGCGGCCGGGAGTTCCGCAACCACAGTCTCCTTCTTGGCAAGCTTCTTCGGCACTTCGGATTTCGCCGGTACCGTACGCTTGACGACCTCGTCCTTCTTCGGCGCCGTGCGCTTTTCGAGCGGTCTCACCGGCCCCTGCGGCCCGACGCGGGACGACGCATCCATCAGGCCGGTTCCGCCGAATTTCATGGCCGGCGCGTCCTGCGGGGCGGCCGAGCCAGCCTCATCCGCGCGCGCCACGACCGTCGGCTGCGAAGCAGCTGCGGGATCTACCGTTTCAGCGGTCGCAGTGGGGGAAGGCTCCTGGTCCCGCGCGAGAGGTGGGTTCGCAGCGGAACTAGCAGGCACCACGACGCTCTTTTTCTTCGCCGTCTCGCTCTTTGCATCGGAGGGTACGCGCTTGGCAACTTCAGGGTCGGCCTTCGCGACTTGCGTGGGCGGGCGAGCAGCAGGCGCATCGGGAGGCGCTTGCTCGACGAGGGTCGCCGTCCCGGTCTCTCCATTGTCCTTGCGCCAGAACAGGCGCGTTCCGTCGCGTGCGAGCGTGATGCAATGGGGCTCGGCATCGAACCAGCGGAAGAATTTCGAGCACAGCTTATCGCCGTCAACCCACCACCGGCCACGGTCTTTGGGAGCGCCGAGAATGGGTGCCAGATCGCCAGCCTCACCCGCAAGCATCCCGTCGGTGCCGAAGCGGATGGGCATTTTGGTTCCGAGGGGCGTATCGATTTCGACGAGAGATCCGGGAATGCTCTTTTTCAGCTCATCGCCGCCAACCGGCACCGGCTCCGCCAGAGCGGCCGTCGCTACTGCCAAAAAACCAATGGCGAAGAATGGCCTGAGCAAGATCGACCCTAACTCTACCGTACTGAAGGATGCCCCCTCTGTTCCTCCTACACGAGTGTGGCAGGAACAGGGTTCAACCCTTACACAAACCTGAAAAGCCAGGCCACCAGCGGCGAAAAATACCATGCACCGGGCCCGCCCATACAGCAACCGCTGAACCGGCGTGCTTAATCAATAGGATCATGCGTGTTACCGTGAGGTAAAGATCCGCCCCGAGACGGCTTAGGGACGTGCTCTTTGGCCCATCCCGACCACTTCAAAAAGACGTGCGGGCGGGGCTCCTTAGGCCCCACCCGCACGTTGATCACCCAGGCGATGAAGAAACTTAGAAGGCGCTCGCCGTCGGGCGCACGATCACCTCGTTGACGTCCACATCGTCCGGCTGCTCGACCGCATAGGCGATGGCCCGCGCGATGGCGTCCGGGGTCAGCGCCGTCTTGCGCAGTCCCTTGAGCAGATCCTTGGCACTCGCGTCCGAGATGTCGTCACCAAGCTCGGTCGCAACCACCCCCGGCGAAATCGTGGTGACGCGGACGTCTGGGTTCTCCTGGCGCAGGCCCTCTGAAATCGCCCAGACCGCGTACTTCGTCCCGCAATAGACGGCTGCGGTCGGCACCACCACATGCGCGCCGATCGAGGCCACATTGATGATCTGCCCCGCCCCGCGGGCTTTCATGTCGGGCAGTACGGCCGCAATACCATGCAGAACGCCGCGGATGTTGACGTCGATCATGCGATCCCATTCGTCTACCTTGAGCGCGTCCATTGGTGAAAGCGGCATCACCCCCGCGTTGTTGATCAGGACATCCACCTTGCCGAATTCCCAATTGGCGAAGGCCACGAACTCCTGAACACTGCTTCTCTTTGCGACGTCAACGGCGTGAGCACGAGCTTCCCCGCCTTTCGCGTTGATCTCCGCAACTAGCTTTTCGAGACGATCGACCCTGCGCGCGCCGACGACAACCTTGGCGCCGCGCTCGGCAAGAAGCTTCGCGGCTGCCTCTCCGATCCCGCTCGAAGCGCCAGTGATGACGATGACCTTCCCTGCGATGTTGCTCATGATCTCTCTCCATCTTTGATCCGAGACAAAGGCGCCCCGTCTCGCGATGAAGATGCGCGGGCGGACCGATCAGGCGGTAGATCGAAGCTCCGTGCTTATTGCACGATCCTCCAGCTCTGGATTTTAAGGCTCGGCTTCGATCCGTGACTGAGGCTAGGATCGGACTTAGAAAAAGGCGCAAATCGCCTATTCCAAGGGAATATCAAAATGCCCGACATCCGCGAGCTTGCCGAGTTGATTGAACAATTCTCCGAACGCGATGGCACGCACGATACTGCAATCCCGCGCATGTTCTTGCATCGCGCGTCCGCCGTCAGCACCCCACTGCACACAGTGTATCAGCCCGCCGTCTGCTTCATCGCCCAGGGCAGCAAGCAGGCCATGGCGGGTGAGAACGTCTATTTTTACAAGGGCGGCGATTATCTGATCATCTCGGTCGACGTACCGGCTGTTGGCCAGATCACGTCCGCAACCCCTGAGCATCCCTTTCTCAGCCTGAGACTGGACCTCGACCCCGGCGTGATCGGAGCCCTGATGCTCGAAAGCGATATCGAGCGCGCCTCGCGCGGCCAACCCGAACCATCGCTGGCAGTCAGCGACATGACCGGCGAATTGCTCGATGCCGCGATCCGCCTGCTGCGCTTGCTCAAGACACCGCGCGACATTCCGATCCTTGCCCCGCTTGCGGAACGCGAGATCCTCTATCGACTGCTGCGCGGCGAACAGACGTCGCGTATGGGCCAGATCGCGTTCGCCGAAAGCAAGCTGCAGCAGATCAATCGCGCCATCGCCTGGATCAAAACCAACTTCCGCAATGCGTTCAGCGTCGAGGATCTAGCCGATGAAGCCCGCATGAGTTCCTCCGCCCTTCATCAACACTTCAAAACCGTAACTGGAATGACTCCGCTTCAGTATCAGAAGCAATTGCGCCTTCAGGAAGCGCGCCGCTTGATGCTCACCGAGGCAACGGACGCCGCGCTAGCCGGCCATGCGGTGGGTTACGACAGCCCATCGCAGTTCAGCCGCGAGTATCGCCGCCTGTTCGGCGCACCGCCGCTCCGCGATATCGAGAAATTGCGGGCGACAACAAGCGCGTTCACCACAGCCTAGCAGTCGCTCGGAGCCGCGTGCCTATCGAAAAGCCGTGCCATCCACTCGACGGCCGCATTGGCGCTGTCGCGCGCAGCCGTCATATGCCCCACGCCCGCCATGCCGTGCACCTTCACCTTGGCCCCGCCCCTGCAGAGGCTCTGTACATAATCGTGCGTGACGCGGGGGCGCACGAGGTCGTCAGCCGCTCCTTGCGCGATGAACACCGGCATTCCGGCCGGCAGGGCGCCGGGAGAATTTTTCTCCATCAGCTCCCTCAGCGGCGGATAGCCTATCGGATCGACCTTGAGGAACGTGCGCTCGAGCTCTTTTTCGTCCTGGCTCTGTTTGAAGAAGTCGCTGATCGACTCGATGCAATCGTTCGCCAGCGCTTCGAAGTGCCCCTTCGCGGGCCGTTCGATCAGATCGTCCAGCGGCAGTCCGAATACCCGCGACCACGACAGGATCACCATCGATGTCAGCGAGCGCCCGCTCACCGTATCGCGATCGGCTTTGAACAGTTCGACGAGATTGGTGGCCGGTGCCGCCGCCGCAACACCGACGAGCTTGAGGTCCGGCGCATAGGAAGCCGCGAGCGCGCCGGTAAACAGCGCCGCATGTCCGCCCTGGGAATGCCCCCACACGATAAAGCGATTGCTCGCATGCACGTCCTTGAGGGTGCGTGCCGCACGCACGGAATCGAGGACGGAACGGGCCTCGCTCGGCCCCACGAGATAGGGGTGATGATCGTGAGTACCGAGCCCGACATAGTCGGTCGCGACGATCACGTATCCTTTGTCGGCAAGCCGATCGATGCCCTGGATGGTCCCGGCCAGATCCGGCATCAAGGTTGGTGCGCATTTCGAAACGACGCCGGATGTTGGATGCGCCCACGCGACGACATCGCGGGCCGCACCAGCATTGTCGGTCGGAAACAGGATCGCCCCTGTCACAGCCACCGGAGTGTCGTTGAAGTCGGTCGACCGATAGAGAATGCGATAGCCCTTGTAGTCGGGGCGGACACCGCCTTCGAGCGGCCAGATCCGAAAGATCGTGCCCGGTTTGGCCGCGCTGATTGCTGCCGGAGAGAGCGTTGTCTCCGCCAGAACGGGAGCAGTGAAAACGGCCAGCCCGGCGAGGACAAGAGCCCAAAAGAAGAGCGCGTTAAGGGAGCGGATGCGCATGACCAGCCTACGGCGCCACACTCGTCGGGAAACTACGCGAAGCGACATCCTCCCCACTGTCGAACGCGGATCCATCCCGGTTGTAGAGATCATTCCGGAACTGAACGACCCCGTTCTCCGCCCACGCCGTCAGATAGATGAAATGCACCGGAACCGGGCGCGCGAGCTTTATGGTTTTCGCCCGTCCTGCGGCAAGCGCGTCCTCGAGCGCCGGCCGCGTCCACCCGTCCTGTCCCGCCAGGAGCCAATCAGCCAGATCGACATAGCGCTGCACGCGCACGCATCCGGCGCTATTGGCCCGCTCGAAGTAATCGAACAGGTTCTTCATCGGCGTGTCGTGCATGTAGACGATGTGCTTGTTGGGCATATCGAAACGAAGGATACCGAGTGCATTGTGCGGCCCGGGATCCTGCCGGAACACATAGCGCTCCGCTTCCGGTCCCCACCAGTTGACGAGCGAGGGATCGATCTCCTCACCGCCGAAGGACGAGAAAACGCGGATGTGCTCCTTGTAAAGATACGACGGATCCTTGCGCACCATCGGGATGAGCGCGGCTTTCGCGATCGACCCCGGCACATGCCAGTAGGGGTAGATGTTGAGCGCTTGCAGCGTCGCGCTGACGTTCGGCGTCGGCGTTCCGCGCTTGCCCGCGATTGTGCGGCTGGTCAGCTCCACCCGGCCGCCCGACAGCGCCTGAAGCTCGAAGCTGGCGGAGTTCATCAGAACGTAGCGCGGCGCGGAAAGCTTGGGCAGAAGCTCCTGCATACGCGACAGGTTGAGCTGAAGCTGTCGCAGCCGCGTATCGGCGGGCACGTTCATCGAGCGTTGCGTGATCCCGTACACCACCCCGGTCGGATCGAGTCCGTTGCGAAGCTGATAGCGCTTGACGCCGGCCTCCAGCGCCCCGTCGAATAGATAGGAATTGCCGCCCCTTTTGAGATCCCCGGTCAATTCGAGGTGGCGGCGCAGCGTGGCAACATTCTCATCGCTGTCACCAGGGCGCAGAGTGATGCGGTTCGGCAAGGCGGGAAGCCCGCCGGCGCCGACGATCCGCTGGTAGAGCGCGATCGCGCCCTGTAGCTCCTGGATCGCATTGGGGCTCACCCACGGCGTCGTGCTCGGCTCCGGCGGCGGCGTTCTTTGACGCTGCGCGTGGGCCGGAGCCCCGAGCGCGAGCATCACGGCGAAACTCACCGCTATTGCTGCAATCGAGCGGCTGGCGGCGCCGGACAGACATTTACTGAAAAACGAATTGAGCATGAAATGGCCTGCCCTGGAGATCGGAAATCCGTCGATGGCGGTCACCACATCGGAGGCGCTGAGAGAATTCCGCCACGCTTCCACAACGCATTGAGACCTCTCTCCATGCCGAGCGCGCTTTTCTTGCCGACGTTCGCCTCGAAGATCTCCCCATAGTTGCCAACCGCCGCGACCACGTCCCGCAGCCACGTTTTGCTGAGCCGCAACTTTTCTCCGCTTGCCCCCGCACCCGACACCAACCGAAGCGCATCGTCGCCGAGTTCACCCGACGCTTCCGCCTGCGCCTTGCCGAGCCCAACCTCCTCCGCGTTGACGAGACCAGCCAGCGTCCAGCGCACGATCTCCGCCCATTCGTCGTCGCTCTTGAGCACAACCGGCCCCAGCGGCTCTTTGGAGATCACCTCCGGCAGAATCATGTGCTTTTCCGGATCATCGAACGAGGCTCGTTCCGAATAGAGGGCGGACCGATCGCCGGAATACGCTTCGCAGGCCCCACTTGCGTAGGCTTTGAGCAACTCTTCGCGGGTCGGAAACGCCACCACTTCCGCCTCAACCTGCTGCGAGCGGAAATAGAAGGCCATGTTCTTCTCGGTCGTCGTGCCGGCCTCGACGCACACTTTTAAACCCGAAAGCTGATGCGCCGAGACGAGACCGCGCTCGCTGCTGGTCATGAAGCCTTGGCCGTCAAAATACAGAATGCCGGCAAACCGCAAGCCAAGTTCGACCTCGCGCGACATCGTCCACGTGGTGTTGCGCGAGAGGATGTCGATCTTGCCTGCAGTCAACGCATCGAACCGCTCGTTGGTCTCGAGCGGTACGAATGTGACCTTCCCGGCATCGCCGAAAATCGCGGCAGCGAGCGCGTGACAGAATTCGACATCGAGGCCCGTCCAGGTCCCCGCGCTCGTCTGCGCGGAAAAACCGAGAAGGCCGGTGTTGACGCCGCACAAGAGCGCCCCGCGCTTGCGAACCTGATCGAGACGGGAGCCGCCCGTCTCCGAAGGAAGCGCCGCCGTCTCGAGCGCCGCCGCGGGCGGCTGACTTGCCGGCTGAGCAGCAGAGGATTTTTCGGAAACCGCATCAGATCCTGAAGCCGCGGGTTCGGCGACCTGTTGCGCGCTGTCTGTCGGCTTTGCCACCTCGGGCTTCGTCGCAGCAGCATCAGCCGCCCGGCAACGGCTTTTCGGAACGACGGTGAACTGTCCCGCGCCGTCCCCATCGTTTTTGCAGGTGCACGGACCTTTCGGCCCGTCACGCAACGCACACAAGCGATAGCCGGCATGCGCCGGTTCCCAAAGCGCGGGCACAGCCACCAGAGCCAGTGCTCCGCACAGAGCGAAGAAGACGACGCTTCGTTTGATAGCCATGCTCCCCGATCCCGTCTTGCGCGGTGTTGTTATGTTTTGCTGCGCTGAAATGCCGAAACACGCATTCGCAGTGTCGATAACGCGAAGGTCCTCGATGGCGCGAACGTCGAATCTCGAAGCCCCGCTCCGGGGCAAAATTCTGAACTCTGAAACGGGGCGAACGCTACCACGGGCGTACCGGCTTGTCGCCCCCTCGGCCAGACGTCGCCATCGGGTCAACGCGCCACGCTTGTCTATCGCGTCAACCAATCGTTACATGGCATCGAGATTTGCGCATCCTGGAGCGAACTCGGAACAAGATGAGCACCGCCGATCCCAAGCTCGAACGCGTCGTAAAGGAAATCGCCGATGAAATGCGAAGCCGAACCGATCGCGGAGAGGTCGCGAGCTACATCCCCGAGCTTGCGAACGTAGATCCCAACCAATTCGGCCTCTGCGTCGTCGATGCGGAAGGAAACATCGCGGTGGGCGGCGACAGCGACGTCCCGTTCTCGATCCAGAGCGTCTCGAAGGTGTTTACGCTGACGCTCGCACTGGGCAAGGTCGGCGATCGGCTGTGGCGCCGGGTCGGCCGCGAGCCCTCAGGCAGCGCTTTCAATTCGATTGTCCAGCTCGAGCACGAGCGCGGCATCCCGCGCAATCCCTTCATCAACGCCGGCGCCATCGCCGTGACCGATCTGATCCTCTCCGGTCACAAGCCGCGCGAGGCCCTCGGCGAGATCCTGCGTTTCATGCAGTTCGTGTCTGACGATTCCTCGATCACAATCGACAACGCGGTTGCAGCGTCCGAGCAGCGGACCGGCTTCCGCAATGCAGCGCTCGCCAATTACATGAGATCGTTCGGCGTACTCGACAATCCGGTGGAGTTCACGCTCGGCGTCTACTTCCACCACTGCGCCATCGCCATGAGCTGCAAGCAGCTGGCCATGGCGGGGCGCTTCCTGGCTCAGTTCGGCAACAATCCATCGACCGGCCTGTCGGTCATCCACCCCGAGCGCGCCCGCCGCATAAACGCGATCATGCTGACGTGCGGCCACTATGACGGCTCAGGGGAGTTTGCGTATCGCGTGGGCTTACCAGGCAAGAGCGGTGTCGGCGGCGGCATCCTGGCCATCGCGCCTGGCAAGGCCTCGATCGCAGTTTGGTCCCCCGGACTCGATGCCTCGGGCAACTCACATCTCGGCCGCATCGCACTCGAAGCCCTTACGAAACGCCTCGGCTGGTCGATCTTCGGACCTTAAAAACAAAAAAAATGGGCCCCGAAATGGAGCCCGCGGACAAAACAATCTGAAAGTCTTTCTCGCTCTGGCCGAAAGGGATCGGCCAGAGACATGCGACTTTTATTGGTTAGCGCTGACGAGCCGGATCGACATCCTCAAGCGCTTCCTCGTGGTACCAGTTGCCGCCGTAAACCACCTTAGCCGAGCGAGCCGATGCAAGCGCTTCGACAGAGGCTTGGCTCAGTCTGCGAGCCGCGTTGAACGCAGCCCGTCCGCCGATCGGGAACTCGTAGATTTTCGCTGTCTCGCGATGAAGGGTCGTATTCATAGTGCGTCTCTCTCTATGTGACGTCTCTCGTTTGCTGTTTGGGACAAGTCCGCAAAAACGCAGCGTCAATTTGGCTATTTTGCCTGATGTTCGGACAGAATGCTCGTTAAAAATCAGCAATTGCACAAACTATAGGCATGAATGTTTCTGCTTGTTTGAGTAGCATTTTTCGCACGGCGGACCGAGTTCACACCCAAAATTCCGCTCACTCACTAGGCACGTTAAACAGCCTGCTTCTTAGCAGTGCAATTTCCCCATCGGGGACGAGGGAAGTCGGATGCAGAGCGGCGCGGACACCGCGCAGTGTGATCGATTGAACGCGACCGACACATCTTCGGTTCCCGTTTCGGGAGCGCTGAGGATGGCGAACGGAGCGGACGTTTTCCAATCATCTCCGTCTGGCCGACGAGCGAAATAGACACTTGGTCTGAGCATGCGGCGACCAGGTGCAGCGAGATTTCACACACTTCGCGTCATCAACTCTAGGAGCCCACTATGACGAAGTACAAACTCGAGTACATTTGGCTCGACGGCTACACGCCGGTGCCGAACCTGCGTGGCAAGACCCAGATCAAGGAATACAGCGCGTTCCCCGACCTTGCAGACCTGCCGCTGTGGGGCTTCGACGGCAGCTCGACCATGCAGGCCGAAGGCCACAGCTCGGACTGCGTGCTGAAGCCTGTCGCCGTATACCCCGATCCGGCCCGCACCAATGGTGCTCTCGTCATGTGCGAAGTCATGATGCCGGACGGCGTCACGCCACATGCTTCGAACAAGCGCGCCACCATTCTCGACGACTCCGGCGCCTGGTTCGGCTTCGAGCAGGAATACTTCTTCTACAAGAACGGCCGCCCGCTCGGTTTCCCTGAGGCAGGCTATCCGCCGCCGCAGGGTCCCTACTACACGGGTGTCGGCTACAAGAACGTCGGCGACGTCGCACGCCAGATCGTCGAGGAGCACCTTGATCTCTGCCTCGCCGCCGGCATCAACCACGAAGGCATCAACGCCGAGGTGGCCAAGGGCCAGTGGGAATTCCAGATCTTCGGCAAGGGCTCCAAGAAGGCCGCCGACGAAATGTGGATTGCACGCTACCTGCTCCTCCGCCTCACGGAGAAGTACGGCATCGACATCGAATTCCACTGCAAGCCGCTCGGCGATACCGACTGGAACGGCTCGGGTATGCACGCCAACTTCTCGACCGAGTATCTCCGCACCGTCGGCGGCAAGCCGTACTTCGAGGCGCTGATGGCCCAGTTCGACAAGAACCTGATGGACCACATCAACGTCTACGGCCCGGACAACGACAAGCGTCTGACCGGCAAGCATGAGACGGCGCCGTGGAACAAGTTCAGCTACGGCGTTGCCGATCGTGGCGCCTCGATCCGAGTGCCGCACTCGTTCGTCAAGAACGGCTACAAGGGCTATCTCGAGGATCGCCGTCCGAACTCTCAGGGCGACCCCTACCAGATCGCCTCGCAGATCCTGAAGACGATCTCCGAGGTTTCGGCCGCCGCCGCCAAGGCAGCCTAAGATCGAATCTGAAGCATTAAAAAAGCGGCGCCGATCGAAAGATCGGCGCCGCTTTCGTTGAGATGAGCATCAGGACTGGAAGAAGGCCAGGAGATCGCCGTTGATGACGTCGGCGTGCGTCGTCGCCATTCCGTGCGGCAGTCCCGCATAAACCTTGAGCGTCCCATTCTTGAGAAGCTTCGCCGCAAGCGGCGCGGAATCTGCAAACGGCACGATCTGATCGTCGTCCCCGTGCATGACCAGAACCGGAACCGTGATTGTCTTCAAGTCCTCGGTGAAGTCGGTCTCCGAGAAGGCCTTGATGCAATCGTACTGGGCCTTGATCCCACCCATCATGCCCTGGCGCCACCAGTTGTCGATGATCCCCTGCGAGACGTTCGCACCCGAGCGATTGAACCCGTAGAAAGGCCCTGCCGGCACATCGATATAGAACTGTGCCCGATTGGCAGCGACCTGAGCGCGGAACCCGTCGAAGACTTCGATCGGGAGACCACCGGGGTTCTTCTCTGACTTGACCATGACCGGCGGAACCGCACCGATTAGAACCGCTTTCGATACCCGACCCGCTTCGGCACGCGCCACATAGTGCGCGACCTCACCGCCGCCGGTCGAATGACCGACATGGATCGCGCCCTTGAGATCGAGCGCACGAGCAAGCTCGATGACATCGGACGCGTAGGTGTCCATCTCGTTACCGGTCGCAGTCTGAGTGGAGCGCCCATGGCCGCGGCGGTCATGAGCGATCACCCGATAGCCCTTTGCGAGGAAGAACAGCATCTGGTTGTCCCAGTCGTCGGCGGAGAGCGGCCATCCGTGATGGAAAACGATGGCCTGAGCGTCCCGGGGACCCCAGTCCTTGTAGAAAATCTCCGTGCCGTCCTTTGTGGTGATCGTTGCCATGGTCGTGTTCCTTTCAGGTCTCGCGAGCGTTTGATATCAGGGGTAATCAGGCCGCGCTGGCGGCAGTTCCTTGCGTAAAGGTATGGGTCGACACCACGGCCGCATAGGCAAAGCCCAGCGCCGCCATGAACGCGGCATGTACCTGCGCGGCCGGCACGCGAACCCCGTTGAATTCGAGATCGAGCGTCGCGCAGGCGTCGTGAATGACGGTAACGCGATAGCCCAAATCGGAAGCCGCTCGCGTTGCGCCGTCCACGCACATATGGCTCATGTTGCCGATAATTATGACATCCGTAATGCCATTCTCGTCGAGCACGTTTTTGAGATCCGTCTCACGAAACGAATTAACGTAGTTCTTGAGAATGACCGGCTCGTGCGCATGGCTCGCCGCGACCGGATGGATCTTCGCACCTTCCGATCCCGCCACGAAGAACGGCGCATCGGCCTGCAAGAATTCATGGCGGATATGCACGACGAGATCCCCCGCCTCCCGCGCTGCTGCGATCACACGCGCGGCGTTCGCGGCCGCCGCCTCGATGCCGACAAGCGGCCATTTGCCATTGGGGAAGTAGTCGTTCTGGATATCGACGCTGATGATCGCCCGCTTGGTCATGGAACGTGTCCTTTCGTCCGTATGCGTGTTGCTGTGTTGTTTGGACTTGATACGCCGGCAAGCGCATGGTGAGGATTGGCGGAAACGACATTTTGCAGGCCGAAAGTGACAAACCGCTCCAAGCTGAACTGCGCCGAGATCGGCATCCTCGTCTATCCCGGCGCCCAGCTCGCGGCCGTCCATGGGCTGAGCGATCTGTTCGACGTGGCAAACCGTATGGCCGCGAGGCACGGAGCGACCGGGGCTCCCCTCGTTCGCGTCAGCCACTGGCAGCGCGAGAAAAAAGGCAAAGCCCCGGTTCGCGTTTTCGACACCCATCCGGATCTCGACGGCACACCGCAGGTTGTCATCGCGCCGCCTAGCCTCGGCACGCTGGCGTCGGCCGAAGAGATGGCTCCCGATGCGAGCTGGCTCAAAGAGCGCCATGCAGGCGGCGCGGCGCTGGCCTCCGTCTGCGCGGGAGCCTTCCTCATCGCCGAAACGGGCCTGCTGGCTGGACGGGCCGCCACCACCCACTGGGTTTACGCCGACACCTTGCAGGAACGCTTTCCTGATATCGATGTGGTCGCTGACAAGCTGATCGTCGACGACGGTGACATCATCACCGCAGGCGGACTTATGGCCTGGACCGATCTCGGCCTGAAGCTGGTCGATCGGCTGCTCGGGCCTACCATCATGGCCGACACAGCGCGCTTCCTATTGGTTGATCCGCCGGGCCGCGAGCAGCGCTATTACAGCAACTTCGCGCCTAAGCTTCATCACGGCGACGAAGCCATATTGAAGGTCCAGCATTGGCTACAATCAAAAGGCGCGCGCGGCGTGACACTGCAGGAGATGGCGACACGCGCCGGCCTGGAGCCACGCACGTTTCTGAGGCGCTTCCACAAGGCCACCGGCCTCAAACCCACCGAGTATTGCCAGAATGTGCGCGTCGGAAAAGCGCGTGAGATGCTCGAATTCACGACCAAAAGCATCGATCAGATCGCCTGGTCGGTCGGATACGAAGATGCTGGCGCGTTCCGCAAAGTGTTCCAGAAGGTACTTGGCCTTTCGCCAGGCGAATACCGCAACCGCTTCGCTATAAAGCGCTCCGCGACCCGCTAGAACGGCGCTTCCCATCTGCAGGCGTGCGGTCAGCTCAAGATCCGAAGCGGCGCAGGCGGCAGACCGGCGATGGGTTGCACCTCGGTGCGTGCAGTCAGGACGTCCATCACGAAAAACTTGAGCAGCGTCCCGACGCGCTCGGCACGGTCCATGGGATCGAGCGACAAGGGAAAACTCGTCAAAATCGAAACCAGATGAAGCAGCACTAGCATCTCGAGCGCCGCAGGCCCCCCATCGAGATAAGCCGCCGAAGCTGCGGCTTTCGACTCCTCTATGCCTCGATCGAGGCGGCGCACGACATCCCGCCCCAGGATATCCTCGATATCGTCGTAGCTCAGGAACGTCTTCATCGGCGCGCCGCCACGCTCGTCTCTCACGGTCCAGCGATCCTCGCAACTTGACTGGCGCGCATCATCATTACTCCCCGCCACGGAATAGCCGGCCGGTCGACGGGGGCTCCCATCTTGGAACTGCAGAGCCCCATCGATCGTCACGCGGTGGCCGTCGATCCATTGTCGGCATAGGCAGCGATGACAGCCTTCAGCCGATCATCCACGTCGGTACCGGTCTGCAACGCTTCGAACAGGTTCTTCAGGCTGTCGAGGAAGGTTGCTTGCCCTGATCCGGCGGTCGAGCTGTCGCTTGTCGTGCTGCTGACCAAAGAGGAGAGCGTTTCAAGCGCCGCTTTGAGGCTGGTCTCGACGGTTGTCTTCTGGATGCTTCCGGTCACACTTGTCTCAGAGGAATCCCCACTATTGGGAGGCGGCTCCCCAGGAGGTGGACCGGCGCGGTGCATCCCCTCGGCCAGCGTCGAGGTCGCACTGGAAATGGCGCCGCTGTCGCCGGACTTCACCGCATCCAGCAACGATTGCACGTCCGACAGGAAGTCCGATCCCCGCGTCGTCCCGGAAGCGGCATGGCTGTCTTCATCCGCCGCCGCAGCCAAACTGTCGAGCGTGGCCTGAAGCACGCTGGCAGCCGCAGTCGTGGCCTCGCTGTCACCGGACTCGAGCGCCGACAACAACGAACTGAGATTATCGGAAACCGCCTGTGTCTCCTCGCCGCCGGGTGGCGGCCCAGGAGGAGGGCCCATTGGCGGACCAGCTCCCATGGCTCGATTCATGCCCTCCGCCAGCGCCGTGGCCGCATCGGAAATGGCCGTGCTGTCCCCCGCTTCAACCGCATCGAGCAACGACTGCACATCCGAAATGAAGCCCGAAGGCCCCTTGCCATCAGCGCTTCCTGCACCCGCCGTCGTCGTCGCCGACAAGCTGTCGATCGCGTTCTGCAACGCGCTTGCGGACTCCGAGACCGCGTCAGTGTTACCGGAGCTGAGCGCCGATACCAAGGAGCCGAGATCATCCATGAACGCGTCGGCGTCGCCACTCGAAGGGGGAGGCGGTGGACCCATCGTGACACCGGAGCCGAGCAACGCTCGGACGCTGTTCGAAGCCGAGCTCGACACCGAGATCGCGGAGGTCCCGCTACTGGTCTTGCTCGACGAAGAGGATGCGTTTGTATTCGCAATCTGCTGCAGCTGGGCGGCAATGAGCGCCTGCTGCTCGGTTTGCTGCGTCTTACGGTTCTGGTTGGCGCTCGTACTCGACGCCGCTCCCCAACCCAAGCTCGATATAGTCATGTTTAAGTCCCCTCCTGCCACGCTTGGCAGCTCAATCGGCACGATCGAAGCATGTGGTTTCAGTCCGCGCGTGCGAACGCACGCCCAGAGCAACGCCAGTGCACACAGATTGAAATCCCCATGACACCGTCGCTCCGCGCACGACAACGCCGCGCGAAAGAACGGGCCAAACCTATTCGACGCTTTTCTGATTTCGGCGAAGCCGTGAGGGAGCGCCGGGCTTTTTTGACTGCAAACGCGAAGGACGCCTTTATTGCGTTCACGCTAGGCGATTCGCCTCAGACCATGATGTCTGAGCGGTTACGCAATATTTCCGATTGTTGCAGCGCGCTACGTCACGCCGTCTCATCGCAACTTACGGGTCGCAGGAAGCGCTATCGTCGCAACGAGGCCCCCTTGCGGCCCATTGGCAAGCGCGATCGAACCACCGTGCGCACGAATGATATCGCGCGCGATGGTAAGGCCAAGTCCCACTCCGCCCGTCTCCCGGCTGCGCGACTGTTCCAGCCGTCGGAAAGGCTTGAAAGCAAGTTCGACGTCATCGGATGCAATGCCGGGGCCTTCATCCGAGATCGTTATGACGAGTTGGTCCCGATCCTGGAAAAGCCCAATCCGCGCCTCCTTGCCGTATTTGATCGCGTTGTCGATGAGATTGGTGAAAGCCCGCCGTATGGCTATGGGCTGGCACATCGCCTCGGCGTGATCTGGCCCATCGTAGCTGACCGGCGCCCCCATATCCGAGAAGTTGTCGCTGATCGTGATCAACACCGCCGCAACGTCGACGGGCTCGGAGCGCTCGCCTTTGAGATCATCCCCCGCAAACGTCAGCGTCGCCGAGATCATGCCTTCCATTTCGTTGATGTTCGCGACCATACGCTGCTTGATGTCACCCTCGGGCAGGGCTTCGGCTTCGAGCCGAAACCGCGTGAGCGCGGTCCGGAGATCGTGCGAGATCGCGGCCAGGATCTGCGTACGCTCTCCGACGAAATCCTTGATGCGGACCTGCATCTCGTTCATCGCCTCCCCGATGGAAGCGAAATCGCGCAAGTGTTCTGTTGCAATCGGCGTAGGCTCACGCTCGACGCCCAGACGGCGCGCGGCAGCGATCAGTTCTTCGAGCGGGCGAAGCGAACGCTTGGCTGTCCAGGCGGAGAGCAGCGCAATCAGGAGAACTGCACCGGCCATTGTCACGACCGTCGGATTGAGGAAACGCCCGAACCGAGGCGGCCGGCGTTGCGAGATCACGAAGTCCCGCCCGTCGAGCGTCTCGATTGAGATCTCGAACTCCCCAAAAATCGGAATATCGGATTCATTCGTCTCCAAAGCCCCACGCGGCAGCGAGGCTTCGAACTCGGGCGGTACCATCACCGGCGCCACATCCGGCGGTGGTCCCGGCATCTTAAAGAAGCTGTGCACCTCGATTCTGCGCACCTTGCCGGCGAGCGCAAGCTCAAGCGAAGCGGCAAGCCGCTGAATCGGCGGAAACTCAGGCCCGCGTCGTGCATCGCGAGGTCGCGGCGGCATCGACCGCAGCTTGAGACCGGTACTGGACAAAAAACGCTCGGCGATGCCTTCCTGATCCGCGGGAGGCGAGGCGACGATCTCGTTGACCACCTTCTGCGTTTGTTCGATGAGCCAGCGGGCGCTGTAAATCTTGAAGTCCGGTCGTGGCCCGAAAAAAAAGACTGCCGCATTGAGCGCCTGGATCGCGAGTAACGCGGCAAGCATGGTCAAGGCGATACGCGTACCCAATCCCAGCGACCGGAGCCGCGTCAGATCCGCCAGCCTCATGCGATCCGCTCGGCCGCGTTCGCAATTACCTCGGCGGAAAAGATATAGCCGCCGCTGCGCACGGTCTTGATGAACGCGGGCTGCTGCGGGTCCACCTCGATCTTGCGCCGAAGCCGGCTGATCTGGACGTCGATGCTGCGATCGAAGGCCGAACTTGTCCGTCCCCGTGCCAGATCGAGAAGCTGATCGCGGCTCAGCACGTGCTGGGGATGCTCGACGAACGCAACGAGAAGATCGAACTCGCCGGCTGTGAGATCAACGAGCGCATTCTGTGGGTCGCGCAGCACACGGCGCACCGTATCGAGCGTCCAGCCTTCGAACAGATAGGATGTCGGCTGCGGCGCATCATCTTTTGTGCTGCGCTCGCCGGTACGTCGAAGCACAGCCCGGATCCGCGCCAGGAGCTCGCGCGGGTTGAATGGCTTGCAGATATAATCATCAGCGCCCAGTTCGAGACCGATGATACGATCCGTCTCGTTCGACATCGCCGTCAGAAGAACGATCGGGACTTTACGCGTTTCGCGCAGCCGGCGGCAAAGCGTCAGCCCATCCTCGCCGGGCATCATGATGTCGAGCACGATGAGATTGAATTTGCCGGTCTCGAGCGCCGTCCACATCGCGGCACCTCCGGCTGCCTGCGTGACGCGCAGCCCATTCGTCGCCAGAAAACGCCCCAGGCTGGTGCGGATCTGTTTGTCGTCGTCGACAACAAGAATATGCGGGCTCGAGGTCACGTCCGGTGTCCGTTCTCAAACGTCCATTGGTTCGGGAATGCCGGCCGACACGATACGTCCCCACGAACCCAAGCGCCAACCCGTGATCGTGTAACGGAGAGTTACATTCCGACGCATGGCGCACATCGTCCGCGAGAGCGCCTCTGATAGGTCTCTCTGCAGAGCTGGAGCAAGCTCCATCCCTCTCCCCCAAATCCATTCATACCCTTGAGAGACCACATGAAACGACCAAACAGAACGCGCCTTGTCGCGGGTGTCGCCGTCTCCTCGCTGCTAGCCATCGTCGCCTCGACACGCGTCGGCCACGGCGCGCCTGAAACGGAACTACCGGCCAATGCCGACCCATTCCCGCCGAACCCAAACGGTAATCACCCGGGACCGGCTTGCCCCGCCCGACTGCCGCCCGGCGTTTCGTTCCAGGGTATGGGCCCGCCTAAGCCACCACGCGGACCGGAAGGCGGCCTCGCCGCTGCTTTGTCCGCGCTCGAAACCGAGATCGGCATTCGCTCGAACCAGCTCGACGCCTGGCGCGATTTCAGCGACGCGCTGCTGGCCGTTCTGAAGCCGCCAAAGCCGCCTGTTCCGGCACGACCAAACGAGCCGAAATCTGACAGCCTCTCACCTCAGAGCAAAGACAGCGCCTCGGCGCCCGAACCGTTGTCCGCGATACTCGGGATTGCTTCCGAAGCCACTGCACGCGGGCGCAAGGCCGAAGACCTGTCCAAGGCGGTGGAACGGCTGCGTACCGCTCTCTCCGACGAGCAGCTTGTCAAATTGGCCGAGGCTGAAAAGCGGCTTTTGCCGCCACCTTTCCCGCCACGTGGTCCCCGCGGCGACCAGCATCCCGGCGGCAACTGGAAGCATCCGGGCGACCAGCCTCCGCCCCCGTCGCCGCGCTGATCCCGCGCGACGCGTCACGACATCGCAATTTCCTTCTCGCGCAACGCACGCTCGATCGACACATAGAGATCGTTGATGACGGTCGAGCGATGCGCGAGCTGCAGCACGGAAGCCCGCACCTCGAATTCGAGGTGCGAGGCCCCGAATCCGATGAAGAACACGCTCGGCGGCGGCGTATCGAGCACTTGCGGCGTCGCCTTCACAGCTTCCAGGATCAGCATCTGCGCACGCAGCGTATCGGTGCCGTAGCCGATCTGCACCTTCAGCGTCACCCGCGTAATGCTATCGGTGAGCGTCCAGTTGATGACCTTTTCCGTGATCAGTGACTTGTTCGGAATGATGATCTCGCGGTTCTCGCCGTCGGTCATGCTCGTGGCGCGTATGTGAATGCGCGACACGGTTCCGGTCAGATTGCCGATCGTCACCGTATCGCCCACGCGCACCGGCCGTTCGAACAGGATGATCAAGCCGGAAATGAAGTTGGCGACGATCTCCTGCAGGCCGAAACCAACGCCGACGCCCAGCGCCGCCACGATCCATTGCACCTGGCTCCAGTCGAAGCCGATGCTGCGGAACGCGAAGATGATACCGACGATCGCGATCAGATAGCGGCTCACCGCGCCAACCGCATAACGCGTTCCGGCCTCGATATCGAGACGATGGAGTGCCGTGATCTCGAGTAGTCCCGGCAGATTGCGTGATGCAATGAAAGTGATGACACCGATCGCAAGCGCCATCATCACATTCGATACGGTGATGGGAACGCTCTTCGTTGCACCGTCTACCGTCAGCGTCTGCTGCCAGAGCGGTACGTCGAGAAGTGCGAGAGACGGCAACGCTTCCCGCCAGAAGAAGTAGAGCGTCGCCGCAAGCAACAGGAAGGCCGCGAGACGTACGAGCTTCCGTGTCTGCTCGCTGATCGAAGCGATATCGACCTCGGGTTCGGATACGATGGTAGGCTGCGCCTCGCCGGTCGCCTCGGCCGCTTCTTGGGCCGCAAGCTGCGCACGGGCTTTCTCGCGCCGTTCATAGGCCCGCCGGATCTCGAGCCGCCGGCGCGCGACCAGCACCTGTCGCATAACCACGTTGTAGGCCAGGAACGCCGCTACGACGATCGCAACCGTGAGTAACAGGCCGTCCATGATCTGCGACGCGCCGTCATAATAGCCCCAGAGCGCCAGCCCCGCGATGGCAAGCGGAACAATCGAAGCCAACGGGTGCCAGAGAACACGTGCCGACCAAAGCAGATTGCCGGGCGCAAGTCGCTCGGCAAAAATCCCGTGCCGCGGATGCAGCACGCGCGCGATGAAGATCGAGAGCGCAATGCCTCCAGCCAGAAACGCAAAGCGTCCGAGGCCGTCGCGCAAACTTTGGGCGCTGCTCACGTTGATCATGCCGAGAATGAAAAACACCGGAATGATCGCGTACTTGAGCCACACGATGTTCTGCCAGAGGACCACGCGCGCCCGCTCGGCCCAACCGAAGTGCACCGAGAACAAGCCGTTCTCGACACAGATATATTGGACGAAACGGAGAAACGTGATGATCGAGGCCACCGAAAGCAGCCCGGCTCCGACGCCTGCAGCGAAATCGGAAGCCTGCGGAAGCTGCGTCAGAAGCCAACCGGCATATCCGAACACGATCGGTGTCTTGATTGCGAGCAGCGCCGAGATGACCAGCGCTTCCGGCGTGCGCCAGTAGTTGTCCGTCGAATAACGACCGACCGCCTCGGAGATCGCGGCAAGCCGCGCAAACATGCGCCGCCACAGCAGCATGAGCGCTCCGACGACGAGCAGAACAAGCCCCGTCAGCAGGGGCCGCTCGATGGCCCGGTCGAACAGGGTTTTCCCGGTCGCAACCCAAGCGTCGACGTCACCGATCCAGCTGAAGCTGGTCTGCACCTGATTGAGCCAGCCCCGGCCGATGGGCTCGGAGCTCGGAAGCCACAGAAGGCGGCTGTTGAGCAGCGCTCCGAGCTGGGTTGTCTGATTGAGAAGGTCGCGCTCGGCTGCATTGAGCTCAGCCAGTTGACCGATCCGCGTGACGAGTGAATCGTGGAGTTGCACATAAAGGTCGCGCCGCGCCGTAACCAGCTTTTCGAGCTTTGGGCGCACATCCGCCGGAGGCTCCGGCTCACCCCTCTTGACCGAAATCGCAATGAGGCGATCGGCCATGTTGCCCGCATCCGAGAGTCCACGGCGTGCTTCCTCCGCCTGCAACCGGCGCAACCGCGCATCGACCAGCGCCTGATCGCGATCCCAGATCCGCCGCTGCAGGCGCGCCGTCGAAGGGAGCTGCGCCCGCATGGCGCGCAGAAGCTCGCTGAACTCGCCTCCGATGCTACCGATCTCCAGCACCTGCTGAGCCGCAACCTTGCTGTCGCGAACGCGAGCAATGTCCGCCTGCACCTCGGCCAGCGTCGACTTCCCTTCGTTGACCAGTCGACTGGCATCAGCTTCACGCTGGCGGATAACCTCCGTGTCCTTGACGAAGGCTTCAAGCATTGGATGCTGCAACGAGAGCCTGCGCGCTTCCCGGTCGGCATCTTCCTGTCGTTTAGCGGCCTCGGCCTCCTTCAGTGCGTTGACGCGCGCTTCGATGACCGGAATGCGCTTCGAGAGCTTGTCGACCTTGGCCGCCGCGAGATCGCGCCGGGCCGTCGCGGAAGCTTGCCGAGCCGGAAGGCTGATGACTTCCTGTTCCAGAAGATTGAGCTTGGCGGCACGTGCCCGACGCTCGGCGGATTGCGCCGCCCGACGAGCCTCGACGAGCACTGGGTCCTGATCCCCGGCCTGCGCTGCATCGGGATTTTCGAGCGCATCGAGTGCTTGTTTTTCCGCCGATTGCTCTTCGCGTGCCGCCGTGGCGCGCGTGCTCATGTCACGCAGACGACCTTCCAGCTGATCGAGATCGGATTTGATGGTCGCGAGCTCGCCGTTCGCCGCATCGAGTGCCTGCTGGGCCTCGGGCAGCGCGAGCTGCTCGGTGCGTTTCGAAAATTCCTCGTTGCTGTCTTCCTTCTGCAGCGCTTCGAGTTGCTGCTTGGCCTCGGCGACGCGCTCCGGAGAGCGTTGGGCTGCTTCCTGGTAACGTGTCGCGGTCGCCGCGTTTGCCGCGGCGGCTTCGGCCTGACCGAGCGCGGTGCGAAGGAGCGTGAGCGCTTGATCGCGGATGGCCGGCGCCACGTCCGTGCGCGCTTCGAGTTCCTGAATTCGCGTCTTGGCGCGTTCGATCGAACGCGCCGCGGCCGCAGCTGGCGTATCCGCCGTCTCTTCTTTTGCTTCAGGCGCGGCATCGGTCGCAGCGCCGGGCGCCGCCTGCGAAGAAGCGGGAGCAGCCTGAGACGCCCCGGGCACCGCTTGCGGTGACACTGCTGGCGCAGTTGGCGCAGCAGCCGCCGGGGCCGCCTTACTCTCGGCCGGCGCCAAATCCTTTTGCTGAGGCGTTGCCTTTTGCTGAGGCAGCGCAGGCTTGGCAGCAGCAGGAGGCGGAGACGCCGGCGGCGTCTGAGCCTGGGTTTCCGAGAACATTGCGACGAGAGCGAGCGCAAGCGCGCCGCATCCGAGGCTCAAACGAGACATCATCATCATGGCGCCGAAGTAGCCGCATCGGTTATGGCAATCAACCCCACACAATGACGAAGCACGAAACACTTCGAACCGGCAGGAGTGGCGACGCTAGATTTTTGGTCTTTCAGGCTTTTATGGGGCACGAGCGCCCTGAACGCGGCTCAAGCGGCGGCAGGGCCTAAAAGTTACGCGTCAAAACCTCGGAACTGCTGCAGATTTGAGCGCCAAGCCCCCTCCCGATCCGATCGCAACAGGGGTGACGCTTTCCGCGAGCATCTCATCCCAAACGGATTGCAGCCGCTAATCGAACCTGATGAAAAGTGGGAGACATCTGCGGAAGACAGGTGATCCGCGAACACCAAGCCGGTAAGCTGCACCATGTTTCTAAGCGTCTTCGACGTGTTCAAGATCGGCATCGGTCCGTCATCGTCCCACACCATGGGGCCAATGACGGCAGCCTCGCGTTTCCTCGCGACGCTGCGCGAACACCCTTCGCGCGAGATGATCGAGCGCATTCAGGTTCGCCTCTACGGGTCTCTCGCCTTCACCGGCAGAGGCCACGCCACCGACCGCGCCGTCACGCTGGGACTACTCGGCTACACCCCTGCCGAACTTGACGTCACGGCCGCCGAACGCCAGATCGCGGAACTCCAGCAAACCACGACCATCCACATCCAGGGGCTGCCTCCGTTTCTGTTCGATCCCAAGGTCGACATCGTGTTCGACTATGGCCCCGCGCTCCCTGGCCACGCCAACGGCATGATCTTCCAAGCCTGGGGCAAACAGGGCGAAGTCATCCTATCGGAGACCTACTATTCGATCGGCGGCGGCTTCGTCATCAGCGCCGGAGAACAAGAGCCGACCTCCCAGATTACCCAGCCCACGGGGCAATGGCCGTATCCGTTCCAATCCGCCGCAGCCATGCTAGCCATGGCGAACGCGAGCGGTTTGTCGATCAGCCAGATGAAGAGGCGCAACGAGGAGACCTCCCGCACACCCGCCGAGATCCGGGACGGGCTGTCGCTGATCTGGGAAACGATGTCCGGTTGCATCGATCGCGGCATGATGCACAAGGGCGAACTGCCGGGCGGCCTCAATGTCAAACGTCGAGCCGCCCACCTCCGCGAACAGATGCTCCAGGACCAGAGCTCGAACCGGCTGCAGCCGCACGCAGCGACCGATTGGCTTTATCTTTACGCCATGGCCGTGAACGAAGAGAACGCCGCCGGCGGCAAGGTCGTCACCGCCCCCACGAATGGCGCCGCCGGCGTCGTGCCAGCCGTCATCCGCTATTACATCGATCATTGCGTCGGCGCCGAGCCGGACAAGATCCACGACTTCCTGCTGACCGCCGCCGCAATCGGCGGCCTCATCAAATATAATGCGTCGATCTCAGGGGCCGAAGCCGGATGTCAGGGCGAGGTCGGATCAGCAGCGGCGATGGCGGCTGCGGGACTATGCGAGGTGCTGGGCGGCACGCCCGCCCAGGTCGAGAACGCCGCCGAAATCGCCCTTGAGCATCATCTTGGCATGACTTGCGATCCGGTCGGAGGGCTCGTTCAGGTGCCGTGCATCGAAAGGAATGGCATCGCCGCAAGCAAGGCCGTCACCGCCGCCTCCCTGGCGCTACGCGGCGACGGCAGTCACTTCATGCCGCTCGACAACTGCATCGCAGCGATGCGCCAGACCGGCGAGGCCATGAACACCAAGTTCAAGGAAACGAGTCTCGGCGGCCTTGCCGTCAATCTTCCCGAATGCTGAGCGGTTGACCATCGAGTTTTATCCTCGGTGACCCTGCCCCCGATTGGTACTCGCTTATAGGGTGAGTCCGTTCTGGTTATG
>OFDN01000067.1_pt1 | contig 109009 bp, 100 predicted proteins | sample 1520971 | NCBI WGS metagenome assembly OFDN01 (sample SAMEA94257418, study PRJEB24077) | hot springs metagenome | biome: Aquatic biome; feature: Geographical feature; material: Water | place: India | collected 2012-06-12 | depth 5 m
GGATATCAAACTCATGAATGATTATGATGTTGTGATCAAAGGTCGGGATCAGCAATTGGAGGGGGCGGTGAATGAGTTGATGAAACAACTGAAATAAAGGTAGTAAAGCTTCAAGTTGCAAGCTTCAAGCCGCAAGTAAGAAACAAGAATCAAATTTAAATAGCGCCGGGCTTAAGCCCGGCGTTTGTTTTGAAAAGGTTCAAGTTACAAGACACAAGATTCAAGAAAGATACAAAAACCAAGAAATCAATTTATATAGCGCCGGACATTAGTCCGGCGTTTTAATAATCTGTGCATCTGTGGCTAAAATAATATGATAAGCTACAAGTTACAAGCGACAAGCTTCAAGAAAGGCACAAGAATCAAGATCTCAATTCGTTGTACGTCACCCTAACGAACTTCCTGCTAACATTCATCATCCCGACAAATACAAAAATCAGCCGACTCGACCCAATGCTATTTTTAGCACATGGCAAGGCACACAAACCCCGACACAAAGGCAACCTTGCCAAGAGCTAAAATGCCAACGCCCCATGCCGACCCACCATCCAACGGACGGGATTCTCATCAGCATCACCCTAAACATGAACAAAATAACTACCATCAGCAGCCCACAATATTTTACAACATCCTGCCATTGCAACTTTACAATGTTTTCAACATAAAGTGTATAACAACTTGCTCCAAGTTTAAATTTAGGTAACTATTTTACACCAGATTTTGGTTGATAATCCGCAACAAACGGATTTCATTAAAAGGGAATCAAGTTAAAATCTTGAACTATCCCCGTAGCTGTAAGCTCCGACAAAGTTGTTTAATCCTCATGCCACTGTCGTAATGGACGGGAAGGCCTTAAACAATGGAGCAAGTCAGAAGACCTGCCAAAATCAAATATTTAGTAACAACGCTTTCGGGTGAAAGGCAATGGTACTGCAAGTCTTCGCTGCTTCATGTGGCTTACTCTTTCAGCACTATACTTTTCTTCTGCAAGTAAAAATTTTCTATAAATTATTTACTATGGAGCATACAGAAGAAATACTTTTAAAAGAAAACAAAGACCGCTTTGTAATTCTTCCTATCAACTATCCGAAGATTTGGGAACACTACAAAAGGCACGAAGCCAGCTTTTGGACAGCCGAAGAAATTGATTTAAGCAGCGACTTGAAAGATTGGGAAAATCTTAATAGCGGAGAACGCCATTTTATCTCCCATGTGTTAGCATTTTTTGCAGCTAGTGATGGTATCGTAAATGAAAATCTTGCTGTAAATTTTATGAGTGAAGTGCAATTGCCTGAAGCAAGATGCTTTTATGGTTTCCAGATAATGATGGAAAACATTCACAGTGAAACCTATGCCTTGCTTATTGATACTTACATTAAAGACGCACAGGAAAAACATAAACTATTTCATGCCATTGACACAGTGCCTGCTGTAAAGAAAAAGGCTGAATGGGCATTACGCTGGATAGATAACGGAAATTTTGCTGAACGCCTTGTTGCATTTGCCGCAGTTGAAGGAATATTTTTTAGCGGCAGTTTCTGTGCTATTTTCTGGATGAAAAAAAGAGGCTTAATGCCGGGGCTTACGTTCAGTAATGAATTAATAAGCCGTGATGAAGGTTTGCATTGTGAGTTTGCCTGTTTGTTATACAGTATGCTTCAGGCTAAATTAAGTGAAAAGCAAATTCAAGAAATTATCATAGATGCTGTAACAATTGAAAAAGAATTTATTACCGAAGCACTGCCTGTTGATTTGATTGGAATGAATGCAAAATTAATGAAGCAATACATTGAATTTGTTGCTGACCGTTGGTTAAGTGAATTAGGTTGCAATAAAGTATACAACGCTACCAATCCATTTGACTTTATGGAGATGATTTCATTACAGGGCAAAACCAATTTTTTTGAAAAAAGAGTTGGAGATTATCAAAAAGCTGGAGTTATGGGTAATAAAGAAACCCAAGTATTTTCAACTGACGAAGATTTTTAAACCAATTAAAATACACTATACCCATGTTCGTAATAAAAAGAAACGGTAAGAAGGAATCCGTAAAATTTGACAAGATAACTGCAAGAATAGAGAAATTAAGCTACAGTTTAAGCCCAATGGTAAATGTTATTGAAGTTGCAAAAAAAACCATTGAAGGTGTTTATGCAGGTGTTCCTACAACGGAACTAGATAATCTTGCTGCCGAAACCGCAGCATCGCTTACTATAACCCATCCCGACTATGCAATATTAGCATCAAGAATCGCAGTAAGCAACCTACACAAGAACACAGTTAAAAGTTTTTCAGCAACTATGCGAAGACTTTACAATTATGTAGATGTAGCAACACAAAAAAACTTACCACTTATTGCTGATGATGTAATGCAGATTATTGAAGAAAACGCAGAACTGTTGGACAGCATCATTATTTACGACAGGGATTTTGGATTTGATTATTTTGGTTTTAAAACATTAGAAAAATCATATTTATTAAAAATAAATGGAAAAATTGCAGAGCGACCACAGCACATGTACATGAGAGTTGCAATAGGAATTCACAAAGAAGATATTGAGAGTGCTATTAAAACATATCACTTAATGAGTGAGCGGTGGATGACACATGCAACACCTACATTGTTTAATGCAGGAACCCCTAAGCCACAAATGAGTTCATGTTTTCTTTTAACAATGAAAGAAGATAGCATTGACGGTATTTACGACACACTCAAACAAACAGCAAAAATTTCTCAAAGTGCTGGCGGTATCGGTTTGGCAATTCATAATATAAGGGCTACTGGCAGCTATATTGGAGGAACAAACGGAACAAGCAACGGCATTATTCCAATGCTCCGTGTATTTAATAATACTGCCAGATATGTTGACCAAGGTGGCGGAAAACGTAAAGGTGCTTTTGCTATTTACTTAGAGCCGTGGCATAGTGATGTATTTGAGTTTTTAGATTTAAGAAAAAATCACGGTAAAGAAGAAATGAGGGCAAGAGATTTATTTTTAGCTTTATGGATTTGCGATTTGTTTATGAAAAGAGTAGAAGCAAATGAAGAATGGAGTTTGTTTTGCCCGAATGAAGCACCTGGACTAAGTGAATGTTGGGGTGAACAATTTGAAACACTTTATATAAAATATGAAACAGAAGGCAAAGCAAGAAAAACAGTAAAAGCACAAGATTTATGGTTTGCTATCTTACAATCGCAAATTGAAACAGGCACACCGTATATGCTGTATAAAGATGCAGCTAATAGCAAGAGCAATCAGCAGAATTTAGGAACAATAAAGAGCAGTAATCTTTGTACTGAAATAATGGAATATACAAGTAAAGATGAGGTAGCCGTTTGTAATTTGGCTTCATTAGCTTTACCAAGGTTTGTAATAGATGGAAAATTTGACCAACAAAAATTATTTGAAGTAACGTATCAAGTAACAAAAAATCTCAATAAAATAATTGACAACAATTATTATCCCATAGAAGAAGCCAGAACTTCTAACATGAAGCACCGTCCCATTGGTTTGGGTGTGCAGGGTTTAGCGGATGTGTTTATTTTATTGCGTTTACCATTTGAAAGCGAACTGGCAAAAATACTGAACAAGAATATCTTTGAAACCATCTACTTTGCTGCAATGACGGCCAGTAAAGATTTAGCAAAAGAACATGGTGCTTATGAAACCTTTACAGGCTCTCCAGTTTCAAAAGGTATTTTTCAATTTGATATGTGGGGGGTAACTCCAACAGACCGTTGGGATTGGAAGCATCTAAAAGAAGAAGTAAAAAGGTTTGGCGTAAGAAACTCTTTACTAATTGCACCAATGCCCACTGCGTCTACATCTCAAATATTTGGCAACAACGAATGTTTTGAGCCATATACAAGTAATATTTATACAAGAAGGGTTTTAAGTGGTGAATTCATAATCGTAAATAAACATCTCTTAAAAGATTTAGTAAATTTAGGATTGTGGAATAACAGCATGAAAAATAAAATTATTGCTGCCAATGGTTCTATCCAAAACATTGCAGAAATACCAACCGACATAAAAGAATTATACAAAACAGTTTGGGAAATAAAACAACGCAATATTATTGATATGGCTGCCGACAGAGGAGCTTACATTTGTCAATCACAGTCATTAAATTTATTTGTTGACAACCCCAATACATCCAAACTTACATCCATGCACTTTTATGCTTGGAAAAAAGGTTTAAAAACAGGCATGTATTATTTACGTACACAAGCTGCAGCTCAAGCTGTTCAGTTTACTGTAGAAAAACAAGGGGCTATTGAAGTAGCTCCTGTAGTTCCAACAACAGAAATAATAAATCAACAATCTCAAATCAATAACGACATAGAGCCAACTCAAACCGATGCTCCAAGTTGCAGTATGGAAGACGGTTGTATTAGTTGTGGTTCTTAAATTAAGCAAGTGAAAATAAGAACCTTTATAGTAGCATTTTGGTTATTAGTGTCGGCTTGTCATACGACTGTTAAAATTAACCAGCAAACGTTAAAACAAATACCATCTGTTTTTATTGGAAATTTTAAAGATGATTATGGAAGCAGCTACACTATTACAAGCAAAGTGTGGATACAAGACAAAAGAATAATATATCACTTGTTGCAATACAACAATGCAGAAAAATTTCTAATTGCAAAGAATGATGAAGCCAATCCTTCAGATGGTGGGCTGTACACAAGGATTGACCTAATATATTTTAAAAACATGAAACTCTGGCAGTGGGGCTACTGTCTTACTGTATACAAAGCAAGCACTATGCAAGAAGCAATAAATACAGCAATGGCAGACAGGGCAAATCCTCGTAAAGGATGTAATGGCTACCCATTTTCAAGGATGAAACAAATCGATAAAAACTAATAATTATGACACATCCTCTTTTATGTTGGGATATATGTTTAGAAGGTTTGCACAGAAGAATGCAGTTAGCAGATGATTTAAAAATCATACAAAGCATAATGAAAGCAGGCAACTGGTATAACACCCTCGTTTCACTTGACAATGCATTGGTTTGGGAAAACAAAGTAATCATTATTACAGACCACAAACTCAAAATCATTCATGCCACTGAAAATATGTTTGCAATGAATGGTTACAAACAGAAAGATGTAATTGGCAAAAAACCCAGTATGTTTCAAGGTGCTAAAACTGAAATTATAGAAAGACAAAAAATTAAAATAGCGGTTGAAAAACAAAGCCAATTTGAAAGTACCATTACCAATTATAAAAAAGACGGAAGTATTTACAAATGTCATATTGAAGGTTACCCTATTTTTGACATGAAAGGTCTTTTAATAAATTTTATTGCCCTCGAAAATGCAGCATAAATGTCGAACGAAGAAAAAATCGAAAAATCAATCACAAGAATATTTAAAGCTGTATTTCCTGACAGTACAAATCATTATGACACTTTATTTGGTGGGACAGCAATGCACCTGATGGATGAAGTAGCTTTTATAACAGCAACCCGTTATAGCAGACAAAAAATGGTAACAGTTAGCAGCGACAGAATAGATTTTAAAATGCCCATACCAGCAGGAACTATAATTGAGTTAGTAGGAAAAGTATCATATACTGGCAATACAAGTTTAAAAGTAAGAGTTGATATTTTTGTTGAGCAAATGTACACTAACAACAAACAAAAAGCGGTAAGCGGAGAGTTTACATTTGTTGCTATTGACGATAATAGAAAGCCAACGAAAATAAATTGACCTAATATAATGGCAAGGGAAAATAGGCGAAGTCCCCAATAGCCAACGCTACAAGGCAAGCACATTGGCAAGCACACAAAGCCCACAGCACAGCTGCCACCCTGCCAAAGAGCTTACCTTCTGCTCGGCTTGGGTAACAATCTTTAGGTTGACAGGGTTAAAATACAACACTCTACTAACCGACTGAGAAAAGGGCGAACGTACAACAGGGGTTTGCTGCTATGCTGGCTGAAGAATATATTCTCATCTTTTTTCGCTATCAATAGCAGTTCCAGCCGACGGATTTCTATCAGCTTTTGTTGTTATCTTCATCATTATATTTTCAATCATCAGCGGTTCCAGGCTCGACGTTCAATGAATACCAGCACAGCAGCAAGCCCTGTTCGAATAGCGCCAGGCTCTGGTCCGGTGCTATCTTTTAAAGGACAGTATGCCGTACAAATAAATTATTAGAACTTATTAAACCTTTCATGCATTCTATTGTAACGGATTTTAAAGGTGGGCTTTGTCCTTGATAAAGACTACCTTATTATTCCCTGTTTAATAACAACACATGCTTAAGAAAATCACTCAACCCTTGGTAATGCCCTATTGGTGGCAGGACCTACTCATGGCTATTCCACGTATTGTATGCGGCTACTTGTTGGCTGTTGATTTTGGGGCTTCGAAATTTGGAGTGCCTTGGTCTCCCGCAGATAAAAACCTCGGACTCTTTGAAGTTGTGTTCTGGTTCCCGGAAGATGTAAAAGCCTATGGTGGCATTTTTGCTATGTTCCCCGGATTTTTTGCTTGGATGGGTGCTTTCAGTGAAGCGGTGGGAGGTGTTTTTCTGGTATTAGGTTTACAAACAAGATTGTTTTCCTTTTTAGTAGTATGTACCATGATGGTAGCCGTCTTCATACAACAGATAGATAACGGCTTATGGAGCATGTTAGGTGGTATGGGTTTTCTATGGGTAGCCATCTATACCTTGATTATAGGGTCTGGCAGATTTGGATTGGATTATCTCATCACTAAAAAACAGTTTACCCATGCGAAATAATTTGATATGCATATGCTTATTCGCATTGTTGATTACCGGATGTGTTCAAAAAACGTATCAAAAGACAGTAGTATTTGAACTGGATGTAAGTCAGTTGAAAAATATTGAAACAGTAGGTATCAGAGGCGATGATCAACCGCTGAGTTGGGATAATAGTACTGCCATGACAGCTATCAAAAAAGATACGAGCTATACAGTGACTACCACTTTTGTTACCGGCTACAAATTCACAGAAGTAAAATTCACGGTGAATGATGAGTTTGAATTAAAGGGGAAAGACAACAGGCGTATCAATTTTTCTGAAAAGGATACAACCTATTACAAGGCTGTTTTTGATAAAGCAGAACAATAACTTTTGAAAGTTTGAAAACTTTCCAAAAGGTAAAATCATTGTTTCTTGTCTTCTTACTTGTTCCTTGTACTTTTTTTCTTGTCTCTTACCTATCACTCCCCCGGATGATAGGTCTTTACTTTATTTTTCATCACATCATCTTTATAAAAGAAAATATCCTTGAATTTTCCATTGATAAAACCTTCGGCCTGATCTGTAAAATTGGGAGACTTAGGGTCGGTTGATTGTCCACCGGTGAGAATGGTTTTAGCTTTTAATTTTTTTCCAAATTCAACAGCTGCAATAAAACTATTACCGGATACGCCATAACGTTTATTGTATCCATTACCCGATCTGCTTTCAAAGGCAGGTAAAGAACCCCAACGAGATGATGCCAATGGAACAGCGAGACTGGGTTTACTATCATCAAATCTTTGACCTTCTGCCACTCGCTGGTAGCGATTGATCGCACCCCAAGGCTGACGCCAATCGCCATAGGTTTTGGTAAGATCATCCAACACTCTTTTCAGAGACTCCAGTTTCTGACCGGCAGAAAGCTTTGCCATGTCTTCATAGCGTTTAATGGCATTGGTGCCTTCTTCCATAGTTTCGGCACTTGGCACAAACTGTCCGAGTTGATTGGCCCAATCAATAGCAATAGTCGTGGCCACAGAAGATACAGATGAAGTTTTATCCCAATTGCGAAGCAGTTCAATAGGTTCTTTCAGTGTTGCTTTCATATTGGCATCTGAATAACCATCATAGTCTTTGAGTAAAGCCGGAATCAAAAAATCAAAAGCAGCGAGATAATGGTTATAACCCAATTCAATGACTTTATCTAATGTAAGGTTATTGGCTGTAGATAATAATCGTACCGCATTGATACCTCTTGCATTTTCTCCATCGGGTGCCATGTAAGATGGATATTTATTTTTATCCGGACTATCTTTTCCCGAAGCAGTGAATGGAGTAGCGTTACAGTTTTGTATCCAACCTACAGATGGATTGTGTACTTGTACAATTTCTTCTAAGGGGTGTGCGCCTTGCCATTCTGTTGCTTTGGTACTTCCATCAACTGGTCTTGTGAAATCAAAAGAAGGATCTCTCTTGGGAACAAAATCTCCATGCCAGTAGGCGATGTTTCCTTTATCATCTGCATAGACAGTGTTATTGGTGGTATTCGATAACAAGCGCATGGCTTCTTTAAACTCATCTAGATTATTGGCTTTGGTACTAACCCAAGACTGTATCAATGCACTCAATGAACGATTGAATTCTTTTAAGGCCAACCATTTACCATTGCGGTTACCCATGACCGGTCCATGATGGGTAAAATAACCGGTGAAGGGAACAGCTATTTGTTTGCCATCTTTTAAATAGCTGACTGTAATATTTTTTGTGTTTACTTTTTTTGATTCCTTTTCATATTCATATACCCAAGTGCCATTACTATTTCTTACTTTTTCTTCATACAGATCAGCCACATCAGCATAACCTGTGGTATGCATCCAACCACAATGCTCATTGAAACCTTGGTACACAAACATTTGTCCCCAGGTAACTGCACCATAGGCATTCAATCCCTCTTCACTCACCATCTGCATTTCCGGACGGAAATAAAAAGGTACATGTGGATTGATATATAAAATGGCATTGCCATTACTGGTGAGTTTGGGTGCAATGGCAAAACCATTGGAGCCGCGTGTCTCAACATCTTGATTGACTACCGGTTGATAAGCTGTTGCATTTTTATTACCACTGTAAAAATTGCGTACTTCTTCTAAAGCAATACCGCCTGTTCTAGTAGCGGAAACACTGCCGTCGGTGAACATCAGGTGAAACCAGGGTTCGAAACGGGTGAGTACTTTGGGTTTTGTTTGGGGATGTTTATACAAATAGTAATTGATGCCATCTGCAAAAGCATTAAGTAGTTTTTTAAACCAATCCGGACTATTGTTGTAATCTTTAATGGCTTCAGCGCTATCTACGATCAAACGCATTTGCAGATCCGCATATAGCATTCGTTCACCATCAGCTTCTGCTTGTCTGCCTAAAACTTCTAAATAGTTTCTTTCTACACGTGCAAAATTTTCTTCGCATTGTGCATACAACAAACCAAAAACAGCATCAGCATCTGTTTTGCCGTAGATATGCGGAATACCCCAGGTATCTTTGATGATGGTTACTTGTTTGGCTTGTGCTTCCCATCGCTGTATTTCAGCAGGAGTAAAATTTTGTGCAAATGAAAAAGTAGAAACAAGTAATAGACAAAGCAGTAATCGCATGGTATTGGTTTTGAGTAATACCAAATATAAAGAAGGTTTTTATGATTATGTTAGTTGGGCGACTAATATGGGTCGCGGATTTTCTCCGTCAGAGTCCTTTGGACATGATTGTCATGATCAACGCAGATGGATTTTACGGAATAGATATGTGTTGAACTCAATTTCATGTTGGTCGGGCGACCAACATGGGCATGGCGAGATTTTCATGATTTGCGCGGATAGATATTGCTGGGTATGTATTGAACATATTGCTCAAATTAGTCGCCCGATCAAAACGGGCTGTGCAGCAAAACTTGCAGCTTGTAGCTTGCGGCATGAAGCTCATGGCTCATAGCTCGCCGCTCAATACCCCCACTGCTTCATCACTGCCAAATCCTGCTTTACACATTCAATAGGATCTACACCTTGATAGGCTTCTTGTTCAATGATGAAATGCAGTGTTCCTCCTTTTGATTTGCAGAGATCGGTAATTGCTTTGGTATTGGCTACACCTTTACCCAGAATGGTACTTTCAAAAGATTTGCCATCTGCTTTTTGAATTTCATCTTTTACATGTACCGATACAAATCGTCCGGGATTATTGTGTACGATTTCCAATGCATTGACACCGGTATGGTAGAGGTTACCCATATCCAATTGCTGTACGACTAAAGAGGGGTCTGTATTTTTTAAGATGATATCATAAACGGTCATGCCATTGAGTTTGGCAGTAAATTCAAAATCGTGGTTATGATAGCCGAAACGCATGCCTGCGGCTTTACAGAGTTCTCCGCTTTTATTAAATACTTCCATGTAAGCCAACATTTCATCCAGCGTCTTGCGCAGATCGGCATCTAACCATGGACTGATGACCAGTTCTTGTCCAACTTCGGCGGCATCTTCTACTGTATACTTCCAGAGATCTGTAAATTCTTTTTTTTCCGCATCCCAATGCTGTTTTCCCATAACGGTATGTCCACTGGGCATTTGCATACCTAGATCAGCTAAGATCTTTTTAAATTCTTTAGCAGTGTATCCGTAAAATTTTCGGTTCACATAATTGGCATGTTCTACATAGCGATAGCCCATATCAGCCAAGGCTTTCAAGGTACCCAACGGATCTTTGCGCATGGCCTCCCGAACTGAATACAGCTGAACACCCGTCAGCATCTTGGCATTACCGGATGCCAATAAGGATTTCGGAAATAGTGTAATGGCTGCAGTAGCAAAACTTACGTTTTTCAGGAAAGACCTTCTAGTTGAATTCATATGGAAAGCTTTGAGGAATAAATATAAGCAGTTTTCTTCAGGCAAATAGCCTGCAGCTTGAAGCCTAAAGCGTATAGCTATTCTTTAACTCTCTTCATCAAAAAAGATCTTATAATAGTGCTTCCCGGCCATTTCATCATATCCTTTCTCAATCAAGTCTCTTCTGCCATGAATATAAATGTGAAAATTCTTGTCTAATTTCAATACACTCTTGAAAATGCGTTGTTGTTTTTTAACTGCTGCTAAATGGATGTCGAAACTGTCTTCGATGTTTACCTGTCTGGCTACTTCGTATTGTTGTTTGTATTGTGTAAAGCTATCAATGACTTCAGGATGGTGTAAGACTTCTGTAGCAAATTCATTCAGATCAAAAGATTCTTTGGTACTGAAATATTCGATGCTTTTATTCAAATAATCGATCTGATCTGCTTTGTTTACTTCAAATTTTTCATGCAGCTCATTACTGATGAACAGTTTACACATGCCCAAAGCTGCATCGGTATGATGATAACTATTGGATGTTCTGCTCACTTGTAAAAAATCTTGTACCCAATATTGCGTGTCTTGTTTATTGGTATTGTCTACTACACAAACTACATAACCTTCTTCTTTGTTCTTTTTAAAGATCAAACAACCCTTATCCAGTTTGTTGATATTTACGCCGTCTTCAGCAATCACTTCCCAACTTTGTCCGTGTGGAAATACTTTGAGGAAGGTCTCTTTTGTTTCACTTTTGAATAATCCAATGGCATCTATGTATTCGGTTCCAAAAGGGATCTGATTAAACTTTGCTACATACAACTCGCCTTCTTTTACCCTGGCATGTGTACTCTTGTTATATAGAAAGGAAGCAAGTAGAGCAGACTGTGATACAAAACTTTTCGGGTCCTCGAAAATACCTGTGACATATTGGTATACTTCATTCAGTTCTAAGCTGCTTAAGTGTGTGAACTGGTATTGTTCATGTTCATTGAAGGGCGATAAAAAATATTTCGTCAGCATTCCTCTAACGATCTCGTCATTCAGGGTAAGTGGGTTGGTGGATAATTTCAGCTCTTCACCACGGGTAGGGTTCCCGACTTTGTGAATGATCACTTGCTCCAGTTGAACGTCGTTAATGTTGGTCATGCTGCAAAATAAAGGTTCTCTAGTGTGAGCAAGAAAAAAACTAACATACATAAGTAAGAGGATTTGACAATTCTTTTACAAAAAAGTCTACTAAAATTGTAGGGAATAAGAAAATGCCCTTATATTTGCCTTGCGTTCTTTACATTGCTTATCCAGAAAGGCAGAGGGAATTGGCCCTATGAAGCCTTGGCAACCACTTCCGCCTCAGGCAGAAAAAGGTGCCAAATCCATCCCGATAAGTATCGGGAGAGATAAGTCAGAAGTTTTTATATACAGCAACTGTAACTATATAAGGCACCTCTGACTGAGCATCGGAAGTGCTTTTTTTATGGATGTAACAGATGATGCAGTGACAATATGAACATGAATCAATACCATATAACCTTATCAAGCAACAGCTGCTTGTATCGAAAGCAGATCTGTTGTTGTTGTGTCTGTTGATCCATCCGTTTATATCTCGATTGCCCGCCTTTTATTCATTGTATCATTATGTCAGAAATTTTTAATAGCCATATCGTGGCGCAGTTAGCGCAAGAGATCAAAGATCGCAGCATTGCTGAATCCATCAGTATTCTGTTGCGCGACTATCCCAATGCCGTTACCTTTTCTACCAGTTTTAGTTATGAAGATCAGGTAATCACGGATCTTATTCACAGTCATGATTTATCTGTATCATTGTTTACATTGGATACAGGAAGGTTATTTCCTGAAACGTATAGTACCTGGAGCCGGACATTGGAGTTTTATCGAACTACCATCAAAGCTTACTATCCCGACGCGACAGACATCAGTCAATACGTGGAAGCGAATGGTCCCAATGCATTTTATGAATCTGTTGCATTGAGATCAGCCTGTTGTCATATCAGAAAAGTAGTGCCGTTGAAAAAAGCGCTACAAGGGCAATCTGTATGGATCACCGGATTACGTGCCGAACATTCTCCTACACGTCAGGATCTGACAGAACTGGAATGGGATGAAGCCAATCAGATCATCAAGTATCATCCTTTGTTGTCATGGACAACCGAAGAAGTAAAAACCTATGTTCATCAACATAACATTCCTTACAATCCTTTGCACGACAAGGGTTTTATCAGCATCGGCTGTGCACCTTGCACAAGGGCTGTTAAAGAAGGGGAAGATTTCAGAGCAGGACGATGGTGGTGGGAAGATAACAGTAAAAAAGAATGTGGATTGCATTCGCATCAATCAACAAAAACAACAGAAGCATGAGTGTTTACAGATTAGATTATTTAGATCAGTTAGAGTCGGAAGCGATTCACATTATGCGTGAAGTAGCCGGACAATTTGAAAGACCTGCACTCTTATTCAGTGGTGGAAAAGATTCTATTACATTGGTACATCTGGCACTCAAAGCGTTTCGTCCGGGTAAGTTTCCTTTTCCATTGGTACATATTGATACCGGTCATAATTTTCCTGAAGCATTGGATTTTCGGGATGCGTTGGCAGAACGTATGGGTGAAAAACTCATTGTTCGTCAGGTGGCAGACACCATTCAAAAAAGACAACTTACAGAACCCAAAGGAAAATTTGCCAGTAGAAATGCGTTGCAGACCTATACATTACTGGATACGATTGAAGAGTTTGGCTTTGATGCTTGTATTGGCGGCGCAAGACGTGATGAGGAAAAAGCAAGGGCCAAAGAAAGAATTTTTTCTGTGCGTGATGAATTCGGACAATGGAATCCCAAACTGCAAAGACCCGAGCTATGGAACACGTATAACGGAAGAATCAATAAAGGAGAGAATGTACGTGTGTTTCCCATCAGTAACTGGACAGAATTGGATATCTGGAATTATATCAAACGAGAAAACATTGATCTACCTTCTATTTATTTCGCACATGAACGCACCGTATTACAATATGAAAATCAGCTGATCGCTTTATCGGAGTTCATTCAAGTAGAGGAAACGGATGTGGTGGTGACCAAAAAAGTGAGATACCGTACGGTAGGTGATATGACCTGTACTGCTGCAGTAGAATCCGAAGCTTCAGACATTAATGATATTATTCGCGAGATCACTGCAACGAAAACCAGTGAAAGGGGCGAAACAAGAATTGATGATAAAGTGAGTGAAGCAGCAATGGAAGACAGAAAAAAGAATGGATACTTCTAAACAACAACAAGATGGACTTACTTAGATTTATAACCGCGGGCAGCGTAGATGATGGTAAATCAACTTTGATTGGTAGATTATTGTATGATAGTAAATCAATTATGATTGATCATTTGGAAGCCTTGGAAAAACAAAGCAAACACAAGGAAGACGGAGAAATTGATCTGGCTTTACTAACAGATGGCTTACGAGCAGAACGTGAACAAGGTATTACCATTGATGTGGCATACAAGTATTTTGCTACGCCCAAACGTAAATTCATTATTGCAGATGCACCCGGACATATCCAGTATACGCGTAACATGGTTACCGGAGCTTCCAATGCAGATCTGGCCATTATTCTGGTCGATGCAAGAAATGGTGTGGTGGAACAAACCCGAAGACATTCGATCATTGCTTCCTTACTGAATATCCCGCATATAGTAGTTGCCATCAATAAAATGGATCTGGTAGATTACTCTCAAGATGTGTATAATAATATCGTGATCGACTATGCTGAAGTGGCAAAAAAACTCAACCTGAAAGAAGTAAAGTTTATTCCAATCAGCGCTTTGAATGGCGATAATATCGTAGAAAAGAGCTTACAATTTCCCTGGTATGATGGGCCCTCGCTGCTGGAACTATTAGAGACGGTAACACTGGAGCAGGATATTGATCTTACGCGTGCACGCTTTCCTGTACAATATGTAATTAGACCTCAAACAGATGCTTTGCATGATTATAGAGGCTATGCCGGAAAGATCAATAGTGGCATTTATAAAAAAGGAGATACCGTAACAGTACTTCCGGCGGGGATCGTGAGTTCAATTGCAGCCATTGAAGTCAATGGCAAAGAAGTAGATGAGGCATTTGCCCCACAAAGTGTAGTCTTACATCTGGAAGATGATATTGATATTAGTCGGGGTGATGTGATCGTTAAAACTGATGCAGTTCCGCAGGTAAGTAATGAACTGGAAGTATTGCTGTGTTGGATGGATCAAAAACCATTGGTATCCGGTAATAAATATGTATTGCAGATCAATAGCAAACAGGTTCGTGCGGTCATCAAAGACATCAGTTATCAACTGGATGTAAATTCCTTGGAAAAAATACATCAACCTGAAAATATTGGTTTGAATGCCATCGTAAAAGCAACGATCAAAACAGCCAGTCCGATAGTTTTTGATGCGTATCAGGAATTAAGAAGCAATGGAGGTGCCATATTGATTGATGAAACCAGTCATTTAACCGTAGGTGCATGCATGATACAGTAATATGAAAGAAGAACAATTCATACAACAGTTATTTCAGCGCAACCGAAAAGCCTTACATCGTTTTCCGGATAAGGCTTTGGCAGAAAACTTCACAGAAGATCTGTTCAATTTTTTATTTGGTTCTTATGAGCGGAAGTTCGAATCTGAAAAAAAATTATCAGATGAATATCACGAATTGAAGCATACTTTTTCAGCGATACTTTTTGAGTTGATCAAAGAGGAATCAACGGTAAAAAGACATGCCGAAAATTTTTTCGAAGCCTTACCCGCGATTTATGAAGCGTTGTTGACAGATGCTGATGCCGTATTACGTTTTGATCCTGCTGCGCAGTCTATTGAAGAAGTTCTGATTGCTTATCCCGGATTTTATGCTACGGCTATTTACAGGCTGTCGCATCAGTTGTATGTGCAGGGTATTAAAACCTTGCCGAGATTACTTTCTGAATATGCTCATAGTAAAACAGGAATTGATATTCATCCGGGAGCTACGATCGGTGCGGCATTTGCCATTGATCATGGAACGGGGATCGTGATTGGTGAAACGACTGTTATTGGCGAAAGGGTAAAGATCTATCAAGGTGTAACCCTGGGGGCATTGAATGTTTCTAAGGAATTAGCTAGTACCAAAAGACATCCAACCATTGAAGATGATGTGATCATTTACTCTGGCGCTACCATTTTAGGGGGAGAAACCATTATTGGTGCCGGTAGTATCATTGGTGGTAATATCTGGCTAACACATAGTGTAGCGCCTAACTCTGTAGTGTATCATAAAAGTGAAATACGCATCAAAGACAAAGACCCATTTCCTGAACCTTTAAATTTTGTGATCTAAAAATAAAAAAAGATGAAAGCGAATAACATTTTGGCCACCATTGGAAATACTCCGCATGTTAAGATCAATAAACTTTTTGGAGATCAACATGAAGTATGGATCAAATTAGAAAAGAATAATCCAGGCTCCAGTATCAAAGACCGTATTGCACTTTCGATGATCGAAGATGCTGAACAAAAAGGATTGCTGCATAAAGACAGTGTCATCATTGAACCTACCAGTGGTAATACCGGTATTGGTTTAGCACTGGTAGCTGCTGTAAAAGGATATAAGATCATTTTAGTAATGCCGGAAAGCATGAGCATTGAACGAAGAAGACTAATGGCATTATATGGAGCTGAGTTTGTATTGACTCCTCGTGAAAAAGGAATGAAAGGTGCGATCGAAAAAGCAACCGAGCTGGTTCAGGAAACACCCAATGCGTGGATGCCACAACAATTTGATAACCCGGCCAATACGGCTATCCACCGAACTACGACTGCACTGGAGATCTTAGCCGATTTTCCTGATGGACTCGATTATATCATTACAGGTGTGGGTACCGGTGGACATATTACCGGTGTTGCTGAAATACTCAAAGAGAAATTCCCCCATCTAAAAGTATTTGCTGTTGAGCCGGAATTGTCGCCGGTGCTGAGTGGAGGTGCTCCTTCACCACATCCCTTACAGGGAATTGGAGCAGGTTTTGTGCCTTCCATTTTAAATACTTCCGTATTGGATGGTATTATTCAAGTAAGTAAAGATGATGCTTTTTCATTTGCACAACGTGCTGCCAAAGAAGAGGGTATTTTATTAGGTGTATCCTCCGGCGCCTCTTTAGCAGCAGTGGCGAAAAAGCTGGCCGAAATTCCTGCCGGTGCAAAAGTGCTCACCTTTAACTATGATACGGGGGAAAGATATTTATCAATAGAAGGATTGTTCTGATCATGAATGGAGAAGTGAGACTTCTCCTTTTTCAACGTTTAATAATCTACTAAAAAAGTAGACAATGAGTTTGAATAAAAACTATGGCAAAGTAATTCTTGCATCTGCAGGTCCGGGTGATCCTGAATTGGTAACATTGAAGACAGTGCGTTGGCTACAAGAAGCCGATGTAGTGTTAACAGATCGTTTGGTGAGTAAAGATATTCTGCAGACCTATGTTCGGCAGGAAACAATGATCATTTACGTTGGTAAACAATGCAGACGTGGTATCTCAACCCCACAACAAAGTATCAATGAAATGTTGGTGTCTTATGCTAAAAAATACAAGACAGTGGTCCGTTTAAAAGGTGGGGACACCAGCATCTTTTCCAATGTATTGGATGAATTAGAAACATTGGTACGGTATGGTATACCTTATGAGATCGTTCCGGGTGTTACCGCAGCTTTGGGAGCGGCAGCCTATGCGGGCATCCCTTTAACAGCAAGAGGTTTATCAGTGGGTGTACGTTTGCTGACCTATTACAAATCGGATATCGTTTCGGAAGATGTTTGGAAAGAATTGGCACAAACGGATGATACATTGGTTTTTTATATGTCGGGCGAAACCTTATCCATTGTTATTCAAAAGCTCACAGAATACAAGATCGATCCTTCAAAATTATTGGCAGTGATAGAACAAGCCACTACACCATTACAACAAATTCATACTACCGGATTATATGCATATGATGATACACTGAAAGCCAAAAAATTTCGATCACCCGCTTTGGTCATCATTGGTAAAGTAGTGGCATTGCATGAACAATTTGCATGGCTACCCAATGTGGATAGTACTGCTCACTATTTTGAACCATTGACAGGACGTGTATCGCAATTAGAAGAAACAGTAAAGGAAAAAAGACATGTTAGCAGAGCCTAAATTCAAAGTATTATCAGAACTGATCGGTCAGCTCAGTAAAGAAGAACTGATCTGGGTAAATGGTTATTTATCCGCATTGGTAGCTAATCCTTTGCCCAATACCAATACTTCGAGCATTACACAAAAGATCACCATTGCTTATGGAACAGAAACAGGCAATGCTAAAAAATTAGCAACTGATCTGGCTGGGAAAGCCAAGAAAAAAGGAATCACTGTAAAGTTGGCTTCACTCGATCAATACAAACTCATCGAATTACAGAAAGAAGAATACTTTATTACTGTGATCAGTACACAAGGCGATGGTGAACCACCTATTGGCGCCAAAAAGTTTTATGATCATATTCATCATAACGGATTCAAACTACCACAATTGAAATATGGTGTATTGGCATTGGGTGATACAGCCTATCCATTGTTTTGTAAGACCGGGGAAGATGTAGATAAACAGTTTGAATATTTAGGCGGACAAAGAATTGCACCCTTACAAAAATGTGATCTGGATTATGAAACCGATGCACATGCGTGGTTTGATCAATTGATTGCTAATCTTCATACAACAGCAATAAAGACCGTTGTTACTAACAAACCTGTTGAAACCCCAAAAAAGGTAGGTAAGCAATACTATGAAGGGGCTGTTCTTACGAACATCAATTTAACTGCAAAAGGATCTGCCAAACAAGTATACCATATTGAGATAGCTGCCGAGGATGTTGAGTTTATTCCGGGAGATTCTATCGGTATTGTACCCGAGAATGATAAACGATTGGCAGAGCAAATATTGTCTTTAACAAATGTAGCTCCGGATACAAGGGTTGATTACAAAGGTGACTCTTATACCGTTCTTGAATTACTGGTTTCAAAACTGAATATCCGATACTTGTTAGATAAATCAGTGAAACATTATGCAACTACGGTTGGACATGAGATCAATGTACAGAAAACAGATCTTTTATCGTTGCTGCAACAATATCCTATTGCTTCAAAAGAACAATTTTTAAAAGTTATTGAAGGGTTGACTCAAATCGTTCCCCGTATTTATAATATTTCTTCATCTCCAGTTGCCCATAACAACGAAGTACATATCACTGTATTGCAAGATGTATTTGAAACCACTCATGGAGTAGCAAAAGGATTGTGTACACAATTTTTGGAAAGTAAACAGGAGGGAGATCACATTCGTTTTTTTATTCAACCCAATAAGCGATTCCGTTTACCTGCGGCTGATAAAGATATCATTATGATCGGTCCGGGTACAGGTATTGCACCTTTTCGGTCTTTTGTAGCGGAGAGAGATGCCACAGGCGCAACCGGAAGAAACTGGTTATTCTTCAGTGAAGACCGGTTCACAACTGATTTTTTATACCAAACCGAATGGCAAGCCTGGTTTGAAACGGAGACGCTTACGCGTATTCATTTGTCTTTTAAGAATGGGGAGGAAAATTATGTAACCCTCTCACAAAAGATCATGGAACAAGGACTTGAATTATTCCAATGGCTGGAAGGCGGCGCCAGTATTTATCTCTGCGGAGAAAAAGAGCCGGCAGGAAAAGAGATCGAAGCAGTATTGTTAGAAGTTTTTGCTAAAGCAACAGACGGCAAAACCGAAACGGCCATTGCTTATCTGGAAAAACTAAAAAAAGAAGAGCGCTACGCAAAAGATCTGTATTAAAATTCAACATTGACCATTCACCATTCACAAATATGGCAGCAGAAAAAAAATTATCACCCATCGAATCCATCAAAACCAAAAGTGAGGGTTTGCGGGGAACTTTAAAAGAAAGTTTAACAGATGAGATCACAGGCGCTGTTCGTGAACAGGATCATGCATTGATCAAGTTTCATGGTATGTATGAACAGGATGATCGTGACTTGCGCGAGGAAAGAGCTGCCAAAAAATTGGATAAACTATATTCATTCATGATACGCTTGCGGATACCGGGTGGATTCATGACCGCAGATCAATGGATTGCAGCACATCATGTGGCCGGACAATATTCTACCGGTGTTATCAAGATCACAACTCGGCAAACCATACAATTACATGGTATTCTCAAGCATCAGATAAAACCCACGCTTCAATCATTCAATAAGGTTCAGCTGGATTCGATTGCTGCTTGTGGTGATGTGAACCGAAATGTAGCTTGTACCAGTCATCCGGCTGAATCAGACATTCATGAACAGGTACATGCTTATGCAGACAAGATCAGCAAGTTGTTGTTGCCAAAGACAAGGGCGTTTTATGAGATCTGGTTGGATGAAGAAAAAATAGCGGAGTATGATGAACAAGACCCACTGTATCAAGACCGTTATTTACCCAGGAAATTCAAGATCGGTATTGCTATTCCACCCAATAACGATGTAGATGTGTTGACCAATGATCTAGGGCTTATTGCTATCATCAACAACAATGAATTGATCGGTTTTAATATTGCAGTGGGTGGAGGTTTGTCCACTACGCATGGGAATCCGGATACGTATGCCAGACTGGCTACTGTCATTGGTTTTACCCGAGGTGAAGAACAAACTTTAAAAGCGGTATATGAGGTATTGACCATTCAGCGTGATTATGGAAATCGGTCAGACAGAAAACTAGCCAGATTAAAGTACACACTGGATAATATGGGTGTTGAAGCTTTTCGTAAGGAATTGGAGAAGCGTTGCGGATTTGAGTTGGAAGACATTCAACCCTATCAATTCACTGCACGAAAAGATCGTTATGGATGGATGCAGGATTATAAAGGGAATTGGCATTATACTTTATTCGTTGAAAATGGAAGAGTTACCAATGAAGGTCCGGCAGCCTTGCAAACAGCACTGCTGGAAATTGCAATAACGGGTAAATCTGTTTTTCGATTTACCAGTAATCAGAATGTGATCATTAGTGATATCCTGCCACAGTATAAAAATGAGATTGAAGTTATCTTACAACAATACGGTATTCTCCAACGTGATGAAAATATTTCATCCATTCGTAAAAATGCGATCGCTTGTGTGGCATTGCCTACCTGTCCATTGGCATTGGCAGAAGCACAACGTTATTTACCTGATCTCATTACGAAAATAGAACCCTTACTGATCAAGCATGGCTTATCATCTGAAGATATTGTATTGCGAATGACCGGTTGTCCAAATGGTTGTGCAAGACCTTATGCGGCAGAGATTGGTTTAGTAGGTACTTCTCCCGGCCATTATAATTTACATATTGGCGGAGACCGCGAAGGAACACGTTTAAATGTGAAGTATAAAGAACAGTTGGGAGAGACTGAAATTTTAGCAGTATTGGATCAATTGTTTCAACAATATGCTGATCACCGAAACAAGGATGGCCGCTTTGGTGATTTTATTTTGAAGGAGGTATTACATGCGTCATAATTGTTTTCAAAATTGGATACTGAATCCCTATCGGGATAGTAAATGTCGATGTTGTTCGGAATAGCAATATTTTTTTAACATAGTATCCTACTAAATCAATAGACTAATGAAATTGTTATTTATATTTATTTTTTTCTTCACTTTCTCAATGACAGTCATGTCTCAGGATTTGTATACGTATTCCGGAATCTTGAAAGATGCCCAACAGGAAACAGCTTTGAGTGGTGCTGTTGTACGTATTAAACAAACCAACACGTTCACGGTAGCAAAAGATGATGGCAGCTTTCAGATTAAGACAACTTTGAAGCCGCCATTTACATTACAGATCAGTTCCATCGGTTACGAGTCGCAGGAATTTGTGATCAGTAATACTGATAAACCCATCACACTTTCTCTCAACGTTCAAAATATATATGCCGGATTGGTGGTGGTTACTGCTTCCAGGGTTCCGGAAAATATTTTGAAATCACCAGTAAGTATTGAGAAGTTAAGTTTATCTGCTATCAAAGAAGCTGCTGCTCCAAGTTTTTATGATGCACTGGAAAACTTAAAAGGAGTTCAACTGACAACTTCGAGTATTACATTCAAAGTGCCCAATACCAGAGGCTTTAACGTACCTAATAATTTTCGTTTTGTTCAGTTGGTGGATGGCGTTGATGTACAAGCAGCAACATTAGGTGTGTCGTTGGGCAACTCGGTAGGTCCAACAGAACTAGATGTAGAAAACGTTGAAGTAACACCGGGAGCAGCATCTGCTTTGTATGGGATGAATGCGATCAATGGCATGGCGAATATTACTACTAAGGATCCTTTTCGATATCCCGGATTGAGTATCTATCAAAAAACAGGCGTGAATCATGTGGATGGAAAAGACAGAGATCCCTCCGTTTTAACAGAAACAGCCATTCATTTTGCGCAAACATGGAAAAAAAAATGGGGTTTTAAAGTGAATGCTGGTTACCTGAAAGCGACGGATTGGGTATCTGATGCAAGAACAGATCAAAATCCCAATAGTTTGAATACCGCCAATCCATTGTATCCTGAATTAGCAGGGAATAACAATGTGGCGTATGATGCATGGAATAAGTATGGTGATGAGAATAACAATGCTGTTACCATTTCCGGTATCAACTACAATGGTCCTAATCAATCTTTTCTGGTACGCAGAACAGGATATTGGGAGAAAGACCTTACCAATCCAACCGTAGAGAATATCAAATTTGATCTCTCATTGTATCATAAATTTTCGAAAGGAGCTTTATTATCATATACCTATCGATTTGGTCAAATGGATGGCATCTTTCAACGCGGTAATAAAATACAACTAGACAATACTTCTATCCAAAATCATAAAGTGGAATTTAAATCCGGGGCTCTTTCAGCACGAGCGTATATATCTCTTGAAAATACCGGCGATTCTTATAATGTGAAACCATTGGCTGACAATCTTGAGCTAACGCATCTTTCCAATAATGCTTGGAGAGATCATTTCAGGAATGAGTTACAACTGCAACTCAACAATGGCGTTTCTCTTCCTGCTGCAATGACGAGTGCCAGAACCGCTGCAGATGCAGCAAGGGTATTACCCGGAACAGTTGCATTTGATCAATTGAAAAAGACGATCATTAGTATCAACAATTGGGATCATCTCAATTCAGGCATTGCTGGTGCTCCGGCAACGGGTGGGGCATGGCTTACACAGCAAAGCAGAATGTATCATGGCGATGTACAATGGGACTTGCGTTCTAAGATAAAATTCATACAGCTTTTAGTTGGTGCAGACTATCGTTTGTATGAAGTGATACCGGATGGTAATAATTTTGTAGATTTTTCAAGGGCCTTGGCAGATCGAAATAAACCACTAGCTGATGGATCTTTTGGAAATCCTGTGACGTATTCAAAGTATGGAATGTTTGTGCAGGGTACTAAAACTTTTTTTGATCAAAAGCTAAAGCTAACAACTTCATTAAGATGGGATAATAATCCCGAATTCTCTCCGAAGTTGAATCCCAGAATCGCGGTGGTGTATTCTCACGCACAAAAACATCATTTCAGGGTTTCATTTCAAAACGGATTCAGATTTCCCGCTTTATTCGAAGCTGTTTCTTTCGTGAATAATGGAAATGTAAGAAGAGTAGGCGGCTTACCTTATATCAATGAAGGATTGGGATATCTTGATAATTCTTATACACTCAGTTCTGTCAATACTTTTAATGCGGCAGTAAATAGAGATGTTGCTGCAGGACTAACCGCGAGTAATGCAGCACTACAAAACAGAGACTTACTACAGGTAACGAGTTTGTCTACAACAAGACCAGAAAGGATCAACTCGTTTGAAATAGGTTACAAAAGTGTATTGTTCAATAATCGCTTGGTGTTAGACATAGAAGCTTATGCCAATGAGTATGATGGTTTTTTAGGACAGGTTGAGGTTGCTGTTCCGGAAAACAATACTGTTAAAGTTGGTTCAGATGCTGCTGTCATTGCCATGCTGGCATCGAACCGTTCTAGGCAAACACGATATCGTGTTTACACTAATGCCAAAAACAGGTATTATAATTATGGGGCTGCGGCAGGTGTTATTTATACTGTATACAAGAAATTCATAGTATCGGGAAATCTGACTTTTAATAACCTAAATGAAAGCAAAGAACGCGATGTTTTTGTAACAGCATTCAATACGCCACGTTGGAGTTCGAATCTTTCATTCAGAAACAGGGCCTTGTTTAAGCACACCGGATTTAATCTTGTTTGGAAATGGCAGGATCAATTCACTTGGGAAAGTCCACTTGCAAATGGAACCATTCCTGCTTTTAGTACAATCGATTTACAAATAACCCAAGAGTTACAGGTGTTGAAAACCACTATAAAGATTGGAGGCAGTAATATTCTTAATCGTCGATACATACAATATGCAGCCGGACCAACCATAGGTGCATTATATTATGTAGCGCTCAGTTTTGATACTCATTTTAAACAAAAAACACAATAGCATGGAAGTTATAGCATCTGTAGATACAAGCAATGCTGCATCCTTTGTTCATAAAAAAAACAATCGACTTTTCCCTGTTTTTCTTCAATTGGAAAGACTTAGGGTATTGATTGTTGGCGGAGGTCCGGTAGCTGTTGAAAAATTACAGGCGCTATTAACTAATGCACCTTGTACGAGAATACGAATCGTGGCAAAACAATTTTCTGAAGAATTGTTACATATCGCTGCAGATAAAGACCGTGTAGAGCTTGTTCCTAAAAGTTATTCTTCGGGCGATTTGTATGATGCAGATATTGTGATTGTTGCGGTCAATGATATAGTTACCGCAGAAGAAATCAGGAATGATGCAAAAGCTAGAAAAATTTTGGTGAACGTAGCTGATACGCCGGTACTCTGTGATTTTTATTTAGGCTCCATAGTACAGAAAGGGAATCTGAAGATTGCCATTTCTACTAATGGAAAATCTCCAACGATCGCTAAAAGGGTAAAAGAAACATTACAGGAAGTGATCCCGGATGAAATGGATGTATTACTGGATAATATGCAACACATCAGAAATCAACTCAAAGGTGATTTTTCTGAGAAAGTTAAAAAGTTGAACGAGATCACATCAGTGATGTCTCCTCATCCGCAAAAACCATTCTCGGTTGCAGAAAAAAGATGGAAGAAAATTGCTTCCGGATTTCTATTTGCTTTCTTCTTCATGTTTGTTGGTCACCTTGTATTATCCTATATTCCATTTGCCACATTGTTCAATGAATCTAAAAACCTGTTGCAGTCGCTTGACAGTACTTTTTATTGGATGATATTGGCAGGCTTTCTTGCACAATTAGTAGATGGCGTATTGGGGATGGGTTATGGTGTAGTTTCTGCTACCGTATTATTGTCGCTGGGTATTAAACTTCCTGCCATCAGTGGTAGTATTCATACTGCAGAAATGTTCTCTAGTGCAGCATCGGGTTATAGTCATTATCGCTTTGGAAATGTCAACAAAAAGTTATTCAAAACCTTGTTGATACCGGGTGTAATTGGTGCGATATTGGGTGCGGTTTTATTATCAACTTTGGCCGATCAATACACGAATTATATAAAACCGGTATTGGCTGGCTATACATTATTTCTGGGAGTTCGCATTTTAAGAACCGGTTTTAAAAAAGAAAGAAAGCAAAAAAAATTTCGTCGTGTAGGATGGCTGGGAGCGATTGGAGGTTTTTTGGATTCTTTTGGTGGAGGTGGTTGGGGACCATTGGTAACCAGTACCTTGATTCTGAAAGGAAGAACACCTCGATATGTAATAGGCTCTGTAAGTATTACGGAGTTTTTTGTAACGCTGGCAAGTGCAGCAACTTTCTTTTCCTTGTTGGGGATCTCTCATTGGCCAGTGATTGCAGGATTAATTATTGGCGGATTAATAGCAGCACCATTAGCTGCAAGGCTAACGGGGAAGCTTCCTTTGAAAACCATGTTCATTGCCGTAGGGATCATGGTGGTCATTTGGAGCTTGCGCATTTTATGGAACTCAATTTTTTAAAATAAAAAACCTTTGCTGGAAAATATCCTGCAAAGGTTGGTAGCGTTTGGTTTTTCTTTTCGGATATTGCCCGTTTAACTTACACTACAAGAGTTAACAGGCTGCTTGGATTTTCTTAAGATGGTTGGATTCTAAAACAGTCCCTTTCAGGGGGTATTTTATAGCACAAAGAAACAACGGGGTGGACAATAGGACAATAGCAATGCCTGTTAAATACATGTAGCAACATCACTACATCTGAGTCGTCTTTTCAACTGTTTTTGATTCATTCAGACGTGAGATTCCCGTAGCGGATATTACGGTATAAATCTTCATGTATTTTTCGGACACTATTTGTCACCTGAGGAATAATGTATTGTTGAACATGATCTAATCGATTCAGTTGTGCACTATTAAAAGTTTCCAGATCAAATTGTGGAGGGCGCATTCCATTTCTAGAGGTGGAAGTAGTGAAGCATTTTAGGTCTGAGATCTTAGTTTCAAAGGCGCTGTCTTTAAAATTGACAGTCAATGTGTACATGACAAAAGTTTGTTCCATATTTAAACCGGACAAATCCTCCACCGGATACATGACATAAAAACCAGATTTCCCGGATATGCTTCGCATCCTTGGGTCTTCAGCCAAATAAACGGGTTTACCTTTTTTACTGATATTAAAGTAGTCTTCAAATTTTGATGTAGCGTATTGATATAATAACCAGTTTCTGGCTCGCCTATACATTTCTGATCTTGGTAAGATGACGGCAGATGTTTTTTTGAATACTACTTTACCTGATGGGTCATCTGTCGGAAGTTTTAATTGTGCAGGTAGTTCTTGTAAAGAAACAATAAATAGGAAAGAAAATAAGAGTTTCTTCATGATTCAGTGACAATAGGGTGTACTCAAAATAGATAAATATTTTAATACACAGCTGCTTCTGAACATAAATTTGATTTCCAGAACTTACGAAGGGTACAACACATTCTGATTTCAGCCAATACTCCTCCCAAAACTGTTATACCGGCAACAACCATCAATGTAATGCTGAGTCCGAATATATCCGCTAATATGCCTGCCAACAAAGCACCAAATACATAACCACTGTCTCTCCAGTAACGAAAAATACTCAACCCCTTAGCCCTTTGTGTAGGATGTAGATTTTCTGCGATCACCGTTAAAAAATTTGGATATACCAATGCTGTTCCAATACCCAATACAGCAGAAGCTGCAACAGTTAAACTAAATGAACTGAAAAATACGAATATGAGTATGGCTGCTCCTTGCAAGAACATACCGGCACTAATGATCTGCTTTTTACAAAAGCGATCTCCCATTGTTCCGGTGACTAACTGTGAAAGTCCCCAAACTGCCGGATAGATACCGGCCACCCATGCAATTTGTACAGTGGTGAAATCTCGCTGTATCAACAACAATGGAAGAAGTCCCCAAACCATTGCATCATTCATATTATTGATCAAACCATTGATACTAATGCTTCCCATGTTGTGGTGTCTCCAGCTTATTTGTTGCCAAAGCTTGGGATATATCTCTATATTACTCTGAGCGGTCTCATGTGCTACAAAATGAGTGGTGTCTTTTACCAAAAAGACGGAAATAAGCAAGCCTGCAATAACAAAGAATACACCGGGTAAGAAGGGATAATATTGATAACCCCATGTAGCAGCAATGTTACCGGCTAACAAAGCGGCAAGTCCAACCGATAAATAACCCGCAAATTCATTGATACCCATGGCCAGTCCTCTGTTCTTAGACCCAACCAAATCTATTTTCATGATCACAGTAGAAGACCATGCCAATCCTTGATTGATACCCAATAAAATATTCGCTACAATGATCCATTCCCAGGATCTGGCATACATGAGTAAGAACGGTACAGGCAAAGCTGCCACCCAACCTAGTATCAATATTTTTTTACGGGTGAATTTGCTTGATAAAAAAGCGACTGCCAGATTGGCCAATGCTTTTGTAAAACCAAATGCGAGTATGAAAGAAAGAATAACAGCGTATGCGCTGAGATTGAATATCTGTTCACCCAATCCGGATAATACTGAACGCTCTAGCCCAATCATGGCTCCTACAAATGCATTGACCAAGACCAATAGGTAAAATTGATAAGCATTTTTTTGAAGCCCTTGCATATTCATGATGTATTAGTGCGGTAATCGATCCCTAAAATAACCATATACCCAAGTACCTGCAATAGCACTTAATAAAACAACGATCATTACAGTAATTCCCATACCGATTTGAGCAAAAATGGGTCCCGGACAAGCACCTGTCAAAGCCCAACCTAAGCCAAAAATGAGTCCACCAATGATCTGCCCTTTATTGAATTTTTTAGGTGTAAAGAGTATCTCTTCTCCATGAATGGTTTTCACTTTGAATTTTTTGATGAGTGCAATGGAAATAGCACCTACTACTACTGCAGTACCTATTACACCATACATATGAAAGCTTTGAAAGCGAAACATTTCTTGCATTCTGAACCATGAAATGATTTCAGCTTTTACAAATACAATTCCAAATAATATACCCACTGCGAGGTATTTAAAATTGTACCACCAGGGATGTTGTTGTATAGATTCATTGATACAAACCGTATCCAAGGAGCGAACTTCAAAGTCGGTTAGTATTTCTTTTGTATTTTTTTCAGCAGACATTTCTTTTCAATTTATAATTTCATAATAAAAGGGAGGATCAGATTGGCCATGAGAAATCCACCGGCCATAAAACAACAAGTAGCTACCAATGATGGCCACTGTAAATTGCTTAATCCCATAATCGCATGACCACTGGTACATCCACCCGCGTAACGTGAGCCAAAACCTACCAGAAAACCACCACCTACCATCATGATCAATCCCCTGGCAGTGAATAAACTATCCCAGGATACCAATTGTTGGGGTACCATACTGCTATAATCATTGATACCATACGTATTCAATTCATTGACAAGATCAGGGTTTACTACAATTGGGTTCGGATCGGGTAAGCCCAATGCTGCAATGAGTGCTCCAATCAATATGCCTCCTACAAAAAATAAATTCCAGCTTTCTTTTTTCCAATCATACTTGAAGAAGTTGATATTGGAAGGAAAACAAGCGGCACAGGCATGCCGCAAATTGGCGGAAATGCCAAAATGTTTATTGCCTAAAATCAATAATGCAGGCACAATCAATCCGATTAAAACACCGGCTACGTACCAAGGCCAAGGTTGTTGTAAAAATTCTTTCATTGGTTAACTTGATTGAGTTGTAAAAATGAATGGTTTCTGTTTTTTAAAACGTGATGCATGTCACGCTTATTCAGTTTTTCTCTCTGGCTAAAACAATCGGCAAAAACGGACCATATTTATGCTGTTGTTCACTGAAACCATCAGCATATGGACCAAAAGGATGATCAATGGGCTTTTTACTGATATTCGGCCAATCGTGTGATTCTTTCATGATAGGTCTGGGTTGACTATTTACATAGGCTGCAATATCCCATGCTTCTTCATCCGTCAATTTATTATGAGCCGATACTTCATTAAAAGGCATATTGGATTGAATGAATCCTGCAAAGTTGCTAAGCCTATATAAACCTGCTCCGGTATTATAACTGTTCTTACCCCATAAAGGAGGGTAAATATATCCCGCATTCTCCGGTATCGTTTGTCCTTCACCATTGGCGCCATGACAACGTTCACAATGGATGGCATATAATTTTTTTCCTTTGTCGGGATCGGCCGCTCGTTGGAGGTAATCCGTTTTTTTGATACCACTTCCTTTTGGGTGTGTGCCTTTCGCAACATCTTTACCTAACCATAGAATATAGGCATGAATAGCTTGGTATTCTCTACTGGTACTATCCGGTGCGCGGCCGTTCAAGCTTCTTTCAAAACAGTCACTCACACGTTTGTAAATACTTTCTACTTTCCCACTTCTGTCTCTGAATAAAGGATAGTTAGCAGCTACTGCACTAAAGTTATAGCCATTGGGTTTGGTTCCTGCATCGAGGTGACAATTCTGGCAATTCATGCCATTGCTGATCTGTGTTACTGTTCCTTTTGGACCGAGATAATTAGCGGTATGCATAATCAATTCTTTACCATAACTAATCAGCTCTCGTTCTTGTTTGTTTTGAATAGGATCAAGGTATAAACTTGGGGCATGCCAGGTACTATCCTTCACCGCAATCAAAGATTTTTCAGGATGGTTTGTAGATATCTTAAATGCAATTACCAACACTACAACGAATGCAAGAAAATATGCAGGCCAGTCTGATTGAATCTTTCTCCACATAACACACCGATTAAAAATGATAGTTTAAAATTAAGTTGAATAAAGATGTGTTTACTTTATGTATCACATATTTGTTGTTCCCATAACTATTTCCTTCTTGTCCTTTATATACATACAATAGCTGTGCATTCATACCTTCTAAGACTCCCATGAATCGGTATTGAATATCGATATTGAATTGTGTGTATGAAGGCATTCCGTATTTGTTCAATCGCGTATTGGTTACATCCGGTAAGTGGTAGTACCCAAATCCAATCCATGTTTGTAGATGTTGTTTTGGAAATGATTGCTTGAATTTGATCATTCCGGCATGTACATCTCCGAAACCTTCATTTCTCTCTCTGGGTAGAAATGTATAAAACGGATCTCTTCCCCATTCCCTCGGCATCATATAACGACCGCTAGATGTGATACGGTTATAATTGAATGAAATATCCGTGTTTTTATTTTTCCAACCGCTAGTGGTACCGAAACTAAATGCTTTACTGCCTTTTTGTATATAGGTTTTACTGGGGTCCACATTTCCTCCATCATTCAATGCATGTTGTATAATGCCTTGCACGCCTGAATAGAAGGAACTGCTTCCCCAGTTTTTATCTACCTGTAATAAAACCGTATTGAACACATTTTCTGTCCATTGTTCCCATAGTTGCAATCTCAACCCCTCTTTAAATGTATGCGTAAGACCCAGCACTCCAATGAGTTTACTATGTACATGTTCTCTATAATTAGCAGCTTGCCCATTTTCCTGAATTCCTTGTGGATACACACCGATTGAAGCACCAATATTGAACCACCGAACAGTACTTCTGGGACTGACACCCCATAAGACACCTGCTTGCCATTTTGTTTTTTTTGACGTAGTATTCAACCAAAGACCTTCTACTCCGGTAGGTCTCATTCTGCCATCTTGTAAGTTGATAAACGGAGTATGGATGAGTTGTTTGCCTAAGCTGATGGTAGCTTTTTTAAAGTTGTATTTCAAATAGAGCTCTTCCAATCTGTCAATATCATTTTTATTGGATGCGTTTTCGATATCAAATAATCCGATCTCGTATCTGTTCACCTGTTTTGTGAGTGCATCAGGTTGATGTAGGTCAGAAGATCCAATATTAAAAATAAAAAATCCACCCACGCCTGCCTGAAAGCCATGAAATTTTCCGGTTTCATATTTTAATCCACCACCCACTGCGTTGGCATAATAATCTGTAAGCCCTTTTTGATTATCAGTAGCCATAAAAAAGTAGCGGAAATGAGTTTCTGTTTTCCCATGCATAAAAGCAGCTCTTAAGCTATTGCTATCGATATATATGCTTTCATTCTCTTGCATTGCTGATGAAGAGAAGTTGAAAGAAAAAAGTATGAGTGCTATGCCAGTAATACGTACTATCATAAATAAAGGGGTTTATAATAGAAGTGATTAGCGACCGCTGGAACAAGAAATGAAGGAAACAGCTTTTCTGAGAAAGGAGTTGTTACCTGATAAGGGGTACCCTATATTTTCTAAGGTTTTAATGATGAGATCTCTATCTATACCGATACCCATTACACAAACCTCTTTATTGGTCAATGAAATATCAACACCTTGAACGCCGGGTATTTTGATGAGTGTTGATTCTATCGTATTGGCACAACCTCTACATCGCATATTCTCTACAAAAAATATTTCTGTACTGGTCATGATACATGCATTTGTAAGATCTGTTGTAATTGTGAAACGTTTTTTACGCCAGGCTCTCGCCATAGAAGATCCCCTTTTTTGAACACCATCAATGTTGGAATACTACTCACTTGAAAATGAGCCGCAACATCATTGTGTTCATCCACATTTACTTTAAAAATTTTTATCCGGTCTCCCATCCGTTCTTTTAACTCCTTTAAAACAGGCGGCATCATTCTGCAGGGTCCACACCAGTCTGCATAAAAGTCAACCAGAACAGGCGTTTCACCATCTATGATCTTTTGGAATGAATTATTCAACATAGCTCTTTTCTTTTGGTTTCTTTTTGAATAGGCTGAATACCAATGCACCTATGACAGCAAAATAAATGGTGCTATTGAATGGTTTTGAAGTGATGGTACAAGTGCCGCTCACACATCCAATATACTTCCAATACAAATAACCTCCTACAGCTCCTGCCAAAGCCCCTAATATGATCAAACTGTTTTGTTTATACCACTTCTTCATATCCTGTATTCTTCTCCTGAGATTTTTTTGATGAACTAAATGAAGTAGAGCAACCGGTAGGCCCACAACAACCTATGTTAAAAACAGCGCTGGCCAGTAATAGTATACCGAGTACAGCAGTGGTGGTATCTTTCATATACCAGGATTGTACTATAATAGCAAGTGCTAAGATTAAACGTATCATACGCATGATATGCCAGTTGCTCTTTAGTATTTTCATGGTTACTTGTTTTGATAGAATAACATATCATTCAATCCACCCCCATTGTACACTTCTTGGAACCCCTGTTGGTGTAAGAAATTCATACCAATGCCACTTCTGTTACCACTTCTACAGTATAAAAGAATAGGCTTATTCTCGATTTTCAATTGATTGATATGTTTGGGTAATTCATCCAAAGGAATATTGATCGCTTCCGGATAATGCGAAACACCATATTCACTTGCCGTTCTTACATCAATGATAACAGTATTTTTATCGTTGATTAGTTCTTGTATTGTTTTCATCATTATAATAAGGTTGTTGGACATACATAATCACTCACACGAAACTTTCCAGATTCTTTAATGGCTTTGAAACCACCTTTTACATCAATCAGATTGTCAAATCCTCTGGCACGTAAAATGGAATTAAAGATCATGGAACGATAGCCGCCTGCACAGTGTACATAATAGGTTTTGTTCTTGTCGATCTGACTCATGCTATCATTGATGAAATCAAGCGGAGCATTTTCAGCATTCAGTACATGTTCACTGAGGTGTTCACTTTTTTTACGAACGTCAAGTATATTTACTTGTTCATTCGATACAATCGTTGCAAGTTCATCGGCTGAGATCGAACGAATTTGATCTATTTCCTTGCCGGATGCTTTCCATGCTTCAAAACCACCTTTCAGGTATCCGATGGTAAAATCATAACCCACTCTTGCCAGTCTTGTAATGACTTCCTGCTCCCTTCCTGTGTCAGTGATCAATAAAATTTCTTGCTTGATATCAGGCACCATAGCACCTACCCAAGGAGCAAAATTTCCATCGATACCAATGTTGATCGCATTGGGTACAAATCCTGCTGCAAATGTTTGTGGGTCACGTGTATCAAGTATCAATGCACCTGTTTCGTTTGCAGCGGCTTCAAAAGCTTCGGGACTCAGCGCATGCTGACCTCTTTCTAATACCGTATCAATGCTATCATATCCATGGATATTCATCATTACATTCAAAGGGAAATAGGCAGGAGGTGCTACCAATCCGGTAATCACTTCTTTGATGAACTCATCTTTGGTCATATCAGCACGTAATGCATAGTTGCTTTGTTTTTGATGACCTAAAGTATCTGTGGTTTCTTTACTCATGTTCTTACCACAAGCACTACCTGCACCATGAGCCGGATATACGATGATATCATCAGACAAAGGCATGATCTTATTGCGTAATGAATCAAACAAATAACCCGCTAACATTTCCTGTGTGAGCTCAGTTTTTACTTTTTGAGCCAGGTCAGGGCGACCTACGTCTCCAATGAATAAAGTATCACCACTGAATAATCCTACTTCTTTTCCTGTCTCGTCTTTTAATAAGTAACAGGTACTTTCCATGGTATGACCGGGTGTATGCAATACTTTGATGGTAGCATTACCTACTTTTAATTCTTCACCATCTTTGGCGGAGTAAAAATCAAAATCAGGTTGTGCATTGGGTCCGTAAACAATCTTGGCACCTGTTTTTTTAGCGAGGTCAATATGACCTGAAACAAAATCGGCATGGAAATGCGTTTCTAAAACATATTTGATCTTGGCACCATTGCGCTCTGCTTTTTGAATATAAGGAGCTACTTCCCTTAATGGATCAATCACAACTGCTTCGCCATTGCTTTCAATATAATAAGCGCCTTGTGCTAAACAACCGGTATAAATTTGTTCTACTATCATGGTATTCTATTTTTTGATTTGATATGGCAAATGTCAAAACTGCTGTGCTCTTTTATCGTGACCGTTATCACGTTGCGTTGGCTTTAACATTTTTCTTGAAAGTCTTGCTATCATTATGTAAAACTGCAAATGAATACTGTAGAAAAACGTGACATTCGTCACATTTCAAACTGCTTTTTGTCATAAAAGTCGAAAGGCCCGCATTGCTGCAGACCTTTCTTTATTGGGGGGTATAAGAGACTAGATTAATGACCACCAGTGCCGGGTAGTAAAAGTTCTTTGGCTATGATATAAATACCCATGACTAACACAAACCAACCAAAGCCTTTTTTGAGTTTATGACCGTCTATTTTTTTGCTCAACTGATTACCTATGAAAATTCCTGCGATCGCTAAAACTGTAACCATACCCAACAAGCGCCAATCCATTGTATAGTTACTAATGTCTCCTGTGAATCCTATTAATGATTTAGCCGCAATAATTAAAAGTGAAGTACCTACCGCCTGTTTCATAGGTAATTTACTCAAGAGAACCAATGCCGGAATGATGAGAAATCCGCCACCTGCACCTACCAGGCCTGTTAAAATGCCTACGATAGCTCCTTCCAAAAGGATAATAGGGTAATTGAATTTTTGTTCCTCCGGCTCCTCAGTACCATTTTTGTTTTTTTCACGGATCATTGACACAGAAGCAAACACCATCAGCACTGCAAAGAGTAGCATCATCAAAATCGACTTTGTGATGACAAAGTCTCCGATTTGAAATACTTCAGTAGGAATTAAGGGTACAATGAACTTTCTGGTAGCAAAAACAGCGGCAATAGAGGGTACTCCAAAAATAATCGCTGTTTTGATGTTGACCAGTCCTTGTCTGTATTTAGGGATTGCTCCCACCAAACTGGAAGCCCCAACAATAAACAGTGAATAGGCTGTTGCTAAAACAGGCTCTACGCCAAAAAGATATACGAGTACCGGAACCGTGAGAATAGATCCACCACCACCAATCAATCCCAGTGAGATACCAATAACGAGTGATGCGATATAACCTGCCATTTCCATTTCAAATAATTTGACCGCAAAACTCAGACTTGATTTCTGAATCTTTCGTGATTTATATCACGATAATAATTTTTGCAGGTTAATGATTTCGATATGTGATTTGTGTTGTTTGATCATTCCTTTTTCAGCCAGCTTTTTCATCAATCTTGAAATGACTTCTCTTGAAGAATTCAACTCCTGTGCTATTTCTGTAAAGCTAATGGATACAATATTCGATTTCAGGGTATTCTGATGTTGTTGTAAATAAAAGACCAAACGTTCATCCATATTACGAAAAGCAATATGATCAATCGTTTGCAACATATCTTCAAAACGGTCTCTGTAACTGCTCACTACAAAATGGTACCAACTTTTATATTCCGCCATCCACTGGTCCATATAAGTGAGGGGAATGGTGATGACTTCTGTTTTGGCAGAAGTCTTTGCCATGATCTGACTGGTCTCTTGCTTAATAGCACAAACCATAGAAAGCGCACATGCTTGTCCGGGTTGTAAGTGATACATAAAGAACTCATTACCCTCTTCATCTTCCCTGAATATTTTGATCAATCCTGATATTACGAGCATGGTAGATCGGATATTCTGTCCGGTTTTCATTAAAATCTCCCCAGGTTCAAATTCACGAACTTCACCGGCATCAGCGATCTGCTCTTGTAATTCTTTTTCAAAAAAAGGGAAGTGCTTTCGTATGATTTCAATAGGGATCATTCACACAATTTAGACAATCTGCAAATTTATACGGATAAAATAATGGGAGCGTGATATTTGTCACGCCTCATTTCTTCCCTTCGATCAACAGCCGATAAAATTTTTCTAACTCATGCTGTTCAACAGACGAAAAAGGTTTCCGTTGTTGTAGTAAAGCATCAAAATAAAGCACTCTTTTATGACCGGGATATTTTTCAAGGATGGCTTTACATTGATCGATCCATTTTTCATATGAATCGGTTACTGCTTGCTTATTGAGGTCTACCGGTGTTTTATCACGAGTAGGCATTTTCAGTATAATGGCTTCAACCGCAGCCAACCAACCTACAGGCATATCCGGCACTTTGCGTGCTTTTGCTACCAATCCCTCTAGCTGTTTTTTGCTTAAGCTGCCTCTTTCTTCATACTGATGCATGAGGCTCATCACAAACAAGGCATCTTTATTATACCGGTAACAGGCTTCCAGTACCTTATCAATGACATCTACTTTCTTTTTGTTGCTGGGTAATGACATTTTTGAAAATATAAAAGCAGGAAGGTAGAAAAACTAAGCTATTCCAGTAGTTTTATCTTCCTTAAAACAGAAATACATGGCCAAGAAGATCATTTTGTATGGATTCCTCATCTTTAGCAGTATTGCATTTCAACACTGCAAAGTCTCACAAAAAAATCAATCAGTATCCCACCCCGTAAAAGAATCATTCAAAGCGGATAGAGAATTCAGAGCGGCATGGATTGCAACAGTAGCCAATATCAACTGGCCATCTAAACCCAGATTAAGTGTTGCAGAACAACAACGTGAAGCCATTGAGCAGCTAGACTTTTTGAAAGCACATCATTTCAATGCGGTAGTCTTTCAGGTAAGACCTCAAGCCGATGCCTTGTATAGCAGCGAGTTGGAACCCTGGTCTTATTATCTCACCGGACAACAAGGAAAAGCGCCGGATCCATTTTATGACCCGCTTACATTCTGGACAGAAGCTGCTCATGACAGAGGAATGGAAATGCATGTGTGGTTAAATCCTTATCGTGCACATCATAAAGATGGAAAAGAAATCAGTGAACAATCAATCGTAAAAAAGCGACCAGATCTGGTAATGAAACTAAAAGAAGGTTATTGGTGGATGGATCCGGCACGTAAAGCCACACAAGACCTCACTTCTGCAGTAGTCAAAGACTTGGTAAAACGCTATGATATCGACGGCATTCATTTTGATGACTATTTCTATCCTTATCCTTCTTACAATGGAACAGATGATTTTCCGGATGATGAAAGCTGGTCAGCTTATAAAGCGTCAGGTGGACAATTATCTCGTGGTGACTGGCGCAGAGATGCAGTGAATACTTTGATTGAAAGACTGTACAAAGAAATCAAAGCAGAAAAAAAACATGTAAAGTTTGGGCTGAGTCCGTTTGGTATCTGGCGTCCAGGTTATCCGGCTTCTATTGAAGGCTTTGATCAATATGATCAGTTGTATGCAGATGCCAAACTTTGGCTGAATAAAGGATGGATCGATTATTTCGCTCCGCAATTGTACTGGCCCATTAACAGAATGCCCCAAAGTTATCCGGTATTATTGGGATGGTGGCAGGGAGAGAATACCATGCAGCGTCACTTATGGCCGGGTATCAGTGTGGGCAGAGACACCAGTGCAAAAAATGTAAATGAAATCATGAGTCAGATCATGATCTCCAGAGGTATGCTTCCTCAAAGCAAGGGAGTGATTCACTGGAATATTTTTTCTGTATCTAAAAATCCACCCATGGCCAAAGCCTTGATAGAAGGTCCTTATAAAAAGCAAGCACTGGTACCTGAAAGTCCATGGTTGGGTAATCAAGCTCCTGTCGCACCAATCGTTTCTTTAGAAACACAAGCAGATAAAGTTACTGTAAGCTGGACACATCCGGATGAAGCCACTGTTTTCAGGTGGGTGCTGTATTATCAATATGGCAATCAAAAAAGATATCAGATACTCAATAGAAAAGATCGGTCTGTTGTACTGGAGAGATGGGCTACCGGTTCAGGAAATGAAAAGCTAATGGTTTCAAATATCACTGTCACTGCTGTAGACAGGTTAGGAAATGAAAGTACCCATTAACTCTTTTTTTGCTGCTAAACATGTAAATTGATATACAATCGAAGATCATGAAACAATTATGGATGCTTATGGCATGGTTTGCTTTTTCATCAGCAGTGGATGCACAGTATAAGTTCGACGTATACCCTACTTATAAGGGGAATGATTTGGGACTAACCTATACGCCAACATCTTCTGTATTTCGTATCTGGAGTCCACCTGCATCCGCAATGGAATTGAAATTGTATGAAATCGGAATGGGAGGCGTTGCAAAAGAAACCATCCAAATGCAAAAAAGTGAATCCGGTACTTGGGTAGCAGTAGTGAATCGTGATTTGAAAAGCATGTTTTATACGGTTCGTGCGAAGATCAATGATCGGTGGGGTAATGAAGTGACTGATCCGTATGCAAGAGCCACAGGTATCAATGGACAAAGAGCGCAAGTAATTGATTTGAAAGAAACGAATCCTGTAGGTTGGGAAAAAGATCAAAGCCCCAATTTCTCAGACCAAAATTTACCTACGGATGCCATCATTTATGAATTGCATATTCGCGATGCTACGATTGATGAAGAATCGGGTGCCAAACACAAAGGAAAATTTCTCGGACTGGCAGAAACAGGAACCAAGAATAAAGCAGGTTTGTCAACAGGACTGGATCATATCAAAGAATTGGGGGTAACACATGTGCATTTGTTACCCTTCTATGATTACAACTCTGTTGATGAAACCAAAACAGGACAATACAACTGGGGCTATGATCCGGTGAATTACAATGTGCCGGAAGGATCTTACAGTACCGATGCATCAGATGGTAGAACGCGTATCCGTGAGTTGAAACAAATGATACAAGCTTTTCATCAGAATGGATTGCGTGTGGTAATGGATGTGGTGTACAATCATACTGCATTAACGGAGACGTCAAACTTTAATCAACTGGTACCGGGATATTATTACAGACAAAAACCTGATGGTAGTTTTTCAGATGCCACCGCTTGTGGCAATGAAACAGCCAGTGAAAGAGCGATGATGCGAAAGTTTATGTTGGAGAGTGTGGTGTATTGGGTAAAGGAATACCATATTGATGGTTTTCGCTTTGATTTGATGGGTGTACATGATATTCAAACCATGAACCTGATTTCAGATACTTTACATAAAATCAAACCGGATATCTTACTCTATGGCGAAGGTTGGACGGCAGGTGCTTCGCCTTATCCGGAAGAAAAAAGAGCTGTTAAGAAAAATGCACATCTCTTAAAAGGTATAGCTGTATTTAGTGATGATATTCGTGATGGGATTAAAGGGAGTGTATTTGATATTAAGGATAGAGGTTTTGCCACCGGTAAGACAGCCAATACAGAATCAGTGAAATTTGGAATCGTGGCTTCCTTACCGCATCTACAAATTGATATGAGTAAGGTGAATTATTCTAAAGAGCCTTATGCAAGTAGTCCGGCAAATGTGATTACGTATGCAGAATGTCATGATAACAATATTCTGTGGGATAAAATTGCCTTATCTGTTCCCGGTGCTTCTGAGGAAGAAAGAAAAAAGATGCATGAGCTGGCATTGACAATTGTATTAACCTCACAGGGGATACCCTTTTTGCATGCGGGTTCAGAATTTTTACGGTCAAAGTTTGGGGAAGAAAATTCTTATAATAAAGGTGATAGTGTGAATGCGATAAGATGGGGGTTGAAAACAAAGAATAAAGAGCTACATGAAAAAATTGTTTCTTTAATTAGTATGCGTAAGGAACATGGTGCGTTTAGGTTAACAAATAACCGTCTTGTTAATAATAGCATTAGATTTCTAGACACACAAATAGAAGGTGTTATTATGTATACGTTGGACATGGAGTACTTTAGGTGGACAAAAAAAGATACTTGGTTAAACTGTTTGATGATTTTCAATGGTACAAATAATCCTCAAACCATTACAATTCCGGGGGAATGGAAATTGGTGTCTATGGGTAAAGCCCAGACAAATTCACGTGTGGTTAAACAAATAGGGGTAAAGCCTAAAGAAGCGATGATACTTGCCCAAGTTCTTGATTGATGTACGTCGTTATTATTTAGGTGTATCTAAAGAATAGATAACCCTATATTTGCACAAAATCAACAAGGTATGACCATTGAAAGTTTTAAAGAACTAGGCCACGAAAAAAAGCTGTTAGAGCTGAAACATAACGGCGAACTATTGGGTGCTTATGAGCGCAGAAGTGAGAATGGCGACAGCAAAACTCCGGGTGATATTTTTGCCTTATATGAGTTCTGGGTATTCTTGAGCGAAGATGAAAAAATGATCATCCCTACACGCCGTAACCCGCTTCATAAAGAAGAAGAATAGTTCGGCTACCCCACATATAATAGCCACAGAGGTATAGGAGCAAAGATTTGATATCTGATTCTTATACATCTGTGGCTATATTTATGCAATAAACGCAACCTATGCCATTCCGTTTATCCGCTACAACAGTCAAGGCGCAACTTAGATATGACCTGATTGGTAAAGACTCACAAAGAGGTATTACCCTGAGTTATGGCTGGCTGGCCAATCAATGCGGACATTGCATGTTAGGTTATATTCCTACGCATCTTATTTATCTGTTACTTTACTATTGTTTTAACCTGGATAATGCTACCTGGTTATCTGCACTCATCGTTTCATTGATCTGGACCATTTTTGAATATATCAATGTTCGAAAACCACTGAAACAACAAAAAAAAGAAGGTGCATTATTTGAACCGGATTGGAAAAATATCATTCACGATACCGCTACGGATCTTGGATTTTTCATTTTTGGTGCATTGTTTGCCGCCATTGCTTTGGGCGGACCTTGGATATTGGCTATCATCTTATTGATGCTTTGTTTGATACTTTATCCCGCTTCAAAAAAATGGTACCATACCAAAATGTTTCAACAAGCAGCTGAATACCCTATCCAGTTCAGGTTAAGCCAGTGGAAATGGAAAATGGAAGATGCAGATAAAGCAAAAGTCTTGGCATTTCTAGCTGAGAAAAAATCAGGAAAACACTTGTTGATTTCTGGCGAGTATAAATCAGGAAAAACATCTTTGGCTGTAGCCATGGCCAATGAATTGTCGATACAACATGATGCCTGTAAATACACAACAGCGATTAAATTATTCAGCGCTTTTGTAGAACCAAACCCTGTGGAGCCACAAGTGCCGGGAAATATATGGGGCTGGCGTAAAGCCCATTGCTTGGTGATTGATGATATCAATACAGGCTTACCCGGAGCTGTAGAACTGATCACACCTGAAATTTTTCTCCAACACTTGCAATCGGGTGATTATGCAACCGAGAATATCAATGCCCTGAAACAAGCAAATGTCATTTGGGTATTGGGTGATGTTTCTTCTGTAGGTGTAATGCAATTAGAGTCAACCTGGAAAACAATGCTTCATCAGTTAGGAATACTTACTGAAAATATCACCCATATACATCTTAGCAGATCCTGATCTTTTAAGGAAGGATATGATTTTCATAAGCAAAGCTGACCAGATGCGTTAAACTCTTTACATCAAATCTTTTGTACAGGGGAATGATTCTTTTTTCAATAGCAGATTGAGATACATTGAAAAAATTGGCGATCTCTTTAAAAGAATACCCTTTCGCAACCATGGCCAATGCTTCTCTCTCTTTATTGGAAATAGCGTATTTATAAAACAGTGTCTTGTTAAGCTCTTCTTCGAATTCAACTTTGTCAGGACCGAATGCCGCATAACGCATGACTTTTCCGAATGTCAGGTTTCTGTTCACTTGAAAACGACCGATAATAGATTTTACTTTTCCATTTTCATGTTCAAATACACCTACTCTGGCAACAATTGGAACTTCAGAACCATTCTTATGAAGTTTTTTTGACTCAATCAAGAAACTGTATTTATCCAGATCACTGGAAGTCTTATGAATGAACATAAGCGCTTTATCATTCAATTCATCAACAAAAGGTGCATAATCTGGCGCAGTCATGCTCACAATTTTCAGCATGGTAATTTCATCATCACGGTATCCCAGCACTTCTTCCCAACCATGTGCATAGATCATTCTGCCTTTAACAAAGGAATAGATATAAATACCTTCTTCGGGAAACTTTGGTATGGTTTCATTGAAATACTTGAATTCTTCTGAATGAAGATCAGCGGGGGTATCTGTAACAAATGAACGTGTATACTTACCTAAATCTTTTGGCTCCATGTCTGCAAATACTTTACGGATCACTTCTTACCTATACCTGCGAATTTTCGCAGTTGACTGGTATAGCAGACAACTATAATTTTGGCATCAAGTAAGAAAGGGATTATTAAACTTTCGACCGTTTAACAGTTTAAAATTAACACTCATCTGTTAATACACCAAAACTGAAATCTCTTCTAACTTATTGATAATCAGGCGAAAGCCTTTATCGATATACCTGGTGGGACTGTTACTGATCATATCGGGGGGTGTGATTCGGTAACAGCCCCGGGTTAAGCAAGCAATCTGATTGGTCCTATGAAGCCAAGATTCTGCATTCCGATCAGAGGAATGTTCAATGATCCGGATAAATACTATCCGGATCTTCTTTTTACCTTCTCCCTGAAACCGGATTCATCTTTAACAAGGCATTCTTTGTATAGTAGGATTGAATGCAGTTATTGAGATATACACATACACACAAGAAAAGATCCGGCTCTTATTAGAAAAATTCTAAGTGGAAGGGTAAGTCAAAAAAAGTATATTTGGTTATATCCATTTCCTGATCGAATAGCCATCAATGCAATTTAATACATGGGAATTCTTTTGGTTCTGTAGCACTGTATTGTTATTATATTGGTGTTGTTATAAATCAGTGCGCCTGCAGAATATCCTGATACTGATTGCCAGTTTTTATTTTTACAGTCAGCTACATTATAGTTTTGTTTTTTATCTCGCCGGACTCATTTTCGTTGCTTTTGTTTCCGGTTTATGGATTGGTAAAATAAACTCCTTCAAAAAGTCGGCATTAATACTATCCATTGTTTTACTTTCTTCTTGTTTGGTGATTTTAAAGTACACCAATTTTGGTATTGACATTGTGAATGGAATGGGTGCTCGTTTTAATAACTTGAAATTTTTAGTACCCATTGGTCTGAGTTTTTATACGTTCAGTACGATTGGTTATGTAACTGATGTGTATCGGAAGAAAATTGAACCGGAGAAAGACTTGGTTTGCTTAGGTGCTTATATCAGTTTCTTTCCTCATCTTTTAGCAGGACCTATCCCCGCCGCTACCAAGCATTTACGACAGTTTAAACAACAAAGAGTATTTGATCCATCGAATATAGAACCTGCTGTACGAAAAATTATCTGGGGTTTATTCAAGAAAATGGTGGTTGCAGATAATATTAGTATTTCGGTTGATTATTGTTTTGCCAGAGCTGACAGTTTGAATAGCTTCTCCTTGTATTTGGGCATTGTGTTATTCAGTTTTCAAATTTATGCAGACTTCTCTGCTTATTCTGATATTGCTCGTGGGGTAGCTAAGTTTTTCAGTATTGATTTGTTTCAAAATTTCAAATCACCTTTTTTGAGTAGAAATCCGGGTGAGTTTTGGAGGAGATGGCATACTTCACTTACCAGATGGCTAACTGATTATTTGTATAAACCGCTGGGTGGTCGTTCGCTGGGAAAATTTGGTTCTATAGCAGTGATTCTGTTTATCTTTTTATTCAGTGGTTTATGGCATGGTTCCAGCATCAATTTTGTATTGTGGGGGTTGTTAAATGGGCTGTATTATGTTATTTACTTACTGTGTAATCAAATCAAGCATGATGATCAAGCACCTGATAAAGATCGATGGTTACCTTCATTGTCAAGTTTGAGTAAAATCCTGTTAACTTTTCATCTCATTACTTTTAGTCGTATTTTATTCAAAGCAGAAAACCTCGAAAAAGCAAAGGAGTATTGGAATAACCTCATCGGTAATCACTCATTGAATATGCCACCTGCTTTTTTATATGCGCATATCCATTGGTGTTTGCTTTTATTGTTGATGGAATGGATGCAGCGTTTTAGGCAACATCCGTTGGATGTTTCAAATAACAAGTGGATAAGGTATACAGTGTATGGGGCAATTGCATTGATTGTAATTCTGTATCATAAGAAATTATCTTTGCAAGAATATTATTATTTCAGATTTTAAATTTCACATATGCTCAAGAAGCAATTATTCTTTTTTACGATTCTATTTGTGTTGTTCTCCTGTAAGGATGAAAAAAATAAAGATGAAGTGATTACGGATCCGGTGGTAAGTGAAACAAAAGATGAACAAAGAGAGCAATACCTCAGTCAGTATCCTAAGGTACCCGAAACACCTGCTATTTTGAATGCAGGCGATACAGGTCTTGCTGTTTATAATACTTGTGTTGAACGTTATGAACAATCGCTGGCAGATCTAAAAAAAGTATCCGATGAGTTGGGAGCTAAATTGGTGGTTACTATTCTTTCTCCTGAAGTAGCAGATGCAGTTACTATTAGTGGAAGAAAGGGTGTGCCACTAATTCAATCCATCAGTAAAAAAATAGGCTTGGATGTATATGACTGTATGAATCCGTTGACTGCTTTTGCCGGACAAAAAATCACTCAAATGCCATTGGATGGTCATTGGTCTATAGATGGGTCTAAAATCGTTGCTGATCTTTATCAGCCTATCATCACTAAGTATAGTTCACATCGCTCAACGAAAACTTTTACAGAAACAGAAAGGTCTTCGGTATTCGGTGATCTGGACCCTAATCAGGATGTGGCATTGGATGGAGGTAAGAATCTTCCCTATCAACTGATCACCAACAAACAAGGATTTAGGATGAATACAGATCTTGGTTTTCCTAAATCAAAACAACGCATTTTATTATTGGGTGATTCTCAGCTCTATTCTCCTTTTTTGGATAACAGTCAAATTTTTACCACTTTATTGCAACAACGTTTCCCTGATGCAGAGATCATCAATGCCGGTGTGATTGGATATACCATTGATGACCAGGTAAGCTTGGTTTCAGAACGTGCAAAATATGCAGAACCCGATATCATTATTTTGGTCACCAATCCTAATGATATTGGAGATTTTTATTTTACACAACGTAATAAAATGAGTCGCGTTAAAAAAGCGTATTCGCCTACTGCTACAGAATTGACTTTATACCAACAACTCTTTGGCTCAAAATAAAAGTCCGCTAAAAAGAAATAGCAGCGTCGGCTGCTATTTCTTTTTAGGTGTGTTCAATAAAAACATGCGCATTCGAATATCAGTAATGGGTCTATCACTTTTAGTAGGTGTAGTTGCAATCGAATCCAATACATGAAATCCTGTTACGAGTTCTCCAAAAACAGTATAGCCACCATCGAGGTGTGGTGTACCTCCTTCGGTGGTGTATAAATTCTTTTGATAATCGTTGAGTGTCAGGTTACGCGAACGAATGGTACTGTCTAATTCTGATTTTCGCCAAACAGGTCTTTGTACAATATAAAACTGACAATTGCTACTGGCTTTTTCCGGATTATCGGTTCTTGCAGCCGCTAATGCTCCTCTTTTATGGAAAATATTTTGTGCCGTTCGGAATTCTGCAGGGATACGATCTCCCGGTGCAGATCCGCTTCCAATTCTTTTGTTAGTTGTAGCATACTTACTTTCCGGATCACCTCCTTGTATCATGAATCGATTGATGACACGATGAAATAACAAACTATCATAAAAACCTGCTTTTACCTTACTGATAAAATTATCTCGGTGTAAAGGCGTTTCATCATACAATTTCACTACCAAATTACCCTTGCTCGTCATGATCAGCACATGTGTTTGTTTGGGAGATGCATCCACCCATTGCTTGGCTGTTTTCACCGCCTTCTTTTCTTCTTTATCAAGCTTTCGGAAATACTTGGGTGTAGAACAAGCCGATACAACCAATAAACCCAATAAGTATAATTTCTTTATATACATAGTGCTAAGATTAAGCTTCTCCATTCCATTCCGTATAAAATTGTTGCAGGTATTTTTCCATAAAAACATGTCGCTCTTCAGCCATCTTCTTTCCGGTAGTGGTATTCATTTTATCTTTTAGCAATAATAGTTTTTCATAAAAATGATTGATGGTAGGTGCTGTACTTTTTTTATAAGCTTCTTTGGTCATATTCAAATCAGGAGGTATAGCGGGGTCGTACATTTCTCGATTTTTATAGCCACCAAAGTGAAAGGCCCTTGCGATACCAATAGCCCCAATGGCATCTAGTCGGTCTGCATCTTGAACCACCCGTAGTTCAATAGACTGGAAAGACGGCTGATCATACCCTGATCGGAACGACATATTTTCCATGATCTTCACAACATGATCAATGATTGACTCATCAACTTTTTCTGCTGCTAAAAAGTTTCTTGCCATTTTAGGTCCGACGGTTTCATCTCCATCATGAAATTTTGAATCAGCGATATCATGGAGAAGTGCTGCCAGTTGAACAACCAGCATATTTACATGTTCTGATTCACCTATATGTCTAGCATTCTTCCAAACACGCTCAATATGAAACCAGTTATGTCCACTTTCGCTGTTTTGTAAAGTTTCTTTGACGAATATTACTGTTTTCTGAATCAGTTCTTGTTCTTGCATCAAAAAGTACATTAATGTTTTATTACTGCGCGGGGTTCTCTACAATTTCTCTTCTTGACCAGCATTCATCCATCACCCCTCCTGTTGATTTAAGACCTTGATGCCTCCAGTCGCCATTCACAAATGAATAGTCAAATGCCAAGACTTTACCGACACTTGCAGCAGTTTTAGTGAAAAAGTGAATGGTTTCCGTATACTTTCCGTTCTCTGTAGTGTAGGTGCCGCCGCCGGTATCAAAAAATTGTTTGGTCACCACATTATACGCGATCCATTGAAAATGTTTGCCTGATAACACTTTCATCGTTCTTCTCGGATAAAAAGGACTTCTTCTTTTCGACACCTGATCATTTGTATAGCTACCTGTTATGATCCAGTCACCGGCTAATGTGCCGGGGGTACCGTCATCTAAGCGTTTCCAGCTAGCGGTACTTCCTTCCATCCTGAGCTGGTCATTCTTGATCTGGAAATTCGTAATTTTTTGGGTACCCACTGCTGATGAGTCGAGGTTATTCCATTCGATAGCAATGGTGAGCTTATTTTGTACTATGCTATATTTTCCCCCGTAAGAACTGATGAATTTTTTTTCACGTAAGTTATAGGTAGCGGAAGAAAAAATATGGTCGGTAATAATGAGGGTGGTTTGTTCATCGCCATTGACCTGTTGCCAAGCACCTTTTAATGGTTGTTGAGCCTGTCTTTTTTCAGTAAAGGCAGTAGCCATCAGCATGATATAACCCAGTAGCAATAGCGTAAAAAGGTTACTTTTTTTCATGGCTTTAATTATATTTTAAAGATAAAACAATTCATGAACTGCGATGCAGAAACCGGCTGACGCCATAAATGTTGTAGTAGTTTCTATGACAAGTCTGTCGCATAACCATGAATTGGTATTTAGATAATGGTTATCTCCATTCCTGTTAATATCTTTATACTTCAAAAACTATCTAAATGGCAGCCCCATTACCGGAAAATGAAATGGAACGTGTGATCGAATTATCTGAATTTGATCTGGACTATTCATCCTTACAAGAAAACTTCAAAGACTTAGCCAAACTAGCTGCCAAAGTAGCCGGTACTAATATTTCATTGGTGAATATGATTGATTCATTCACACAATGGACCGTTACCAATTATGGATTGGATTTGGAACAAATGCCAAGAGAAGATTCTGTTTGTCAATACACGATCGTGTCTGATCAATTCTTTGAAGTAAAAGATCTTTCTGCAGATGACCGTTTCAAGGATAAGTTTTATGTAAAAGATGATCCTAACCTACGCTATTATTTTGGAGTGCCATTACAAACCAGCAATGGTATTCAACTGGGGGCTTTATGTGTATTGGATACCATTGGTAAAGAAATCAGTCCGGAGAAAGTAGAAATGTTGAAGATCATCGCAGATGAAATCGTCAACAGGCTGATGGTGATTCGCGTGATCAATGGCTTGAAGAATCGAGTGAAAGAAGCCAAAGAAACCCAGAAAAAAGTAGCACATGATATCCGAGGGCCTTTATCCGGTATTGTAGGTCTGGCGCAAATCATTAGTGAACAAGGCAATGAGAATAAATTGGATGAAGTGCTGCAATTGGTATCCATGATACAAAAAGGCGGACATTCTTTGTTGGAATTGGCGGATGAGATCTTGAGTTCAGAAAAGAAAACTGATAACCCTTCACAGGAGCCGGGTAGTAATGAATACAATCTGTTGATCTTTAAGGAAAAATTGGAAAAATTATTTGCTCCACAGGCTGTCAATAAAAAAATCAGTTTAAGATTCCTTACAGATAGCAAAACAGAAGATATTCATTTTTCAAAAAATAAATTATTACAGATCACGGGTAACCTGATTTCGAATGCGATCAAATTCACACCCATCAATGGTAAGATTACAGTAGAGTTATCCATCGTTATTACAAGAACCAAGCAATTATCGATCAAAGTTAGCGATACAGGATCCGGAATGGATCAGGATACCATTCACCAGATATTATATGGTGAGCAGGAATCAACACAAGGTACTTCCGGTGAAAAAGGATATGGCTTTGGATTGATGCTGGTGAAGCATTTGATCATTAAGCTGCATGGATCTCTCCATATTGAGTCTGAACCTGATAAGGGTACTACATTCAGTGTGTTGTTACCGATTATTTAGGTGCAAGCCATCAACCCCATCGCATATAAACATAAAATATAGTGCCTATCAGCGCACTCCAGAATATAGCTGTACCTGCTGATACTAAAAAGGCTTTGGCTTTTCCTGCCCAATTGTATTCGCCCATAAAGCGGTAATAGAATAGTGTTCTGTACAAGACCTCGAATAGTACAAATGCGAGTTGTACATTTCTGTTTTCCGGTCTTATGCTCAAGAATATTGCTATCGGTGCAACAATTAAACATCGAAATAAATTGGTAAAGCCAATCAGGTATAAGTTGGCCACAAGATGCTCAGTGTAATTATACCGTCCTCTTAGGTACAATAACCAGATTAAAAAACTGATCAGCGGAGCAGCAAGCATGGCTACATAATTGGAGTACTTAGAAAAAAACCGACCAATATTCGCCATCTTCTCCATTCGTTTGATACCCTCTGCTTGTTGAAAGTTATCCGGCATACTTGTTTTCGGAGCAGATGTATAACTGTTTTCCCGAGTATTTCTTTGAAGTGTAGTCTTGCTATATTTTGATGTAATACCTCCCATAACAATATATACAGCCGCTACAATTAAAAAGAAATTCAAAGGCGGAAAATGTTTCTTTCTTTTTCCTTCTACATATTCTTTGGCAACCAATCCCGGCTGTATAATCAGCGATTTTAATAAGGTAAAAATTCCTTTATCGGCATGGGTGAAATAGTGAATAGCGTCATGGAATACATCATGCAAATTCACGCGCTTCAATGCAGTTTTCTGACCACATTCGCCACAAAATTTTTGTGTAGTAGTAAGCGGAGCGTTACAGTTTAGGCAGTTCAACATCTTGGTATTGCAATATAAAAAACAAAGATTGCTTTTCTGTAAACTTTTACAGGATTACCTTAGCAGAAAAAAATGGACCAGGATAAAGCCTCATTCATTAAAACTACATTTCCTGAATGGATCAGTCATTTACCCGCGGATACAACGCCACTTTGGGGTAAAATGAATGTTCAGCAAATGGTAGAACATGTGACGGGGTTTTTCAAAGTATCCACCGATCAGATTCATTTCCCTTTGGTTACACCGGAAGAACACTTACCAAAATACAAAGAGTTTTTATTGAGTGATAAGCAGTTTCGTGAAAATACTAAGGCGCCGGTACTTCCTGAAGAGCCTTTACCCGTTAGAGAACCGGATCTAAACACAGCAAAAGCGCGTTTGAAAGAAGCGATCGAAAACTTTTTTTCATTTTATGAACGCTATCCGGATAAAAAAATTACACACCCCGTATTCGGTCCGCTGAATTTTGAAGAATGGATATTGTTGCATTATAAGCATGTGACTCATCATGCCCGACAGTTCAGTTTGCTGCCACGTTAAATATGTTAAACCGGTCAACAAACAAAGCGATCAATCGTTAGCTTTGTAAACTAAACGATTGCTATGGCTAAGCTTGAGAATTTTATTCTGGGACGATGGATTACCGGAGATGGTGAAGGACAACCTTTATTTAATGCAGTTACGGGAGAACAGATTGCTACTGCTTCTACCAAAGGAATTGACTTTAAAGATATTTTACAATATGCCAGAACGACGGGCAATCCGGCACTTAGAAAAATGAGTTTTCATGAGCGTGGATTGATGCTTAAAAATTTGGCACTACACCTTCGTAATCACCTCGATAAGTTTTATCAGATCAGTTATCAAACCGGTGCCACCAAAGCAGATAGTTGGGTAGATATTGAGGGCGGAATCGGTAATTTATTTTCTTATGCCTCACTCAGAAGAAAATTTCCGGATGAGCCTTATTGTCTGGATGGTGAACATCATGTATTGGGTAAGGCCAATACTTTTATGGGACATCACTTGCTGGTACCCAAGGAAGGTGTAGCGGTTCATATCAATGCTTTCAACTTTCCGGTATGGGGCATGCTTGAAAAAATTGCTGTTAACCTGCTGGCAGGAATGCCTGCAGTGGTTAAGCCGGCAACGGTTACTTCTTTTCTTACAGAAGCGGTGGTGCGTGAAATCATTGCATCCGGCATTCTTCCCCAAGGCGCTTTACAATTAGTTTGTGGAAGTGCCGGTGATATGTTGCAGCATGTTACAGATCAAGATGTAGTAACATTTACAGGTTCAGCATCTACCGGATTGATGTTGAAATCAACACCCTCTATTCTTTCGCAGAACGTACCATTCACTATGGAAGCAGATTCCTTGAATTGTATCGTGTTAGGTAAGGATGTAACACCTGAGATGCCAGAATGGGATATCTTTTTAAAAGAGGTAAGAAAAGAAATCACCACCAAGTGCGGACAAAAATGTACCGCTATTCGAAGAATTTTTGTGCCTGCTGATAAAATAGAAGATGTACAGATTGCTTTAGGTAAATACCTGTCGCAAACAACAATCGGAAATCCATTGAATGAAAAAGTGAGAATGGGATCTCTGGCAGGTGAATCACAAAGAGCAGAAGTAAAAGCACAGGTTCAAAAATTATTGGCTTCTTCTCAATTAATTTATGGATCCTTGGATAGTGTACAAGTCATTGATGCAGATGCTGAGAAAGGAGCATTCATGAGTCCGTTGTTATTGTTGAATGAAAACCCGTTTCAGTCTAAAGAAGTACACGAAGTGGAAGCATTTGGACCGGTGTCAACGCTTATGCCTTATGATCATGTAGAAGACGCTATACAACTGGCTAAAATGGGTAAGGGATCTTTGGTAAGCTCAATCGTTACAGCAGACAAGAAAATAGCAAAATCATATGTGCTGGGTGCAGGAATGTATCATGGAAGAATATTGGTATTGAATAACGATTGCGCCAAAGAAAGTACCGGACACGGGTCTCCATTGCCATTGTTGGTACATGGTGGTCCGGGTAGAGCCGGTGGTGGTGAAGAAATGGGAGGCATACGTGGTGTGAAACATTATATGCAGCGAGTGGCTATTCAGGGTTCTCCTGATATGATTACAGCTATCAGTAATATTTATCAACCGGGAGCAAAAGGAAATATCGGTGATGTACATCCTTTCAAAAAGTATTTTGATGAATTGCAAATCGGTGATCAGTTATTGACAGAGAAAAGATTGATTACTGCAGAAGATATTGATCAGTTTGCAGATTTAAGTGGAGATCATTTCTATGCACATTTGCGTGATACGGATTTCTCTGGTACCATGTTTGAGAAGCAGGTAGCACATGGTTATCTGATCATGAGTATTGCTGCCGGACTTTTTGTGAGCAGTTATGATAAAAATCCGGTATTGCTGAATTATGGTATTGATGAGTTGAGATTTACCAAGCCGGTATATCCCGGATCAGAGATACAGGTTCGATTTACTTGTAAAGAGAAAACAAGACAAGAAAAGAAAGAACCCACTGATATTGATAAAGGTATTGTGAAATGGTTGGTTGAGATTATGGATGAAACGGGGGAGATCACCGGAGTAGCTACCATTCTTACGATGGTAGAAAGGAAGCATTAAGGCCGAAACATTTTGAATCATTCACTCGAAAAAATATTGTTATGATTGAAGAAATAAAAGAAGGTTATGTGAAAGTGGAGCGTGAGCATGGGATTGCTACCATTGAATTCTATCATCCACAAAGAAATTCGTTGCCCGGAAAAATACTGGATGCATTAGCAAAAGCTATTCATAGTGAAGGATTGAATACAGAAACCAAAGTAATTGTACTTCGATCTGCCGGTGAAAAAGTATTCTGTTCTGGAGCTTCCTTTGATGAGCTTTCTTCTATTACAGACGAGGCTACCGGTTCTAAATTTTTCAATGGTTTCGCGCAAGTCATCAATGCGATGCGAACAGCTCCTCAATTAATCATTGCCAGAATTCAGGGCAAATGTGTTGGAGGGGGTGTGGGGATTGCTGCTGCTGCAGACTATGCCATTGCAGTAGAAGGTGCTGATGTAAAACTCAGTGAACTGGCGGTGGGAATTGGTCCGTTTGTAGTGGGACCGGCTGTTGAAAGAAAGATTGGTACTTCTGCATTTTCTCAGTTGGCGATAGATGCAACGATGTGGAGACCTGCAGACTGGGCAAGAAGAAAAGGGTTGTTTGCTGAACTGCATGCTGATGTGGCAGGAATGGATGATTCTATTACAAGAATGACGACTACACTTTCTAATTCCAGTCCTGATGCGATGCGTGAAATGAAAAAAATATTTTGGGCGGGTACCGATCATTGGGATGAACTATTGAAAGAACGTGCTAAGATCAGTGGAAGATTGATCTTGAGTGAGTATAGTAAAAATGCGATAGCTAAGTTCAAGGAAAAACAATCATGACAATTGCATCAAGATTTAGTGAAAAAGATCTTGTCGTTATTTGTGATCGATTGTCTGAAAGAGATCCGTATTTATTACAGATTCTAAAAGACTATGGATATCCTCCTTTTTGGAGTCGGGAAGTTTCTTTTGCAACTTTGATCCATATCATTTTGGAACAACAAGTGTCACTAGCTTCAGCAAGAGCAGCTTTTGTAAAGCTGAAATCCTACATTGGAGAAATCACTCCGGAAAAGGTATTGCTACTTTCTGATGAAGAATTAAAACAGTGTTATTTCAGCAGACAAAAAACCAAGTACGCAAAATGTCTCGCGCAGGCTTTCGTTGAAGAAAGCATTACCGTTCAACAACTTATTCATTCAACTGATGATGAAATTAGAAAAATACTCACAGCTATTAAAGGTATTGGTAACTGGACGGTAGATATTTTTTTAATGATGTGTTTGCACAGTGTGGATCTTTTCCCTTTTGGTGATATTGCCTTGGTCAATAGCTTAAAGCATGTAAAGCATCTTAAGAGCGATACTGATAGGACATATTTAGAATCCATCATTGAACCATGGAAGCCTTATCGAACAGTGGCTGCATTTATGTTATGGCATGCGTATATCTGTAGAAAAAAGATTGTATTCGAATCAGCGTAGCAAACCCGAAGCCCAGTCGATGGCATAACGAGATTTCAAATATTTAATCCGAAGTGAAATCATTTTTTCGGCTGTCTCTATCACCTTATTCTCTCGGGTATTGACTAAGAACAAAGAGCTTTCACCATTTTGAAATCTGAAGTATTCTGCATTCAATAAAGATTGAAAGTTTTTATAGGCGCTTTGCGCAATCAATAATTGTTGTTGTAGCTGAACGGTTTCATTGAGATAGGTCCTTACTTTATTTTCAACCTCTCTTCTTTTTAATGAAAGTTCATAATTGGTTTCTTTGATCTTCAATACAGACTTTTTATAGTCTCCCCGTCCTTCTCTAAGGAACAGTGGAAATTTAACATCAACTCCCCACACATAATTGTTTTGAAACAGTGCACCATTCCATCCCTTGAACACATTGTATCCGCTATTGAGCAAATTTGCTTTCAGGTTGATGGTAGGTAACAGGTTTTGTTGTTTGAGTCTTCTGTCTACTTCCAGTGCATTCAGTTTAAAATCATATGACCTGATAGATGGGTTAATCGTAAGTGCCTGTTGTAAGATTTCATTTTCCGCAGGAAGCTGTGCATACTGCATGAACTGTAAAGTATCAGGTGTAACCCTGGGTGGTAATAAATAAACACTGTCTTGTTCATCCCACAAATAATTCGATAGTTCCAGTGTTGTATTCGTTAATTGAAGTAGTGCTTCGTTTTGTACCAGTTGAAATTGTTGTAATTGTGTGAGTGCTTCTATGGTATCAATAGTAGCCCTGTCTCCATTCTCAAAAGCAATTTTTACCAATCGAAAACGGTCTTGAGCAATATTGACAAATTTTGAGTAGATATTGTATAATTGATAAGAACCCGCCCATTGCCAGTAAATTTGATAAGCATCAAACAACAAATTATTCAGGGCGTTTAATTGTTCCTGCTCACTCATGTCACGATAAATGCGTGCTTGTTGTAGGGTAGCTCTTCTTTTATCCAGTAATAATCCTTTTGCAACCGGCATTTCAATACCGAGATAGCTGGTTTGTCCGGGAGTTGTTTCTCTTGCTAAAAGATCGCCACCATTGTTTTCCACGCCCGCTTTGATATCAGCTCCAATCCAGGTAGGAATTTTGACTTCCGGATTGGTATAGAAGTAATAATTCTTACCATCAAATGTTTTTCTACTAGCATCCATGCCAATTAAAGGATCGAATCCACCTTTGGCACTTAAAAAATCAGCTTCTGCTTTACGAATTCCAATCAATGCCTGTTTAGCAACCGGATGATTATTACGCACCAGTTTAATAAACGCATCAGCGTTTAATACCTGAGCGGCACTTTGAAGGGTGAATACCAATCCTAAAATGAATACAATTCCTTTCATGAACATGCTTTATTTCGCTGACTCTTTATTCTGTGTTGTAGCAGTACTGGTAGCCGGTTGATAATATTCAGGTGGGAATCCATTGATGTTTCGCCATAGCTCATAACCAACAGACACATCTTTCAACAATGCAATGCCATTGGCACCTCCACCTATTCGTAAAAGTCTGGGCCAAGCTTTATCCGAAGGATCTTCCGTTACTAATACCCTGAATTTACCATTACTACTCACTGAGTTTTCGATGGCAGTAACCAGTCCACCAAAAGTTCCATAAGAACTGGCGGGCCATCCACTGAATACGATGGCAGGGAAACCATCAAATACAAAACGTATTTTTTGTCCTTTTGATAAAAGTGGCATATCCATTGGCTCTACAAACAATTCAACGGCATACTGAATATTATCCGGAACAATTTCAACAATCATATCTCCTTCCTTCAATATCTCACCAATACCCGCTTTTCTTGCTTTCGTGATTTGTCCGCTTTGAGGTGCAGTGACATAGTACAATTGATTCCGCATATCATAGTTCGAATATGCATTTTTCAGTTTTGCTACTTCTGCATCACTGGAAGCTTTATCTGAAAGTGCGCTGAACTGATCACCCCTTGCTTTGGCGATTTTATCTGTGTAGTCTTGTATCACCGTATTTTTCTCAATCCTTAGTGCTGTAAGCTCTTGTTTAGATTGTAAATATTTATTTTCCGCACCGATTCTTTTAGCAGTAGCATTTTGAAAAGTAATTTTTCGTCTTTCAAAATCAACCAATGAAATAACGCCACTATCTAACATGGCTTTTGCTGCATCAATTTGTCTTTTAGCAACGGCTAATTCATTTTGTACCGCACTCAGATCCATGCTGTCGCTCTCTACTTTCAATTGTTGTTGTTTGAGCTTGATGTCTATTTGCGAAAGTTTCAGTTCTCTACCTTCTTCTAAAGCAGCCACCTGCTGTGATGCAGTAAGTGCTTTATTCTGATATCCTTCTGCAGCATTTTGCTTGGCATCAATCTGTAATCCGGTTCTTTCCAATAAAGCCGGATCAAAATATTCAACTTTTATCTCACCCAACTGCAGAATGGTATCTCCTTTTTGAACAAAGTCACCCTCCTTAACAAACCATTTTTCTACACGACCACCAATAATGGAATTCAATTGTTGTGGTCTTTGTTCTTGTCTGAGTGTAGTGATCAATCCTCGAGCACGTATATTTTGTGTCCAAGGAAGAAACATGACCAGAATAATGATGATCAAAGATCCCCATAACCATTTGCGTACACGGCTGGTACGATTGATATGATAGATATTACGAAATGAAGGCAATTCGTTTTTTTCGAGTTCTTTTTCAGGTTCACAAGTCAGGTATTTGCTCATACGATTATGCATTAAGTTGGTTAGATACCGCATCCCAGCTACCAAATGATTCGGCAACTCCGCGATTCAGGTAAAGTACTTTATCACAATTCTTAGCTACTTCAGTATCTGTAGATGTAATGATAACTGTTGATTCTGTATCACTTTTTAAGAATGATAATACTTCTTGCTTGGTTTTTCCTTCTAAACCATGAAAAGGGTCTTCCAATAACACCAATTTTCTGTGTCCAACCAATGCGCGCGCCAATAAAATACCCTGTCTAACTTTCATGGGTAATCTTTTTCCGGTTGGATCCAAAGAAGTATCCAGTCCATCAGGCAATGATTCCAGAAAATCCGTAAGTCCACATAATTTCAAAGTATCCGTGATCTCTGCAACAGAAATATCTTTATTACCCATGGTAATATTTTCCCATAAAGTACCTTGGAAAATGTCTTGCTGGCTTAATAAAATACCGGTGGATGCTCTTAATGAGCCAACGCTGTAGTTGCCAATGGGAATATCATTGATGAGTACACTTCCTTCAAAATTTCTGAAAGCACCGGTCAACAATCTGAGTGCAGTTGATTTTCCAGAACCCGAATTTCCCATGATACACAATTTCTCTCCTGGGTTTAAAAGAAAGCTTACGTTTTGTAGAACATTATCTCCATTGGGATAATGATAACTCACATTGGAAAAGCGTACACGAATAGCATCGCCCGTTTTACTGATCAGTTCAGTTCCTGATTTTTCAGTTTCTGCACCGGTTACGTTATCCATTTTTTCAATGGACGTTAGAGAGTCATACACATTGTCCAAATTGATGATCAATTTTTCAATAGAGTTCATCACTGTTATGATCACGATATCTGCTGCAATGAATTGTCCAATATTGATCTGTTGATCCACCAGCAATACAACGCCTACAATGAGCATAGCTGCTGTAATCACTACTTTAAAACCAATCAGACTCCAGAATTGCGCCAATAAAATATTGAAATAAGTGGTTCTTGAATTGAGATAATTCGTAACCAGAATATCTGTTTTCTCTACATTGAGGGATGTGCCTCGAGAATATTTAAATGATTTAATGGATCTGGAAATTTCTTCCAACCAAGAAGCGGTCTTGTATTTGTAATCACTGGCTTGCATACTGGCAGAGAAGCCGTTGGGAAGTGTGTTACGCAAAATGATATATAACAACAGCAACAATACAGAACCAAAGCCAATAAATACAGGGTGATAAAAAGAGAGCAATACAATACCAAAAACAATTTGTATCAATGCGGTAGGTATATCCAATAGTATTTTCTCAATACCTTTTTGTAAAGAGATGGTATCAAAAAAACGGTTTACCAGTTCGGGCAGATAATAGTTATCGAGTTTTTCAATATTGAGTTTGGGGATACGATCAGCAAATTCTAAAGAGTAGCGTGTGAATATTTTCTGTTTGATCTTTTCAATGATCTGCATCTGTCTAACCTGCAGTAAACCATATAGAAAAACACCGGTCACTACTAAAACAATCAATACTACAATAGATGTAGAAATAGATCCAGCCATTACAAAACTAATAATGGTTTGAATTCCCAAGGGAAGGGATAGTTGAACCAGTCCGGCAAGGATGGCGAATGCGTATACGGCAGAAACGTCCTTCCTGTCCAGATTCAACAATGCAAAAAATTTCCGTGCTGCACCCGCTGGTGAGCTGTTTGCCTCTTTGGCCATAATGATTGTTTGTCAAAGAAAGTTATGAATAAATGAGCCCGTTCTATAACAGAACTTTAGACGTATTGTTCTCTGAACGCTTGATAAACAAAGTCTTTAACGCATATTTAAGAACTAAAACTTGGGAACAGCGTGTAGAAAACGCCGTTCCCTCTGTTATTTATAGATCATCATATTCATATAAATGATCAATATTGGTATTAGCAGGCATTTCAAATACAGGTTTGATCACACCATCTTTCAAACCATATACCCAGCCATGTAAGTGCGGTCGCTGCTCATTTTTCCAGGCTCTTTGAATGATGGATGTCTTCGCCAAATGCATAACTTGTTCCTGAACATTTAGTTCCACCAGACGGTCAAATTTTTGTTGTTCATTCTCTATGGTATTCAATTCGTCTCTGTGGATACGGTATACATCTTTGATATTACGCAACCACATATTCAATACCTGCTTATAATCATGATTGGTCATGGCTGCTTTCACACCACCGCAACCATAATGTCCGCAAACGATTACATGTTTTACCTTCAAATGTGTGACTGCATAATCAAGAACACTCAAGAGGTTTACATCTGTATGCACAACCATGTTAGCGATATTGCGGTGTACAAATATTTCACCGGGTTGTGTATTGGTGATTTCATTGGCAGGTACACGACTATCGCTGCATCCGATCCATAAGAAATCGGGTTTCTGTATGTCTGCAAGGCGACTGAAATATTCAGGATCATCCTGTACTTTTTCAGAAGCCCATGCTTTGTTTTCTAAGAGTAATTTTTCGTAGATTTTCATTCTTCAGTGATTTGTGGGATGGAAAAAATATTTTTAGTGGATTTGTTTTGACCTGTTTTCACCTCAACCCTGATTTTCTTCAGGTGAGCGTGACATAAGAAATTATTGACTTCCTCAATTACATCTTTGTCGATAAAATCAGCTCTTTCTGCATCAATGATTACAAAGGAGTTTTTGGGTACTTCTTCTAATTTCTTTTTTACAATGGGTTTATTGAGAAAAGAAACGTCTTTTCTGAAACGAATGAGATAATTATTATCATCATGTACCACCATAACAGCAGATCTGAAATTACTTCTGATCAGGAAGAACAGCGCAACACAGATACCTACCAGAATACCAATCAATAGATCTGTTAATAGAATAGCTGAGATGGTTGCTACAAAAGGAACAAACTGATTCCATCCTTTTATATAAAACTCTTTGAACAGTGAAACCTTCGCCAGCTTATAACCGGTAAAGATCAAAACAGCAGCAAGTGCACATAATGGAATCTTATTTAAGATGGTGGGCACGAACATCACGCAGAGCAACATCATAGATCCATGTAGAATCGTAGACATTTTTGATTTGGCACCGGCAGAAATATTTGCAGAGGTTCTTACAACAACGGATGTAAGTGGTAAGCCTCCAATCATTCCCGACACCATATTACCTACCCCTTGCGCTTTCAGTTCTCTGTTGGTTGGAGTAACTCTTTTCAATGGGTCTAGTTTATCTGCTGCTTCAATACCAAGTAAAGTCTCCAAACTGGCAACAATGGCCAATGTAATTCCAGACATCCATACATCCGGGTTTTTCAAAAACTGAATATCCGGGAAGGTGAAAAATGAAAAAAATGCTCCTGCACTCTCGGCTACGGGTAAGGTAACGAGGTGTTTTTGTTCTAATGCATAACTGCTACCGGATAAGCGTAAGTATTCATTCACAATGGTTCCAACCAAAACAACCATTAACGCACCCGGAAACAGCTTCAAGGATTTTTTTGTTTTGATGAATTTGCTTTCCCAAAACATCATGAGTAAAATGGATAACACTCCAATGACCAACGCAGTTGGTGTGATATATTTTACTGCCTCGAACATTGCCGTAAAAGTATTCTGATCATTGGACTGAATAAATGATTCGTCTCCTTCAAAATCGGTATCGTAACCGATGAGGTGAGGGAATTGTTTCAAGATGAGAATTAAGCCAATGGCTGCCAACATTCCTTTGATGACTGCATTGGGTACATAATCACCAATGACACCGGCTTTCAGAAAGCCTAAAATAACTTGTAATAAACCTCCGATAACGACAGCTAATAAAAATGCTTCATAAACCTGAAGCTTGGTGATGGCTGTTGCCACAATAACAGTAAGTCCGGCTGCCGGACCACTAACGCTAAGTTGTGATCCGCTGAGTGCACCAATGACAATACCACCCACCACACCGGCAATGATACCGGAAAAAAGTGGAGCACCTGAACCTAGTGCAATACCCAAACATAGAGGTAATGCTACTAGCAGGACAACAATTGATGCAGATACATCAGCACCTGCATGCTTTAAATATTTCTTCATGCAATGATTTGAATTAAGGAAGAAGTAAAAGTTACTAATCTTAGATGAGAAGATTAGCAATTTGGTGGGGGAACGTGGATTTCATTTGTATGGTTCTGTGGAATTACATCCGATGTAATAGGACGTATTAAATTCGAAGAACCGTTTACATAGCTAATCGCTACTTCAGGAGTAGAAATGAAATCGCTTTTTGATTCCGATTGTTTTGCATTCTCGGGGTTATGGTCCAAGCTATGTGGAATTTCTTCTGTAAACTGATTGCAGTACAGCATCTTTCCCATTTGTTGAACGGGAAGGATCTGTACCGACAAAACAAGTATCAGAAAAATATTTATAATTCGCTTAGTCATAGAGAGTTGCAAATGTAACAGGCGTTCACACAAATTGCAAGCGTAAACATTTGTTTAACAAAAAAATAAGCCGCAACAATTTCCCTAATATACTGAAAATCAGCGAATTGAAATTATACAAGCAAGCTATTTCGGTGAGAAGTCTATATAAATAGGAGAATAAAGCTGCTATCCGAACAGGATAGCAGCTTTGGAAGTAAAATTGATCAATGGAATTAGATGTTTAAACCACCACAAGCACTCAGTACCTGACCGGTAATATAAGTGCTCATATCACTAGCCAAAAACAAAGTGGTATTGGCAATTTCCTCGGCTTTTCCAAACCTGCCCAATGGAATTTTCTTTAAAAACTCAGCAGCTCCTTCACCATCTTTCAGGTAATGGGTCATATCTGTTTCGATAAATCCGGGTGCAATGGCGTTGCAACGGATATTTCTGCTGCCCAGCTCATGTGCTACAGACTTGGTAAAACCAATGATACCAGCTTTACTGGCTGCATAACTGCTTTGTCCGGCATTCCCTCTGATGCCAATGATGGAGCTCATGTTAATGATACTACCGGCTTTGGCTTTCATCATTGGACGAATGACCTGTTTGGTCATATTAAAGACGCTTTTTAGGTTGATATCCATTACATCATCCCACTGTTCGGCGGTCATACGAAGCAAGAGATTGTCTTTGGAGATACCGGCATTGTTCACACATACATCTACAGTACCAAATTCTTTCATGACTTCATTCACAAAGCTTTCGCATTCGGCAAATTCACCCGCATTGCTTTTCCATGCTTTGGCATTTACCCCCATGGCTTTTAATTCGGCTTCCAATGCTGCTGCTTTTTCGGCGCTGCTATCACTTACATAGGTAAATGCAATATGACTGCCATGCTCAGCGAGTTTCAATGCAATGGCTGCCCCAATTCCACGAGCAGCTCCGGTAACTATCGATACTTTTCCTTCAAGTAGTTTCATAATGAATGTATTTGATAAAACACTGACACAAATAAAGTGAATTTATACAAGGTATAGACGATCAGCCTAAGGAAGTAAATAAAAAATTAGAAATGCGATGATGACATAGATTCATCATTATCCATACTGCTGCATCAGCATTTTAATATCATCAATGTATTTTCTGTCATTACTCAAGCGTGGCACTTTATGCTGACCGCCTAATTTTCCTTTACTCTTCAGCCATTGATGAAATAAACCTTCAGGTACTGCATGTACCTGCGGAAGTGTCAATGCCATATCCTTGTATCGCTTGGCTTCATAATCGCTGTTGAGTGATTTCAATGCACAATCCAACTCATAAGCAAACTGATCAGTAGAAGCCGGGGCTCGTTCAAATTCAATCAACCACTCATGTGCACCTTTACTATGGTCGCCAAAGTATACAGGAGCAGCAGTATAATCTTTTACAAAGAGTCCGGTTTTTTCACAGGCAATGGCAATGGCTTTATCACTGTTGTCTGCAATTACTTCTTCGCCAAATGCATTGATGTATTGTTTTAGTCTGCCACTTACTTTTATTCTGAAAGGATATAAAGTGGTAAACTGCACCGTATCCCCCACCAAATAACGCCATAGGCCTCCGTTGGTACTGATAACCAGTGCATAGTTTTTCCCGATCTCTACTTTATCCAAACCAATCGTGACAGGATCTTTTTTGCCATATTCTTCCACAGGCATGAACTCATAAAAAATTCCATGATCCAAGAACAATAACATTCCTTCTTCATTTGGATCATCCTGTGCCGCAAAAAAACCTTCACTGGCATTGTACATTTCCAAATAAGTACAACCTTCTCCGATCAATCTTTCAAACTGTTCGCGATAAGGCGTAAAAGAGACACCTCCATGTATGTACAATTCCAATCCGGGCCATACTTCTTTTAAAGTTTGTTTACCCGTGATCTCTAATATTCTTTTGATCAAAACCAATGTCCAGGTAGGTACACCTGATATAGAAGTAACAGGTTCAGGTATGGTAGATTGAGCGAGCTTTTCAATTTTTTCTTCCCATTCATCCATCAGTGCAATGGATAATTCCGGTGTTCTGATCCAGTTGGCCCAAATGGGAGTGTTTTGTAGAAGTACGGCACTAAGGTCGCCATAATTCACTTCTTCATTCACTTTGCTGATTTGATGACTGCCCCCGATGACCAATCCTTTTCCTGTCAATAAATCACTTTCGTTGTGTTGGTGATAGTACAATGTCAGCACATCTTTGGCGCCTTGATAGTGACAGTCTTCCAGACTTTCCTGTGTAATTGGAATGAACTTGCTTTTATCGCTGGTGGTACCACTACTCTTGGCAAACCAATTCACGGGTGTATTCCATAAGAGATTTTGTTCACCTTGCATCAATCTTTCGATATAAGGTTTCAGATCATCATATTCATGGATGGGTACTGATGCTTTGAATTTTCTGATATTGAAGAGTGAGGTGAAACCATATTTCCTGCCAAACTCAGTGTATTGTCCATGTGTTACGAGATCTTGTAACACTTCCCTTTGTGCCGAAATCGGCTCATTTACCCATTGTTCAATGCGCCAATGCCTAAAGCGGGCCAAACGGGATATTGCAGGACTGAGCAGTTTCATGGTTGATGCCAGCAAAATAAGGAATACCCGCGAAAAATGCTAATATGTAATGGTAGTCGTCAACACTATTCCGCAGGGGCAATCTGTGTTTTACCCATTTCAATGATCCAGTCTTTTCTCCGCAGCTCAAAATTGGTTCCCAGATAGAGGCGTCTTACTTGCTCATCATCGGCCAATTGTTCTGCAGTTCCGTGTTTAAAGATTTTACCTTCAATTAATAGATAAGCCCGATCGCAAATGGAGAGGGTTTCATTCACATTATGGTCTGTGATCAGGATACCAATATTTTTGTATTTCAATCGGGCAACAACACCCTGAATATCTTCAACGGCAATGGGGTCAACACCTGCAAAAGGTTCATCCAATAAAATGAATTTCGGATCTACCGCTAATGCACGGGCTATCTCTGTTCTTCTTCTTTCCCCTCCACTTAAACTATCGCCATTGTTTTTTCTGACATGATGCAGGTTGAATTCATCCAATAATTGTTCTAGCTTATTTAAACGCTCTTGTTTAGTCAGTTTCGTCATTTCCAGCACAGAGAGAATATTATCTTCCACACTCAGACTTCTGAATACACTGGCTTCCTGAGGCAGGTAGCCAATACCCATTTGGGCTCTTTTATACATGGGTAATCGTGTAATATCAAGGTCATTCAGGAATACACTTCCTTCATCCGGCTTAATTAGACCTACTACCATATAAAAGGTTGTTGTCTTACCGGCCCCATTGGGTCCGAGCAGCCCCACGATTTCTCCCTGACGAACTTCAATACTTACCTTATTAACAACGGTTCTTCCCTTGTAACTTTTGAGCAGGTCTTTGGTATGTATGGTAATGTTCAAGTGGAATGGTTTTCTACAAAACTAATGCATCTGTTTTGCATGCCGTAAAGCCTATCATGGATTAACAGATGTTTTTGTAACGAATACAAGGCTGTATATTGCAGCCATTTAGTACCCAGCATGAAAATTACAGAACATATACAACAGGCAAAAGACACTTTGATCTCTTTTGAAGTACTGCCGCCACTTAAGGGAAAAACCATTGTATCGCTCTATGACCATTTAGATCCTTTGATGGAATTCAAGCCTTCCTGGATCAATGTTACCTATCACCGTAGTGAAACCATGTTCAAGAAAAAAGGTGATGGCACTTTTGAGAAAGTGGAAGTTCGTAAGCGTCCGGGTACGGTAGGCATTTGTGCGGCCATCATGAACCATTATCAGGTAGATGCGGTACCGCATATCATTTGTGGTGGATTTACCAAACGTGAAACAGAAGATGCATTGATTGATTTGGATTTTTTGGGTATCGATAATGTACTGGCGCTACGAGGTGATGCCGCTAAAAATGAAGCTTCTTTTGAACCGGAGCCGGAAGGCAATCATTATGCGATTGATTTGCTGCAACAGATCAATAACATGAACAATGGTATTTATTTGGATGATGATATTAAAAATGGCGGGAAAACCAAATTCTGTATTGGAGTGGCCGGTTACCCCGAAAAACACTTTGAAGCTCCGAATCTGGATATTGATCTTCAAAAGTTAAAGCAAAAAGTGGATGCTGGAGCTGAATACATTATGACACAAATGTTTTTCGATAACCAGAAATTCATTGAGTTTGTAAAATCCTGCAAAGCAATCGGAATCAATGTTCCTATTATTCCGGGATTAAAACCACTCACAAATAAAAAACAACTTTCAGTTCTACCTAGAATATTTCATGTAGATATTCCTTCTGATCTATCCAATGCTATTATGAAATGCAAAACAGATGCAGAATGCGAGCAGGTGGGAGCTGAATGGTTGATTCAACAAAGCAAGGAATTAAAAGCATTTGGTGTTCCGGTGTTACACTACTACACTTTGGGTAAGCCTAAAGTAATTTGGAATGTGGTAAAAGAATTGGTATAAAAAACAGAGGCTGTATCACAAATCTGATACAGCCTCTGTTTTTTCAAATGACTCTTGGAGGCTTGATTTTACTTGTAAAAGCACCCTTATCTTATGCTATGGACTATGGTCCATAAGCCGCCAAACCAATCTCAAGCTCTTTTACAGCGCTACATCAATTACTGCATGAATATCTAAAACCTCTTTTGGGTTAGAGTGAATTTTAGTTTTTAACTCTGAAAGTGTTTGCTGTAGTTGTTTAATCTTTTTTTCAGAGTGTTTGATGTCTTCTTCATTCATCTCCGTACTTCTAATCTTAGCTTCATGAAACTCAATCTTGGCGCCATAAAGAGCTGTTAAGATATGTACAGCTTCATTTTTTGTGAAACGACCATCCATTAATTGTTGATGCATATACATGGTTTTGATGTGCGTTATTGTCCTTGTGCAGCGGTATATCCTGCTACTCCATCGAATTCGTATAAATTCTCTGTTTTGATGATTTCAAGATTGGTTTCATCAATGTGTTTCATTAATGTGAGAACATCTGCATAATGAATCTGTGATACGTTATTAGGCTTAAATCGACAACGCCAGTGATCAGTGCAGAAGGTTTCGGGAAACCCATCAGGCCATACTTTGGTACCTCTATTGGTGATCATACTCAGTTTCAGTTCCTGAGTATTGGAGGCCTGTAAATGTTGAGCGAGCGCTTCAGCATTTCTTTGTTTTGAGCAGATAAATATATCAACACCTACTAGTTTCTTTTGAGCTTCTTGTTGGGGCTTTAAGGCGATTTTGAAGTTGGCAGATTGATTAGAATAGCTGATGGGTTTTAATTGTTGTGGTTGTTGCCCCAGCCGCTCGATTACTGCATCGGCAAACTCTTTGGTACCCAATCTCGCTTTTGAAATGTTTTCTTTGAAAATATCATAGGTGTGCATGCCATCTTCTAAAGTGCGCAACCAAGCATTCTGAATTTTTTCAGCAACATTTTGTTGACCGATATGTACTAGCATTTGAATAGCACCCAATAAAAGACCTGACGGGTTCGCTTTATTCATGCCTGCAATTCGTGGAGCTGATCCATGAATGGCTTCGAACATGGCAAATCCGTCGCCAATATTGGCGCTGCCGGCTAACCCTACTGAACCCGTTATTTGAGCAGCCACATCACTTAGGATATCGCCATACAAATTAGGCATTACGATGACATCAAACTTTTCTGGAGTGTCAGCAAGTTTTGCAGCACCAATATCTATGATCCAGTGTTCTTTTTCAATGTCCGGATATTCGGCGCCTATTTCATCAAACACTTTATGAAAAAGACCATCGGTCATTTTCATGATATTGTCTTTTGTAAAACAGGTTACTTTTTTTCTGTTATAAGCTTTTGCGTATTCAAAAGCATAACGAACAATTTTTTCTGTGCCCGGACGAGAAATCAATTTGAGACATTGGTATACTTCGTCTGTTTGCTGGTGTTCAATACCTGCATATAAATCTTCTTCATTCTCTCGGATAATCACTACATCCATTTCCGGATGCTTGGTATCAACGAATGGATGATAAGAAACACAGGGTCTCACATTTGCAAATAAACCCAGTACTTTTCTCGTTGTTACATTGAGACTCTTGAATCCGCCGCCCTGAGGAGTAGTAATGGGGGCTTTTAAGAATACACGGGTTCTTCTCAAACTTTCCCATGCTTCCGGTAAAATGCCTGCTGAATGACCTTGCTGATAAATTTTTTCTCCGATTTCAATCTCTTCAATTTCCAGTTCAGCACCTGCTGCTGTTAAGATACGAAGCGTTGCATCCATGATCTCTGGACCGATCCCATCGCCTCTGGCAATAGTGATCTGTGTTGGCTTTTTCATATTCATGCCGCAAAAATGGAGCAATCATTGAATATAATTTTATTTATGTTTTTTATGCTTTCGATAAATAAAATTTATGATTCATTGTTGAATGAATACTTATTCATCTTGAACCAACAAGTCTTTTGTATTTTCTGATCGAGTATTGATCAGCTATTGTTGCTTCGATTTTGTTACAATCAAATCATCAAACTGCTCCAAACTCAACTGTTTGGCAATGATCCTTTTGTCTTTATCGAGTAAGTATAAAGTAGGTGTTTTGAAAATATCGTACAGCTGTCTGTAATTGGGAACACCCGCTCGTTCTTCAGCATCTTTAGCCGCTTTGGTTTGGTATGCATGCGTCCAGCCGGATAGTTTTTTCTCCGTAATAAATTTTTTCCAAGCCGGTACTTCATTCTCATAAATATTAACGCCATATACAGCTACGCCTAAAGCTTTCCATTTGTTTTGATAGAAAGAATCAAGTCTTGGCATTTCTTCTTTACAATGTCCACAATTGGGGTCCCAGAACGCAACAACAGTAAAGTCTGATTTCAATCCATAAAGTGGAACAGTCTTTCCGGTAGTATCGGTTAAATTTAATACCGGCGCAGGTTTTCCTAATTGGTTCGCCATGAGGCTATAGGCTCTTTCTGTTACTGTTTTTCGTGATGCCGGATTCAGGATCATGGTATCTCCCTTGGCATAAAAATTTTCAAAGAGGTATACAAAGACTTTATCCTGTCCCATGAACTCAGGATTCATGTATTTGTTGGTGAACTTCGTCAATAAATAAGGATAGATCTCTTTACCTGTTCTTGCAGACAACAAAATATACTTTACCTCTTCAATAATAGAATCGGGTTCGGGAGACACATAATACCTGAAATAATCATCGAGTTTGGGTTCAAAGAATGGGGTGCGCAACAAACGATCATCATTAAACGCTACATCATCCCAAAAATGTTCTTTTACATATCGGAAGGGATAAGTAGAATCAGGTTTTCCGTTTACAACAGGAATAGCCGGTGTTTCGGGTGTTTTCATGGTATTGAAAAACATCGCCAGTAAAGAATTCGGATGTTGCTGTATGATATTCGCCCGATACTGCTGTACTTCCTTATCCAAAGTCGTCAACGAATTGTATAAACGCGTAGAATCGGCTTTATTGGTAGCTGCTTTATAAGCAGTACTGAGTTGTTGTCTCAGTTGCCCTTTTTCAACAGAATACGCGGTATACGTTTTAAAAAGATCATTGTCTTTTGAACCTATAATTGTTGCCTGATCTTTTAAAGAAGTGTCGCCCTTGATGGAGAACTGTTGAATATCATCCATCAGCAATTCAAACTGAATGGTCATTTGTGGAGACACTACAAAATAGATACCTCCCGGCAGTTTTTTATCACCCTTAAATACACCCTGACTCTTTTCATTGAGCATAGCAGAATCAACCAATGTTCTTCCGGTACCCAGATAACTGCCTAGATATACCTTACAGTTTTTTAAAGGAGTGAGTGTGATGGGAATATTTCGTCCGCTAGCAGGCTTAGGAACAGACTTGGTAGCTGTTTTTGTCTGTGCCACAGATAGTAAGCAAGAAAGGATCCAGCCGGATAGTAATACATATTTTTTCATAACCCAAAATTCGGCAACAAGTTAGTTAAATACTAAAAGCCATACACTCGATTTAACAAAGACACAAATTTCCCGATGCATCGAACAATAAATGGTCATTCAATTATCGAAGACGAGAACGTTCTCGCCGATCATGGTTACCTTTGCACGGTGAGAAAACAAAAGAAAAGAATCATTCTGGAAAATATCCTGGTGGAAGACTATGCCGCCGAGGGTCGCTCTCTGGCAAGGGTAGATGGAAAAGTGGTATTTATTGAAGGTGCCGTACCTGGTGATGTTGTAGATGTACAGCTCATCAAAAACAAAAGCGATTGGGCGGAAGGACATACGCTTTCCATTAAAAGTTTTTCCCCTGATCGGGTACAACCTTTTTGCAGTCATTTTGGGGTTTGTGGCGGTTGTCAGTGGCAAATGCTGCCTTATGAACAACAACTGAAATACAAACAAAAACAAGTAACCGATAATCTCACCAGAATTGGTCGTATCCGGTTGCCTGAAATCATGCCCATTGTGGGGGCTGATGAAACCAGGTATTATCGGAATAAAATGGAATACACTTTTGCCACAAGGAAATACATTCCTTCCGATGAGTTCCGAAAACTCAAAGCAGAAGGCATTGATCCGGATGCATTACCCGGTGCTGCCGGATTTCATGCCCGTGGCTTTTTTGATAAGGTAGTAGAAATTGATACCTGTCATCTTCAGGAAGAGCCTACCAATTTGATCAGAAAATTTGCAGCCGCTTATACCATTGAGAAAGGCATTCCGTTTTATAATATCAAAGAACATCAGGGTTGGCTGCGTAATATGTTTGTTCGTAATACCAGCACGGGAGAATTGATGGTGAATATCATTTTCGGTTATGAAGATGTGGCATTGAGAGAAGACCTGTTGAATCAACTGCTAAAAGCTTTTCCGCAGATCACCACTTTACTGTACACCATCAATACAAAAAAGAACGACAGTCTTTTTGATCTGCATCCACAGATCTATACCGGTAAAGGATACATCATTGAAAAGTTGGAAGATTTTCAGTTTAAGATTAGTCCGAAATCATTTTTTCAGACCAATACCAAGCAAGCAGAAAAACTCTATCGTGTTACCCGTGATTTTGCTGAACTAAATGGTACACAAACGGTTTATGATCTGTATTGTGGAACAGGTAGTATTGGTATTTTTGTGAGTAAACAGGCGGCAAAAGTGGTAGGTGTGGAAGTAGTAGCCGATGCGATTGAAGATGCAAAAGAAAATGCAGCGCTAAATGGACTTAAACAAACGGCATTTTTTGCCGGAGATGTGATCGAGATCTGTGATGATGCTTTTTTTGCTGCACATGGCAGACCGGATGTAGTTATTACAGACCCTCCGAGAGCAGGTATGCATGAAAAGCTAGTTAGAAAGTTATTGGATATCGCAGCTCCATTAATTGTCTATGTAAGTTGTAATCCGGCAACACAGGCAAGAGATCTGGCTTTATTGGATGAAAAATATGAAGTCACAAAAATTCAGCCGGTTGATATGTTTCCACATACCTTGCATATTGAAAACGTAGTTCAACTGAAACTGAGAAAAGAAGCATAACTCATCATTTTAAATACGCTTAAGCGTTGACTGCATGACAGAATTCAGACCCAGTAGATTTGAGATATTACCGATTATTGTTAAGAACCTGCTGATCATCAATGGCTTGTTCTATCTGGCACAGGTTACTTTTTCTAAAGGAGCTGTTCCCATTTTTTCTTTTGAAGACACGCTGGCTTTACATGCTTGGCAGAGTGATCTGTTCAAACCCTGGCAGCTGATTACACATATGTTTTTGCATGGCGACTTCTACCATATCCTAGGAAATATGTTCGCTTTGTGGATGTTTGGATCTATTCTGGAAAATGTTTGGGGGGCTAAAAGATTCCTAACATTTTACCTGATTTGTGGGCTGGGTGCTGCGCTGATACACTTGTTGTTTCTATCCTATGAGTTAACGCCTATCATGAAGGATTATGCACTGGTTTTACAACAGCAAAATGATCCGATGGCTTTTGTGGATGCCATGACGAGCTTTGGTCGGAAGTATAGTATGGGTTTTAATGAAGAAGTCTTGGTTTTTCTGAAAGCTGATCCGTCCAATACGCTTATGACAAACAAGGTCTTGGATGCAGTCACTACTTATTACAATAATAGAATCAATACGGCTACCTTAGGCGCCAGCGGTGCTGTATTTGGGATTCTGGCAGCTTTTGTCTACCTGTTTCCTAATACATATATCTATCTGTATTTTCTGATACCGGTAAAAGCCAAATGGTTGGGTTTATTATACTTTTCGTATGAATTATTCTTTGCACTTCAAAATTCCGCCGGTGATAATGTAGCTCGCTGGGCACATATTGGCGGAGCGATTGTAGGCTTATTGATCGTTATCACCTGGAACAAAACCAACAAAAAAACGTTGTATTAATAGTCACCAAGAACTGTGGGTATGGAAACGAGACCGTATAAAGCAAACAGAAAAATCTTATTAGGACAGGATAACAATGCCCTTGTATTCCTGTTTGCCGTAAATGCACTGATGTTTGTAATCGTGAATTTCATTAAAATTGTTTATTATCTCTCTGAAATTCCTGATGAATTTTTCTACCGGCAAGTATTGAATTGGTTGAGTTTACCTCCGCAAACAGATACACTGCTTACACGTCCATGGACTTTTATCAGTACCATGATCACGCATCATAGTATCTGGCAACTAATCAGCAGCATGTTGTGGTTATGGTGTTTTGGTTATATTCTGCAAGACCTGGCAGGCAATAACAAACTGATTCCTATTTATATCTACGGAGGGATTACCGGGAGTGTGTTTTTTGTATTGATGAACAATATGGTTCCGGTTTTGGCCAATCAGGTAGGAACGGCTGCCCCTTTATTGGGAGCGGGTTCTGCTGTGATGGCAATAGCCGTCGCTACCACAACATTAGCACCGGATTATCGCATTTTTCCTTTGATCAACGGGGGTATTCCGCTTTGGGTCATCACGCTGATTTTTGTGGCTATTGATTTTGCAACGCTTGCCGGTAGTAATGCCGGAATTGGTGCCGGACATTTAGCTGCAGGTATCGTAGGTTATTTGTTTATCCGCCAGCTGAGAAGAGGAAAGGATTGGGGCGCCTGGATGAATCAATTCGCCAATTGGTTAGATGATTTATTCAACCCCGAAAAAAAACATCAGCAAAAAACTAGTCGCGAACGTCACTTTTATAAAGCCGAAGCCAAACCTTTTGACAGAAAACCTAATCTCACACAACAGCGTTTAGACGAAATTTTAGATAAGATCAACCAACAAGGCTATCAGTTTCTCACCGATGAAGAAAAAGAGTTCTTAAAAAAAGCCAGCAAAGAAGATCTCTAACAAGATATTCAGTGCTATTCAGTGTACTCTGTGGCATTTTAGCTATCAGTACACCTTTTTTATCAGTATTTTAGCTCATGGCCAAGAGCATTTTTAGACGTGTTACTAAAACAGTATTCCTGATACTGAATCTGGTAATCGTTGTTTTATGGCTGATCTCTTGTCTCTCCCCTTTCCTGAATACTGCCACTTGGTGGATGATAGGTTTTGTTGGGCTCATGGTCCCTTATTTAATACTTGGACTGATCATCTTTCTTATTTTCTGGTTATTTGTGAAACCTAAGCTGTCATTGATTCCCGCGCTTGCTCTACTGATTGGCTTTCAACAACTCAATGTGGTGTTTGCCTGGAAACCGGGACCTTCGGTTTCTGAAAACAAACCTGAGCATGTTTTACGCGTCATCAGTTGGAATATCCAAAGTTTCAATGGGAATAGTAAAAACAAAGCTGTTAAACAATTGGCCAGAACCGAGCTTGCAGAAAGTATACAAAGATTGAATGCTGATGTGGTATGCTTGCAGGAATTCAATCATACGGACGGGTTCAACTCGGAGTCGGATAACTTATCACTTTTTAAAAAAGCTTATCCTTATCATTTCTTTTCAAAAGATTATCAGCGAAACGGTGGTAACTATCAATCGGGCTGTATCATTTTCTCAAAATATCCCATCATTCATCAGAATAAAATCAAATTTCCGGTAGCAGAGAGTCTGATTTATGCAGATATTTTAAAAGATGATGATACCATTCGTGTTTTTAATACGCATCTGCAGTCGTTTAAATTCAAACAAGCAGATTACACTGATTTGGAAAAGATCAAAGAGCAGGATGATGAAACATTGCGGGCGTCAAAAAACATCATTCGTAAAATGAGATTGGCCTTTAAAAGGAGAGGTGTTCAAGCCGGAATTGTTAGAAAAGCGATGAATGAAAGCCCTTATCCATCCCTTATTTGCGGTGATTTTAATGATGTGCCCAACTCGTACACCTATTTTCATATCCGTGGCGATTATCAGGATGCATTCTTGAAAAAAGGATTTGGGATTGGAAGAACCTTTATTTCCCTCGCTTCCACCCTACGGATTGATTATATCCTTCCGGCTCCATCTTTTCAAGTTAAGATGTTTGATATGATTGATGAAGGGTTGAGCGATCATATTATGCTGGTGGCTGATTTACAATTGAAAAATTAAATATCTTCGCAGCATCATGAAACGAATATCTATTTCTTGCTGCTGTTGCTGTTAATGCGAGCTGTTCCGGTTCACTTGTTTCATTATTTTCAGTATCTTTTATTTTCTCTAATTCGCTAGCATGTCACTAAAAGTTTATAACTCATTAACCCGTAAGAAAGAAGTTTTTGAAGCCATCAACCCTCCTTATGTGGGTATGTATGTGTGCGGACCAACCGTGAGTGGAGAGAGTCATCTCGGACATGCACGTCCCTTTATTACATTCGATGTGGTATATCGCTATCTCATGTATTTGGGGTATAAGGTTCGTTATGTAAGAAATATTACGGATGCCGGACATTTTGAAGAAGAAGGAAGAGAAGCGGAAGATAAGATCAGTAAAAAAGCTGTGCTGGAAAAACTGGAACCGATGGAGTTGGTGCAGAAATATACCAATCTGTATCATTGGGCCATGGCTCGTTTCAACAACTTGCAACCTAGCATTGAACCTACTGCTACCGGACATATCGTTGAACAAATTGAAATGATCAAAAAGATCATTGCAGATGGCTATGCATATGAAGCCAACGGGTCGGTTTATTTTGATGTAGAAAAGTACAATACTGATTTCTCAAAAAAAGGGCTGCCTTATGGGATGCTGAGCGGAAGGGTACTCGACGATCAAATGGATACTACTCGTGAACTGGATAATCAGGAAGAGAAAAGAAATAAAAGTGATTTTGCTTTATGGAAGAATGCACCACCTGAACATATCATGCGTTGGCAAAGTCCATGGGGAGAAGGTTTCCCGGGATGGCATATCGAATGTTCTGCCATGAGTAATAAGTACCTCGGAGATCAGTTTGATATTCATGGAGGTGGTATGGATCTTCAGTTTCCGCATCATGAATGTGAGATTGCACAGAGTACGGTTTGCAATCATAAAACACCAGCTCGTTATTGGTTACACAATAACATGATTACCATCAACGGCAAGAAGATGGGTAAGAGTTATAACAATGTGATCAAGCTGAGTGAGCTGTTTGAGGGAACGCATCCCATTCTCACACAAGCGTATCATCCAATGACAGTTAGATTTTTTATTCTACAGAGTCATTATCGCGGTACACTCGACTTTAGCAATGAAGCATTACAAGCATCTGAAAAAGCTTTACGTCGTTTATGGGAAGCCTATGAATGGTTGATAAAGCAAAATTTTGATGCTCAGGTAGCTGCTTCGGATAAAATACTTGACGAAAAAACAGCTACTCAGATCCGTGAATTTGATGAGTTCATGAACGACGATCTGAATACGGCCAAGGTACTCGCCAATATGTTTGAATTGAGTTCCGTTATCAACTCCATCAAGGACAAACATATTGCTGTGAATGCCATCAGTGGAGCTACCCTTCAGTTGTTGCAACAGCAAATGAAAATATACATTGAAGATATATTTGGTCTCACCGGGGAGAGAAGAGCTGATGATGGTAAACTAGATGGTGTATTGCAATTATTGATCGATATCCGCAAAGAAGCGAAACAGCGAAAAGATTTTATGACCAGCGATAAGATCCGTAATGAACTGGCAGCATTAGGGGTGCAATTGAAAGATGAAAAAGATGGTGGGGTGAGTTATACGATTCAGTAGGAATTTGAAGATGTCAGATCTCAGATGTCTGATTTGTAGATAAATTTTTTTGCCCTTGTTTGTCGCCTGACCAACACTAAAATATTATCAGCGCAGATCATGACAATCATGAAAATCTGTGGTCTATCATTCTCTTACGCGTTGTTGGTTGCCTGATTAACAAGAATATTTTGCCAGATTATTTTAAAGAAACCCTCATTCCCAAAAAGAAACGAATTCCCTGATTGGGTGCATAGACATAGGTGGGATCAAAACTTAAGGCATAAGGGTTGTCTGAGGTTGCTTGAATTTCTCCGTTGGTATTGTACAGCACTTGCTTATCAAAAGGATCGTTGGTTCGGGCAATGATAAAAGGGTTGCCTTTGTTGGGTGTCCAGTTTAGTAAATTTTTTACACCGCCATACCACTCAACAGAACGCATACCGGAAAATACGAATTGGATATTCTGAATACTCCAAAGTGGTGAAGTAGCTTTACGTGGGTCTAATGGACCGAGTAAAGGCAATCGCATCGGACCATAAAAATTTCCGGTATAATCAATGCCCAGATTCCACGGTTTGATACGATAGGAAATAGACCAGGTTCCTGTTATTTTTTCAGTGAGAATTTGTTGTGTCTTAATTCCCTGATCAATAGTAGCCACTTCTTGTAAAGTAATACCCGCCATTCCTTTCAAGCCATTCAATAAACTCAATTCTGTGTTGAGGGTAATTCCTTTGCTGGTGGCATGTCCATTCAGGTTATCATAATTGATCTCATTCGGATTGGTTTCATAATCTGCAATGATGCGATTATTAAAATAAGTGTACCATGCAGAAACATCAAAGTTCCAAATCACACCTCTTTTGCTAAGTAGTTTTTTAGAATAGTTTAGATTGATATTGTACGAACGTTCCGGTTTCAATTCATTTTTAATTACCACTTTTCTGGCACCGGTTAATGCGGCATGATCTTCTGTAAATAAATTTACCACCCTGAAACCGCTACCTGCATTGATACGCAGACTTTCCTGATCTCCTGTTTTCCATTTGAATGCCAAGCGTGGTGTGATGATATTTCCATGTACTTCATGTTTGTCATAGCGTAATCCTAACAATAGTTGTTGTTTCGTATTCAATCGAATTTCATCTTGTAGAAAAATACCGGGTAGCCAATTTTTTGTAGGAAGATTTTTCAAAAAAACAGAATCACTTGTTGCGGGAGTATTGTCATCATAAAATGTATAACGCGCAGTGATACCAGCTAATAAATCATGATCACCCATTTTTTTATCCCAGGTGAGTTGATGAAAGAAAATTTTTTGTTGGGCGATGTAAGAAGTTATTCCATACCTGCTATCCTGATCATGGTCATTGAATGAAACTGAATACAATATCTTTTCTTTTACCGGTAACTGATATTGTCCGGTGAGCTCCCATCGTTTGGTGTAAATGCTTTCACCATAAATACTATCACCTCCTCTGAATTTTTTGGTCCAGTTCATTTCTCCACCCCATCTGTCTTCATAATAGTAACGCACTGCTAAACTGAGGAGCCTGTTTTCTTTGCGTTGAAAATTCCATTTTTGAAAAACAGAAATCCGTTGTTGTAGGGTTACATCTGTAAATCCATCTTTATTGTGATCAATCGGTGTATTATAGTGATATAGATTAATACCCGTTAATACCTGTGCTTTGTGTAGAGGCTTCCAAACAAAACCGAGGTCTGCATTTTTTTCATTCCAACTGGTATGCATGTAATCAACATAGACCGAAGGTGCATGCTGTGGTTTTTTAGTAATGATGTTGATGAGTCCACCCACCGCTTCACTACCATACAAGGATGAAGCCGGACCTTTTACAATCTCTACTCTTTCCACCAATGCATTGGGGATACCTGATAATCCATAAACAGAAGCTAAACTGCTGACGATGGGCATCCCATCAATCAATACCATGGTATAAGGACCTTCCAATCCGTTGATATGGATATCGCCGGTGTTACAGATATTACAATTGAGTTGTGGTCTTACGCCATTGATTTGTTGTAAGGCATCAAAAATATTAGGGGTTGGATTTTTTTTGAAGAAAGTCTGTGTATACACTTCTACCGGAACCGGACTTTCTGCTTTTCTTACTTCCTTTAATGTGCCGGTTACGACTACATCAGCAATCTGGCTGGTCATCGGTATCAATTGAATATCCAGCAATAAAGGTTGTGCGTTATTGAGTTGGACTTTTTTACGAAATGACTGATAGCCGACCTGTTCTACGATTAGCGTATAACTCCCCGGATGGATGTTTTGCAACTGATAAAACCCATTACTGTCTGAACTGGTTTGTATAGTGGTGTTTAATAACCGAACGGTAGCCAACTCAATGGGATTACCTGATTGTGTGATTCTTCCCACTACTGATGCTTGTTGTGCATGCAACGAAAAAGAAAAGAACCCCAAGAATAATACATACAAAAGCTGTCTCACAAAATAACATTTACGCTGTTCGATGTGTAAAAGTATAAAAGTTAGGCTTACCTAACAAAATAAGTTTGTCATTTCAACTATCTTTGTAGCATGTTATCTACGACGGAAGAGAATTATCTCAAAGCTTTGTTGCAATTAACGCTGGAGCAATCACCCAAAACCGAGGCCGGTACCAATGAATTGGCGGCACATTTGGGTGTAAAACCGGCTACTGCAAATGATATGCTGAAAAAGCTAAAGGAAAAAAAGCTGATCAATTATGAAAAGTATGGGAAGTCCTCTCTAACTGCCCAAGGACGCAAATTGGCCATTGAAGTAGTTCGTAAACATCGCTTATGGGAAACTTTCTTATACGAAAAGTTGGGTTTTACCTGGGATGAGGTTCATGAAGTAGCAGAACAACTTGAGCATATTCAAAGTCAGAAACTGATTGATCGATTGGATAAGCTTTTGAATTATCCCAGTTTTGATCCGCATGGCGATATCATTCCAACAGCTACCGGTGAAATGAAAATGCCGGTAAAGAAAACCTTGAATGAAGAAGAGGTGGGACACAATTGTAAAATGATTGGTGTAAAAGACAACTCCGCTGCCTTTTTACAGTACGTAGATAAGGTAGGCTTGAGTATGCACAATCATATCAAAGTGCTGGCCAGACAAACCTATGATGAATTGATAGAGATTGAAGTGAATGGAAAACAATCCAGTGTTAGTCCGCGTTTTGCAGAAAATATTGTGATTGTATGTGAGGATTGCGAGAAGAAAAATAAAAAGACCGCAAAGAAAAAAGCTTAGTGATTACAGTCGTCACTGTGTGCGTGGTTATGCACCCTGCACATGCGATAATTCAGGTAATGTGCTGTAATGATACAAGCTACAGAAGGGATCAATAACCACAATTCCCAGGAATGCCAGATGACTTTGCTGAGTAAAAGAAGAATACCTACTGTAAAGAAGATCATCGGTATCCAACTGTGATGGTGTTTTTTTCTGCCATGATACAATGAGTAAGTGCCTACTGCAAAAGCCAAAGCAATCATGGCATATTCAAACCCATTGTTATCAATGATATTATGGCCAAAAAGCGGGAGACTACTAATGAATAATGGAAGTAAGGCACAATGGATAGCACAAGCTACCGATGTGGCAATTCCAAAAGCATCCCAATTGATCTTAAAGTTCATGTGGCGACAAAAATACAACTATGCAACAATGTTGCAAAATTAATTTCAATATTTTTTACATCCCCCCGATTGAACCGAATGGGGTGTAACTTTGTCCTTTAGTATTGATTATGAGTAAGAAGTTAATAGGTTATCTGGTGTTTTTTGCGGTGTTGGTCGCTGCCTTTTATTATTTCCTTTTTAAAGGCACTGATAATTGGAAAGTGAAATTGCCACAATTGAGTTATGTGAAACCTTTTATGTTTCGTAACCAGGATGGGGTGCCCTTTACTGAAAAAGACATGTTGGGCAAAGTATCCGTTGTAGAATATTTCTTTACGACCTGCAAGGGTATTTGTCCTAAAATGCATGTGGGGATGAAAGGGGTATATGATGCTTATAAAGACAATCCCGACTTTATGATCGTGGCACATACATGCGATCCTGAAACAGATTCTGTACCCCGATTAAAATTTTATGCTGACTCCATGAAGATAGACACCAAGAAATGGGTATTGCTGACCGGTAGAAAAGATAGCTTGTATCAGATGGCACGTAATTCATATTTGTTGGATGATCCAAAGAATAATTTTGAGAAGATAGAAGATCAGTTCATCCATACACAATTTTTTGCATTGGTAGACAAATCAGGAAAAGTGCGTGCGCAGATTTATGATGGACTAAAAGCCGATGAACTGGAGAAGTTGAAAAAAGATATTGGAATATTATTGAAAGAGAAAGCAACGGGTAATTTTGTGAATGGCATTTTTACAAACAATCCTAACTAAATCATGCAAGAGAGAATTGTTGATCTGTTGAAGAAAAATCACCTCAGCGTTACAGAAAGCAGGAAAAAAATCTTGCATCATTTTCTGGATGCAAATGGTGCATTGGCGCATGCAGATATTGAAAGTAGAAGTGGTACAGAATTCGATAGGGTAACAATTTACCGTACGTTACAAACTTTTGTAGAAAAAGGCATCATCCATACCATTCCCACGGCCGATAACTCTGTTCGATATGCTTTGTGTAAGGATGAGTGTTCTGCAGGTCATCACCACGATGATCATGTTCATTTTATGTGCGATAACTGTGGAACTACTTATTGTCTGGATCATGTAACCGTTCCTAAAGTAGCACTACCCGATGGATTCAAAGCCATTCAAAAAGACCTAGTCGTGAGTGGACTTTGTAATAAATGTTCTCAATAGAATGGTTCTTCACTGTTTTTCAGTTATCCGCATCATTGGGTTAACTTCGTTCAAATCTATTTCATGATTCTTGTTACCGGTGCAACAGGTTTAGTAGGATCGTATTTGTTACAGGCATTGCTGAACAAAGGCGAGAAAGTTCGTGCGTTGTATCGTTCCATCATTCCAACAATACCCCATGCAGAAAAAGTGGATTGGGTGAAAGGTGATATTCTGGATGTACTTTCTTTAGAAGAAGCCATGCAAGGTGTTCAACAAATATATCATTGTGCTGCTGTAGTTTCATTTCACCCATCACAAAAAAAGAATCTCCATCATGTAAATATTGAGGGTACTGCCAATGTGGTGAATGCTGCTTTAGACGCCGGAATTTCCAAGATGGTTTTCATGAGTTCAGTTGCGGCCTTAGGTCGTATAAGGGAAGATGTGATGATTGATGAAACTATGAACTGGACACCCGAAACCAGCAACAGTGAATATGGCAAGAGTAAATACATGGCTGAAATGGAAGTGTGGCGGGGTATTGGTGAGGGATTGAATGCCGTGATCGTAAACCCTGTTATTATTCTGGGTGCCGGTGATTGGAACAGTGGGTCCACAGCTATTTTTAAATCAGCCTATGATGAATTTCCATGGTATACAGAAGGCATGAGTGGTTTTGTAGATGTGCAAGATGTAGTAAAAGCAATGATAGCGTTGATGGAAAGCAATATTACTGCACAACGATTTGTGATTAGTGGCGCTAACCTACCCTACCGTTCTGTTTTTACCATGATTGCTCAGGCATTTGGGAAAAAACCCCCACATAAGAAAGTTACAGCATGGATGGCAGCCATTGTTTGGCGTTTGGAAGCCATCAAATCTAAATTTACCGGGAAGTCGCCGCTACTGACAAAAGAAACCGCCAAAACAGCCAGAGCGAAAGTTCGTTTCAATAACGAAAAACTATTACAGGCCATTCCCGGATTTCAATATGCAGCTATGGAACAATCCATCGTGCGTATTTGTGAAGAATTGAAATTGAAATACCGTCTACCCTAATCTGTTTGGCCCTTTCTTAAAAATCGGTAACTTGTAATACTTGAAATATGTAGTAGCCATCATATTATCCCTTTCACTGTATGCGCCATCGGTAGCAAAAATATTGGCTTATGCAGAATGTTCGGCCTTGGCAATTTCACAAGCAGATCAAAACTGGTGTGATTGTATGTTGACAGCCGATACGGATACTGACGGTATTCCTGCAACCGAAAAACAAAAAGACATTGCTTTTAAAACAGACTGGAAGTATACCAGCATCGACTCTTACAATCAGGCTTATTTAATGGGCTCGTTCCATCAAACCCCAACCCTATTTATTCCTGATGCACTTTTAGATCCTTATCAGAAAGCAGTTTTTCATCCCCCGCTTCATTGATTACATATACCGTCTTGTTATGCTTCCTCAGAAAGGGGCTACTCATTCATTTATGTAATTAATTCAACTTGTATGAAATCATCTTTTTTGGTGATCACTGTGCTATTCATAGTGATGACTCTACCATGTGTTAATGCTCAAATCACTACTCCTTTTGCTAACATAGAAGTTAAGAATAGTAATGGTGAACCTATGTTATTAGGTCATTGTGATGTTTCTTTTTTACAACAAGGGGTTTACAAAAACTGGTACCAGCCGGGTTATGACCATTATATACCCGACTCTTCCACCATTCCATTCCTAACCCAATTATTAAAGGGAAAACAGATTGATATCTTTCTGGGTACTTGGTGCGGAGATAGCAGAAGAGAAGTTCCTCGTATGATGAAAATATTGACACAAGCAGGTGTTCAGCAGCAACAGATCAGACTCATATTCGTCAGCAATGAGTCAAATAGCTATAAGCAAAGTCCGCAACATGAAGAAGCAGGGAAAAATATTAAAAGAGTACCAACACTGATTGTGTATGAAAATGAAAAAGAAATAGGAAGGGTTATAGAATATCCCGTAGTATCTCTGGAAAAAGACCTGTTATCGATTTTGAGGCGGGAAAACTATGTGCCGAATTATCATCAGCTTTAGGTGAGTGAGTAGTGATTAGTCAGTAGTGAGTATTTGGGTTGTACTCATTACTGACTAATCACTATTTCCCCTCCATCACTTTCTTCCACAACTCAGGAATACGTTTGATCCAAACGAGTTCTCGTCTTTTGAGCGAAGCATCTTCTGCGGGGTACCCGAAATAGGTTTTGCCACCTTCCAAGGAAGAGGGAACACCACTTTGTGCCAATACCACCGCATTGGCACCAATAGTTAATGTTTTACTCACACCTACCTGTCCCCATAAGGTGACGCCGTCTTCAATAATGGTACCTCCGGCAATACCCACTTGAGCGGCAAACAGACAATTCTTTCCAACGGTCGTATCATGACCAATATGCACCATATTATCCATGCATGTTCCTTGTCCGATTCTGGTTTCTGCTGTAACACCTCTATCAATGGTACATCCGGCACCAATTTCTACATGGTCTTCGATGACTACATTACCACAGCTCTGCATTTTTTTGTACCATACGTCTCGATTTTTTTTCGTGTTGTAATAAAAAGCATCACTTCCAATCGTTGTTCCGGCTTGTATGATCACATGATCTCCAATGATGGTATGGTCTAAAATTGTTACGTTGGGATGAATGATGCAATGTTTGCCGATCTGAACATGATTGCCAATAAAACAGTTGGGCATGATGACAGTGTCTTCACCAATAACAGCAGAATCACTAATGGCTTTTTGTGCCGGAACAAAAGGTCTGAAATGATTGACGATGGTGAGGTATGCTTCAAACGGATCTGAGGTTACTAAAATTGTTTTACCGGAAGGAATGGTTACTTGATTTGTATTGATAATAATAAAATCAGCAGCACTGTTTAAACATTTATCATAGTACTTAGGATGATCTACAAAAACAAGATCGCCTGTTTCTACTTTATGAATTTCATTGATACCGGTTACCAATGCATCATGATTACCGATTAATTCGGCGTTGATCAATGATGCGATCCAACCGGCAGAAACAGGTGCGGGAAACTTCATAACAAGGTTTTTTGTTAAAAACAAAGGTACTAAGAGCTATTCACCCTCCATTATTTTAGTTTTTTTTAAGCCCATAAAAACAGGTGAAATGAAGCTGTTGACACTGCTTTTATCACTATTTATTTTCTTGTGTCAAAAAAATAAAATCTTATGAAAACCTTTATTCATCAATGTTTCAGCGAAATAAAATTTTTAACGCATTCTTTTTGTTCTACAAAATGCAATGGGAATCAGCGTTGAATAAGGATCAGGTATTCACAAAGGGACCTAAAATGTGAATAAAATTGTTTAAAAATTTTTTTGCTTTCGATAAAACTCTTTTTAATATTGTGTAGGGAAATTTATTTCCCAGTACTTACTAACCCATCCATATACAAAGTCTCGCTTCTGCGGGACTTTTGTTTTGTATGAATCACTACTTCATTATTTATAAACCTTATCTCGTTCAATCGCAGTTTTCTCCGGTTGATGGAAAACAAACGCTTGCTGATTTTTTTGATGTACCTAAAGATGTATATCCTGTTGGCAGACTAGATCATGATAGTGAAGGATTGCTGATTCTTACCAATGATAAACAACTCAATCATCGTTTATTGCATCCTTCGTTTCAACATGAAAGAGAATATTGGGTTCAGGTAGATGGAGCGATTACCGGTGAAGCTATTCAACAATTACAAAATGGTGTAACGATTTCAATCGATGGGAAAAAACATAAAACTTTACCTGCTAAGGTTTCTGTTTTTGAAAATGATCCATCTGTTCCTGTTCGAAATCCGCCAATACGTTTCCGTAAAGAAATTCCGGCACCATGGATCCGCATGGTATTGAAAGAAGGTAAAAACAGACAAGTAAGAAGAATGACTGCACAGGTGGGGTTCCCTACATTAAGATTGATTCGTTACCGAATAGAAAATATTACGATGGAAGGTTTACAACCCGGAGACTTGGTCAGTATGACTCGTAAACAACTATACCAACAACTTTTCCATGAATAAATACCGGCATTCGTTCCACAAGGGTTATAGTTACTTTGAACTTCAGGGTTTATACCGACAATTTGCCTGGTAGCTGATTCCTAAAGCTGTGACGGGCGGGTGATGTAAATACATCCGCCGAATATTTACCAAAGGGGGAGAGCTTCTGCTCAAAACAGCAATAATCAGTAACAGAGTAGCAATTCTTCCCCGCTAACCGTTAATTTTGCTGCTCTTTACAATTGAGTATATATGAGTCAAGCACATTTATCTGAGCAGGAACTGGTTCGTCGTGAGAAACTGACCAAATTACAAGAAGCAGGGATCGATCCATTCCCGGCACCGTCATATCCCGTAAGTCACTATTCAATCGATATCAAGGAACAGTTCAAAGAAGAAAATAAGGAAGCTTTTGCCAACGTCTGTGTTGCGGGAAGGGTGATGAGTATCAATGATAAGGGAAAAGTGTTTTTTATCAAGATCCAGGATAGTAAAGGCATCATCCAATTGTATGTAAAGCGCGATGATATTTGTCCGGAAGAAGACAAATCCTTTTGGGATACAGTCGTAAAACATGGATTGGATCTGGGAGACATTATTGGAGTGACCGGATTTGTATTCATTACAAAAACAGGTGAAACTTCCATTCATGCACAAACGTTTACCTTACTCACCAAATCTTTAAAGCCACTTCCGGTGGTAAAGAGAGATGAAGAAGGAAATGTTTTTGATGCAGTCACTGATCCGGAATTTCGTTATCGTCAACGTTATGCAGATCTCATCATTAATCCGGATGTAAAAGAAACCTTTGTTAAACGAACCAAGCTTATCAATACCATCCGAGATTTTTTAAATGAACAAGGGGCATTGGAAGTAGACACGCCGGTATTACAAGCTATTCCGGGAGGTGCAGCTGCGCGCCCATTTATTACACATCACAATGCATTGGATGTTCCTTTTTATTTGAGAATTGCGAATGAGTTATACTTGAAGAGATTGATTGTAGGCGGATTTGATTGGGTGTATGAGTTTAGTCGCAATTTCAGAAATGAAGGAATGGATAGAACCCATAATCCGGAATTTACGGTGCTGGAATGGTATACTGCTTACAAAGATTATTTCTGGATGATGGAAACCACGGAGCAATTGTTTGAAAAAATCGCTATTGCTTTACATGGAACTACAGATGTGCCCTTGGGTGATAAGATCATCAATTTCAAAGCTCCATTCAAACGAATCAGTATTCATGATGCCATTAAAGAGAATACCGGGATTGATGTGAGTGCTATGGATGAAGCTGGTTTACGTGAAGTATGTAAACAATTGAAGATTGATGTTCCGGGCAATATTGGAAAAGGAAAACTCATCGATGAAATATTTGGTGCCACCAGTGAGCATACTTTTATTCAACCCACTTTTATCATCGATTATCCGGTAGAGATGAGTCCGCTTACCAAAAAGCATAGAAGTAAAGCCGGACTAGTAGAAAGATTTGAGTTGATGGTAAACGGAAAAGAAATTGCTAACTCATACACAGAGTTGAATGACCCTATTGATCAGCGTGAACGTTTTGAAGAGCAATTGAAATTGATGGAACGAGGTGATGATGAAGCGATGTTCATTGATCATGACTTTTTACGTGCGCTGGAATATGGTATGCCACCAACAGCAGGTATCGGTATCGGTATCGATCGTTTGTGTATGATGATGACCAATCAGCCTTCTATACAGGATGTGTTATTATTCCCACAAATGAGACCTGAGCGTGTGCAGGATGTACAAGAAGGTCAGTAATTCCTGATAGGAATTTGAAACTTGAGTTGATTTAAGAAATTGGTAGCAGCATCTATATTTTTAAAAGGTATCAAAATATCATTACGGACCCCATAAGAGGGTCCTTTTTTTTGTTGTACATAGGTTGTAGCAAAGAAGAAATTTTGTTTTTCAGCCAACCGAACTTTGAGTGTTGAAGGATCTGCTATCAATGCTTCAATACAAGAAGTGTCCATGTCAGATACCCTTGCCCACAATGTCAAGAATTCATTTACCTGTTGATTTCCGGGTTCAGAAATTTCCTTCCAAAACCAGATATACCCTTTTTTTTGATCAATGGAATAATAGGTTTTAGTGGTAATGTCATCTGTTTCTACAGAACTGGCTAGTTGACCATTAATGGTGTATCTAAAACTGCCGCATCTGCCATTGTATTGCGCAGGGGCATAGGTGGTCATTATGACCAACAAGGTGGTAAGCAGGGTAATAGTTCGCATAAGGGGGTACGTAATAATACCCTGTTTTGATCAGACTTAATAGCGAATCACCTTAAAATCTGAATAAACTTACACAAACAGGTCATTGTACAGCATTCCGCCCGGCACAACTGCGTATTTATCCAAATCCGTAATACCTTCAGCAGCCAGCACCTGTTCATCAATAAAAGTATTGCCACTACACTGATCAGCTGTTTTTTGAAGGATATAATAAACAGAATCAGCAATGATCTCGGGGGTACGACTCATTTTTGCCAAAGCTTCCCCTCCCAGCAGATTACGAACAGCTGCAGTATCAATCGTAGTTCTGGGCCATAGCGCATTGGAGGCGATGCCCATCCCTTTAAATTCAGCAGCCCAACCCAAGGCCAACATACTCATATTGTATTTGGTGAGCGTATAGGCAATATGTCCACCCATCCATTTGGGTTCCAGGCTAATGGGTGGTGATAAGGTTATGATATGTGGGTTTTTGCCTTTTTTAAGCCATGGTAAACAGTTTTTGACAACCAGAAAAGTACCTCTGACATTGATGCTGTGCATTAAGTCAAAACGTTTGGTATCAGTTTGTTCTGTGGGTGTTAATTGAATGGCCGAAGCATTGTTGATCACAACATCAATACCTCCAAACTTTGCTACTGCTTTTTCAACAGCAGCCTGAATTTGATCTTCATGACGAATATCTACCTGCACGGCCAATGCTTTACCACCAGCTTTTTCAATTTCTTCAGCAGCTGAAAAAATGGTGCCACCAAGTCTGGGGTCTTCTTCTACACTTTTGGCAGCAACAACAATGTTGGCTTTTTCTTTGGCTAAACGCAGGGCAATAGCTTTACCGATACCTCTGCTGGCGCCGGTAATAAAAACGGTTCTATTCTCAAATGACATAGTGTAGTTTGTTGCTGAACCTTAAATTTCAGGAAAACTGTCTTACCAACCTAAGAATTCTTTGATGAGTTGTTCTGTTTGGGTACAGGCTTTATCCAATTCATCATTCACTACAATATGATGAAAATGATGGTTGAACGACAACTCATAACTGGCTTTGCTTACCCGTGTGGCAATACTTTCAGCAGTTTCTGTTCCCCTGCTTTCCAGTCTTCTTTTCAGCTCTTCTACAGATGGGGGTTGAATAAAAATCGACAAACATTTTCCGGGGAACTCACCTTGTACATGGATAGCACCTTTCACATCAATATCTAAAACCGGCACACGATTTTCGTTCCATATGCGTTCCAGTTCTGCTTTGAGGGTACCATAATACTTTCCCTCATACACCATTTCCCATTCAATGAATGCGTGTTCGTTGATCTTGGACTGAAATGCCTCTACCGATAAGAAATAATATTCAACACCATCTTGCTCATTCCCTCTCGGAGAACGTGTGGTAGCGGAGATAGAAAAACAAAGTTGAGGATACTTATTCAACAGATAATGCGTAATCGATGTCTTACCCGATCCCGAAGGGGCTGTAATAATGATGATCTTGCCTTTGTTTTCCTGCATGCGCAAAGAAACAGAATTTTAAGAAGGCTTAATCCTTCCAGACCGTTTTTTCTGATAGTGCAATATTTCTTTTGGCAGGCGGACTAGGCTCGTCGGAATATCCAAGATAGATCAGCCCCATCATTTGATCATGCTCTTCCAGTCCTAATAATTGTTTCATACTGTCATGATAAGTCATACCTCCGGTACTCCAAAGTGCAGCAATTCCCTGTTCCTGCGCACCCAGTAAAATATGTTCAATAGCAGCAGCAGTAGCAGCGATCTCTTCTATGACTGGAATTTTTTGACTGGCTTGTCTCTTCATGTATACGGCAATAAGATGCGAAGCTTTTTCAGCATTGTGCATGATATTCTGATACTTGGCATTGGTAAAACTTTCTTCAGGCGTATGATTTTTATATAAATCGGCATGTTGTTGCGAAAACTGAGCTAACCCATTTCCACTAAAAACAATAAAACGCCAAGGTTCGGTTCTACCATGTGTAGGCGCCCAGTCTGCCAGTGCTAACAGCTGCTGGATAATAGATGGACTTATTTTTTTTCCATTCATCAAAGAAGGCTTCACGCTTCTTCTTTCGCTAATAATTTTTTCGAGTGTGCTCATGTTGCAAAATTAGCGGTACAGTATTGAACAATTTCTTTGAATGAGTAAAATGTTTTATATTGAATGTCATTTCTTTTGATCCGCAGGTTTTGTTTTAAATTTTATAGCAACGATTGTAATGACGATAAAAGAATTTCAATCTGTTTTTGATAACCTGCCCGGGATGTATCTTTTATTGCAACCCGATGCCCCTGTTTATACCATCATATCTGCCAATAAAGCCTATTTACAAGCAACCTTTACCCAGAAAGAGCATATAGTAGGGAAACCGGTCTTTACCGTTTTTCCCGATACGCCGGGTATTGATACAAAAGAAAGTAAACAGTTGCTATTAAGTCTATTTGACGAAGCTATTCGCTTGAAGCAAACCAATCAGGTTGATGAATTGCGATATGATATTCCTTTAAATGATGGTACGAATAATTTTTTAGAACGATACTGGAGAGTCGTCAATACCCCTGTATTAGATGATGCCGGCAATGTGATTCAGATAATCAATTCTGTAGAAGATATTTCTAATCGGGTATTTAAGCAAAGAGCATTGGATGAGAACATTGAAAAAACAAGGTTACTCATGTCCAATGTATTGACCAGTATTTCTGATGGTTTCGTAGCATTGGATGCCGATTGGAATTATACCTATGTAAATGAACGTGGTGCGGCATTACTCAATGGACATAAGCCGGAAGATTTGATTGGTAAACATATCTGGACCTTATTTCCCGAAGGCGTGGGTCAGCCTTTTTACTGGAATTATCATAAAGTAATGAAGGAGAGGGAGCCGATTGTTATGCAGGAGTATTATCCACCCTGGAATCGATGGTTCGAAAACAGAATTTATCCCTCTCCGGATGGTGGTATCACCATTTTTTATACAGATATCACTGATTCTAAAAAAGCACAAGAGCGTTATCGTCAATTGTTTTATGATAATCCCATGCCCATGTGGATCTATGACGAACATTCATTCCGATTTTTAGAAGTGAATGATACAGCAGTAAGTCATTATGGATATACTCGGGATGAATTTTTGAGTATGACCATCAAGGATATCAGACCGGTGGAAGATCTTGAAAAACTAGAACGATCTGCTAAAACAATAAAAGGAGATATTTTAACACACAAAGGTATTTGGCGACACTATAAAAAAGATAGAACCCTTATTGATGTAGAAGTAACCGCGCATCATGTCGATTTCAATAATCGACCATGTGTTCTGGTGTTGATCAATGACATTACAGAGCAGTTGAAAAGTGAAACTGCACTTAGAAATGCGTTTAAAGAAGTATCAGATTATAAGTTTGCTTTAGACCAATCTAGCATTGTAGCTATAACAGATCAAAAAGGGATCATTCATTTTGCCAATGATAATTTCTGTAAGATATCAGGGTATAGTCGTGAAGAATTGATTGGGCAAGATCATCGTCTCATCAATTCAGGATACCATACTAAAGAGTTCTTAAGAGATTTATGGGTAACCATCGCTCATGGAAAGGTATGGCGTGGAGAGTTAAAGAATAAAGCCAAATCAGGAACCTATTATTGGGTAGATACTACGATCGTTCCATTTCTAAATGAAGAAGGTAAGCCCTATCAATATGTTGCCATTCGAACAGATATTACCAAAAAGAAAGAAGAAGAAGAGCGACTCAGGTTAATGGATATGGTGATTACCAATACCAACGATGCTATTTTGATTACAGAGGCTGAACCTATTGAAGAGGAAGGACCTAAAATCCTTTATGTGAATGAGGCATTTACACGAATGACAGGATACACAGCAGCAGAAGTAATTGGCAAAACACCTAGAATATTGCAAGGTCCGGATACCGATAAAAATGAGTTAGCTCGTTTAAAAGATGCTTTAAAAAATTGGCAACCTTGCGACATAGAAGTATTGAACTATAAAAAAAATGGAGAGCCTTTTTGGAACAATTTTACGGTTGCCCCGGTTGCCAATGAATCAGGCTGGTATACCCATTGGGTAGCTATTGAAAGAGATGTAAGTGAAAGAAGAAAGACAGATGCTTTAATGCGTGATAGTGAGGAGAAGAGAAGGCTGATCATGAATGCTGCATTGGATGCCATTATTTGTATTGACACTGAAGGCATGGTTACGTTCTGGAATCCTCAGGCAGAAGAAATATTTGGTTGGAAGCAGGAAGAAGTAATGGGCAGAAGATTATCGTCTATTATTATTCCTGAACCATATCGACATATGCATGATCATGGAATGGAACAATATAAGGTAACGGGAAAAGGTCCGGCATTGAATGTTTTACTCGAGCTGAATGCCATTAATCGAGAAGGAACCATGTTTCCGATAGAACTTACTGTATTACCCATTAAACAGGAAAGTGAAGAATTCTTTTGTGCATTCATCAGAGACATTTCAGAGCGAAAAAAATCTGAAACGCTGATCAGAAGAACGAATGAACGTTATGAATTGGTTGCTAAAGCTACGAGCGATGCTATTTGGGATTGGGATATGCGTACACATGCTGTAGTGCGTTCTGGAGATGGGTTACAAAAACTATTTGGATATAGTACAGAAGAAGCTTCCCGTGATAATGATTTTTGGCGTAAGCATGTACATCCCGAAGATTTAGAAAGAGTAGTTGAAAAAAGAAGAAAGTTATTAGAAGAAACCAACGATCAATTTTGGGAAGATGAATATCGGTTTGAAAAAATGGATGGCTCTTATGCTTTTGTGTATGACAGGGGTTATGTGATCAGGAACAAAGAAGGTAAAGCTATTCGCATGATTGGCTCTACACAAGATATCTCTGCATTAAAACAATCAGAACAGCAGTTACAGGAGTTGAACCAGGTATTGGAAAAAAGAGCTACTGAACTCATGACGTCTAACAGAGAGTTGGAGCGCTTTGCCTACGTGGCGTCACATGATTTGCAGGAGCCTTTGAGGATGGTAAGTAGTTTCTTGCAATTATTGGATCGCCAATATTCAGCGGGGCTGGATGAAAAAGCTAGAGAGTATATCAATTTTGCAGTAGGTGGGGCAGAAAGAATGAAACGTTTGATACTGGATTTACTCTCTTATTCAAGAGTAGGAACCGTAAATGAGCCGTTTCAGCTGGTGGATATGAATACTTTGGTAAAAAATGTAGTGCAAATATTTGAGTCGAGGTTTGAAAAAGAACAGGTAACTTTAAAGATCAATCATTTACCGACCATTCAAGGAAATACATCACAATTACAGCAGTTGATGCAAAACCTGATTGGTAATGCACTGAAATATAAAAGCGACAAACCCCCGGTCGTTGAAATTGGATGTAGAGAAGAAGCCAACAGATTTATCTTCTTTGTTAAAGACAATGGAATAGGTATCAATCCAAGGTATTTTGAAAAAATCTTTGTGGTTTTCCAACGTTTACATCCGATTGATAATTATTCCGGTACAGGAATTGGATTAGCTATCTGTAAAAAAATCATAGAAAGGCATCACGGAGAAATATGGGTAAGTTCTGAAGAAGGAAAAGGAAGTACTTTTTATTTCAGCCTGCCCAAAATATCCATTAATTAAATCAAAAACATGTCTGCATTTGAAGACTTGGAAATCTTGCTCGTTGAAGATAATGAAGGAGATATCCGATTGACCATTGAAGCTTTTAAAGAAGCCAAGATCAGGAATCACATACGTGTGGTGCGAGATGGAGAAGAAGCATTGGCCTATTTGAAAAAAGAAGCAGCATATGCAGATGTGCAGACACCGGATATTATTTTACTGGACATCAATTTGCCCAAGGTAGATGGCAAAGAAGTGTTACATGAATTGAAAAATGATCCCATATTAAAGAGTATTCCTGTCATCATGCTCACTACTTCATCTGCAGAATCGGATGTGCAAGAGTCTTATTTGAATCACGCCAATAGTTACGTCATCAAACCGGTTGATTTGGATAAATTTATGGAAGTGATACGCAGCATTGAAGAATATTGGATATCGATTGTAAAACTACCTTCACGCTAAATAGTATTACACCATTCTTCGAATATCAGCACCGATATTTCTTAACCTTTCATCAATTTTCTGATAACCTCTATCTATCTGTTCAATATTTTGAATGGTACTCTTACCTTCTGCGCTCAAAGCAGCAATCAGCAATGCTTGTCCGGCACGAATGTCCGGACTACTCATAGTAATACCTCTTAAATTATTTTTTCTGCCCAAGCCAATTACAGTTGCACGATGTGGATCACAAAGAATGATCTGTGCACCCATATCAATGAGTTTATCTACAAAAAATAATCGGCTCTCAAACATTTTCTGGTGTACCAATACACTACCTCTTGCTTGTGTGGCTACTACCAAAACAATGCTCAACAGATCAGGCGTAAAGCCGGGCCAGGGGTGATCTGAAATCGTAAGGATACCACCGTCGAGATAAGTTTGTATTTCGTATACATCCTGTTGTGGTACATGGATATCATCTCCTTGAATATCTAAAGCGATGCCTAGTTGTCTGAATTTTTCAGGAATGATCCCCAAATGATCAACACCTGCATTTTTAATGGTGAGTTCACTTTGTGTCATGGCGGCCAAACCAATAAAACTGCCGATCTCAATCATGTCGGGTAGCATGCGATGCTTAGTCCCATTTAACTTAGTAACTCCTTCAATGATTAATAAATTACTTCCAATACCACTGATCTTAGCGCCCATTCGATTGAGCATGGCACACAATTGTTGAAGATATGGCTCGCAGGCTGCATTGTAAATTTGTGTGGTACCTTCAGCTAATACAGCTGCCATTACAATATTTGCAGTTCCTGTTACCGAAGGCTCATCCAATAGCATATAAGTACCGCGTAAAGATGGAGCTGTTAATTTGAAGCAGCTATTGTCTTCATCAAATTCAAATTGGGCTCCCAGTTTTTCAAATCCAATGATATGGGTATCCAATCTTCTTCTTCCAATTTTATCACCACCGGGTTTGGGGATATAGGCTTTTTTGAAACGCGCTAACATGGGTCCCGCCAACATCACACTACCTCTTAATCTTCCTCCTTTTTTTCTGAATTCTGCTGAAGATAAATAATCGATATTCACATCATCTGCTCGAAAGCTATACGTATCATCATTGATACGAGCAGTTTTTACGCCCATATCATTCAATAGTTCTATGAGCAGATTCACATCTAGGATATCCGGAATATTGGAAACGATCATCTCTCCGTCGGTCAATAAAACCGCAGAGAGAATTTGTAATGCTTCATTCTTAGCACCTTGTGGAATGATCTCACCTTGTAAACGATTACCACCGCGAACTTCAAAGGAACTCATACAATTGGTTTGATTGCTTGTTGATACGAATGTAATAAAACGCTGCCGTGATTTTTTTTATTGTCTGATGGATAGCCATAAAAAAAGTCCACCAAGTGGACTTTCTCTATATTGGAAGATCTGATTAGTATCTTTTTTTGAATTGTCCCCCGCCACTGTTATTTCGGTTATTATTGTTTCTGCCTCCCCCGCCATTATTACGGTTGTTATTGTTTCTACCACCGCCGTTATTGCGTCCCCCGCCGCCACCATTGTTGCGATTGTTACGTCCGCCAAAATTTTGCTGCCAGCGACCGCCGCGACCACCACTACCATATTCATCACGTTCAAAATTCTGATTGCGATGTTTGATATAAGGGGTATTGCTAAATTCCAGTTCACCGCCGGTGATGCTGTTGAGTTCGGTTCTAATGGCATCATCATGCACCAATTCTTTATGCCAGTTGCTATATGCCAGTTTCATATAATAAGCAATGGCATGCGCAAAACCTGCTTTCTTCTCCGGATCTTCTTCTTTCAATGCTTTATCAATCACCACTTCTAGGTTCTTACCCAAGTGCGCATATTTAGGATGCCTTTTGGGATAAGGTAAGGGATCGGGTTTCAGTTTATAGGTTTCTTTGGTAGGAATAGGGTACGGACTATCCACATCCAGTTTAAAATCACTGATAAAAAAGAGGTGATCCCATAATTTATGTCTGAAATCTTCCACATTCTTCAAATGTGGGTTTAAAAAGCCCATCAATTCTATAACAGCCTGTGTCTGCTGCTGTCTTTTGTCGCGGTCTTCAATGGTCAGTAAATAGTCCACCATTTTATGTACATGACGACCATATTCACGCATTCCCAGATAACTTCTCGAAGTATTATATTCCATGTAACGATAATAAGTAAGAGAACAAATGTAAGTAATTAGGGCTTTTCAGGATGTATTTTAACGTTAATGCCTTCAACAAATCATTTTTTCATCACTCCCCTGCGCTGTTTATCTTCGCAATATGGAACAGATTGTGCAACAAATTGAGCAATACAAACAGGAAATGCAGGCTTTTGAAGCTACCACCCCCGATCAGGTAGAAGCTTTTCGCATCAAGTACCTTGGAACCAAGGGCTTGGTAAAGACTGTTATGGGAGAGATGAAAAATGTGCCGAATGAACAAAAAAGGGCGTTCGGACAAATACTCAATGAGTTCAAAGAGTTTGCGGAAGCGAGATATACTGCATTAAAAGAGCAAACTGAAGGTGTGGCTGCCGGTGGTGATCAGCAAAGAGATATCACTTTACCCGGAGAAGTCTTTCCTGTGGGTACCAGACACCCATTGAATATTGTTCGCAATCAAATTGTCTCCATTTTTGGTCGTTTGGGTTTTGCGGTGGCTGAAGGTCCGGAGATTGAAGACGACTGGCATAATTTCGGAGCCATGAACCTGCCGGAAGATCATCCGGCACGTGATATGCAGGATACTTTTTATATCAGTCAGAATCCTGATTGGTTATTGCGTACACATACCAGCAGTGTTCAGGCGCGTGTGATGGAAACACAAAAACCACCGATCCGTGTGATTTGTCCGGGTCGCGTGTATCGAAATGAAACCATCAGTGCTAGAGCGCATTGCTTTTTCCATCAGGTAGAAGGTTTATACATCGATGAAAATGTAAGCTTTGCTGATTTGAAACAAACCTTATACTTCTTCGTACAAGAACTATTTGGTAAACATGTAAAAGTGCGTTTCAGACCGAGCTATTTTCCTTTTACAGAACCCAGTGCTGAAATGGATATCAGCTGTCAGATTTGTGGTGGTGATGGTTGTAATATCTGTAAGCATACAGGATGGGTAGAGATATTGGGTAGTGGTATGGTGCATCCGAAAGTGCTGGACAACTTTGGTATCGATTCCAATAAATATACAGGCTTCGCTTTTGGTATGGGTATAGAAAGAATTACACAATTAAAATACCAAGTAAACGATCTGCGTCTTTACTCACAGAATGATGTAAGGTTTTTGAAACAGTTTACGGGGGCGCTGTGATTGGGGTCAATGGTCCATGGTCGATAGTCCATGGTATTGTGAGCTTGGAAGAGTTATACGCATCATAAAATTAAACCACCATTCACCATGGACTATGGACCATGGGCTGCTCTCACATGATCCACTCCACAAAAGGCATAGTTCTGCGAACGGTTAAGTATGGTGATACGAGTGTCATCACAACCGTGTATACGGAGTTGTTTGGCATTCAGAGTTATTTGGTGAAAGGGGTTCGACAGTCTACCAAAACTTCAGCAGGTAAAGCGGGCTATTTTCAGCCTTCCGCATTATTGGATATGGAAGTGTATCACAATGAATTGAAGCAATTACAATTTGTGAAGGAATATCGGTGGAGTTATTTGTATGAGCATGTGTTGTCGGATGTGGTTAAACATGCTGTTGCGATGTATATGATTGAACTGGTACAACACAGTTTGAAACAACCGGAAGCGAATCCCGAATTGTTTTATTTGATTGAAGACAGTTTGAAACAACTTGATAAAGGCAATGAAACTTTAACGGCGAATCTGCCTTTGTATTTTGTTCTACACCTTGCATCGGAATTGGGTTTTCGTCCACAAGGAAAGTTTAGTAAGGATACAGAGGTATTGGATTTGCAAGAAGGGGTTTTTGTAAAAACATTTCCTTCACATCCCTATTTTTTAGATGGACAAATGGCTGAATTGACTTCGCAGTTGATTGATCTTTCTTTTTACAATGAACTTGAAAATCTGAAACTGAATCGTTCTACCAGAAGAGCTTTATTAGAATCGTATCAAAATTATATGGCATTGCATATTGCCGATTTTGGGGAATTGAAAACATTGGCTATTCTTCAGGAGATATTGAGTTAGTTGTCTCATAGTATTCGTTGAACAGAAGTATCAGCAGTAATCTTATCTGCAATATCCTTCAATAACAACACACCCGGTTTTTTCCCTTTGTCAAAATTGCCTAATTCTTTTTCCATTCCTAATGCCGTAGCACCATTGTATGTAGCGGCTTTCAGTAAAAGAGAAAGCGAGAGATGAGGGAAATGTTGATGAAGGGTTTTCAATTCATCCAGTACACTCAACTGATGATTACTGGCAAGACTATCTGTTCCGATAACCAATGTGATATCATTTTTCACAAAAAGATCAACGGGTGGTAATATTTGTTCGATATATAAGTTGGCGTTTGGGCATAAACAAAAGGATACAGGGGTTTTTGAAGATCGAAGAAAATCAATATCTGATTGTTCGGTAAAGCTGTTATGCACTAGTAATACATGCTTGGCTGCTTCGAGATAATGAAATACCGAAGGCAAGCTATTTTTTCCGGTAGCAGTAAAAGAAGGATTGCTGATTTGCATCAATTGATACAATCTTTTAAAATCTCCACTATCAGATTTGAATAATTCATTTTCTGCTGCTGATTCTTGGTTGTGGATGGTAATGATTTGATCTGCAAAAAAAGGACGCATCAAATCCCATAATTCTGATGCCACGGAATAGGGGGCGTGCGGTGATAAACTTGTATGAAGTGGAAAAAGGATTTTGAATATTTTGTAGAAATTCAAAGATGTTTCCATTCTTGACCCGGCTACCATTGGATTCCAACCGCTTACTTCAATGAAATTATGGTAGCGTAATCGCTTGGCATTTTTTTGTGTGAGCGAGTGACTATGATTACAAATATCACCTACAGCTACAATGCCCGCGGCCAACATTTCATTTTCAGCATTTTCAACAGCCTCCAATATTTGATCGGTATCGGTTTGTCTTTTTGAGATCACCTGTAATATAAAATCTACCAATCCGGTATGCTCAGGTATCAGTCCTTTTACATGACTAAGCTCAAGATGACAATGCGCATTGATAAAACCAGGGCAGAGAATTCCCTCTAGTGTTTGTATATCTTCTCCTGCCTCTTCTTTACGAACAATGGCTTCAATATTACCTGAGGTATCTGTAATGAGTACAGCATCTTCATCCAGCATTTCCTTGCCGGTAAAAAGTTGCGAAGCATTGAATTTTTTATAAGCCATTTTACAATTACGAAGTTATTGTATAAGTCGTTCTTCTATTACAATTGTTTAGTAACTTGAACAGGAGTCAAGATAAAAATATAGTTATGTCAGCACACATGGATGATTATCTCGCGCCACATTATATCAATCGAAGTAATTGGTTACGTGCGGCTGTTTTAGGAGCCAATGATGGTATATTATCTACTGCAAGTATTGCCATTGGTGTAGCTTCTGCCAGTGTTACTAGAGACCCAATCGTATTGGCGACGGTAGCGGGTTTGGTGGCCGGTGCATTATCTATGGCAGCCGGTGAATATGTTTCCGTGAGTTCACAAACCGATGTAGAGAAAGCAGATATTATTCGTGAAAAGCAAGAACTCGAAGAAATGCCCGAGCTGGAATTACAGAGACTGGCAGAGATCTACGAACAAAGAGGTTTGAAAAAAGAAACAGCGATGTTGGTTGCCAAAGAGCTTACAGAACATGATGCATTGGGCGCACATTTAAGAGATGAATTGGGATTGAATGAAATCAGTCAGGCCAATCCTATTCAAGCGGCATTGGCATCCGGTGCTGCTTTTACTGCAGGTGGCGTATTGCCGTTGCTCGCTACATTATTTCTGCCATTAGAATCATTGCGTTACACTTTGTACGGATCTGCTATCATTTTTCTCATTATTCTGGGTGCATTAGCAGCTAAGACAGGCGGGTCGGGCGTATTGAAAGCTATTGTAAGGGTTACATTTTGGGGAACCATTGCGATGGGGTTGTCTGCATTTGTAGGTTATTTATTTGGAGTAAACGTAGCCTAATACGAACAAACGATCGTAAGATCAGAAAGCGCTAGAAATTCGTAACTCTATGTTTTGTAAGCTTTAAGATTATTGTATGACAATCACTCCTGCGAATGAAATGTGAAAAACAACGGATTGGTCATTCTAAACATATTAATAAGTATTTTTGCATAAGAACATGTTTACCCAAAAGCAAAAAGCACCTCTTACAAAGCTGATCAAGACCGGCAATAATATTGCAGGTTGTTTTCTTTTGGTACTATGGCTACTGGTCTTTTTTACCAGCCCACTGAAACTCAGTGCTAGCAAAGCAGGTTCCTATCCTTATAAGAGCAATGTTGCTGTTTCAGTGGAAGCAGGTGATCACCAGGATGTTCCTTTATCTCCTCATGATCCACTGCCTATACCCGAAGATCCGGAGGCGGTTTCAGAAATAGAGAACAATATTGATGCAGATAAAAAAGCAGCACTCACTGCATTTATCGTCAATTTATTATCCATTACAGAAATACAGTCTGTACAGGCTGTTCGTTCCTTTCATTTTAATCAAGCTATTCAGCAACGATTAGCCATTCCTCTTTTTGTACTCCATCACTCCTGGAAGAGTTATCTGATTTGATTCTCGTTTGAGTAGTTGTATTCCTCTAAGGATACATACCGCTATTGTGTGTCCATAGTTCTATTAAGCTATGGTTTTCCTTTCATTTTATTATCAATCAGAGAATCATGGAGAAGCGTTCATTTTTAATTTTCCTTATCAGTATATTTTTCATTACAAGTTGTAAAGAGCATCATGAGCAAAAGACGGAAGAAGTTGCTTTTGTAGTTACCAGTCCTATTCAAAGAGATACGGTCATTTACCGAGAATATGTTTGTCAGATACAATCCCATCAGCATATAGAACTTAGAGCACTTGAAAAAGGGTATCTGCAGAATATTTATGTAAACGAAGGTCAGTTTGTAAAAAAGGGGCAGTTGATGTTTCGCGTCATGCCTTTGATCTATCAAGCAGAAACAGAAAAATCAGAAGCAGAAGTCAATTTTGCAAAGATCGAATACCAAAACACGAAGAAGCTGGCAGATAGCAATATCGTTTCTAAAAACGAATTGGCCTTGGCTAAGGCAAAATTAGATAAAGCACAGGCTGAACTGTCTTTAGCCAAAGCACATTTGGCATTTACAGAAATACGTGCGCCTTTTGATGGTATCATGGATCGTTTTCAGGTTCGTTTGGGTAGTTTGATAGATGAAGGGGAATTGCTATCAACCCTTGCTGATAACAGTAAAATGTGGGTATACTTTAATGTTCCTGAATCAGAGTATCTTGATTATATCACCGGAAAAAAATCGGATAACAATACGGAAGTAAAGTTGCAGATGGCCAATCATAAGATCTTCGATCAGAAGGGTATTGTGGAAACGATTGAAGCTGACTTTAACAATGAAACGGGTAACATCGCATTCAGGGCTACTTTCTCCAACCCGAAACGGATACTTCGTCATGGTGAAACAGGCAATATCTTAATGCCGGTACCACTCAAAAAAGCCATCATCATTCCACAAAAATCCACTTTCGATGTGTTGGATAAAAAGTTTGTGTATGTAGTGGATAGCAACAATGTGCTGAGGGCCAGACAAATCACCATTGCACAAGAAATGCCGCATGTTTATGTGGTGGCTTCCGGACTCAGTCCGAATGATAAAATTCTTGCCGAAGGATTAGGAAAGGTGAAAAACAATGAGCGCATCAAATACTCTTTTGTTCCTTTTGATAAGGAGCTTCTTGACTTAAACAATTTACACGCAGAATAGCGGAGAACCCAAAATACTAAACGATGTTTAACAAGTTTATAAAAAGACCGGTTCTTGCTATTGCATTATCTATCGTGATCGTTTTCATGGGTCTATTAGCGATCAAGACATCACCGGTTGCACAGTTTCCTGAAATAGCACCACCACGTGTTAATATATTTATTGAATTTCCCGGATCGAATGCTGATGTATTAGTGAAGTCAACTTTGACTATTCTTGAGCGAGCGATCAATGGTGTGCAAGGCATGCAGTATATATTGTCTGATGCCACCAGTGCGAGTGAAGCAAGTATAGAAGTCATCTTTGAACCGGGTACAGATCCTACACTTGCGGCAGTGAGGGTTAAATCGAGGGTTGATCAGGTGATGACCAATTTACCTCCATTGGTACAAAGAGAAGGTGTTATCATCTCTCCATTACAGCCGAGCATGCTGATGTACCTAAACCTGTATAGTGAGGATAAAAGCATTGATGAAAAATTTCTATTCAACTATGCGAATACCTTCATACTCCCTGAATTGCAGCGTATCAAAGGCATGGGTTTTGCCCAGGCCATCGGTAGCCGCTCTTTTGCGATTCGTGTTTGGCTGGATCCCGAACGGATGAGAGCATATAATATCTCTGCAGAAGAAGTATTAAAATCCATTGATGAACAAAGCGTATTGGCTCGCCCCGGAAGAGTAGGATTAAGTTCCGGTAAAAAGGCACAATCACAAGAATATGTATTCACTTATAAAGGATGGTACAACACACCTGAACAATATCAAGATATCATTGTCAAAGCCAATTCCAATGGCGAGATATTGAAACTAAAAGATATTGCACAAGTTGAAGTAGGAAGTGAGTTTGTTGATATCTATTCAAATAAAGATGGACACCCATCTGCTTCATTGGTACTCAAACAAAATCCTGGAAGTAATGCAAGTATCGTTATACAAGACGTGAAAGCGAAATTGGAAGAATTGAAAAAAGATTTCCCCCCGGGTATCAATTACGAGATCAACTATGATGTTTCCAAATTTGTAGATGCTTCTATTGAAAAAGTATTACACACTTTAATCGAGGCATTTGTGCTTGTTGCAATTGTTGTGTTTGTATTTCTGGGCGATTGGCGCTCCACTTTCATTCCCATTCTGGCAGTTCCGGTTTCATTGATCGGTGCATTCGCCTTGATGAAGTTTTTTGGACTGAGTATTAACTTGATCACACTCTTTGCATTGGTACTCGCCATCGGTGTCGTCGTCGATGATGCCATTGTGGTGGTAGAAGCTGTTCACGTGAAAATGGAGGAAGAGCATCTTTCACCTTTTGCGGCTGTCAAAAAAGTAATACGAGAAATCAGTGGCGCAATCATCGCTATCACGCTTGTAATGACTTCTGTATTCGTTCCTGTTACTTTTATGACGGGTCCTGTGGGTGTATTGTACCGTCAGTTTTCACTCACCATGGCAAGTGCGATTGTTATCTCCGGCTTTGTGGCATTGACACTTACGCCGGTATTGTGTGCGATGTTATTAAAGAACACACATGGTAAGCCAAAAAGAAAAACACCGATCAGTCTGTTCATCGATTGGTTCAATAAAACCTTTGAACGCATTACTGGTAGGTATACAGGATTCTTAACAAAGATCGTTGATCGGAGATTGATCACTTACGGGCTATTGATCGCATTTGCTTTTGGAATCATAAATGTCAATAAAGTGCTTCCTGCCGGATTTATTCCAAGTGAAGATCAGGGACAGATCTATGCTATCATTCAAACTCCACCGGGTACTACATTGGAGAGAACGAATGAGATCTCCAGAAAACTTCAACTGATCGCCAAAAAGATGGAAAGCGTTTCATCTGTGACTTCGTTGGCTGGATATGAAATTCTTACAGAAGGTCGTGGATCCAATGCCGGTACCTGTTTGATCAATTTAAAAGACTGGGCAGACAGAAAACAATCCGTTAAAGAAGTGATCGAAGAACTGGAAGAAAAATCAAAAGATCTTCCTGCGAATATTGAATACTTCGAGCCACCGGCTGTTCCCGGTTATGGTACATCGGATGGTTTTTCATTGCGACTGCTTGATAAAGGAAGTAATGTAGACTATCAGGAATTTGATAGAGTCAACACAGAATTTTTAGCAGCATTGCGAAAGCGGAAAGAGTTGACAGGTTTATTCTCATTTTATTCTGCTAAATATCCACAGTATGAGATCACGGTTGATAATGAGTTGGCCATGCAAAAAGGTGTTTCATTGGGAAATGCCATGGAGAATCTGAATATCATGATCGGTAGTACTTATGAGCAAGGCTTCATCCGTTTCAACAATTATTATAAAGTGTATACGCAGGCCGGACCTGAATTCAGAAAACAGCCTTCTGATTTGCTGAACATGTTTGTGAAAAATGATCATGGTGAAATGGTTCCTTATTCGGCCTTTATGAAGATCACAAAAACACAGGGGCCGAATGAGATTGCACGTTACAATCTTTATATCTCATCATTGATCAATGGTATTCCTGCAAAAGGTTATTCTTCCGGCGATGCAATCAATGCGATCAAAGAAGTAGCAGCGCAAACATTACCACGTGGCTATGATATTGCATGGGAGGGTCTTTCGTATGATGAAGCCAAAAGAGGAAATGAAGCACTCTATCTTTTTATCATCGTAGTCTTCTTTGTGTATTTGATTCTTGCTGCACAGTATGAAAGTTTCTTATTGCCCATGGCTGTTATTCTCTCTTTACCACCGGGCATATTTGGTTCCTTCTTGTTATTAAAATTAATGGGACTCGCTAATGACGTGTATGCACAGGTTGGATTGATCATGCTCGTGGGGTTATTAGGTAAGAATGCAGTATTGATCGTGGAGTTTGCTGTGCAGAAACACAATAAAGGAGCAACTGTATTGGCTGCGGCTATTGAAGGAGCCAAGGCAAGATTCAGACCTATTCTCATGACATCCTTTGCATTCATCGCCGGATTGATACCGTTAGTAATTGCAACAGGTCCGGGTGCAGTGGGTAATCATACGATCGGTGCATCAGCATTGGGTGGTATGGTGTTCGGGACCGTTTTTGGTGTGATCATAGTTCCCGGACTGTATTTCATTTTCGGAAAACTACAAGAGGGAAGGTATTTGATCAGGGATGAAGACAAAAATCCATTGAGTGAAGATTTCGTAGAAAGCAATGATTCGAAGTCATTGACGATGAAGATCAAAAAAATTATTTCACGAATCAGAAATAAAAAACAAGATGAAACTATCGTATAAATATGTGTTGCTGCTTAGCTGGGTAATTGTATTATTCTCTTGTAAAGTGCCGGCTATTACTAGTAAGCAGGAGAATAATGCTGTACCGGTAGCATATGGAAATACAACTGATACCAGTAATATGGTCAAAATACCATGGAGGAATTATTTTGATGATCCTGATTTGATTGCACTGATCGACACAGCGCTGCGTAACAATCAGGAACTGAATATTATGCTTCAGGAAATAGAGATCAGTAAGAATGAAGTGATGCAACGCAAAGGTGAATACAAGCCTTTTGTTAATCTGGGCGCGGGTGCAGGAGCTGATAGAGCGGGAAAATATACTTGGGATGGTTTTTCTGAAGAAGACCTGAAAGCCAATCCCGATAAAGGACCTAAGTATATTGGTGATTTCAGGGTGGGTGCTTTCTTTTCCTGGGAGTTGGATGTGTGGAAGAAGTTGCGGAATGCACAAAAAGCATCTGTTATGCAATTTCTTTCTGCAATAGAAGGAAGAAATTTTATGGTAACGAATATCATTGCAGAGATCGCATATGCTTATTATGAACTGATCGCACTGGATAATCAGTTAGAGATCATTCAACAGAATATTTCCTTGCAGAGTAATGTCCTAAAAGTAATCAAGCAACAGAAAGATGCAGCAAAAGTAACCCAGTTGGCCGTCAATCGATTTGAAGCACAATTACTCAATACTGAAAATCTTCGTTTTGCTATTGCTCAACAAATCATAGAAAACGAAAACAGGATACGCTTTCTCACGGGGTCTTATGCACCAGCAATCAAAAGAAATGCAGCTCGTTTCAATCAGATGGAGTTTAAAGAAATGCAAACAGGTATTCCCTCACAGTTATTGGTCAACAGACCGGATATCAGACAGGCAGAACTGGAATTGGAAGCAGCCAAGATCAATGTACAAGTAGCAAAAGCTAATTTTTATCCGTCATTCAGAATGGAAGCCGGACTTGGGTTTCAGGCTTTCAATCCCTTGTATGTAATACAGCCTGCATCCATTGTATATAATCTGGCGGGTGATATGGTAGCACCGTTGATCAATAAGAATGCGATCACCACAACTTATTACAATGCCAATGCACAACAAATACAGGCTGTTTACAAATATGAACAGCAAATACTCAATGCTTATACGGAAGTACTGAATCAATTGGCAAAAGCAAAAAACTATGAGAAGAGCCATGAGATAAAAGCTAAAGAAGTGGAGATACTCTTGCAATCTGTTAACATTTCTAATAGCCTTTTTAATTCAGCTAGAGCTGATTATCTGGAAGTTTTACTGACACAGAAAGAGGCCTTGGCTTCAAAGATGGAATTAATAGAGATCAGAAAAGAGCAATTGAGTGCTAAAGTAAATATGTATAAAGCCCTCGGTGGAGGGTGGAATTAAAGAAGGTGGAAAATCAGCAGACAGGATAGATGAATAATTGACGATTTGGTTTTTGAAATGGGCGGTCGGGTTTCTACCCGACCGTATTTTTTTGATGCATAGTATTATTAAAGTATCTTGATAAAAAAATATTATGCGAATACAAAACTTTTTAGCAATCGTGTTGCTAACATGTATGATTCATGTGGTAGAGGCGCAAGAAGTGATCAAGATTTATGAAGGCAAAGCCCCGGGCTCGGAAAGTTGGACATGGTCTGAAGCTTACATAGAAAAAACAGCATGGAATACACCGGTGGTTTTTAATGTGTCAGAGCCCACGCTAACAGTGATCAAGCCGGAAGCAGGAAAAGCGAATGGGACATCGGTAATCATTTGTCCGGGCGGAGGCTTCTTTGCTTTATCGATCGAAAACGAAGGATTGGGTGTTGCAAGATGGTTGGCTACAAAAGGAGTTACCTGTTTTGTTTTAAAATACAGATTAGCAAAAGCATCAGGCGATGATCCGATCAAAGATTTCAATGCCTCATTTGGTGATAAGGATTTACAGGCCAAACAAATGGCGTCTGTTCCTATGGCCATCGCAGATGGAAAGCAGGCAATAGCTTATGTCAGAAAAAATGCAGCGCAATTGGGTGTTGATCCCAATAAAATAGGCATCATGGGTTTTTCAGCAGGCGGAACGGTGGCGGGTTCGGCCGGTTTTGGGTATACCGCAGCTAATAAGCCTGATTTTGTGGCACCTATTTATGCTTTTCTGCCTCCAGAAATGCAGGGTACAGTGGCGGCAGATGCTCCACCCATGTTTATTGCCGTTGCTTCTGATGACCAGATTGGTCTACAAACGCATAGTGTAGCGTTGTATTCCAAATGGAACAATGCAAAGCGATCTGCTGAATTGCATGTATACAATAAAGGCGGACATGGTTTTGGTATCCGCAAGCAGCAACAGCCTTCTGATGCTTGGGCTGATCAGTTAGCGGCTTGGATGGAGTATCAGGGGCTTCTGAAAAAATAGCAGTGTAAGCGACAAGTAGCAAGCCACAGGCTACAAGTAATTAGTCTGAAATGGGATAGTGTGCTGTTATATTAAGCCACAGATGCACAGATTATGGTTGCGTAATCTGTGCATCTGTGGCTTATTTTTTCATCAATAGAAATTTTAAACCAAATTTTTTATTGAAAATCAATCAATTACAAAGGTTCGATTAAAAATACCTTCTCTTTTCTTTGGAAAATCATCTATATCAGACCTACCTTTGCCGTCCCAAATTCTGGGATCATTATAAGTCCGGTGGGATAGCGCCGGGTTCACTTAAAAAGAAATATTATGAGTAAACTTCATTTCACTACGAAGCATGCGAATGCGGCTACCGTACAGCACAACTGGTACGTTGTGGACGGTACTAATCAAACCGTAGGACGTATTGCCTCTAAGATTGCTTCTGTTCTTCGTGGTAAGAACAAAGCTTATTACACACCGCACGTTGATTGTGGTGACTACGTAATTGTTATCAATGCTGAGAAAGTTGTTTTCACTGGTAACAAATTCGAAGACAAACAATACATCAACTTCTCCGGTTACCCGGGTGGTAAGAAAGAAGAAGCTGCGCAAGATCTGATCAAGCGTCGTCCGGAAGTGATCATGGAGAGAGCTGTAAAAGGTATGCTCCCTAAGAATCGTCTGGGTCGTAAAATGATCAAGAAATTGTTTGTGTATGCAGGTAGTGCACATCCGCACACTGCTCAACAGCCTAAAGAACTGAAGTTCTAATCAACAACAAATTAGCTAATTACAAATTCCTGATAAATGGAAAAACAAAAAAACGCAGTTGGTCGCCGTAAAGAAGCTGTTACCCGTGTATTCATTAGCAAGGGTGATGGTAAGATCACTGTAAACGATAAAGATTATAAAGAATATTTTCCGCTGGTATACCTGCAGAATCAGGTAGAAGCTCCTTTGAAAACTGCAGAAGTACTGGGTAAGTATGATGTGGTGATCAATGCACAAGGTGGTGGTTTGAAAGGCCAGGCCGAAGCTGCCAAGTTGGGTATTGCTCGTGCATTGTTAGAGATCAGTGCTGATTTCCGTCCTTCATTGAAGGCTGCCGGACAACTGAAGCGTGATCCACGTGGTGTTGAACGTAAGAAATTCGGTCACAAGAAAGCACGTAGAAGCTACCAGTTCAGCAAGCGTTAATATCCGGTTTACCGTTTGGGGTTTGGAGTTTGGGGTTATTTCCCAACCCCAAACTCCAAACCCCAAACCCCAAACCCTTTCAAATCATTACAATAATTCATACAAATGGAAAATAACACTTCATTACAACAACAACTGCTGGAGGCCGGTGTACACTTTGGTCACCTGAAAAAGAAGTGGAATCCAAAGATGTTGCCTTACATCTTTGCTGAGAAAAAAGGTATCCACATCATCGACCTGAACAAGACCGTTGATCACCTGCAGGAATCTGCAGCTGCTATCAAGCAGATCGCGAAAAGCGGCAAGAAGATCATGTTCGTGGCTACCAAGAAGCAGGCAAAAGAGATCGTTAGCGAATGCGCTAAACGTGTAAACATGCCTTTCGCTACCGAGCGTTGGTTAGGTGGTATGCTCACCAACTTCAACACCGTTCGTAAGAGCGTGAAGAAGATGCAGAGCATTGAGAAAATGCTGAGCGATGGCAGTGCGGAGAGCCTGACCAAAAAAGAACGTCTTACCCTGAGCCGCGATAAGGATAAAATGGAGAAAGTACTGGGTGGTATCGCCCAGCTGGGTCGCCTGCCGGCCGCTCTGTTCCTGGTGGATATCGGTCATGAGCATATCGCTTTGTCTGAGGCCAAGCGTCTGGGCATCACCACTTTTGGTATGGTAGATACCAATTGTGATCCCAATAAAGTTGATTTTGCGATCCCTGCAAATGATGATGCAACCAAATCCATTGCCATCATCACCAACTATATCGTAGCTGCCATCGCTGAAGGTCTGGCCGAACGCCAGGCTTCTAAAGATGAAGAAGAGTCTGACGATAGCAACAACGAAAACGAAGCAAAGGCCCGTCGCCTGGAAGCTGAAGCACAAGCTGAAGCTGCCCGTGGTGGCCGCTCACGTGCTGCCGGTGCCGCTGGTGGTCCGGGTGGTGCACCTAAGCGTCGTGTTCCCAGTAACCGCCGCCCTGCAGGTGGTGGTGCAGGTAAATAAGCCGCTGCTGCAAGTACTATTTGATTAATGATCAGTAATTAAGAATTCATAAGGAAATAAACATTATGGTTCTTAATTACTGATCGTTAATTGTGAATTCTTAATCTTTAATTACTCATATAATGTCTACAGTAACTATAACCGCCCAGGATATTAATAAACTGCGCCAGACAACCGGAGCTGGTATGATGGATTGCAGAAAAGCACTGACCGAGGCCAATGGCGATTTTGAAGCAGCCATTGACTGGTTACGTAAGCAGGGACAGAAAGTAGCCGCCAAGCGTAGCGACCGTGAAGCAAAAGAGGGTGTCATCATTGCGAAAACCTCCGCTGACCATAAAGTAGGTTTTGTGGTATGCATCAGCTGTGAGACCGATTTCGTTTCTAAAAATGCTGATTTCGTTGCTTTTGCACAAAGCATTGCGGATGCGGCCGTTGCCAACAACGTAAAATCTACCGAAGAACTGAACGAAGTGGTGATCAATGGTGCCAAAGTGGTTGACATGATCAACGACAAGCTGGCTGCCATCGGTGAGAAGATCGGTATCGCCAAGTTCGAAAGGATCGAAGCTCCTTATGTAGCTTCTTATATCCACGGTGCATACCGTATGGGTGTACTGGTTGGCCTGTCTGCTGAAGCTGTTGAAGCCGGTAAGGATGTGGCCATGCAGATCGCGGCCATGAACCCGTTGGCAGTAGATGCCAACAGCATTCCAGCTGAAGTGGTGGAAAGAGAGCGAGCCATCGTGGTGGATACCATGAAAGCAGATCCTAAAATGGCCGGTAAACCTGAAGATATGATCGCTAAGATCGCTGAAGGTAAACTGAATGCCTTTTTCAAAGAGAACACCCTGCTGG